>ERZ773068.611-NODE-611-length-18941-cov-18.812877_pt1 | contig 18941 bp, 15 predicted proteins | sample MGYA00580620_ERZ773068 | MGnify/ENA primary metagenome ERZ773068 (study PRJEB29015, sample SAMEA2737983) | human oral metagenome | biome: human oral; feature: human-associated habitat; material: dental | place: China | collected 2101 ... | reverse complement strand
GCTGGAGCCATTGATGGCTCCAGCGCTGCTGCTTATACATGGGGATCACCTTCCCCAAGCGGTATGTATCATCACCCCATACATGGGACCTATAAGTGACCCATACATGGGACCTATAAGTGACCCATTCATGGGTCGGTCGAGTACCCCATTCATGGGTCACCTCGGCGACCCATGAATGGGGGAAGGAAAGATATAGATGGGGGAGACCTTAGAGGGTAGACCTTCGGCGTCGTAGAGGACAGGAGGAAATCTCCCTCTGCAGATGGTAAAGGTGAACCAGCTTCCGCCGTAAGGTGTTGTAAGGTTACATGATTAAAACCATTCGATCCCTTTATCACAAGACGAAGCCCCTATCTTCTCTTGACCTACCTCTTCCGACAGAGCTCTTCACCTTCCCGCTGGGGTTGACGTTTGCGTTGCTCTTCTCTCCACTTACTGCTTGGATAGGTGTAGCTGGGACGCTGGCGCTCTGTGTGGCGGGGCTCTTCGTCCTAGGAGGACTCTCGTCCAATAGATCGATCATGCACCGCTCGCTCTTTGTGCTCGGGCTCTGGGGAATACTTCTACTTCTCGCCTCCGATACACTCATCGGCCATCCGCTCGGCGTGCAGTCGTTGCTTCTGATATCTTATCTCGTCAGCAGCATCGTGGTAGCCCTCTATCGCTTCGTCGATGCTCGAAGGGAGTATCCGAAGCAATGTCTCTGCATCCGTGGACGTATCTTGAGAGCCGAACGCCTGCGCTTCGAACGTATCCTCGTGGTCTTCTCCTTCATCGCTCTTATCTTCATCGGGCTTTGCACGATGCTTTGCCCCGTGCATTGGCGTATACTACTCTATGCTGCATCGGCTTTCGTCGTGGTCTTCACTTGGTCGGTCTACGCCGTAGAATGTGCACATCTCGTCTGGGTAAAGAAGCGTCTGGAGCGTGAAGTATGGATCCCCGTGCTCAATGATCAGCAGCAGCCCGTCGGACGTGTACCCATGACGACGCCAGAGCCCAGCGAAGGGCGCCTGCCGGTAGTGCGTCTGATCGCCACTTCTCGGGATATGATCTATCTGGAGCAAGCGCATGAAGCTCGCCTTCCTCAGACAGCAGGCTACGATACACCCTTCGTAGCTTGGCTGACCGAAGGCTACCGCCCTGACCAAGTAGCTCAAGAACTCATCGACCTTCGCTTCTGCGGTATCCGACGCGCTAGGCCTCGCTTCCTCCTTCACTATCATGAGACGATAGCAGGTCAAGATCTTAGCGTCTATCTCTTCGCTGTCGACATCGCCGATCCTAGTCAACTGCTCGTCGACTGTCTTCCCATCAAAGGACGATGGTGGCCGATCGAGCATCTGGCATCAGAGCTTGAGACAGGCGCCTTCGCACGCTACCTCATCGCCGAATACCCTTATCTGGAGCAGACGATTCTGCTAGCGCACCGCCTTCGCTCCACTTCTTCCTCTCATCCCTAAGACCTTATGAATACGCCCCAAGGGAAGCTCTATCTCATCCCCGTACCCATTGCGGAGATCGAGTACAGCCAGTGTCTGCCCGAGCTGAATAGAGCCTTACTGCCCACTATCCGTCACTATATCGTCGAGAATGTCCGCTCCGCTCGGCGCTTCCTCAAAGCAGCCGACCGAAGTATCGATATCGACGCCTTGACCTTCTACGAACTCAATAAGCATACTCCCGAAGGAAGTATCGAGAGCTTCCTCAACCCCATCACTTCGGGCGAAGATATCGGGATCATCTCTGAGGCAGGTTGTCCTGCCGTAGCAGATCCCGGCGCGGATGTCGTAGCGATCGCTCAGCGCAAAGGAATAGAAGTGATTCCTCTGGTAGGCCCTAGTTCGATCCTGCTAGCCTTGATGGGCTCGGGCTTTAATGGTCAAGGGTTCGCCTTCTCAGGCTATCTCCCGATCGAAGAACCCAAGCGTCAGCAGGTAATGAAGGAACTAGAACACCGTGTTCGCTCTCGTGGTGAGACGCAGATCTTCATCGAAACCCCTTACCGCAACGTGCAACTCGTCGAGCAACTCATTCGACACTGCTCGCCCGATCTTAAGCTCTGCATCGCCTCGGGGCTCACTTCCGAGCATGCCATCCTTCAGACGAAGAAGCTTAATGCTTGGCGGGGACACATCCCTGATATTCATAAGGTGCCGACGATCTTCCTCCTTGGACGCTAACTAGAGAAGCCCCCGAGAGACTATGCCACTCACTACGCCACTACCTACAGGCTTCAGAGAGCAGATCCATGAGCTCCTCCCCGAGGAAGCTCCTGCACTCCTCCGTGCCCTTGACGAAGAACCCTCGGTATCTATCCGACTCAATGCTCGTAAGACACGGGAGATAGAGCTATCCCTTCCTCTAGGAGATGCCGTTCCTTGGGCCATGCCTTTGGGCTACTACCTTGATCAGCGTCCGTCATTCACCGCAGATCCCCTCTGGCATGCAGGCTCTTACTATGTACAAGAAGCTTCTTCGATGCTGCTTAGCCTGGTGAAGCCCCTCTTAGGTGAGGACCCCCTTACCGCCTTAGACCTCTGTGCCGCTCCAGGAGGCAAGAGTACCCTCCTCCTTGATCTGCTACCCGAGGGAAGTGTACTGATAAGTAACGAGCTCATACGCTCTAGAGCACAGATCCTCACCGAGAACATCCAGAAGTGGGGAGCTACAGGGTCTATCGTCACTTCCACTGAGCCCCGAGTGCTGGGCAAGCTCCGCACGACCTTTGACTTCATTCTTGTTGACGCTCCATGCTCTGGTGAAGGGATGCTTCGCAAGGATGAAGAGGCTCGCCGTCAATGGTCTCCCAGCCTCGTAGCTCAGTGTGCTCGTCAGCAACGGGAGATCCTCGAGGACATTTGGCCTACACTTCGTCCCGGAGGTATCTTGGTTTATAGCACTTGTACATTCAATCGGGAGGAGGACGAAGCTATGGTTAGCTACCTCGTCGAAGAGTTCGGCGCAGAGCCACTGGCCTTACCTGACTGCCCTAATGAAATCGCTCCCTCTGCGCTGAGCCCCTATCCCTGCTATCGGATGATGCCTCACCGAGTGCGAGGAGAAGGTCTCTTCCTCGCCGTCCTACGTAAGTCCGAGGACGAAGTACCTGCGAAGGTGAAGCCTTCTAAAGGAAAGGGCCGGGGAAGTGTCAAAGCTCCCGCAGAAGTCCTCGCTTGGCTCGCCGAAGATCTTCGCCAAGACCTCATCCTCCAGCAGGTAGGCGACGACCAATTAGTCGCTTATTCGCCGTCGGTCTTGTCGCTGGTCGAACAGCTACAGGCGCTGAAGGTCCCCATCCTTACTTCGGGGATACCTCTGGCAGAAGTAAAGGGCAAGAATTATCTCCCGCACCCCGCCTTGGCACTGAGCTTGGCGCTGGCCGAAGAAGCCTTCCCTCGGATAGAAGTGACTCAAGAGACGGCGATACGTTATTTGGCTCGTGAAGCGATCCTCCTTCCCGAGGCGACGCCCCGAGGGTTTGTTCTGATCTGTTATCAAGGACAAGCGCTGGGCTTCGTCAAGCACCTCGGCAACCGATCCAATAATCTCTATCCTCAGGCTTGGCGCATTCGCCATCCAGAGTTGGTGCTGGCCACGCTGGCCGAAGGGAAGTAAGCGCCATGTCTTCAGCCTTCCTCCTCCAGCGCTTCAAGATCACCCAGGAGCGAGTAGCGCAGCGTGTCGGGACGGATGCCCTTCTTCTCGGCGCTTGGTCCTTTGAGCATCCTTTGCCCCAAGGGTCGCGTCTCCTCGATGTGGGGACGGGAACGGGCATAGTTGCTCTGATGCTGGCCCAACGTTTCCCTGAATCCACCGTCGAAGCATGGGAAGTGGAGCCGAATGCCCTTCTAGATGCCGAAGAGAATTTCCGCACTTCGCCCTTCGCCTCTCGTCTCAAGCTCCGAGCGCAGGACTATATGGAGGTGCTAACAAGCGAAGAAGCCCCCTTCGACCTTATTATTTCCAATCCGCCCTACTACACGGAAGGGATTCTACCCGAAGATCATCGCCTGAGCCTTGCCCGTCATGTGGCGGAAGGACTCTCGCCGACGATCCTCCTTCGCACGGCAACCTCGCTCCTCACACCAGGAGGAGCTCTTGCGCTCATCACGCCAAGCACGTCACTCGATCAGTTACGTCGGGAGGCCGTAGAAGCAGGTTGGCGTCTCAGTGAACTGGTCACCATCTTCTCCAAGCCCAACCAGCCGGTACGAGTTCTCACACTTTGGCGTCGTCTCTTCCCAAGTTCGGGTTACATTCCAACGAAGACCTCGACGCTCACGCTCCAAGATGCCTCAGGTCTACCCTCCGCATCCTACCGCAAGTGGGTGGAAGACTTCCTTCTCTAAAAGGGAACCAGCCCCCTCCATACCACCCCTCTCTTCATCCCCATTCATAGCTCCCGTATACTACCCATTCATGGGTCGCCGAGGTGACCCATGAATGGGGTACCTAACCGACCCATGAATGGGTCACTTACAGGTCTCATCCATGGGGAAGGGTTAGAGCCACTGCAGAGGGGAGCCTATATGAAGAGCTGTGAACCTTTGCAAAACGCCTCGGGTTGTAAGGCAAACAACCCATTTATTCATCAACCTAATAACTCACTCTGATAAGATGCAGAAAGCATTCATCTCATTCCTCGAGTGCGCCAGCAACCTCGGCAGCCTCGGACGCAAACTCATCCGTGTAGCCATCCTAATCATCTTCGTTTGGATCGGTGGCTTGAAGTTCGCCAACTACGAAGCCAACGGGATCATCCCCTTCGTAGCGAATAGTCCGCTGATGAGCTTCTTCCTCAAGGACGCTAATAATAAGGTCACCAACGACGAAGGTAAGACCGTCAAGGCCTACACCCTCAACAAGGTGCCCGAAGGACAGTACAATCAAGCTAAGCACGATTGGCATGTCGAGAACCGCACCTACCTCTTCTCCCACGGCCTGGGTATTCTGATCATGACCATCGGTATCTTGGTCTTCCTCGGGCTCTTCTCGCCCTACCTCGGCATCGTAGGCGAACTTCTCTGCATCATCATGACCATCGGGACGCTGAGCTTCCTCATCACCACGCCCGAAACATGGGTACACGCTTCGCCCGAAGCCTTGGCTGCCGGCGAATGGGCTGATGGCTTCCCCTTCCTCTCCGGTGCTGGTCGCCTCGTGATCAAGGATACTGCGATCCTAGCCGGCGCTATCGTCCTACTCTCCGAATCTGCATCGAAGATCCTTGCACGCCTGAAGAAGTAAGCCTTCTTCCTTCATCCCGAGAGATCTTCCTTAGATCTTGAGAAGCGAGTCTGAGCCTCTGAGCGCTCAGACTCGCTTCTCTTTTACCCTCCACTGCAGGATTCGCCTCGGGGAAGAGCAGACTCAAGCTTGACGGGGATGATGCTTATTCGTATCTTAGCTGAAGAATTTAGAAAACCTCCTACACAGTCCGCTCCCCGAGCCTTCTGATGGAGTCCACCTCATAAGCGAAATCTAGCATGAGTTACCTCAAGTTCGACCGAAGGCTGATGGCTAATCTCGATGAGTCTACCCAACGAGAATACATCCGCACGAATCGTAAGGGCGCTTATTCTTGCTCAAGTATTGTCGGCTGCAATACCCGCAAGTACCACGGCCTCCTGGTCATCCTCGTCCCCTCCCTCAGTGCTAATAACCACGTCCTACTCTCTAGCCTTGATCTGACCATCATCCAGCATGGCGTCCCCTTCAACGTCGGGATACACGAATACGAAGGCGACGTCTTCAGCCCCAAAGGCCACAAGTACATCCGAGAGTATAATGTGGATGTCGTCTCTTCGACGACCTACCGCGTCGGTGGCGTGATCCTCGAGAAGCAATTCCTCTTCTGCCACTACATCAATAGAGCTATCACCCGCTATACCCTGCTCGAAGCACACAGCCGAACGACCTTACGTCTGTCGCCTTTCCTAGCCTTCCGGGATGTGAAGATGCTCACCCATCGCAACGATCAGATCAATGGTGACTACGGTGTAGCACGCTCGGGCGTGACCTTCTGCCTCTACCCCGGCTACCCCACCCTATATCTTCAGGTCTCCAAGGAACATGAATTCGTCTCCGATCCGCATTGGAACGAGAAGAATGAATATATCAAGGAGCGGGAGCGTGGCTACGAATACACAGAAGATCTCTATGTACCTGGCTACTTCGACGTAGATATCGAAGTAGGTGAATCGGTCTACTTCTCAGCAGGAATCGAAGAAGCCGATCCCGCTTCTCTTGCACAGCTCTTCGATGAAGAAGTAGCCATGCGTATCACCAAGGACGACTTCCGAAGCTGTCTGCTGAATGCAGCGCTCCAATTCTATTACCGCCCCGATGCCACCCACGGCTACCTGCTGGCGGGATATCCTTGGTTCGGCGTGCGAGCTCGAGATCTCTTCATCGCCCTGCCCGGCTGTACCATCTACGCCGATGCGCCCGAGCGCTTCTACCGTATCATGGACACCGTCCTGCCCGAGGTACGGGCCTTCATGAATCAGATAAGTCTCTCGACCGAAATCCGAGATATAAACGAAGGCGACGTTGGTCTCTGGGCGATCTGGGCACTACAAGAATACGCCCGCTGGTCGACTCCCGCCGACATGGTCAGTAGATATGGTGACTTCCTCAACGAACTCATCCACTACTACCTCAAGAACATTCACCCCAATCTCCGCATTGACCACACAGGGCTCTGCTACATCACTGGAGACGGGAAGCCTCTATCCTGGATGGATGCTAAGATCAACGGGCAGGCAGTCATCCCTAGAGAAGGCTACCTTGTCGAAGTGAATGCTCTGTGGTATAATGCTCTTTGCTTCTACCGAGAAGTGATGCCCAGCCAGTGGACCGACGAGATGGAGGCGCTCCTTCAGCTCGTGGAGAAGAGCTTCTGCAATATCTTCATCAACGAGCATGGCTACCTCTTCGACTATGTCAACCCACATAGCACCCGACATGACTGGAGCGTGCGGCCGAACATGATCTTCGCCACCTCCCTCCCCTATTCACCCCTTCCCAAGTCTACCCGTCGCTCCGTCATCGAGATCATTACTCGTGAGCTCCGTACTCCTAAGGGTCTACGCTCCCTTAGCCCTAAGAGCGATGGCTACCAGCCCCAATGTCACGGGACGCAGCTACAGCGTGAGCGAGCTTATTATAATGGCTCCGTCTGGCCCTGGCTTCTCGGACCTTACTTTGAAGCTTGTCTCAAGCTCTACGGACGTAGCGCCATCTCCTTCATCGAGCGTACGCTTATCGGGATGGAGGAGGAACTGCAGCAGCATGGTGTAGGTACCATCAGCGAACTCTTCGACGGGAATCCTCCCTTCAAGGGGCGTGGTGCGATCTCCTTTGCCATGAGCGTCGGGGAGATCCTCCGATCGTTGGAGCTTCTCAAGGTGGCGAAAAGCAAGTATGATACACAAACCCTTCCCATAATTAGATACGAATGAAAGCACTTATGTTTGGGTGGGAGTTCCCCCCCCACATTCTTGGAGGTCTAGGTACAGCTAGCTATGGCCTGACTAAGGGGATGGCTGCTCAGGGAGATATGGAGACGACCTTCGTCATCCCCCGACCCTCAGGGGACGAGGATACGAGCTTCCTCCGTATCATAGGAGCAGGAGATACCCCCGTAGTCTACCGTGATGTGAACTATGACTATGTGCGTGACCGCCTCGCTGGGAAGATGACTCCCGAGCTATACTACCACCTGAGGGATCACATCTACGCAGACTTCTCCTATATGAGGACGAATGACCTCGGATGTTTTGAGTTCTCAGGGAAGTATCTCGACAACCTCCTCGAGGAGATCAATAACTATTCGATCGTCGCAGGGGTGATCGCTCGGTCAGAGACCTTCGATATCATCCACTCTCATGACTGGCTGACTTACCCCGCAGGTATTCATGCCAAGCAAGTCACAGGGAAGCCTCTGGTCGTACACGTCCATGCTACGGACTTTGACCGTAGCCGAGGGAATGTCAATCCTACTGTCTTCGGTATCGAGATGGATGGGATGAACCACGCAGACCATATCATCACCGTAAGTGACTTGACCCGTCGGACAGTGATCGAGAAGTATCATCAGGATCCAGCGAAAGTCACGACGGTGCACAATGCCGTCACTCCGCTTGCTCCCTCTATCCTTGCTCTCCCCGACCGTCGTGGGGTGAAGGACAAGGTAGTCACCTTCCTCGGACGCATCACCATGCAGAAGGGCTGTGAGTACTTCGTCGAAGCAGCTGCTAAGGTACTTGAGCGCACCAAGGGCGTACGCTTCATCATGGCTGGTAGTGGAGATATGATGGACGCTATGATCCGCCTTGCCGCCGAGCGCAATATCTCCGACCGCTTCCACTTCACAGGCTTTATGAAGGGACAGCAAGTCTACGAAGTCTTCAAGGCGAGTGATGTCTATGTGATGCCCTCCGTCTCAGAGCCCTTCGGTATCTCTCCCCTCGAAGCGATGCAGTGTGGAGTCCCCTCCATCATCTCCTACCAGTCGGGCTGTGCCGAGATCCTCAACTACGCCGTCAAGGTCGACTATTGGGATATCGACGCTATGGCCGATGCGATCTATGCCCTGATCACCTACCCCGAGATGCACGCCTTCCTCAAGGAAGAAGGTTTGCGTGAAGTCAATAGCATCACCTGGGAAGCTGCAGGGCGTAAGGTCCGAGCTATCTATGATCGCTATGTCCGCTAATCACTACTCTACTATACGCAAGATATTATGAAAAAGATCTGTCTCTGCTTCCAGATTCACCAGCCTTATCGTCTCCGTCGATATCGCTTCTTCGATATAGGGAACTCCCACTACTATACCGATGACTACCTCAACGAGGAGGTCTTCGAGCGCATCGCTGATACCTGCTACATCCCTGCCAATAGGATGCTCCTAGAGCTTCTGAAGGCTTACCCAGACTTCTCCGTCAGCTTCTCTATCTCGGGGCTCGCTATCGAGCAGATGGAGTACTATAAGCCTGAGCTTATCGAGAGCTTCAAGGAGCTCGTCGCTACGGGACGTGTAGAGCTGATCGCTGAGCCCTATGCGCACTCTCTCTCCTCGCTGTTTGACCCGGTGGAGTTCCGCAGTCAGGTACGTATGCAGCAGGCTAAGCTCCGTGAACTCTTCGGAGTGGAGCGCTCACGTGTCCTCTGCAATACCGAACTGACCTACTCCGATGAGATCGCCTCTGAGATCGCAGCTATGGGCTACGAGGGGATCATCACTGAGGGAGCAAAGCACGTCCTCGGGTGGAAGAGCCCTAACTACCTCTACGAAGCTGTCTCTGCCCCCAAGACCAAGCTACTCCTGCGCAATGCTCAGCTCTCAGAGCTCGTCACCAACCACTTCTCTGACTACGGATCACCGGAGTATCCCGTCACCGCAGACAAGCTCCTCGGGCGAGTCAAGTGGCTACCCGAAGGGGAGGACTTCACCCTGCTGTACATGAACTATGAAGTACTGGGCTCTATGAATAGGCCTGAGACGGGGATCTTCGAGTTCTTCAAGGCGCTTCCTCTCCTAGCACCAAGCTATGATGTGAGCTTCACTACTCCCTCTGGCCTTCTCGATGAGCACAAGAGTGTCGCTCCCCTCTCTGTAGCCTATCCCATCAGCTGGGCGGGCGAAGAGAAGAGCACCAATGAATGGACGGGGAATATCCTCCAGCAGGGAGCTATCGAGAAGCTCCGTCTGTGGGGAGAGCGTGTACATGCTCTGGAGGATCGTCGCCTGCTTCAGGATTGGCTCTACCTGCAGAGTGCTGACCACTTCTACTATATGAATACCATCAACTGGGGAGGTCATCCCTTCAGCCCCTACACCTCGCCCTACGATGCATTCAACAACTACATGAATGTCCTGAGTGACCTACTTCTCCGAGTCGAAGAGCAGGCACCTAGTAGCATCGAGACTGAGGAGCTCAACTCCTACCAACAGACCATCCATGCTCAGGATGAGCGTATAGCCCTCCTAGAGCAAGAACTATCCAAGCTGAAAGCGATGAAGGGGTAATCTACTCCCCTTCGCTCCAAATACCTATCCCTATGTCTAAGGATCTCCATCTGGAGAATATACGGCGAGAGTATTCCTCGAGGAGCTTGAGCCGAAAGGATCTACCCAAAGATCCTATAGATCTAGCTAGCTCCTGGATCGACCAAGCCATCGCTGCTCAGGTCAACGAGCCGACAGCAGTCATCGTCGGGACTGCTACACCCGAGGGACACCCCAGCATGCGTACAGTCCTCCTGAAGGAAGTACTGGAGGGGAAGTTCGTCTTCTACTCCAACTACGATAGCCGTAAGGGGAGACAAATCGCAGCAAATCCCCATGTAGCGCTGACCTTCCTCTGGCACGAGCTAGAGCGTCAGATCCATGTCGAGGGGACGATCAAGCACCTGTCTCCCGAGGAGAGTGATGCCTACTTCGCCATGCGTCCCTACAAGAGTCGTGTAGGAGCACGTATCTCACCACAGAGCCAGCCCATCCCATCGCGTGAGTACATCATGATGCGCTTCGCAGCCGAGAGCCTACGCTTCGTCGGGAGAGAAGTGCCTCGCCCAGACAACTGGGGAGGCTTCGCTGTGACGCCCTCACGGATAGAGTTCTGGCAGGGGCGAGACAGCCGTCTGCATGACCGCTTCCTCTACGAGCTCCAGGAGGACGGCTCATGGAGCATCCACCGCTTAGCTCCCTAAGCCTTAGAGAGGCCGATGTCCGAGCGCTCCAACTACCTTCAGACCTTCCTCGACTATCTGAGCTATGAGGCGGATGCTTCACCTCTGACGGTCAGCACCTACCAAGCGGATCTACAGAGCTACTTAGCCTACGTCGAGGAGCGTCTGGGCGAAGCCTTCGTCCCCTCGGAGGGAGACCTTGACCTCGTCCGAGGGTGGCTCTCCCATAAGATGGATCAGGGAGTCAAGGCCTCTACCGTAGGGAGGTGCCTGACCTCACTCAAGAGCTACTACCGCTACCTGCTGAAGACCGAGCGCATCAAGACCAATCCCATACAGGCACTACGCCCCCCGAAGGCAGCTAAGCCCCTCCCCGTCTACGTCCCTACGGAGGAGATGGATCAGATGCTGAGCCCCGAGATCGATGAGCATGACTGGCGGGCGGTACGTGACCGCCTCATCCTCGTGATGCTCTACGAGTGCGGGCTACGACGCTCCGAGCTTGCGGGGCTCAAGGACCAAGCAGTAGACACCCAAGCACGCCAACTCAAAGTCCTCGGTAAAGGGCGGAAAGAGCGCATCGTCCCCTTTGGTCAAGGGCTGGCCTCTTCGATCGAAGCCTGGCGCCATCTACGCACCTCGGTCTTCGGCCTTACCGAGAGCTTCCTCGTCAATACTGAGGGCAAAGCCATGACTCCTCAGGCGGTCTATACCGTCGCTCACGAAGCACTATCTGCGGTGCCTAACCTCGCTCGGCGTGGGGCCCACGTCCTACGCCACACCTTCGCCACCGATATGCTCAACTCGGGAGCAGACCTGATGCTTCTCAAGGAGCTCCTCGGACACAACTCGGTCTCTACCACTGTACGCTACACACACACTTCCTTCGAGCAGCTGAAGAAACTCTACGCCGCCCATCCTCGAGCCGCACACCCCCCTCGAGAGCAGGATACGGACGACGACTGATCCCCCTTGCCCCAAGGATGCTCACCAAACGCTCTATGATCTCCTTGCGCACCCTCCTTCTCTCCCTCCTCTTCCTTAGTCTACATATCCCCACCTTACTCCGAGCCCAATCCTGGCAAGCCGACTTCTCTTCGGAGGGGACACCTTCCGAAGAAGTATGGCGCTACGACCGCTCCTACTTCGTCATGCACGAGGGCTGGCTCCAGCTTCAGGCACCCGAACCTGAGACTTCGGACCAAGCGACCATCATGACGAACGTCCACCTACCCGCTTCGCCCGTATGGACCGGGAGTGTACGTCTGGATCTAGAGCCCACAAGTCGCAACTACAGCTATATCCTTCTGGCCGTGAGCAAGGTGATCGACGCCCAGACCTTCGAATACGTAGCTCTGGACTTCGGGGGCTACCGCAGGGGTTGCCTAGCACTCCTCCGGATCGTACTCACCCGTCATCCTTCGCCCCCCCATCCTCAGATCACCTACCGCTCCCCCAGCTCTGTCCTCATCTCAAGCAAGGAAGTCCTCTCCCAAGGGCACACCTACGACTATAGGGTCAGCTATAGCCCATCCTCGGGCTGGGAACTAGCACTAAGGGACGTGACCCGTGGGGGAAAGTTCGAGTCCGTGGGCACGAATGAGACCTTCCTCCCAGAGCTCGTGCATAAGAATACCTTCGGGCTGAGCTGTACCTTCACCATGCGACATACCAAGGACTGGGCCTTCAGGGATCTCAGGATCTACCCAGCAGGCGAAGGGACTCCCGACGAGGGCGAAGTGCCCCAGCCTCCCCACGATCCCAACGAGGGGGATCAGTCAGGCCCCACCCTCCTTCTCTCCGAGGTCATGCCCCACCCCAAGGCCAAGAGCCCCGAGTACATCGAGCTATATAATGTGGCCGATACGGACTGTGAACTATCGGACTTCCTCCTTGCCGTCGGCCGTGATGAGCAGTCCTACCGCACCATTGCCCTCCCTCAGCAGACTGTCCCCGCTCGGAGCTACATCGTCATCACCAAAGATCCCGATGCACTCGCCACGACCTACCCTCAAGCCCCTCGGGAGAAGTTCGTCCAAGCCCCTCTTCCCCGTCTGCTGAATAAGTCGGGTCTCATAGCGCTCGTCAAGGGAGAAGACCAGGTCATCGACCTCCTCCACTACAGCGAAGCACTCCTTCCTCGTGGGCTGAAGACCAAGGCGGGAGTTGCCCTAGAGCGAAGGGACTACACGAAGGCGGAAGAAGAGGGAAACTGGAAGGCCGCCTCTGCTTCCTCGGGCTATGCTACCCCAGGGATGCCCAACTCTCTAGAGAGCTCTTCGGATACCTCCATCTCAGGCAAGGGCGAGCGTACTACCCTAGCCGACCTACTCCAGGCACTCGAAGCTTCTCCCCAGGCATCCTGCTCCTTCGGCGTATACACGATGACAGGAATGCTCCTTGCCCGAGGTAACTCCCTAGCAAAGGATTCCTGGCTGACGAACCTACGCACTACACCTCTCGAATCGCTACGTCTCCTCGTTCGCTCAGCCTCTGGTCCCTTCATCCTGCACGTGACACTCCTCTCCAAGGACGGGGAGAAGATCGAGAGAAGTCTAGTCTTCCGTCTCCCTCCGAACTAGCCCCTTCCTCTACCCTTCCCTTCTACCCCTTTCTCTTCAGTGAAAGGTAGGCCCATAGACAGCCTTCCTTATCCCCTCAAAACAACCCTACTGTAGGTCGTCGAAAAAACCTACCGTAGGTCGTGATGACAACCTACCATAGGTCGCAAGAGCGATCCACGGCAGGTCGTTTTTGTACCCTCTGAAGGGACACCCACATCCCCCTACTAGACGAGGCAAGAGATCGGCTGTTCATCTTCCCAGGAGAATTCCCTTCGGCTACTTGATTTATATGGTAGAAACCTCTAAATTTGCTCTACACAATCAATAGTAACGCAAGAGATCATCATATAGTGATATATCTGACCTTAATTCGACGGACACCATGCCAGATCCCATCATCGCACACACCAGAGAAGACGGAAGCATCCAGTCCCTCCCCGAGCATATAGATGGTGTAGCCCACCACTGCGCCCTCTTCCTAGAGGAGGCCGGATTACCCGAGCTCGCTCCCCTAGGGAGGCTACTAGCCCAGCTCCATGATGCAGGAAAAGCTCAACCAGCCTTCCAGCGCTACATCCAAGGAAAGAGTGACCAAAAAGCTCCGCATAGTGGTGCGGGGGCGCTCCTAGCCACCAAACTTCTACCATCCCTTCCCAAGGGGCATCCACTCAAGCGTACTCGTATCGCTCAGCTACTCGCCTATGCCATCAGCGGACACCACCGAGGACTATACGACTATGCAGAACTACAGAATAAACTTGATGATATAGAGACTAAGGATCGCTGTAAAAAGGCAGAAGGGGATCTCTCTGAACTTATATCAGAGATCGATGGCTGGATCAAAGAGCACAGAGCGAGAACAGAAGCCTATCTCCGGAAGCTTGCGAGTCGAGTAGAAGAGGAGGAGCAAGCCCAGGCCTTAATCCGACTGCTCTTCTCCTGCCTCGTGGATGCTGACTTCCTCGACACCGAAGCCTTTATGGACGAAGAGCGAAAAGAGCGCCGTCAGGAGGCTACCAGCGGATATGCCCCCCTCGAGCTCTTGAGGGATCGGCTGACCAAGCACATGGAGGGCTTCTCGACAGAGGGTAAGATCAACGAGGCTCGTAGAGCCTTCCTTGACCGATGCCGAGCACACGGACGCACCTGCCCGAAGGGCTATTACTCGCTCTTCCTCCCCACAGGTGGCGGAAAGACGCTCTCCTCAATGGCTTGGGCGCTGGAGACAGCTCTGAAGCACGAAGCTAAGCGTATCATCTACGTCATCCCCTATACTTCGATCATCACCCAGACCGCGGGGATCTTCCGGGAGATCTTCGGGGAGGAGAATGTACTGGAGCACCACTCAGATATCTCCTTCTCCGGGGGTGAAACCAGCCAAGAGGCAGAGCGCTACGAGCGCACCCGCCTACTAGCGGAGAACTGGGACGCTCCTATCATCGTGACGACGAACGTACAATTCTTCGAGAGCCTCTTCTCCCACAAGGTATCACGGAGCAGAAAGGTGCACAGCATAGCGAACTCTGTTGTCGTCTTCGATGAGGTACAGATGTTCCCGACCGAGTTCCTGCATCCCATGCTTCGCCTCCTCGAGGATCTAAGGTGGATCTACGGCATACAGCTCCTCTTCTGCTCGGCTACACTCCCTCCCTTCGACAAGGACCATAGCAGTACCTTCAAGAAGGTAAATGACTTCCATCAGCTCAGCGAAGATATCCAGCCGATCGTCCCCGAAGATCCCGAGCTCTTCAAGGTATTCGACCGAGTCATCTACCACCTTGAGGAGCGGGAGTACACGACGAAGGAGCTGGCCGAAGAGCTAGCTCAGCACGACTCTGCCCTCTGCATTGTCAATTCCCGCCGAGATGCCTCACAGCTCTACCTTGCTCTGCTGGAGGAGGGGAAGGAGGCACAGGATGTCATCCATCTGTCTCGCAATATGTGCTCGGCTCATCTGAAGGAGCGAATCGCTGAGGTACGCTATCGTCTGAAGGCAGGCATCCCTACGATCGTCATCAGCACCCAGCTGATAGAGGCAGGGGTCGATATCGACCTCCCCATCGTCTACCGTGCTATGAGTGGTCTTGACTCCATCGTCCAAGCAGGCGGGCGGTGTAACAGAGAAGGGAAGCGCCCAGCTCCAGGGGAAGTCTATGTCTTCTCCCTAAGTGATGGAGGTAAGGCCTTCGGTGCTATAGCCCGAGGGCAGAATGCGACACACTTCCTCCTAGACAACAACAAGGAGCATACCCTCCCCAACATGCCACTAGAGCTCATCGAAGCGTACTACAACCGCTACTACGCCTCGATTGAGAGCTTTGACACCAAGAATATTGCCGAGAGCCTATATGATGAGGACGAGGCTAAGCGCTGGCGATTCGACTTTCAGCAAGCCTCCGAAGACTTCCAACTCATAGACAATGTAGATCGTGACCTCTTCGTCCCCTATGGTAGAGGGAAGGAGCTTCTAGAGGGACTTGAGAAGCATACCCTCTACCTCAACCACAGGACGATGAGGAAGCTCCAGCAGTACCATGTAGCGATCTCTAAGTGGAGATATGAGGAGCTCGAAGAGGCTCGCCTTCTCTCCGAGATGGTAGTCGATAGGGAGACGGGGAAGAGCATCCTAGTGCTTGAGCCCCAAGGCTATGATGAGGCTCTGGGCGTCTGTACCACGAATCCCCTCCTCGACGAGCCTCTCTTCGGCTAAACGAACAAGCAACAAATACAATCAGCAACTATGGATAAGACAAACCCTAAACTCTATTGCTTAGAGATACGTGGTGACTTTGCCTGCTTCACACGACCCGAACTCAAGGTCGAGCGTGTCAGCTATGATGTCATCACCCCCTCGGCAGCACGCAACATCTTCCAGTGCATCTTCTGGAAGCCAGCCATCCAATGGCACGTCCGTAGGATCGAGGTACTCAAGCCCATCCGACGTACCTCCATCCGTCGCAATGAGGTGGGATCCACGATGAGTCCCAAGGCTACAAAGCCCCTCTTCATCGAGGAGAATCGTCAGCAACGCACAGCCTACATCCTTCGTGACGTAGCCTACCGCATCTATGCCGAGATGGAGTTCATTCCCTTGGAGAAGCGTACCAAGAAACAGCAAGAGGAGTGCAAGGATCCTAAAGCGGAGACACCCGAGAAGTATGATGCGATCTTCTTAGAGCGAGCTACCAAGGGGCAGTGCTTCACACAACCCTACCTAGGTTGTCGTGAGTTCACCTGTTCCTTTGAGTACATTCCACGAGGTCAGGAGCAAGACTTACCCATCGACGAATCTAGAGATCTAGGGATCATGCTCTTCGACATGGACTTCGAGAAGAATCTCCAGTGTCCTCCTCCCCTCTTCTTCCATGCCCAGATGGAGCATGGTGTGATCGAAGTTCCCCACAAATCAAGTAAGGAGATACTCAGATGATACTCAAAGCACTCTACGACTACTACCAAGCGATGGCTAAGTTGGGGAAGGTAGCTCCCTCTGGCATGGAATGGAAAGCTATTCCCTTCATCATCGTCATTGATGAGGATGGTACATTCAGACGGGTGATTGATACCCGAGACAAAGAGAATAAGCAAGGCCGTGAGTACCTCGTAGCCAAAGCTAAAGGTCGCTCGGGATCTAAGAGCTATGCAATCTCCCAAATCCTCTGGGATCACTCTGGCTATGTGCTGGGTATCCCCACAGATGATAGTGAAGAGAAGCAGGTCATGGCTCCCAAACAGCATGAAGCCTTCAAGCAAGAGCTAGCTAAGCTCCGAGAGCTCTTCCCAGAGAACAAAGGCTTCAAGGCTATAGAACTCTTCTACGAGAAGTATGAAGAGAAAAAGGAGGAAGAGCCTTCAGACCTATTTGTAGAGGAGGTAAAAGACCTTTCGAACATCATCCCTGAAGACATCTTGCAGGAGATCAAGAAAAAGGTCGGGGCAAATATCTCATTCCTACTGAGCACAGAGAGTAATCCCAATAAGCTGATCTCCTCCCATGAAGATATTCAGTCGTACCAAGCAGGGGGCTCTGAGGTGGAAGGAGAAGACAAGGGACGATGCTTAGTCACGGGAGAGCAGGGCACCATCGCTAGACTACATGGTGGGATCAGTCTCTTCGGAGCACAAGCCAATGCCACGCTCATTAGCTTCCAAAAATCCTCGGGCTATGATTCCTATGGCAAGGAGCAGGGGCTCAATGCCCCGATCTCTCAGACGGCATCCGATGCCATCATCTCAGGGCTCAATATGCTCCTCGGGAAGGATAAGAACACAAACTACCGCATAGGAGAGACTACATTCGTATTCTGGAATACCCTACAGGACGACGAACTCCTAAAGAACTATCAGGAAGCCACCTTCACAGGGCTTCCCTTCGATGGTGACTTTGATGAGGAGGAGGAAGCCACCTCAACCTCTAAGAAGAAAACAGCTAAGAAGAGGGACCCCGAGAAAGAAACGAAGGTGGTGATCCAGGCTCTTCGGTCAGCTCTGGGTAGTAAGAGTGCATATATCGATCGGGAGCACTCGGATCGCTTCTACATCTTAGCACTGGCCCCCAACGCCAAGCGTGTCAGTGTCAAGCTCTGGATGGAGGGTACAGTCAGCGAGATCGTCGGTAATACCCTCGCACACCTCGATGATATGAATATCGTCCGCTTCGATGGCCTCCTGGATGAAGAGATACCTCCCCTTCGCCCGATCTACCGGATCATGAAGGCCATCTACACAGCGACAGATAGCACTAAGTGGCCGAGACAGGTAGTGCAAGAGCTACTTGAGAGCATCATCAAGGGACTCCCCTATCCTCCAGCTCTCCAGATGGCATGCCTTGAGCGGATCCATCATGACCACACCAGCAAGTATCCCGTCACAGAGCTCCGAGCAGCCCTACTCAAGGCATACATCAACCGCAAGCACAGAAAGAATCCTCAAATTAAACAGCTAACTATGGCACTAGACAAGTCCAACTCCAACCCAGCCTACTTAGCCGGGCGACTCTTTGCGCTTCTGGAGCGTATCCAAGAGAAAGCTATACCCGGCGTCAAGGCCAACATCACCGATCGCTACTTCCGTACAGCCTCAGCGACACCAGGGATTATCTTCGGTCGTCTCCTACAGCTCTCTGCCTTCCACCTATCGAAGATTAAGAAAGAGCACGGAGGTCTCGGCTTCTACTTCGATCGACAGATACAGGAGGTACTAGAGCTCCTCCCTGGAGGACAGGCTACCTTCGATAAGTTCTTCTCCCCTGACCAGCAGAGCATCTTCGCTGTGGGCTACTATCATCAGAAGGCCTACCGTGATCAGAAGGCAGAGGCCGAAGCTAACGAAGAAGAACAAGAAACAGAAAATTAACCCAACCAAATATCCATACAATCATGAGTAAGCAACCTATCCAAAACAGGTACGACTTCATCTATCTCTTCGACGTACAAGATGGCAACCCCAACGGAGACCCTGATGCAGGGAACCTCCCTCGCATTGACTTCGAGACGGGACAAGGTCTCGTCACCGATGTCTGTCTCAAGCGCAAGGTTCGTAACTATGTGCAGACCAAGGTGGGAGGTGATCCACTCAGCCAGATCTTCGTCAAGGAGGCTGCGGTCCTCAACGGCGAGATTGACAAAGCTTATGTAGCTCTTGACCTCGATGCCAAGGATAAGACTAAGGAGTCAG
>ERZ773068.610-NODE-610-length-18944-cov-10.735031_pt1 | contig 18944 bp, 11 predicted proteins | sample MGYA00580620_ERZ773068 | MGnify/ENA primary metagenome ERZ773068 (study PRJEB29015, sample SAMEA2737983) | human oral metagenome | biome: human oral; feature: human-associated habitat; material: dental | place: China | collected 2101 ... | reverse complement strand
AGGTGCCGGGCGGGCCGTCCAGGTGCAGGTGGAGGTGGGAGACCTCCTCGGCCTCGTCGGGATCGTGCGTGACCCAGACGGTCACCACGTTCTGATCGGCCAGGAGCTCGGTCAGGTCGGTGCGCAGAGCGGCGGCCAGCGGGCGATCCAGGGCGGAGAAGGGCTCATCGACGAGCAGGAGCGTCGGTGAGGCGGCCAGGGCCCGGGCGATGGCCACCCTTTGGCGCATGCCGCCGGACAGCCGTGCCGGGGGCAGGTGGCCCGCGGCCGCGAGCCCGACTCGTTCGAGCCACTGCACGGCCGTCAGGTCCGGCGCGGGGCCGTCCACGATGAGCGAGATGTTGCGGTGCGCGGAGTACCAGGGAAGGAGGCGCGGCTCCTGGAAGACCTGGGACAGGCGTCCCCCGGGGCGCGCCACCGTGCCGCCGTCGGTGGGGGACAGGCCGGAGATGGCGCGCAGGAGCGTCGTCTTTCCCGCGCCCGAGGGGCCGGTGACGGCCAGGACCTGGCCGGGGCCGACTGCGAGCGACAGGTCCTTCACGAGCGTGAGGCCGCGTCGCACCATGGTGACGTGCCGCAGGGTCAAGGACGCGGCTGTGTCCGCTGTGTTCGCCGTGCCTGCGGCGGCGGTGCCGGTGCGTGCGGCCGTGTCGGCCGTGTCGGCCGTGTCGGTCGGGTCAGCCATCTCAGTCATCCCCGGCTCGCCTCGCAGGGCGATTCTCGTCGGCCTTCCGCGCCACGATGCCGACGGCGCTGAGCAGTTCGCCCTGCAGGCGGAAGTTCTGGCGCATGGCGCGCACCCGGTCGCGCGCGACGGCGGGTCAGGCCCATCCCTCCGGGGCGCAGGACGCGCTTGCCCAGGCGGGCCAGGAGCCAGTGGCCCTGCATGCGAGCTGCCTCGGGACCGGAGCGACTGCCGCGCTCGGGCGAGGTTCCGTCCGGTGCGGAGTTGGAAGCGGACGACAATTGTTACCCTTCGAACCGTAACAAATACGTTAAGGGAACCCTAACGCACTGATCCGCACTGCTGAGGGTGTGCTCCCTCACGGTGCGGCGTGCGACAGATCGGTCACACCCTGTGCCGTGAGCGAAAGCGCCCGATCGCGGGCATATGGCCGGCGCCGCCCGCGTTAGCGTTGGCAACACCGAATACGAGAGGACTAGACGTGAGCGAGCTGACTTCGCCCGTGATGCCCGCGGCGGCCGAGGGGCCCGGCACGGGTCTGGGCCTGACCGACTCCATCTACAACCGCCTCCTGAAGGAGCGGATCATCTGGCTCGGCTCCGAGGTGCGCGACGACAACGCCAACGCCATCTGCGCGCAGATGCTGCTCCTCGCGGCCGAGGATCCCGACAAGGACATCTACCTGTACATCAACAGCCCCGGGGGCTCAGTGACCGCCGGCATGGCCATCTATGACACCATGCAGTACGTCCAGCCCGACGTCGTCACGGTCGCCACCGGTCTGGCAGCCTCCATGGGGCAGTTCCTGCTGACCGCCGGGGCCAGGGGCAAGCGCTACATCACCCCGCATGCGCGCGTGCTCATGCACCAGCCCTCCGGCGGGGCCGGGGGCTCGGCCACCGATATCCGCATCAACGCGGACCTCATCATCAAGATGAAGCAGCAGCTGGCGGAGATCACGGCTGCCAACACCGGGCACACGGTGGAGGAGATCATCGCTGACTCCGATCGCGACCACTGGTTCAGCGCGTCCGAGGCCCTCGACTACGGCTTCATCGACCACATCGTGACTTCGAGCCGTGAGATCGGCGCCCAGAACGGAGAGAACTGACATGACGAGCTCTCGCCCCTATTTCGACGCCGCCGCTCACCAGCTGGGGGCCGCGGGCGTCGCGCCCGCCGCCCTGCCGTCGTCCCGCTACGTGCTGCCCCAGTTCGAGGAGCGCACCGCCTACGGCTTCAAGCGTCAGGATCCCTACGCCAAGCTCTTCGAGGACCGCATCGTCTTCATGGGCGTGCAGATCGACGACGCCAGCGCCGACGACATCATGGCCCAACTGCTCGTCCTGGAATCCCAGGACCCCGACGGGCTCATCACGATGTACATCAACAGCCCCGGCGGCTCGTTCACCGCCCTGACGGCCATCTACGACACCATGCAGTACATCAAGCCCCAGGTGCAGACGGTCTGCCTGGGCCAGGCGGCCTCCGCCGCCGCGGTGCTGCTGGCCGCTGGTTCCCCGGGCAAGCGCCTGGCCCTGCCCAATGTGCGAGTTCTCATCCACCAGCCCGCCATGGAGGGCGTCCAGGGGCAGGCGAGCGATATCGAGATCGTCGCCGATGAGATCGACCGCATGCGCGCCTGGCTGGAGGACACCCTGGCCTCCCACACCGGTCGTGAACGGGAGCTCGTGCACGCCGATCTGGAGCGGGACAAGATCCTGACGGCCACCCAGGCCCTGGAATACGGCATCGTCGATCAGGTCCTTTCGTCCCGAAAGACGCCCGCCTCGCCCCGCTCAGCCTGAGAAGGCTCTGAATTCGCCATGAAATTGGTCAGATCAGGCGACGAGCGTGGGGTGGGCACGTTAACCTACGAGAAACAATCCCACCCCACGCCCATCCCACTACCGTGCGGACACGCCGAATAGCCCGATCATGCCGAGCCTTGTTCGTCATAGGCTTGCACATGAATTGGGCTTCGTGCCCGCAGCGGCCCGACAAGACGGAGGACCCCACGTGGCACGCAGCGCCGAGAGTGTCGATCTTCTCAAGTGCTCTTTCTGCGGTAAGAGCCAGAAACAGGTCAAGAAACTGATTGCAGGCCCGGGCGTCTACATCTGCGATGAATGCATCGAGCTGTGCAATGAGATCGTCGATGAGGAGCTCGGCGATTCCGCCGCGGGCGTCCCCCTGGAACTGCCCAAGCCGCAGGAGATCTTCGACTTCCTCAACCAGTACGTCATCGGCCAGGAGGGCGCCAAGCGCGCCATGAGCGTGGCCGTCTACAACCATTACAAGCGCGTTCAGGTGCGTGAGCGCGCGGTGGCCGAGGGCGACGGATTGGAACTGGGCAAGTCGAACATCCTCCTGCTCGGTCCCACCGGCACGGGAAAGACCCATCTGGCGCGCACCCTGGCCCGCCTTCTCGACGTCCCCTTCGCCATTGTCGATGCGACCGCCTTGACCGAGGCCGGTTACGTGGGCGAGGACGTGGAGAATATTCTTCTCAAGCTCATCCAGGCGGCCGACGGCGACGTCAAGCGCGCGGAGAAGGGCATCATCTACATCGACGAGATCGACAAGATCGGGCGCAAGGCCGAGAATCCCTCGATCACGCGCGACGTGTCCGGCGAAGGGGTCCAGCAGGCGCTGCTCAAGATCATCGAGGGGACCACCGCCTCCGTTCCGCCCGGCGGTGGGCGCAAGCACCCCCACCAGGAGTTCCTGGAGATCGACACCACCAATATTCTGTTCATTGCGGCGGGCGCCTTCGCGGGTATTGAGGACATCGTCCGGCAGCGCCAGCGCAAGGAGGTCGGTGCTCAGCTGGTGGGCTTCGGGGCGACCTTGGCCAAGGACTCCGGCAGGGACGTCTTCGCCTCGCCGGTGCGTCCGGAGGATCTTCACAAGTTCGGCCTCATCCCGGAGTTCATCGGGCGCCTTCCCGTCATTGCCACCGTCCAGGATCTGGGCGTGGCCGAGCTGGTGAGGGTGATGACCGAGCCCAAGAACGCGCTCGTGTCCCAGTACGAGTACCTCTTCAGCCTCGACGGCGTCGAGCTCGTCTTCACCGATGACGCCATCAAGGCCATCGCCTCTCTCGCCCTGGAGCGCAAGACCGGTGCCCGAGGTCTGACCAGCATCGCCGAGGAGGTCCTGGGCAACGCCATGTTCGAGGTGCCCTCCATGCCGGAGGTCGGCCGGGTCGTCATCGACGCCGACGCCGTGCGCGGAACGGGACGCCCCCGGTACGAGGTGGGCTCGGGGACACTGGCGGCTGCCTACAAGGGGGAGCGGAGCCGAACGGCATGAGGCTCGTTCCGGCCTCCTGCCAGAGCGGCGTCGGCGCCCTGGCGGTCCAGGTCCGGCGGCCATGACGACGCAGACCGGACCGGAATCCGTGGAGCGGAGCCTGCCTGGCGTTCCGCCCCAGTTGGCGGCCTATCGGGCGACCATCGACAACCTGGATGCCGCGCTCGTACATCTGCTGGCCGAGCGCTTTCGCTGCACGCAGCAGGTCGGCGTTCTCAAGGCCGAGCTCGACCTGCCGCCTTCGGACCCGGGCCGGGAGGAGCGCCAGGTGGTGCGCTTGCGCGCCCTGGCGCAGGATTCCGGACTCGATCCGGTTTTCGCGGAGAAGTTCTTCGCCTTCATCGTCGCCGAGGTGATCCGCCACCACGAGGCGATCCGTGACGAGATGACCGACTGAGCGGAGCGCCGGGTGAGGGAGGCCCCTGCCCGGCGATTGACCGTCTCACCTCAGGGTGCGCGTGTAGAGCGCATCGATCTCCTTGGCGAAGCGCTCCTGGGCCTGAGCCCGACGGACTTTCAATGAGGGCGTGAGCAGCCCGTTGTCGACGGTGAAGTCGCCGGGCAGCACCGTGAACGTGCGGATGGACTCGGCCCGCGAGACCGCCTCGTTCGCCCGGGCCACCGCCTTCTCCAGGGCGGCCCGCACACGAGGATCCTGCGCCGCCTCGATCGGGGCCATGTCCTCCAGGCCGTGGCCGGACAGCCACATCGGCAGTATTTCCGCATCCAGGGTGATCAGGGCGCCGATGCAGGGCCGTCCATCCCCGACGACGAGCACCTGACTGACCAGCGGGTGCCCGCGCAGTCGGTCCTCCAGGATGGCGGGGGCGACGTTCTTGCCGCCCGCCGTCACGATCAGCTCCTTCTTACGGCCGGTGATCCTCAAGAAGCCCTCGGAGTCGAGGGAGCCGAGGTCTCCGCTGCGCAGCCATCCGTCGTCGAGCGCCTCGGCGGTCGCCTGCGGGTTGTTTCGGTATCCGCGGAAGAGGCCGATGCCCTTGATGAGGATCTCGCCGTCGTCGCTCAGCCTCACCGACGTGCCGGGCAGAGGCCGTCCCACTGAGCCGATGAGCGTGGCCGCCGGCAGGTTCACCGTGCACGGAGCGGCCGTCTCGGTCAGGCCGTAGCCCTCCAGGACGGTGACTCCGGCCCCGCGGTAGAAGTGCCCCAGGCGCTCGCCCAGCGGCCCGCCGCCGGAGATGACATGGGCGACCCGGCCTCCCAGCAGGCCTCGCAGAGTGGAGAAGACCATCCGGTCGAAGACGGCTCGCTGTGCGCGCAGGCCCCGGCTCGGCCCGTCAGGGGTGTCCAGGGCCCGCGAGTAGGCGATCGCGGTCTTGGCGGCCAGTCGGAAGACCTTCTGCTTGGCGCCGGTCGAGCGGGCGTCGGCCGCGTTGTAGATCTTCTCGAACACGCGCGGTACCGCGACGACGAAGGTCGGGCGGAAGGAGGCCAGGTCCGTCACCAGGTTCTTCACATCGGGCGCGTGCCCGAGGACTCCGGCCGGCGAGCAGATGATCGCGATCTCGACGAATCGTCCCAGCACATGGGCCAGGGGCAGGAACAGCAGCGCGCGAACCTCAGGGGCCTTGAGCACTTCCGGAACGTGGGCGACGGCGTTGACCCCCAGGTGGATGAGATTGCCGTGAGTGAGCTCGACGCCCTTGGGACGGCCGGTTGTGCCCGAGGTGTAGACGATCGTGGCCAGGTCCGTGCTCTTCAGATTCGCGACGCGGGCGTCGAGGTCGGCACTGCTGACGCTGCCGGAGCCATCGGCGCACGCTGTGAAAGCGGTGGAATCTGTGAGATCGGCGGATTCGTCTTGCCGGCCGGTCGCCATGAGCTCGGTGACGGCGCCCTTGGCGAGGGACAGTACCCGCAGTCCGCTCAACTCGGGGACGGCCGCGGTGAGTGAGGTCAGCATCGTCTCCATGGCCGCGTCCTCGACCACGACCAGGCGCACGTCCGCATCGGTGAGGATCCACTGCGCCTGCTCGGGCGAGGAGGTCTCGTAGATGGGAACGACGACCAGGCCCGCCTCCCAGGCCGCGAAGTCGAGCAGCGTCCACTCGTAGCTCGTATGCGCCATGATACCGATCGCGCTGCCCGCCTCCAGGCCGAGGGCCATGAGCCCGGTCGCGACCTGACGGACCTGATCGCGGAAGGCTCGGGCTGACATGCCCCGCCAGCGCCCGCCCACGGAGGACTTGCGGGCGATCAGCGGGCCGTCGGGGTTGACGCGCACGCGCTCGGCGAGTGCCCATGGGCCCGTCATGTCGTCATGAACGGGCGTGAGCAGTGGGGTGGAGATCTCGCTGGTCTCGCGGCTCGTGCTCACTCCTGCGGGCCCTTCCTCGTGGAGGCGTAGATATCGGCGATCGTGTCGGCGTACTCCTTCATCACCCGGTTGCGCTTGACCTTCAACGACGGGGTCAGCAGCCCGTTGGCCTCGGTGAAATCGTTGGTCAGCACCCGGTAGGTGCGGATGGACTCGGCCCGCGAGACGGCGCGATTCGTGCGTGCCACGGCCCGGTCCAGTGCGGCCAGGACCTGGGGATTGGTCGAGGCCTCCACGACTCCCATCTCCGGCAGGCCGTGGTTGTGCAACCAGCCGGGCAGCATCTCGCGGTCCAGTGTGATGAGGGCGGATATGAAGGGCTCGCCGTCACCGATGACGAGCACCTGGCTGATCAGCGGGTGCCCGCGCAGTCGGTCCTCCAGGATGGCGGGGGCGACGTTCTTGCCGCCCGCCGTCACGATCAGCTCCTTCTTACGGCCCGTGATCCTGATCCAGCCGTCCGAGTCGATGGAGCCGATGTCCCCGGTGCGGAACCAGCCGTCCGGCGTGAAGGCCTCAGCATCCGCAGCGGGATTGTTGTGGTAGTGGGAGAAGACGCTCATCCCGCGCACCTCGATCTCGCCGTCGGCGCTGACCCGGGCCCGGCCGCCGCAGACCGGCGGGCCCACGGTGCCGACCTTGTTGCGCCAGTCGAGGTTGACGCTGATGGGGCCGAGCGTCTCGGTCAGGCCGTAGCCCTCGAGGATGGCCAGGCCCAGGCCGCGGTAGAAGTGCCCGAGGCGCTCGCCCAGCGGCCCTCCGCCGGAGATCGCGTAACGGGCGTTGGGACCCAGCAGGTCGCGAATGGTGCGGTAGACGAGCCTGTCCGCCATGGCGTGCGCGGCCGCCAGCCTGCGCGAGGGGCCTGCGGGCATGTCCAGGGCGCGGGAGTACTCGATGGCGACCTTCGCGGCCCAGCGGAAGGTCTTGAGCTTGAAGCCGCCGCCGGCCTTCGCGTCCGCCGCGTTGTAGATCTTCTCCAGGACGCGGGGCACCGCCAGGACGTAGGAGGGGCCGAAGCTCTTGAGGTCGGGCAGCAGGGTGGCCACGTCGGGGGTGTGTCCGAGCACGCCGTTCCCGGCGATGGACAGCAGCTCCAGACAACGGGCGTAGGAATGAGCCAGTGGCAGGAACAGCAGCAGGCGCGTGTCGGGGGAGAAGAGCAGATCGGGGATCCAGCGCACCCCGTTCCAGGCCAGTCCCGCCGCCATGCGATGCGTGATCTCGACGCCCTTGGGATTGCCGGTCGTTCCCGAGGTGTAGATGATCGAGTAGAGGTCGTCGGCATTCAGCGCATCGGAGCGCTCGTCGAGGTCCGCGCGGGAGACCGTCCTGCCCTCGGCCGAGATGGTCGTGAGGGCATCGCGGTCCAGCGACAGCACCCGCACCTCGGCGGCGTCCGGGTGCGCGGCGGCCCGCGCTGCGGCCGCGCCCCGCACCAGTTCGGCCAGCGCGGCCGACTCGGTGATCACAAGCCGCACATCCGCGTCCTGCAGGATCCACTGCACCTGGGAGGCGGAATCGGTCTCGTAGATCGGCACCGAGACCAGGCCCGCCCGGGCGACGGCCATATCGAGCAGCGTCCACTCGTAGGAGGTGTGAGCCATGATGCTCACGCGCTGACCGGGCTCGAGCCCCATTCCCATCAGGCCGGAGGCGACCCGGGCGACGTCATCGCCGAAGCCGCGGGCCGTGACCTTGGCCCAGGAATGGCCCAGTGCCGCCTTGCGCTCGATGATCGGCGAGTCCGGGGTGCGGGCGATGCGGTCGGCCAGGAGCCACGGGACCGTCCAGGAATGATCCGGCTCGGTGATGACGCTGCTGGTAGCCGCGTCATCAATGATGGAGGGCTTGCCTGCGACGGACACAGCGGGGTGGCCGGAAGAGGATCGAGGACTCAGACTCACCGGGTCATTGTGTCAGGTCAATCGATGTGAACGGCAGGCGTTGGCCAAAAGATCTGACGTTCTGTCTTGGAGAGATCCGCTAAGGAGGCCCAGGCTGATCGTGCGCACTCACATAACCGGGGGCGATGAGCCCCGACGCGGACCCTGAAGACGCACCGGGCCCCGCATTTCAGTACTCAGTACTCAGTACATCGCATCGATCTGTTCGGAGAAGCGCTCCACCGCTACGGGGCGCTTGACCTTCAGCGACGGCGTCAGCAGACCGTTGGCCTCTGTGAAGTCGTCGCTGAGGATGGTGAACTTGCGGATCGACTCCGCCCGTGAGACCTGTGTGTTGGCTCGCGACACTGCTCGGTCCAGCGCCGCCAGCACCCGCGGGTGCGAAGCGGCCTCGGACACGGTCATAGCGGGCAGTCCGTGAGAGCGCAGCCACAGGGGCAGCATCTCGGCGTCGAGCGTCATCAGTGCGGCGATGAAGGGCCGGTTCTCGCCGACGACGAGGACCTGGCTGATGAGGGGGTGCCCGCGCAGAGAATCCTCGAGACCGGACGGGGCGACGTTCTTGCCGCCAGCCGTCACGATGATGTCCTTGGCCCTGCCGGTGATCCTCACGTATCCGTCCCGGTCCAGGGAGCCGAGATCGCCGGTGCGGAACCAGCCGTCTTCGGTGAAGGCGGACGCCGTCGCCTCGGGATCGCCGTGGTACCCCTGGAAGACCGAGGGCCCCTTGAGCAGGACCTCGCCGTCCGCGGAGATGCGCACGGACATGGGCGGCAGCGGCGGCCCCACGGTGCCGATCTTCGTCAGCCGAGGGGTGTTCACCGAGATTGGACCCACGGTCTCGGTCAGGCCATAGCCCTCCAGGACGGGTATGCCGAGGCCGCGGTAGAAGTGGGCGAGACGCTGCGACAGGGGCGCGCCGCCGGAGACGATCCAGTCCGCATTCCCGCCCACGAGGGTCCGGATGCGCCGGAAGACGAGGCGATCGGCCAATGCCCGCTGGGCGCGCAGTGCGCGGGACGGACCCGCCGGGGCGTCCAGGGACCGGGAGTAGTCCACCGCCACCTTCGCCGCCCAGCGGAATACCTTACGAGCGCTGCCGGAGGACGCCCGGGCGTCGGCGGAGTTGTAGATCTTCTCGAGCACTCGCGGCACGACCAGCAGATAGGACGGGCGGAACGCGGCGAGATCCGACAGGAGGTTCTTGGTGTCGGGCGCATGGCCGATGACTCCTTCCCCGGAGATCTGGAAGACCTGCAGGAAGCGGGCGAACACGTGGGCCAGCGGGAGGAAGAGCAGGAGCCTGGAATCGAGTCCCATGGCGATCTCCGGCATCCATTGATGCGCATTGGTGCACAGGTCGGTGAAGTTGCCGTGGGACAGGACGGTGCCCTTGGGGCTGCCGGTGGTTCCCGAGGTGTAGACGATTGTCGCCAGCGAGGAGATCCGCAGGGACTCGGTGCGCTCGGCGAGCACGGAGGCCGGAACATCACGGCCCTTCTCGGTGATGGTGCGGATCGCTCCGGTATCCGGGGGGTCCAGGGACAGTACGGTCAGGCTCTCTCGTCCGGCTGAGATGGCGGCCGTGCGAACGAGCTCGGCCATGGTGATCGTCTCGGTGACGATGAGGCGGGCCTCGGAATCGGCGAGGACGTGGGTGATCTGCTCGGCCGAGCTCGTCTCGTAGATGGGGACCGGGACCAGCGCGGCGGTCCAGCAGGCGAAGTCGAGCAGCGTCCACTCATACCGGGTGCGCGACATGATGGCGACTCGCTCGCCGGGCTCCATGCCCATGCCGATGAGCCCGGAGGCCACCGCGTCGACCTCCTCGGAGAACTCGCGGGCCGTGATCGTGCGCCACACCTCGTTCGTCCCCTGCTTGCGGGCGATGAGGGGGCGGTCGGCTGAGCGGGAGACCCGGGCTTGCAGCAGGGCGGGAATGGTCGTCCGCTCATCAATGCGCGTGAGAGTAGGAGCGTGCCACTCCAGCGCGTGTCCGGTGGAGGCGCCCGGGGAGGGGGACGGGGCAGGTGGGGATGGGGCGGTCATGAACAGCATTACAGCACTCCATCCGCCATCCCAGTGCGCGGGAGGCGGGGAGCAGACCCCTACTCCACGGGCCCGGCTGGTGACACACTGGTGGAGCGGCCCCCGCGCCGGCAGGGGCAGGGGCGCTCGAGTCAGGAATGGCGGGACGTTCGGGAGGTCTCAGGGGCGATGGGGAAGGTGCGCAGGGGAGTCCTCCTGCCGATCGGGATTCTCGCTGCTCTGGCCGTCATCGCGGTCGTCCTGCTCATGGCGCGCGTACCCGTACCGGATACCCGGGCCAGGCCGGACGCCGGCCTCGTCCAGGCCGCCCTCGACGATCATCAGGCGGTGCTCGATTCCGAATGGACGGATCCCGAGGCGTCCACCGGCGCACCGAGCCCCATGGCCGCGGAGGAGACGATCCGCCGTGAGCGGGACGGGCTGGCCCAGGACGGGCTTCCGGTGACCTCGGCGACGAGCAGTGCTCACCTCGACAGGGCGACCTTCCAGGACGACGGCAGCGTGCTGGCCGCCGTCACGGTGACCACCACTTTCGCGTACAAAGGGGGAGGACCAGACTCGGCTGCCATCGATCCCCACTGGGTCACTCTTGCGGGAGACGACGCCACCGGCTACTCGGTCGTGCAGGACGAGGTCATCGACGAGACGGCCCTCAAGGGGACGCTGGATGCTCCTGATGAGGTCCAACGACGGGCTGACCTCATCGGGCTGGCCATCTCGGTTGCCTTCGGTGTGCTGATGCTGGCTGCCGCCTTCCAGCCGTGGCTGGTGCGGCGTCGGCTCCGGCTCGCTCGCCCCGACTCCGGACGCCTGACAGGCTTTCTCACTGCCCTGCTGGTGGGCGGGCGCGCGGCCCTCGCCGTCGCCCTCGCATGGCTCTTCACACTGGGCAATGCCTCTACCATCAGCGACTTCGACGGCAGCCAGGCGACCTGTATGCGTGAGCGCCTCACCTCGCTCGACTCCCGACTCGAATCCGGCGACGGGCTCTGGCACGGCTGCGTCGCTCACAGCCGGATCGATGTCGCCTTGGCGCTGGTGATCGCGACGGCCGTCATCGTGGTGGAGTACCTGATTCTTAATGAGGACCCCCGGCTCCCCGAGCCCGACGAGTAAGCCGGAGCAGCGTCTTTCCGGGGTGCGGCGGATGCGGCAGATTCGCGGTGGACGCGACTGGATGACCTTCCCCGGTCTTGCTCCGATTGTGAACCGGCATGTGTTGTGGCCCCGACCCGCTTTCCCGGGTCGGGGCCACAACAACATGGATTGCACACGTGAACGGGTGTCAGCGCCTCACTTCTTGGAGCGCTTGGGAGGGGCCTGGCCGAGCTCGACGGCGGTGACGCTCACCGATGCGCTCTCATCGCCCTTCTCCGCGCCGTCGTCGGCCTGACCGGCCACGGACGCAGAGTCGGAGTCGGAGCCAGAGTCGGAGTCCACGATCTCGACCGTGAAGGGGCCGGTGACCTTGGCGGCCTCGATCAGGTCTCCCTGCACGGCCTCGACCGCGGGCGCGACCTCGGGCGCCACCGCCAGAGCGACTGACAGGATCGGCGTCTTCTGGCTCGTCTTGGCCTCCGACTTCACCTTGCGCAGCGCAGCCAGGGCGGCCCCCGCGTGCGCGATCAGCTCGGGATCGGCATCGCCCGCGGCGGCTCGCAGCTCCGCCGCTTCGGGCCAGGCGGCGCGGTGCACGCTCCCGGTGCGGTACCAGCTCCACACCTCCTCGGTGACGAAGGGCAGGAAGGGGGCCAGCAGGCGCACGAAGGTGTCCACCGCGATCGCCAGCGTCGTGCGGGCACTGCTCACCACTGCGGCGTCGTGCGCGCCGTCGAAGTCGTTGGCCCGGTCCTTGACCAGCTCGATGTAGTCGTCGCAGAAGGTCCAGAACAGCGACTCCGTGGCCTCCAGCGCGCGGGCGTGCTCGTACCCCTCGAAGGCTGCCGTCGCGGACTCGACGACATCGGCCAGGGCGGCCAGCACCGCGCGGTCGATGGGCTCGGTGACGGCGCTCGCGTCCAGGCTCGGCGGCGGCGCGGCGGCCAGCGCCGCCTCATCGGCGTCGAATGGGATCCCCATGGACAGGGCGAACTTGGAGGCGTTGAGGACCTTGATCGCCAGGCGCCGCCCGACCTTGATCTGCGCCTCGTCGAAGGTGGCGTCCAGACCCAGGCGAGCCGAGACCGCCCAGTAGCGAACGGCGTCGGAGCCGTACTTCTCCAACAGGTCCATCGGCGTGACCACGTTGCCCTTGGACTTGGACATCTTCTTGTGGTCCGGATCCAGGATCCACCCGGACAGACCGGCGTGCGCCCACGGCAGTGCGCCGAATTCCAGATCGGCGCGCACCACGGTGGAGAACAGCCAGGTGCGGATGATGTCCTGGCCCTGGGGGCGCAGATCCATGGGGTAGACGCGGCGGAAGAGATCCTCGTCGCTCAGCCATCCCGAGGCCAGCTCGGGGGACAGGGAGGAGGTGGCCCACGTGTCCATGATGTCGAGCTCACCCACGAAGCCGCCGGGCTCGCCGCGCTGCGCCTCGGTGTAACCGGGTGGGACGTCGGAGGAGGGGTCCACCGGCAGGGCGGACTCATCGGGGGTGATGACGGCGTCGTAGTCGACCTCGCCGTCGGCGCCGATCGCGTACCACAGCGGGAACGGCACGCCGAAGAAGCGCTGGCGGGAGATGAGCCAGTCGTTGTTCAGGCCCTTGACCCAGTTCTCGTAGCGCACCCGCATGAAGTCCGGGTGGAAGACCAGCTCGCGGCCCCGGGCGAGCAGCTCGGCGCGCAGGTCCGCGCCCGTGGCGGGATTGGTCCACTCCTTGCCGCCGTTGCGGATGTACCACTGCCGGGAGGTGACGATCTCCAGGGGCTTGTCGCCCTTCTCGAAGAAGTTGGCCTGGCGCACCGTCTTGGTGGGCTCGCCGCGCATCTCGCCGGTGGCGGCCAGCTCGGACACCAGGGCCTCGCGGGCGGAGTAGGCGGTCTTGCCGGCCATGGCGGCGTACATCTCGCGGCCCGCCTCGGAGGTGATCCAGTCCGGGGTCTCAGCCTCGATGCGCCCGTCCTTGCGCAGGATGGCGCGCAGCGGCAGCTCCAGGTCTCTCCACCAGTCGATGTCGGTGGTGTCGCCGAAGGTGCAGCACATGGCGATGCCGGCGCCCTTGTCCTTCTCCGCCGCCGAGTGGGGCAGCACGGGCACCTCGACGCCGAAGACGGGGGAGGTCACCGTCGTGCCGAACAGCGGCTTGAAGCGCTCGTCGTCGGGGTGGGCCACCAGGGCCACGCAGGCCGGCAGCAGCTCGGGACGGGTGGTCTCCACGCAGACGTCGGCGGTGCCGCCCGGGCCCTCCTCGATCGGAGCGCCGGCCGCCCTGGCCGCGGCCGCGGCCCCGGCATCGGCGATGTGGAAGGCGATGCGGTGGTAGAAGCCCGGATACTCTCGGGACTCCAGCTCCGCCTGAGCCACCGCCGTCTGGAACGTCACGTCCCACAGGCCCGGGGCCGCCGACTGATAGGCCTCGCCGCGAGCCAGGTTGCGCAGGAAGGCGGCCTGGGCGACCTTGCGGGCACGCGAGCCGATGGTCTGGTAGGTCTGCGACCAGTCCACGGACAGGCCTAGGCGGCGCCACAGGGCCTCGAACTGGGCCTCGTCCTCGACCGTCAGGCGCTCGCATAGCTCAACGAAGTTGCGCCGCGAGATGGGCACCTGATCCCTGGCCTTGATCGACTTGCCCTGACCGCCGGTGAAAGGCGGCTCGAAGTCGGGGTCGTAGGGAAGGGTCGGGTCGCAGCGCACTCCGAAGTAGTTCTGGACCCGACGCTCGGTGGGCAGGCCGTTGTCGTCCCAGCCCATGGGGTAGAAGACGGCCTTGCCCCGCATGCGCTGGAATCGGGCGACGGCATCGGTGTGGGTGTAGGAGAACACGTGGCCCACGTGCAGAGAGCCGGAGACCGTGGGCGGAGGGGTGTCGATGGAGAACACCTCGGCTCGCTCGGCGCTGCGGTCGAAGGCGTAGGTCCCCTCGGCCTGCCAGTTCCCGCCCCACGTGGCCTCCAGGCCATCGGTGGAGACCCTGGCGGGCACTCGCGGGCTGTGGACGGAGTGGACAGAGCTGGCAGAGCTGGCAGAGTCGGCAGAGTGGGCGGGGGCGAGACGGGGTGAGGACCCTGCTGGAATCGCTGAAGTCGCTGAAGTCTCTGGAGTCGCTGGAGTCTCGGGCATGAGCCCGATTCTGTCATGGGGCGCGAGCCCGCCCCGAACGGGAGCCCGATGCCGCCGTGTGAAGTGGACTACGAGCCGGGTTCGGCTTGCTGCATGGTGACTGCGTGGGACGAGTGCCACGTTCCCGGTAATGACGATGGGGTGAAACGAAGCCCGCAGACGTTTATCGTTCTGTTAAGAAATCCGCTGACCAGCGATCCGCCCCATCCCGAGTCCCGAAATCACTGAGAGGAGAGCCCGTGGACGAGCGCCCTCAGACGGCCCCGTCCGGGACATCCCCTGACCCCTTCCCGGAAACCGATCCCGCTCCCGCACCTGCTCCGTCATCGCCGGCTCCTGAAGCCTCTGAAGCCTCTGACGCCTCCGTCGCAGCCCCTGCAGCTTCTACAGCTTCTTCAGTTTCTACAGCGGCCGCGCCCGCAGGATCTGCCGAGCTCGAGGCGCAGCGGCGCCTGCGGGAGGATACCGGCGATATCGAGCCCATCGATGAGGCTATCGCTGTCCCCATGACGGCTTCGGAGGCCTCCGAGGCTTTCGAGGCTTCGGCGCCTTCCGACGAGCAGCCCCCGAATACGCCCGTGGCACCGATTCCCGCGGTGAAGGCCGCGGCGGTCAGTCGACTGTCCTCGTTGGCGCGCGCGCAGATCGGTGTCGCCGCGGTGGCGAGCCTGGCGATCGTTGCGGCCCTTGCCGTATTCGTGCCGGGTTTCGGCGGTCGGGAAGGCGCCGCCGAGAAGGCCGTCGCACCCACGGCCACCAGTACGGCCGAATCCGAGCGGCCGTCGCCCACGCCGCAGGCGACGAGGACTGCCACTGCCGAGGCGAGTCGGCACGACGGCGAGGGCGCCGTCGCCGACTCCGACCAGCCGGACGCCGGATCCCCCGAGGCGACGGCTGCCGCCGGCTCCGATGACGCCTCGAGTGACGCCGGCGCTGACGGTGCCCCCGGTGGTGCTGGGGGTGCAGGCGGCGCTGGGGGTGCAGGCGGTGTCGCCGGTGGGGTCAACAGTCCCGACGGCGGGAGTGATAGGGCCTCCGGCGGGGGCGGCTCCTCGACCGGAGAGGGATCCTCCGCTGGGGAGGGGACTCCTGGCGGAGGCTCCGAGGATCCTCATCCGCAGCCCAAGGAGCCTCGGGAGGATGATCTCAACCCGTTGGAGCCGCAGCCTCCGGTGCCTTCGAAGCAGCCCGCCCCCAAGCCCACGACCCCTTGATCCTCGAGGGATCTTCGAGGGGCGACGCCGGGGCTTTCGGTCGAGCAATCGCGGTCGAAGATAAATAGCAGATAGATGGCCAATAGGCTCCCGCTAGGAACCCGATAGGAATAGGATCGAGCTGTACCTCTCGCGCCGTCCTCGTGACGTCCGGGCCCGTGACCGCTTGCGACGCTCGCAGGACCACCCCTCACCACCGAAGAAGTTCTCGAAGGGACCACGCGACCATGGATCATGAAAAGCATTCGAAGAATCCCGATACATCCGACGCAGAGGGCGCGGAAGACGCGGAGGACACAGGGCGAGTCCGGTCCGCATCAGGCGTGACGCCGCGGCGATGGGACGATCGCATTATCAAGACCGTCAGCCTCGTCCTGGTCGCCGTCGTCGTCGTTTTCGCGGTGCTCAATGGTGAGGCCGCTGCGCGTGCCATCGGTTCTTTCAGAACTTTCGTGACCGGAAACTTCACCTGGTACTTCGTCGTGCTCGCCACGATGGCTTTGATGTTCTGCATATACATGGCGATCGGCGAACGCGGCTCCATTGTGCTGGGAGGGAAGGGGGCCAAGCCGGAGTACGGCCGCTTCGCGTGGTATTCGATGCTCTTCGCCTGCGGTCAGGGGATCGGGCTGATCTTCTGGTCCGTGGCCGAGCCCATTCTGGTCAAGGACGACGACCCGATTCAAGCTCATATGAGCGTTGATAAACTCGACGGCGCGCTGATCTGGAGCTATTTCCACTGGGCGGTGCACGGATGGGCCATTTACTGCGTCGTCGCCCTGTGCTTAGCACTCTCTTTCCACAACCGCAAAGCGCCGATGACCTTCCGGGATGCTGTAGTCGGGATGTTCCCGGAGAATACTCGCCGGCCGATCGGGCTGGCGGTTGAGATCATTGCCATTCTGGCCACTGTTTTCGGACTGTCGACTTCTTTCGCATTCGCGGCCATGCAGCTCTCCTCCGGTTTGGTGCAGACCTTCGGATTGGGCAATGGGAGCCTCATCCGCATCGTCGTCATCATCGGAATCGGAGTTTTCGCCGGGGTCAGCGTGTACCTGGGCATTGAGAAGGGGATGAAGCGGGTCAGTGAGGTCAACTCCATTCTGTCCATCGTGCTCGTCATAGGGGTGCTCATCGCCGGCCCGACCCTCTACCTGCTGTCGGTTCTGCCGCAGACCGCCGGTCAGTACTTCTGGTCGATGTGGTGGATGGGCACCTGGACGGACGCCGGTTCCGCGATGGCGCCGCCGCATGTGTGGAGCGACAGCTGGAATGGCGTCTGGACCGTATTCATCTGGTGCTGGTGCTGGGCCTTCTCCCCGTTCGTGGGCTCGTTCATCGCGCGCATCTCCCGCGGTCGCTCGGTCAGGGAATTCGTCGTGGGCGTGCTCGGCATTCCCTCGGCGATCTGCGTCGTGTGGATCGGCGTCGTCGGCGGTGCGGCTCTTTTCTACGACGAGACGAGGGGCGGTGTCGTCAGCGAGGCCGTGGGTCAGGACACCTCGCTGGGGCTGTTCGCCATGCTCAAGGAGCTTCCCTATCGGCCGGTGGTCTTCTCCCTGCTGCTGGCCGCCACCATTCTGGTGGGCACCTACTACCTGACGTCCCTGGACTCCGGCGTGCATGCATTGAGCGGATTCGTGGCGTCGGCTTCCAAGCCGTCTCGGGTATTCCGAGTCACCCTGGTCGTTGGCATCGCCGCCATTGCCTTCCTGCTGCTCAGCATCGGCGGCGAGAGCGTGGTCGGCACGGTGCAGACCGGCACCATTATCGGCGCCCTGCCCTATACCGTCGTCGTGCTCCTGATGATGCTGAATACGGTCCGTCAGACCAATCTGGAGATCAAGTCGCGTAACAGCGGCTCATAGCGGCTCGCAGCAGCCCTCAGCGGCTCTCAGCGGGCATCTGGTTGCCCCGCCCGCATCGGGTTAGGCTTGCCTGACCAGGTGTGGTGCGTCCGGGCGCCGATGCCGAATCTTGAGCTCTCTCCGGCTCTCTTCAGCTCTCCCCGGCGCACCCGTTGATGAGTTGATGAGGAGGCATGAGGATGACTGTCACCATCGGCACGCTCATCAGTCCCGCGCGCAAGGCCATGATCGTCTCCGGCCTGCTCACGGCTGCCGGGGCCGTCATGTCCGTCGTGCCCTATGCGGCATTGCGCAACATGGCGGCCATCTGGCTGGGGGAGTCGCAGGCCACGGGCTGGGCCGCCAGCTTGTGGGCCTGGGCGGCCATCGCCGTCGTCTCCCTCTTCGCCGCGCAGATGCTCTACCTCATGGGCCTGGGGCTCACCCACCTTGCCGAGGCGAGGCTGCGCCACCTGCTGCGCACGCAGGTGGTGGATGCCCTTGGCCACCTGCCGCTGGGGCGCGTGGCCGCCATCCCGCACGGCGCCATCCGCAAGATGGTGGCCGATGACACCTCCTCCATCCACACCCTCGTCGCCCACGTGCCCGGGGACGCCACCAATGCCGTCGTCGGAGCCGTTGCCGGCATGGCCTACCTCCTGTGGACGGATTGGCGGCTCGCCTTGGCGCTGCTGGGTGTGTGGTGCCTGGTCCTGGCGGCCATCGCCCTTCCCACAATGCGCGGTCTCAGCGGCATCACCGACCGCTTCGCCGTCGCGCAGACCCGGCTGTCGTCCGCCACCGTCGAGATGCTCGAAGGCATGAAGGAGATCAAAAGCTTCCATGCCACCGATGCGACCCGCACCCGCTTCAATGCCGCCCGGAAGCACTTCTCCAGCATCTCCTACGAGTGGGTGTCCGCCTCCGGCAAGACCATCAGTCTCATGGGGGCCTTCCTGCGCCCGGCCACTGTCTTCGCCACCGTCGCGCCCCTGGTCGTCCTCTTCGTCTCCCAGGGATGGACGCAGCTGTCCGCCACGCTGCCCTTCTTCCTCCTCGCGCTGGGCCTGCCCGAGGGGCTGCAGACGCTGATCGGCATGATGCAGCAGATGTACGAGTCCCGTATGGCTGCCCAGAGCACCGCCGACCTCCTGTCCCAGGCGCCCATGCCCGAGGGCTCCCACGATGAGGGGGAGGGGCCGGCCCCGGGCCGCGTCGAGGCGGATGACATCACCTTCTCCTACGAGGCCGGCTCCCCGGTGCTGCGGGGCGTCTCCTTCACCGCCGAGCCGGGCACCGTCACCGCTCTCGTCGGCCCCTCCGGCGGCGGCAAGTCCACCCTGGCCCGCCTCATCGCGCGCT
>ERZ773068.603-NODE-603-length-19011-cov-3.338415_pt1 | contig 19011 bp, 16 predicted proteins | sample MGYA00580620_ERZ773068 | MGnify/ENA primary metagenome ERZ773068 (study PRJEB29015, sample SAMEA2737983) | human oral metagenome | biome: human oral; feature: human-associated habitat; material: dental | place: China | collected 2101 ... | reverse complement strand
GTGTTAGGCACGCCGCCAGCGTTCATCCTGAGCCAGGATCAAACTCTCCATAAAAGATGCTTCTTTTGAAGCGTCTACTTTACTCAAAAATAGACTGACGATGATAATTGCACAATCAAATTGTTAAATTGCTATTTTAACCTGACTGCGGAAACGCAATTCAATATATTACCTCTCGCAATCAGACTGTTTACTATTGTAGCGCGTTGTCAGTATCAAGTCAACACCTTTTCTGATTATCTTGTAGCCAAAAATACAACAACACCTGCAAACACACCAAGAGAAGCTCCTACGGCTACTTCTATAGGTGTATGACCCTTTGCACTACGCGGTTTAGATATATCTAGCTTTGAAGTTTCTATGATCTGCTTTATGGCCTTACCTTGCTCACCAACGGACCGCCGCACCATAAGCGCATCGTACATTACGATTGCTGCTAAAGCTATGGCCAAGCCAAATAGGCCACTATCGATACCATCGCGCAAACCAATTATCGACACAACCGACATCATTGTAGCACTATGAGCACTTGGCATGTTACCTGATATATACAGGTGGTCAAAAACTCGTAAGGTACGCATCTTGACCGCGGCCACAACATATTTCGTACATTGAGCCATAGCCCACCCTACTATAAATGACGCTATGTACGGCGACAATATCACTCCTTGCCCGCCTCCCCGTCACTATCTGTATCGCGCATAATGCCCACGGATGAAACGGTGTCACTATCATTCATACGCATTACCCTCACGCCTTGAGTCGTACGACCAAGCGTCGGCACATCACTCAACGATACTCGAATCGTTTGCCCATTTTGACTGATCATAATAGCCTCGACTGCATCCTTCTCCAGAGTCTGCGCCGCGACTATCGGTCCAGTCTTGGCAGTAACAACAGCAGCCTTGACGCCTACACCACCACGGCGATGGCTTGGAAAGTTGGCAGCTTTAGTAATCTTGCCGAAACCATTGGCACTCATAACCAACAGTGTTTGATCAGTAGATGTAACGATGTCCATGCCTACAACGCTATCATCTGGTCGTAGACGTACACCGCGCACACCGCGAGCTGCTCGACCCATAGGACGACATTCTTCCTCATTGAAACGCACGGCTTGACCAGCTGATGTTGATATAAGCACATCGTTTTTACCTGTTGTTTGCTTAATCCAGCGCAATTCATCACCATCATCCAAATTGATAGCAATCAAGCCATTAGTACGAATATTAGCATAATCAGCGATAGCTGTCTTCTTAACTGTACCCTTAGTGGTCGCCATAAACAAGTATCCCTCATCGACATTTGCGTCTTTGGCTAGGTTAATGATCGACGTGATCTTTTCTTCTGGCTGCAGCTGTAGCAGATTCACGGCAGCAACGCCTTTAGCAGCGAGGCTTGCTGCTGGCACTTCATAGGCTTTCAGACGAAATACTCTGCCTTTGTTAGTAAAGAACAGTAGCCAATCATGAGTACCCGCCGGTACCAGCTGGTCAATCACGTCTTCTTCCTTGGTAGTCATACCGCGCCTGCCCTTACCGCCGCGATTTTGACGACGATAGTCACTAGCTAATGTACGTTTAATGTAATTTTCCGTTGTTAACAATACAACCGTATCCTCTTCTGGAATTAGTTCCTCATCACTAAACTTACCTACTTCTGTGTTGATAATTTTACTACAACGATCATCACCATACTTACCTTTAATTTCCAGCAACTCTTCTTTGATAATACGTAAAATTTCATGTTCATCAGCTAGAACTTTCTCAAAATACGCAATTTTCTTCATCAACTCTGCCAGCTCATTCTCGATAGCTTCGCGCTCCAAGCCAGTCAAGCGACGTAGCTGCATCGCCAAAATAGCTTTTGCTTGAATCACACTCAACGCAAACTTCTCTATGAGAGACTTCTCGGCTTCTTCCTGGGTTTTGCTGGCCCTAATCGTTCTAATGACCTCATCGATATTGTCTAGTGCAATCTTGTAGCCTTCTAGAATATGCGCCCGCTCTTTAGCCTTACGCAACTCGTATTCTGTGCGGCGGCGGACAACTTGTCGGCGATGTTTTATAAATTCGCTCAAAATATCGTGCAAACCTAAAACACGCGGCTGTAGGCGAGTCGTGTCATCTTCGCTCGGCACCAAGGCTAGCATATTATAATGAAAATTAGACTGCAGCGCCGTTAATTTATAAAGTTGGTTCAGCACTTTCTTGGGATAAGCGTCTTTCTTGAGCTCAATGACAACTCGCACGTTACCGCGCGCCGATTCATCACGCAGAGCACTAATCGTCGTAACTTTTTTCTCGTGCACCAAATCAGCAATCTTCTCAATAAGCGTCGCCTTGTTAACACCATACGGCATCTCAGAAACAATGATTTGATGACGGCCACGTTTAGTTTCTTCTATATTAGCCACTGCGCGCATAGTTACGCTACCTCGACCAGTAGCATAAGCTTGACGCATAGGTGCGCCACCATAAACTACCGCTCCAGTTGGAAAATCTGGCCCCTTGATATGTTTCATCAAATCGTCCAGCGTTGATTCTGGATTGTCTATCAATTCAACCGTTGCATCAACCACCTCACTAAGATTATGAGTCGGAATGTTAGTCGCCATACCAACAGCGATACCTACCTGACCATTTAATAATAAATTAGGCAATTTAGCTGGCAAAACAATTGGTTCTTGGCGCGTTGCGTCATAAGTATCACGAAAATCAACAGTTTCTTTGTCAATATCAGCTAAGAGAGCCTCGGACACACGGGTCATTTTTGCCTCAGTGTAGCGCATAGCTGCCGGCGGATCTCCATCCATCGAGCCGAAATTACCTTGACCTTGTACTAACGGATAACGCTCCACCCAATCCTGCGCCATGCGTACCATCGCGTCATAGATCGAACTATCACCGTGTGGGTGATACTTACCCATTACTTCGCCAACAATCTGTGCGCTCTTGACTGTCTTTGACGTCGGTCCGATGCCCATCTTGTTCATCACATACACGATACGACGATGGACAGGCTTCATACCATCACGCACGTCTGGCAAAGCGCGATCGACAATTACCGACATAGAATAGCGAATAAAACTATCCTCCATAACATCTTCAACAGTGCGTATCTCTACAGTTTTCGAATGGCTAGCATCACTAGCCTGCCTGATTATCTCACCTTCTACTGGCTTTTCTGGTTCTTGCTTCATGTCTCTACTCTTCTCCATACTTAAACATCCAGCTCGTCTAAACTGACTTTATTAGCGTTAGCTTGAATAAAATTCTTGCGCACCTCTACATCATCGCCCATTAGTTTCGTGAAAATAGCGTCCGCTTTCTCCGCATCTTCTAGTTTGACTTGTACTAACACACGATTCTCAGGATTCATCGTTGTCTCCCAGAGCTGACTAGCATCCATTTCACCAAGACCTTTGTAACGTTGCAGAGCCGACTCGCTCAAACCAGCCTGTTTGACACGTGGCTCGTTCGGGTCAATATTTACGCCTCTTTCTCTGCGAGAAGCAATTAATTCATCGTAACGCGCCTCTAGTGCTTCTTCATTGTATAAATACTCTTGCTTGCTTTGCGATAGCTTTAGTTTGAATAATGGTGGTTTTGCCAAATATATATGCCCACCCTCTACTACAGGCTGCATGTAGCGGAAGAAGAATGTCATCAAGAGTGTAGCAATGTGACTACCATCGACATCAGCATCAGTCATGATAATGATTCTATCGTATCTTAAACCTCTGATATCGAAAGCATCGCCAATACCAACGCCCATCCCCTTAATTAAGCTTAGAATCTCTCGGTTGGCGTACATTTTGTCCAGGCGAGCCCGTTCAGTGTTAAGCACTTTACCACGCAACGGCAATATAGCTTGAGTCTTGCTATCACGTCCAGTCTTAGCCGAACCGCCAGCTGAGTCACCCTCGACAATATACAGCTCACATTCTGATGGGTCTTTACTAGAACAATCTGCTAGTTTACCCGGCAGGCTCGCTCCATCCAAAGCTCCTTTGCGAATTACATTATCACGTGCTGCTCGCGCCGCTTTACGCGCTCGCGCTGCCAGTAATGCCTTGTTAATAATCTTCTTTGCAATCGCTGGATTCTCTTCGAGGTAGTAAGCGAAATATTCATTCATCACCTGCTCTACATAACGGCGCACTTCTGGGTTGCCTAGTTTGTTCTTTGTTTGACCTTCAAACTGCGGGTCAGGCAGCTTTACCAATATCACCGCTGTCAAACCCTCGCGAATGTCATCACCAGTTAGGTTGTCTTCTTTTTCTTTCAATAAATTATTCTTGCGAGCATAGTCGTTAATAACGCGTGTTAATGCCATACGAAAGCCCACAAGGTGCGTACCGCCATCAGGCGTCAATACGTTATTTGCAAACGGTTTGACGGTTTCTATATAAGAATCATTGTATTGCACAGATATTTCGACAATCGAATCGCTAACCTGTTTATCAACATAAAATATCTCATCACCGAGTACATCCTTACCTCTATTAAGATTCTTGACGTAACTTTTTATTCCGCCTTCAAAATAGAAAGCTTGGCGATCCTGAGTACGCTCATCATAGACAGAAGTATAAACTCCCTTAGTTAGGTACGCTTGATGACGCAGGTAATTAACTACCCACTTGTAATCAAAATCAACAGTCTCTTTGAATATGTCAGCGTCAGGGTAAAAAGTGATCGTTGTACCATTCGGCTGATCAGTTTTGCCAACCTTTTTTAGAGGTGAAGTGGTCTTGCCGCGAGAAAACTCAATACGATACAGATCTTTATTGCGGACTACTTCGGCGATCAGCTTAGTAGAGAGAGCATTTACTACGCTTGAACCAACTCCATGCAAACCGCTAGAAACTTTATAACCGCCGCCGCCAAACTTACCGCCAGCGTGCAACACTGTCAAAACAGTCTCCAGTGTGCTGATACCAGTCTTTGGATGTTTGTCTACAGGTATACCGCGCCCGTTGTCGGTCACCGTTACACCACCATCAGCCAACAATTTAATATCAACCCTAGACCCATAACCAGCAATAGCCTCATCTATTGAGTTATCAGCTATCTCTTTAATCAAATGGTGTATACCGTCGTAGCCCGTACTCCCGATATACATACCTGGACGTTTGCGCACTGGCTCGAGACCCTCTAAGACCTGAATCTGCGAGCTATCATACGAACCGTCGTTTTTTTGTTTACTCATAGTAAAGTCACTCCCTATTATATACAGTCACCCAGCTTGTCTATTAATACTCTACATTATATCATAAAAAAATTTGTTCATTCAAGGTATTGATGGTACTGATATAAGTATGCTATCATGTAGATGGTTAAGGATATTACCTCAAAACATAACACAAACAAAAGGTAGCGAAATGTTCAGAAAATTAGTATCAAACCTCGCATTTAGCCCTGCCCTAGTTGGACAGCTAGGCTTTTACGCAAAACGACTTCGTAAAGAAGAATCTATACGCAGGGTAGGACTTATTTTTACAGTTTTTGCGCTAGTAGTGCAATCTTTTGCAGTGTTTCAAGCACCAGAACCAGCCACTGCGGCAGATGCGACAGACATGGTTTACGGTGGAGTGTGGAGTAAACAGGCACTACTCAGTACTTATGACAGCAACGTCAACAACATCCGCGATCTATACGAGGCAGCTGGCATATCTCGCAGCGATATAGACCAGGCCGGAAACAATTTAGAATATCACAGTAGTCGTGAAGGAATGTACTCATGGGGACTAAAACCGGTCTTTGGTCCAGGACAAGGAGAGGGAGGCTACACTGTAAAAACTGGCGGCGGCAGTCGTACGTTCTATTACAGGCCGCAAAGACTATGGGGCAATTCAGGATCATATTCAGCCTATGTCGGCCGATCCTCAAAGACAGGTATGTGGTTCGGAATTATGCGTAATTGTGGTAATCTTATCACATTCACTGTACCACCCGCACCTGCTTGCCCGCCCGGACAATCCGGGACTTACCCAAATTGCTATACGCCAATGTGCAATGTACCCGGCAAAACTAATCTTCCAGCAAATGACCCTAGATGCAAGGCAGACCCAGTAGCAACTTGCTCGTCTCTATCTGTCATCAACAACAAGAATACTTACCAATACACTGCCTCAGGTAGCACCGCCAACGGCGCCTCAGTCACTGGCTATAGATTTGTCGTTTATCGAGATGGAAAACAGCTGAAAACAATTGAGAGCAAGACTCAAACAGTCACAGACAAGGAAACAATAGCCGGCAAATACACAGTCAAGGCAGTCTTGAAAACGTCTTTAGGAGATCGCACCAGTGACGGCTGCACCAAGGAATTCCAGATAGTTGAACCAGCCAAATGTCCACAGAATCCCGCCCTACTAGCCACAGACCCTAACTGCCAGCCATGTCCAGGCGACACTACTTTGTGGGTAAAGGATGCTAAATGTAAAGAGGACATTGTGCAGACAAAGACCGCTCAAAATACCTCGCAGGGCAATATAGACGCTTCAACAGCCACAGCCAAAGCCTCAGATCAAATTATTTACAAGATTAACGTAACAAACAAAGGCTTAAAGGCCACAGAATACACTATTACAGAGAATCTAGCTGACGTACTACAGTACTCTTCATTAGACAATAAAGGTGGCGCCACCCTAACCAAGGATACGTCTGGCAGTCAAGACACCGAAACATTACTAGTGTGGCCTAAGATTACATTAAAACCTGGCGAGACTCAAACACGCATATTTAGCGTGAAACTACAAAGTTCAATATCACCAAAGGCTACCGGTACTGGTAATCCCAACTCGTACGATTGCAAGATGACTAATACATTTGGCAATTCCGTCACAGTCAATGTAGATTGTCCTGTTCAGAAACAAGCGGTCGAACAAACTGTCGCCCAACTTCCACACACTGGTCCTGGTGAGAACATGCTGTTTGCTGGAGTCGTCTTCGCTATTGTCACATTTTTCTACGCACGGTCGCGACAACTCAAGAAAGAGGTGCGCCTAATTCGTCGAGACTTCAACTCAGGAACTATATAATTAATAAGGTAAAGAGGTGGGTAAACTAAAATGAATAACGAAAAAACTCCATTTAGCAGCCACGAGCAAAACAAACCTAGCAATAATCTCGAGGCAATACGCCAAGCTCAGGAAAATATTGACGCTAAGAACATCGAAAAAGAACTTAATTCTGAAAAATCTCAAGCTGAGCATCTAGATAAAGCCCGTCACGAAGCTCTAGAGAAAGCCAAAGAGATTGAACATAATTATAATAAAGAGAAGCGAAAAGCTACTGAGGCTAGCCCAGAAAAAAGACGTGGCCCTGTGTCGAAACAAGCACGTAAGGAAGCCTTTAACAAGACCATGTCCGAAATTCAATCAGAAATGTCGCCAGCAAGCAGAACCTTCAGCAAGATCATCCACAATCCTGCCATCGAAAAAAGCAGCGAGGTCGTTGGTAATACTGTAGCCCGCCCCAACGCTATATTATCCGGATCTGTCACGGCATTTATACTGACAGCCGCTATATATTTGATAGCTAAGCACTTCGGGTACTCTTTATCCGGCACAGAGACTATTGCTACATTCGTTTTAGGCTGGATAATTGGGCTAATATATGATTATATTCGCGTTCTATTGTTCGGGAAAGACAAATAGATAATCATTGTCAATCAACGTAATTTTATTGATACTTCTCCACTATTGTCATCATCTCGCATATTAAGCCTATTGTCGTGATGTTCTTGTTCTAGCATACTATTCGCTGATTGTTGAGTTTCTATGCCGGAATAACTATTGTCAGGGCTGGCTTTAACACCCGCTCCACCGTTCCGAGCGGGGAGAGATGCGGTTGCGACAGCTTGTTGATGCGACTGACGTCTGTAGCCTTGCTGCAATGATTGTTGTGATTGCGGTAGTAGTGCAGTATTTGGCGCTTGAGATTGAGTGAGGTTATTATTAGTTGCTGGTAAGGCGGTAGGACGTGGTGCAGCGCTCGCGCTACCGGTAACTTTCTTGCGCTTTGCAAGCCACTCATCAAGGAAAGATGACCCGCTCGTCTTGCCGCTTGCAGCAACATTTCGAGCCTGTGCACTACCAGAGCTCCCAGAAGACCGAGATATATTAGTACGAATCGCTATCTCGCGTTCAACTTGAGCTCGTGGATGCCCGTATTTCGCAGCCGACAATCTGCGCAGAGCATCGCCAAGCTGAGCATTCTGATGTCCCATTGGCGGAATCCACGCCATACTAAATGGCGCCGACGGCACACCTTCAATCTGAGCTACACAAACAGACTCAAAGTTTGGCAACTTCGTCAAATCTTCCGCGTCAAATACTGGCGTATACCGCTTGACCATAATCTCTGCGTCGGTAATACCAATACGACCGGTAATCGTGGTACCGACGTTACCGAGGATAGCTTCGCGCAGCTCTTCTTTCAGCTGCGTCATAAACTGGTTAGCCAAAACTAAGCTCAATCGATATTTGCGAGCCTCGCTCAAAATAGTTTCAAAGCTATCTGTCGCAAAGTTCTGGAACTCGTCGACATACAGTGTGAAGTCCTTACGCTCATCCTCTGGAATTTTCGCCCTAGCCATCGCTGCCGCCTGAAACTTCATCACAAAGACAATACCCAGAAGCTTAGAGTTCAAATCGCCCAATTTACCTTTTGATAAGTTCACTAAAAGAATCTTGTTATTATTCATGATGTCTTGGAAATCAAAACCGCTCTTTGTTTGTCCGATGATGTTGCGCATCGCATCATTGCTAATAAACGGACCAAACTTGGCAATCACCCAGCTAATAACTTCGCCAGCTTCACTTGACCGTTGCGATGCCGGAAACTCTTTAGTCCAAAAATCCAAAACTTGCTGATCAGTAACATATTTTAGTTTACTATTGCGAAAGCTATCATCGACTAACAACTTTGGAATATCAACAAAAGTACCCCCCGCCGGATCGCTCATCAATAGCAGCGCGCAGTTACGGAAGATATGCTCTAATCGCGGCCCCACAATACCCGTGTGCCCTGGATCATACAATCCGTACAGCATACCGATAGCTTCCTGTACCAAAAAGTCTTTCTGATCCGGGTGGTCGAATTCAAACATATTCAAACCAATCGGGTTGTCCATATCGCTCGGGTTAAAATAAATTATGTCTTCAACGCGCTCTTTGGGAACTTTTTCGAGCAAATGCTCCGCTAGATCGCCATGCGGGTCAACCAAAGCAAAACCTCGCCCATCTAGCATATCTTGATATGCTAAGTTTTCCTGCAAAACCGATTTACCAACACCGGTTTGACCAATAATATGAATGTGACGGCGGCGATCTTTATCACTAAGCCTAATCGGCTTTTTAACACCTCGAAACTCGTTATACCCCAGCAGTAAACCGGTCTCCATGACTTGCGTTGGCCCGTCAACCTGCTTGCTCATCTGACGCTTAACTTGCGAGCTTGGTATACTGTTCTGATCTGGCAAATGGAATATAGTAGCTAATTCTACACTATTTAGGACATTCTTATTAACTTGCTGCGGAAAGAAACGAAAAATATAAGATGATGTCAACTCTTCAATGTTTTTTGCCAGCGTAAATTTAAAGCCATTAAAAGTTGGCGAATCGAAAAGAGCAAATGCCGCAACAATATTTTTCAATATCACCTGCGAGCGAGCTGCTGTATTAGACGACACAACAGTACGTATTAGTACCTCATATCCCGGATAGCGCGTTTTTTCCTGAATAGCATCAACAGTCGCTTGCTCAACAGAATTTAAGGGTTTCTTGTCTTCAGGTTTCTTGTCGTCACTCTCCGGCGGTTTCCATAACGATTCCATAATCTCGCTAGGCGAGAAAAATACCGAGAGGCCCGTCTTCTTCTTGTCTTTATCTTCTATAATTTTTTCCGATACAGAGACAGCCGACTTTGTCCATCTATCATTTGCTGGACGAATTAGTATTTGAATCCCTATACCATCCTCACGAGTTGCCGCCGATAGAGCATTTAATAATGCGCGGGATGCATCGCGCTTAGATTCCATGTATGTCGCAATCGGATATGCAAAATTCTTTCTAAGCGTAAACTCGCCGCCAATTGTTCCGCTCATCTTGCCAACCTTACTGAAAACAGTATGCTCTGATACTTCCTCTAGCCTAGCTGACGGATACGCCGCTGCAATTGCCTGGCGAACTACTTCAGTAAGTACAGTAGGTACAACGGCATAATAAAATACTAAACCATCGCGAGCTACAATCTCGAACGACAAGTGTCTCTGTCCATAAATTTTACTTTTAAATCCTTTTGTGGCCGTACTGGATATTATATTGTACATTACCTGTGCCTGAGACAATACCTCTTCCGTCAAATCACGTTTATCACGGCTATCGTTGACTATATCGTCACTAGCTGGCGGTAGGTGAATTAATATCGGCACCATCTTGAGTCCACGCTCATAATTCTTAGCCTCACGAAGAGTACTGCGATATATCATAAAGACGACAAATGCACCAATTACAATCACTAAAGCGATTGTAAATAAAGTTAAGAGAGTCCCTACACCATTTGACACAGCTTAGTCCTCTACCTTACCTATCTCACGCCCATAGCGTTTTCGTATATATTCTATCTGAAGCTTGCTTATCTCTACTTCACGACGATACGGATCGTCTTTGGTTTCTGCAATAATTTTCTTTGCTTTATCTACCCACTCTTTTTCTATAATGTCATCATCGTTAGCTATCAGTGTAGCATTGTCATCAGACGGCACCGTTTGAGAATCGGGATTCGTCAACGGTTGAGCTACTACCGGCTGCGGTAGTACTACTTGAGGAGCTGTGATACCAGCTGCCTCGGCAGCAGATGTGTTAATTGTCTCTATAGAATTATCGCGTTTCTCAAAAGATCCATATTCAGCACCGAAAGAGGGTGTCTCATACCTATTCTGTTGCGGTATGGCCTCTTGCTGTACAGGCATTTGTTCTCTTATACCCGGTTCCATATCAAGTAAAATTATACCATATACGCTTACGGTCTTCTAGACTCATAAGCTTATTTCGCACACATTTGATAGTGTATATACGAGATAGCCAGCACAACAAAGAGACCAACACATACATATATGTAAGGCTGCATTTGTCCCACAGATTGCATAGCAAGTACTATAGTTGGCGCTAACGCCAGAACCGCACAGTAAGCTATTATACGAGCATGTTGTGATGGCGTAGCTTGCACTAGTCTAAATAATATTACAACTCTTCTCAAAAACAAAAACAAGAGCGATAATGTGCAAGTCACTAATACATAAATTAAGATAAAGACGAAAACAATAGCCACCGGACCAACTTTGGACGGAGCAGTAGTCTGCATTATCGCCAACAATACAATAAGCGATAAGAACATTAAAAACGCAATCAAACGCTTGTACATAAACTTTATTAGATAATAACACCACCTTAGAGGCAAAAGCAGTACCGCAAATACGAAACACCTTCACGAACAACTATTAGGGTCGCTGCGATGACTGCTTTATGCCCAACTGACCGCTCGCACTTAGCGAGCAAAAGACTTGCGACTATGCAATTCCACACCACACACCTGATGATCGTTGACGTCTTAGTCTTAACCTCAAGGATTAATCAGGTGTGCAGCACGTACGCATAGCGCGCGCTCTACGCCAATAAGTTATATGAAATTGGCGGAGCTTAGGTGGCACCAACTGCTTTACGATTTCCTTATTACAACGATATCTTAAAGCTTATTATATAAACAAAACAAATACTCATAGAGAACCTGTTTGTCTGTTGACGTCACCTAATTTCCGGCAATTTATGCCTCGATATTGACGTTGTTAATTTGTTAACGTTTTTGCTTTTTTGTTTTTCAAAAGCCTACTTACACTCTAACAAACTAATGGCAAAAAGTCAACACTCCTCAATAAAGTTATGTTGTAATTTACTCTACGATACATTATTTAGCAATCTTTACATCTGTTATATACGTACTGTTGTATTTCTTACTATGTTGTTATTAATATTACAATATATAAATTATTCTATTTAGAACAATTAATTATAACAACGATACCGAACCTGATCACCACCACCAAACTCTCAACTATGCACAACAAAACCTAATCTCAAGTTGAGCAATACAACTTTTTTACACAAGCATACACGAAAGCCCAATTCTAAAATCAGAAGCTTTAAAGAATAAATTTGAATAACGTAAGTAAACATAAATACCCGTACTTTCATACGTAGTTTCTAGTACATCCTAGCCAAAATATGAGCCTTCGACACGCTGCATAAAAAACAAAATCGCAAATTTTTTCGTATTAATCCAGCGGAGGATAATCGATAGACGATATGCTACACAAGCAGCATAAATATAATTCCTTTTATAGTTTTTATAAATCTTTAATATAATAGCTAACTTAACACGCATATGCATTTTCATGCACATGACTCTACAATAACTCAAATACCAGCTATCAGTAGCTTGTTAGTTAGCTACCATTTGTCTAAACTTATTATCCTTGATACACCAGAACATACTATTAGCAGACAAATATTCTTCTAGCATCAACTTGATAATTGACAGTCTTTGTTGTTGCGATCCTAAAAACATCTGCAAAATCTTACAGATGGCTAGATTCTTTATAGTTTCTTTAAGTTTCGTTTATTGTGTACAAACATCACATCACATCACATCACATCACAAAGTAAAGTAAAATCACGGCCTATCCTACCATGCTATTCACAAGCACAAAGTTGCCAATATTTTACGCCAAACATTTTTACTACCTTAAGATATTAGGCTACTTCCAATAGATCTTACGAGTCGCTGCAGGATACTGTCTCCGTCAATCAAACACGGCTAGCTAGAGTTAAGTATACAGTAACTATACTCCCATTGCATTGTGGTATTTTTTACTCGAAAAATCTTATCAAAAATCATTGACACAAGCGGTTTTTGGCATTACTATAGGGGTAGTTCCTGAATAAAAAAATTATACAGGAACCAGAAATAAACACTTCAGAAAACTCCACAACCATTAGAATGACTACTACTCGCAGGTAGTCATTCTTTTAATGATAAAGGATTATACAATCTATAATTATGGTGGAGCTGCCGGGTACTGCCCCCGGGTCCGCAAAGTAACCCGCTGTTTGTCTACGCACATAGTCTAGCTCATAAGTTAATCGCTTAATTCGCTCAAAGCTAAACAAACATACGAATTACAGCGATCTGCATAAATAAAAATTTAAACTACTGGTATAGCAGAAAAATACCAACAATCGATCTTGCTCAATATGACGCATCGAATCTATAGCAAGAATCTAAACCGATACGACCGCAAATATAGTTAAGCAGCGGCTACTGCAAAAGCTGTTTGCTTAGGCATCAAAGATGCAACAAACGCCTTCGCTTTGTTTGCAAAGTTTGCAATTATTGTTTCTGATTACGTCAGATGTCGGTACGCAAAACAGCTTGTTAAAGTCTCTACGTCGAACGCTATATCAGCCCCACGCTACTTTAGTATACTACTTATTTACATCTATTGCATAGTGTGCTTAACTTTAGCTACATGGCTACTAATCCTATCGCAAGAATAGCTACAGTCTCGCCCATTGGATATGATGGCAATCTAGTGGAAGTGGAAAGCGATCTCTCAAGCGGACTACCTAGCATGCGCATAGTGGGATTAGGCAATAAATCCATAGACGAGTCAAAGGAGCGGGTTCGCAGTGCCCTCACTAACTCCGGATTAGAGTATCCAACTAAACGCATAACTATAAACCTCGCTCCCGCAGAACTCTCTAAAGAAGGCACTCATTATGATCTACCCATAGCTCTAGCTATACTATTATCGACTGGCAAGCTTCGTAAACAAGATATAGCAAATGCCGCATTTGCCGGCGAACTAGCACTCAATGGAGACATACGCCCTGTCAGTGGCGCTATAAACATTGCAGAGACAGCGAAAAAATCAGGAATTACTACAGTTTACCTGCCATCTGGCAACGCCAAGCAAGCATCCCTTGTGAGCGATATAGACATAATACCCGTTAACGATATAAAGCAACTCTACCTACACCTGAAGAAAGAAAAGATCATATCTAATCGATTTGTCCGCTCGGATGCAATTTGTTCGAACAGTAAAATATCTCGGAGTCAGGTACTCCTCGACGAAGTAGCTGGCCAAGGGCAAGCAAAACGCGCATTGATTATAGCAGCAGCTGGACATCATAATCTCCTTCTTTCAGGACCCCCTGGTTCTGGAAAATCTATGCTAGCAAAAGTCTTACCCAACCTACTACCTCCACTTTCGCCTGAAGAAATGCTTGCTGCGACAAAAATATATAGCCTAGAAGGGTCATCAACCGAGTCCGTCATACAACAACGGCCTTTTCGCTCGCCACACCATACAGCGAGTCAAACATCGCTTATCGGCGGCGGCACCAATCCAAAACCCGGCGAAATTAGCTTAGCTCATCTAGGGGTACTTTATCTAGATGAGATACCAGAGTTCTCACACTCATCTATTGAAGCTCTCCGACAACCACTAGAAGACAGACAGGTTACTATTACACGCTCACGTTTACGCGCCACATATCCTGCAAATTTTATGCTCATTGCTACAATGAACCCTTGTCCTTGCGGATATTTTGGAGATCAAGACAAAGATTGTACTTGCACGCCATCGCAAATAGTTAATTATCAACGAAAATTGTCGGGTCCTCTTATAGACAGGATAGACCTAATGGTACACGTTTCACGTGTACCAAATGAAGAGCTGCACTCACATAATTTAACGTCAAATATACAACATAAAAATGCAGTCATATCCATAAAAAACGCACTAGATAAACAACACAACAGATATAAACGACGTGATAAGTACAACAGTGATTTAACAAATCGAGAAATAAATGCATATGCCAAACTTAACAAAGAATCAAATTATATTCTATCGCAAGCTTCCGATAAACTAGGTTTAAGCCTACGCAGTTATTTCAAAATAATCCGCGTTGCTCGCACAATTGCAGACCTAGCCAACAGCACAGACATACAAGCGGCACATATAGCTGAAGCACTTCAATACCGACAGGCACCTTGAATCGATGGTTAAAATCTGCTATCATGTGCTAGCGAGTATACACTCGATTAAAACCAACTGTTCCGAAGGAGAACTACGATCAATAATTCAATTCGCATTAATAACGCCATTCGTAGCAAAGAGCTTCGTGTCGTAGGAGCTAATGGCAAGCAGCTTGGCATTATGCCTAGAGAAGAAGCTCTAGACATAGCGCAAAAAGAGGGCGTCGATCTAGTAGAAATCTCACCAAGAGCCAACCCTCCTGTAGCCAAAGTCATTGATTGGGGCAAATACCAATACCAAAAGATGAAGGAGCAACAAAAAGCTCGGCGCAACAATAAAGCTAGCGAGCTAAAACAAATGCGATTCGGATTAAAGATAGGTAGCAACGACCTCGACATCAAACTACGTAAAATACGTGCTTTTTTATCTGACGGACATAAGGTGAAAATTCTCATATTTTTCCGCGGACGCGAAATGGCACACAAAGATCTGGGATATGGTCTTATCGATAAGATGATGGAACAACTAAAGGACGAGGCTATACTCGAACAGAAACCAATGATGGCTGGGAGAAATCTTAGCATAGTAATAAGGAGCAAGTAATGCCAAAACTTAAGACCCACAAGGGCACTGCTAAGCGCATTAAGCTAACCAGTACCGGCAAACTTACCCGTCGTCGAGCGTTCGGGAATCATATGCTCTCGAAAAAGAGCAAATCGCGTAAGCGTAACATCAATACTAACGCCACCGTCAAAGGTAGCATGGCCAAAAACGTCAAAAGAGCACTAGGAGTTTAGTAATAATGAGGGTTAAACGAGGAGTTACCGCTTCGGCGAAACATAAGAAAATTTTAAAAGCTGCTAAGGGTATGCAGCACAATCGCACCCGCAGCTTTCGCCTTGCAAAACAAGCTGTCATTCGTGCTCTGCAATACGCCTACCGCGACCGACGTAACAAAAAGCGCGATCTGCGAAGCCTATGGATTACCCGCATAAACGCAGCTGCTCGCCAAAATGGCACTACATACGGCAAGCTTATAGCAGATCTTCGATCTGCTAACATCGAAATCAACCGAAAAGTTCTAGCTGATCTCGCAGTTAACGAACCTAAGGCCTTTTCTGATATAGTCAATAAGGTAACAAAAAAGATATAGACACGTTTTCATATTAGAAAAATCGCGGTATTCAAACTCGCGATTTTTCTAATATAGGCTACCTATAAGCCGGGTTTTGTCGTGAACGATCATCTATCTAGACTGAATATTGCTATACAGTTCAAGCGGATTTTAGTATCATCAAGCGGACAACTCTTGTTGATAATACGCCTTGCAGCCGACAGGGTTTACCATCTCTGCTATGTCACCATAGCTGATTGTAGTCTCTTACACTACTCTTTTCACCCTTACTACCAGTCACTGTATTTTGTATAAGCTTGAGGTAGCGGTATAGTTTCTGTGGCACTTTCCCTAGAGTTTCCTCCGGTCGCCGTTAACGACTGTCGTGTCCTATGCTGCCCGGACTTTCCTCTAGCCCACATAAAGAGCGAGCGACCGTCCAGTAGCCTAACAATATTATACCACAAAAGCCTCCAGGTTAGCGATTGATATTCCCCGCGTACTGCAAAGGTGGGTTCTCTCACGACATCCTCACAAGAATGCCGCTATTAAGATCCCTATCATATGATGTTAGGAAAATCATATTCACTAAACCTAAGAGGCCAATTACATTATACCATGATCAACCACCAAAAACGACAGAGAATACCCGCAATGTATTGGTTATTATAAAATTCATATACGTAGTTATAAACTGTCCGCCAGCCATAACAACTAAAAATATCAGAACAACACCGTATTGCTCGATTGCATCAAAAAGATTTCTTACAAAGTCAGGAGCAATAGCATACAGCACTCTAGAGCCGTCTAACGGCGGAATAGGAATTATGTTAAAGGCAAAGAAGCCTAAATTAACCATAGTTGCCGCTGTTAATATAGTAGTCAGCATCGTACCGGTTCCAGAACCCGACAATACAAGTATCATATACGTTATAAACGCCAGAACCAGGTTAACCAGCGGGCCACTCAGCGCCACCAATGCAACTCCCATTTCATCGTATTTAATGTTTTTTGAATTAAACGGCACTGGCTTTGCTCCACCAAAAACTGGCATACTAGCACCAGTAGCAATATTTATAAACATTATCATTATTGGTAATATAACGGTCATGAAAGGGTCTACATGTCGTAATGGATTTAGTGTCAACCTACCTGAATCGCGTGCTGTCCGATCGCCCAGTCTATTAGCTACCAAGCCATGAGCTAATTCATGTAGTGTCATTGACACAAATATCACAACCAATACGGTTACTACATATACTACACTCATCTAATCTACAATTGTAACAGTTATTGACGAATAAACAAAACTAGAGTACAATAACACAGATAGACAATTAACTTAACTAGGAAGTAGTATTAATATGGCAACACGATGTGAACTGACTGGTAAAGGCAAACAGTTCGGTAACAAAGTAAGTTTTTCTTTACACCGCACAAAGCGAGTATTCAAGCCTAATCTCCAAAAAAAGACTTTTGTTATTGATGGTAAAAAAATCACGATGACGCTCTCAACTCAAGCTATTCGTTCACTGAAGAAAAAAGGCGTCATAGCGTCATAAACCGCAAATCTGATAGATACTTAAAACCCCCTCGAATAGCTGAGGGGTTTTAATTTTACAATATTTCCCCCTATCGAGTCCGCGACACTACATATGTAGTCAATACCGCTGGCAACGAAGAATCATTTTTAACTTTCAGCTTAGCAACATTCTCAACCGGTGCGCCCATCTCTTTTACGAAAGTATCAACTGAGTCTTGTGGCACCTCATATGTTATATCTCTGTCGGCATAGTGCACCGGCACCACAGCCTTCGGACTAATAGTACGCACTAAATTAACAGCACTAGTAGAATCGAGAGTATAGCCGGACCCTCCTACTGGAACGATCAGAATATCTATCACACCAAGTTCTTCTAATTGATCGTCATTTAGTTTTGGTTCTATATTTCCAAGTACACCAACCGCTACATTGCCACACTCTATCCGGTAGATGGTACTAAGTTTTTCGCTTTTACCACTATCAATATGACGGACTGCCGCTATACCTTTTATAGTAAAATTACCTATTTCGTATTCACCAGGCTGACAAATTATAAGCTTAGCGTTATCGTCATCGACAATAAAACGTTCCTCAGTTACCAGTTCAACGCAGTTCGCAACTTTTGAATCTTTCAACCCAATAACCGACAGCCTTGGATCTGTAACTATAGTAGCTTTCTTGCTTGAAAGCATAATTGTATTTCCACCTTTATATTCTACATCAAACATTGCTTATCCTCCTTACTTCTGTCGCTGTAGTATATTTTCACTATCTATGATAACTTCATGCCTACTAGATAATATATCATTTATAAACTTATCATGTACACTCAAACGATAGTAGAACTCATCATATGTCATTTTACTAAACGTAAGCTGCCTGTTTAGTCTAGCTTCTACTCGACCAACTGCATCAGCTATCCGTTTAGACTCAGTGCCACCGACAATCAATAAGTCTACCTTACTCGCGGAACCGCGAGCTAGTACACCTGCCGCTATTATAACTTTAGCTCTGGGCAGATTAATTAGAGCAATTCGCCAATCATCGTTTTCGCTGCTAGCAGTATGACTCGAAAAGTTTCGCGGCTTCTGCCTGCTTGTTTCGTTGCTAGTAAATATAGCTTTCAGAGGTTTGTAGTGTGCATAGGAACGATTAACTTCATAATATAATTTGTTGTCATTCGTGCTACTAAGCAGCACTCCAACATCTAGCATATTTGATAATTCTCTACGCACAGAGTTAATCTGCT
>ERZ773068.600-NODE-600-length-19086-cov-3.688298_pt1 | contig 19086 bp, 16 predicted proteins | sample MGYA00580620_ERZ773068 | MGnify/ENA primary metagenome ERZ773068 (study PRJEB29015, sample SAMEA2737983) | human oral metagenome | biome: human oral; feature: human-associated habitat; material: dental | place: China | collected 2101 ... | reverse complement strand
CTCCGCTAGGGGCTTTCAGTAGGGCTTTATAAAAGTCATTGAAATAGCTTTTACAAAAAATATAATCATTGTAAGTATTGATTTACAATGATTTTTATTTATATTCCTTACAGCTTAACGGATTTCTCCTATGTTTTGATAGTCATCATTCGGTTAATTTCTGCTATAAAAACTGTTATATAAAATTAGGGCGGTTAAAAAATGTATCAGTAAAGGTAAAATGACGGTATCAACCTTTTTTTCATTTAGTAACTTATGTTAAACTTTGTAGCTATAGTACTATAGTGAAATACCTATTAACTTGAACTTCAATGATCTATGCTGCCTGCGCTTAAACTATGAGAATATAGAAGAAAAAATCATCCGTAATACTCTGTATATTTTTTGGAGGAGAGATGGCAAACTTAGGTTCAATGAAAATTTTCGTGGCTCGTAAGATGTGGAACGGCACGACTAGTCGTGTCAAGGGTTGTACAGCCGAAGCCCTATCGGTCAATGTCTCGTTGGATGCTATCTCAATAATGCTCCATAGTATCTATTGCAGGTTTGAGAACGATGAGGGGTCGTTACTTGATAAGATTAGCTCTGCCATTATTGGTGAGAATAAGGAGAGCACGACTTTCCTCCCTGTCTTCGATAAATTCATTGAAGACAGGGAGGAGAAAGTACAGTACAAAGTGTTTAGCAAAGAGGCTCCCTACTTAGGTTTTCAGTACTTCTCGCAGCCACACGAGACTATGGAGACAAGGAGAGTAAGGTGATACAGAACACCGTGGGCAATGTCTTCTCGGGGCAGGTCGTCGGCGAGACAGCTAGGACCCTCAGCGAACGCTTCGGCAAGGTCTTGCAACAGCGTCAGTCGATGACCATAAGTAGGCAGGACAAGTCCACCTCTATCTCTACCCAGCTCAACAGCCTAATCCCCGCGAGCAAGATCAGTAACCTCACGCAGAGGATGTTCGTCGGGGCAGTGTCGGACAACTTCGACGAACGCATCAAGCAGAAGATATTCCACGCCGAAATAGTTGTAGACTCCTCCAAGGTCTCCGCAGAGATGAGAGCCTACGAGCCTATCCCTACCATCGCCGACTTCACAAACGAAGATGGCTCCAACAGTCTCGCTAAGACCATCGAAGCCAACTATAAGCATGTGAAGCAAGAGGTACTAGCCCTCGTAGGCAGTGAGATAGACCGCATCAAAGCCGACCCAACCCTCGCCCACCTCATCAAGGAGTAGTATTTTGCTCTTCAAAGATTTTCTCTTCAATGTCGTCATTCAACTTCCTAACATAAAAGAAAACTCTTATTAGACTACTTAAGGAGATAATAACAGAGCCTATAAAACAATGAACTGGTCTAATATAGTATAGAGATAAATTATCGACGCAACTCAATGCATAGAATAATACAGGCAAGAAAAAATCTATAGTTGTAAGTCTGAGTTTCTCTCTGATTAATGCCTTGATTCTCTTCCTGTATTGAGTATTCTTAATATTGGCCGTAGAGAATGTAATAAGCAAACTCATCACAATAGAATATACTATTCCGAGTACAGCGAACAATGTATCCGAAATGCTCTCTCTAGGAGTATTGATAGCTAAAGCGATAAATACTCCAACAAGTAAAGATAGTATTATTCTATATGCTATGGCGTGTATCATTCTCTCATTAATTCAGTGATGAAGACTTCCATTTCTTGCATCAAATTTACTTCATTAAATCTACCTGTTTCGGTTGTATCCACGGTTACTCGCTTTTCACGGCGAATTTCTGAACCTGAAATCTTTTTGTTTTGTTTAGTTACAATACAAATCCCCCTATCATCAGATAAAGGACGCGTCATCTGTCCAAGTAGTCGCTCATACTCATCCTTGGTCATATCTGAGGGTCTCTTTCGGAATTTCAGCACCAAGTTTGCTTGTATGATATCATTTTCAGTTAGCTCGGTAATATCGGGATTTTCACCTAATAGGAGAGCAATAGCCTCTTGGGACAATGTCTTTATAGCACTCCCAATACTTTCTGTAGAGGTGTTTAATGAGAGATTCTCTCCGACTTCGATTTGCTTGATTTGAGACAATGGAAGCCCCTCTGGAACTGTCATAATAGGTACAAAGTTATAAATTCCTCTTCGTTGCTCTCGAACAAGGTGGTTAATATACGTTTCCACCCTATTTACAGGCAAATTCCCAGGAAGATTTGTGACAAGATAGTCCTCATTAAGAGCTATGTAATAAAAGCTCTTACAGGTATCTACTCCCTCTTCTCCATCAATATCTGAGATAGAAAAGGACTCTCTGTTGTATAAGTCACTTGGGATTCCTTGTGTTATGTCATTCTTAAGAACTCTCATAATCATCCCAAATACGAAATTTCTTTCGGCGTTCCACCTAAAAAAGGGCAGAACGTCTTCTTCGTCTTCAGCCTCATTGAGCTGCATTCTTCGATCTTGGACTATAGAATCCGAGGTTAGCACTTGTTGCAACAAAGAGATTAGAGGGCAACTATCAGTAGATAGCTCGCTTGTTTGACTTATTCTAAAGGCTCTTAGTTTTGCTGATTTTACACTCATTATTATTCTCTGTTTTTATGTTTAACGCAATTCCATCAAGAATGTTGCCTTCTATATTTTGAAAGTCTACTTTGTTAGAGTACTATTTTCCTCTTTTTATTTCGTACTTGCATAAACGAAGGATGCAAATCGAGAAGGTACTCATGTAACTATACTATTTAGTTCTTCTTACTCAGTTCGCACACATAGTCAAAGCTAAAAGTTGGCTCAATATCGAGGTGCGAAACGAGAAGATAGTGCCAGGGCTTGCCTCCATGCTGTGTGGTGTAGTCTGTGGCGAGGGAGCAGTATTGTCGTGCCGCCTCTGCCTTGGCTAATACCTCTTCATTGCTCAGCTCTTTGCTCGCCTTGGTCTCGACGAGATAAATGCAGTCCGTAGTCTCTACCACGAAGTCGGGTTCGTAGCGACGGCTATCTCTGCCCCAGTGGATATTGAACTGCATTGCTGCCGGACGCAACCAAGTCAGCACCTCGCTATCCTGCTCCAAGATTTGAGCGAAGTTGCGTTCGGTGCCACTATCGAAGCTGTAGCACTCGTGGCAGGCTTTCGCAAAGCCATGGAATATGAAGCGACGAATCTGATGAAGCGAAGGTATCGCCTCGTGCAGGGTTTTGCGAGGATAACCTGCACGCTCCGGGAGATGGACAGGTTCGATCTTGACAAAAGGTAAAACCTTTGCCTCTCCATAGCTTATCACCTCCTGGACGAAGTGCTTGCGTATCTGCTCATACAGACGCGAGGCTATAAGCCCGCTGTTTTGGTCAAGCGTGCGAATAGCTACCTGATCATCTGCGCTATAGCTGCGTACATACCCCAGCACTTGGTTGAGTGCATCGACCAACTCCTCTCTCATCTCTGAGTAGTCTATTTCTGGCTCATCGAGCAGGAGCATCAATAGTTTGCTCTTGATATTTTGTGTGCGACCACTCTCGACCACTTCTAACAGTTCCTGTTTGCTATCGACGAGGTTTTGGCGTACAATGCGTTCCTTGCGCTCTGTGAAGTCGAATTGTCCCTTGCTGAAGTCGACCTCGAAACGCTCCAACTCGTAGCGTATCTCCCGTGGCAATATGCTGATGCGGGGGATCTCGATGAGGTTACGCTTGAAGCGCGTAATGGTCTCTTTGACGAAAGCCGTGCTAAGCTCCTCTTGCACCAGAGGGGTAAATATAGAGTTTGTCCGGGCTACTGCTTCTTTGGCTTTGTTGACGAGCACCTCCAGCTTTGCCTCATTACGAGCAATCTCCTCTATCGAGGCCGACTGCGTCTCTATCGCCACTTCGCTGAGTACTCTTTGGATGGCCTCCGTGGCATCGCACAACGTTTGAGCTTTTTCTTTTTCTTCCGATGTTTTGGCTACCGCCATTTGGGCTTGATATTGAGCCATAGGCTCGCTCACTTTGGGTTCGAAGGTGACGATATGCACTGGATCCGTGTCCAAATCTTCGGCATCCAGCTCGACATAACTACAGCGATGCAGGATGCTGTCCTCTTCGTTGGCTGCATCTACAATCCTCTGGAAGTTGTCGTGGGCAATGATCGTGAGTTTGTCGATATGCTCGACGCCCGTTCGCTTGCCCTCGAAAGGCAGACGCAAGCCTCTGCCGATGGTTTGCTCGATGAGTGTATGCGCATTAGCCGCACGGAGCGGAATGATGGTGTAAAGATTGCGAACATCCCAGCCCTCGCCAAGCATGTTGACATGAACGACAATCTCGATCGGATTGCCCTCCTCCTCGATGGTAAGGAAGAGCTGTGCGAGGTCGTCCTCCCCTTTGGTGGAGCTATCTATCTGTAGCACCTTGCCCCTGTAGCGTCCCGAGTAGAAGCTGTCGCTCTCTAAGTATTCGGTCGTTTGGCGAGCATGCGCGAGGTCTCGGCAAGCCACCAATACGAAGGGCTTGACATGGGGCTTGGAGTAAGTCCGTGCATAGATCTCCAGACTCGCCATCGTGTGTTGATGCACCGAGAGTCCGTCCTCGAGCTTGACGCGCTCTACTTCGGCAGGCGTCAGTCCTTCGCTACGGAAGTCTGCCCGCTTGGCAATAGTGGGGATCTTGACATACAATCCCTCTCGAAGAGCTTCGGCCAGATTGTACTCATAGATGATGTTGCCCACAGGCTTATTGTCTCTGAGTGGGGTAGCCGTCATCTCTATCCCTAAGACGGGGGAGAGGTCGTCGATAGCCAAGCGAGAAGCATCGGCATAGTAGCGGTGCGCTTCGTCCATCAGCACGACAAGGTCGGGCAGCGAGGCCAGATAGTCGTAATAGCTTGTACCGAGATACTCCGAGAGCCGCTTCATACGAGGAGCCGACACTACGCCATCTTTCTTAGAGGTCTTATTGTCGGAGTTGAACTTGGCGATATTGAAGATGTTGATTTCGATATTGTCGAATTGGAAGAGTTGTCGGCCGTCAATGTTCGGACGAACAGAAAGATAGTTCTCGCCCGTAATCACCACAGGTGGATTGGCGACGTATTCTGCCAAGCCTTTGAATACGTACTTGTCGTAACCAGGGTCGCCAAAGTCGCGCAGCAGCTTATTGTAGAGCGTAAGGTTGGGAGCGAGGACGAAGAAATGCTTGATGCCGTGTACCTGATGCAGGTAGTAGATGGTGGCAGCCATCAGGCGCGTCTTCCCAATGCCGGTGGCGATGGAGCAGGTCAGCGAGGGGAAGTTGCGCCCGAAGCTCTTGAGCGAGGGGACTACCTCGCGGGCTTTTGCCAGTTCGTCTACCAAGAAATCCTTTTGCTCCTCTTGGTCTGTGGGGCGTTTGTCGAGGCTGAGCTTATCCGTAATATCGGCAATCACCCCCAAGCACTGCGCCAGGGGCTCACGCATAGAGAGGCGGCTCTTGACCTCTTTCAGCGTTTCGTTTTTGTCTTTCTTACTCATCGTCGTCTTCGTCTTGAGGTTCTACTTCGGGCAGGGTAATGATGTTGAGGTCATAGCTCTTGGCAGGGTCGAAGGCACAGCGACCGAGGAGCATGCGTGGGATGCGCTTCACGGTGATGCGAGGGAAGCGACTGCCCAAGCCGGCTCCGTGCGAGGTGCAACAGATGAGCAGCGTCTCGCCCTCCCCGAGCAACGAATCGATATACTGCAGGGTCTCTATCGTCAGGTGCTGCGTGGTGGTATAGATGTAGTCGCTCTCCGTGCTGTGTCCCTGCTTCCAGAAGACTTCGGCATCGGGAGCATAACGAAAGCCCTCATGGAGCGCCATGGCGGCAGCCAGCATCTCGGCATTGTATTCGGGGCTGATGACCATCACTCCGTGTTCGTCTTCGTTGAGGAGCGTTGGGGCAAGTTCGCAAAAGCGGAATCCTCCGCCACCTGCCCAGCCTGTGGAGGCGGTGATGCCTCCTTGGTCTGTGCCATCGATCACTTTCTTCAGGCGAGGCACGCAATGCGTATAAGCATGGTCGCCCAGCTCAATACCGATGTAGCGACGACCCATCTTGTGTGCCACTGCCGCCGTCGTACCGCTACCGAGGAAGCTATCTAAGACAAGATCACCTGGAGAGGTCGAGCATTGAATAATCCGGTGAATAAGTTTCTCTGGTTTCTTTCCATTAGGGAAGGATACCGCTCCCTCCAATGCAACACCTCCTGTAGTCACAATATCTTCCCAATGATCCCCTAAATATGTACTCCCATTTATTTCCGCTGAAACAAGTTCTATTCTCGCAGTCTTAGTATTCCTATTAAAATCAGTTTTGATCAGCTTTTGGTCTCCACTTGCATTTGGGACAAGAGCAATGTCTGTTTCGAACTCAAATTCTGTAGCTCTTTTCAGTAGAGCGGCATTAGGCTTAGATGCAAAGATGCGAAATGCATTATCTTGCTTCCATTCTAGGGAGTCTTCTATATCATGATCTCTCATATATTGCTTTAGAGAGCATATACTAAGATTAGCAATATCTTTTAGTTCTAGTACTCCCTCTGAGTATGCTTGTAAGTGTTTAGTCGTGAAGGCTGGTATTATTAGGTTATACTCTGGATCCCAATTTTCTTTTTGTACTTTCGGGATGTTCAGCCTATACTTATCCCTATTCCGTACATATAACAACACGTACTCTTTTATTTTTGGGAATCGTGCTCCTCTGATAGCTGCGGTTATCTTTACACCAGAGGCGTTACTCATATTGACACAGATCGTATTAATACGATTGTTTCGTCCGAAAATCTCATCCATAATGACGGATAGATAAGGCATCTCACTATCATCAATCTGAACAAATATTACACCATCATCGGCAAGCAAATCTCTTAAGAGTTCCAATCGTTGCTTCATCAGCGATAGCCAGATGGAGTGCTCCACATTGTCATCGTAATGCTCGAATGCCGAACCCGTATTGTAAGGCGGATCGATGTAGATGCACTTGACCTTGCCTGCGTAGCCCGAGGCAACAAGCGAACGGAGGGCGAGGAGGTTATCGCCGTGTATGAGGAGGTTGCCTGTATCAGGGTCTCCGTAGCTATATTCGGGGTTCTCTATCAGGATGCGTGGCTCGAGGACATCCTCTTCGCCTTTGCCTATCCACGTGAGTTCGAGTCTTTGCTTCATATTGTATTATTGCTGTTTCTTTTTAATTATCGTTCCACTGTATCATCTACTCTATCATCCACTGTATCATCTACTCTATCATCCACTGTATCATCTACTCTATCATCTACTGTATCATCTACTCTATCATCTACTCTATCATCTACTCTATCATCCACTCTATCATCTACTCTATCATCGAACGTCCATTTATCCCTTGTATTTACCTTAACGCCTAACTCTTGGAGGGTTTTGAGATCACGCCAAATAGTCGGTTCGGATACCGACAATGCCATTGCCATCTCTTTGGCAGATGCAACTTCGCCTTGCCGTATAAGATGAATCAAGGTTTGCAATCTCTCACGACGCTTCTTATCACTTATACTATCAATTATCGTATCAGCATCATTTGATAGAGACGTCTTCTTGTTCACAAAGTCGGGATGACAAGGGATAGTGATAAGGAAGTAAGTACGGTGAGAGTCAGTATCAAATGTAGCTAAAGGCGATCCATTGCGCTTGAGTTCCTCTTGAATGGTAGGAATACCTGTTGCTCGACCTTCCGAGAGGTCTAATTCTTTGAGAAACTCGCCCAATCTACGGTTGCGATAGCGACGTGTCTGCAAACGTCTGCCTGCACGGATACTCTCCTCACTAATGGAGCGATCCGGTCCCGAGTGGCTAAGAATAGATATGGCATGAGGCTCTATGGTAATCTCTACTGGTTCTGGCTCTTGATAGTCTCGATGATAGAGGGCATTGACCACGGCTTCTTCCAATGCCTGATAGGGATAATTGAAGAAACGGATAGATTCTGCCCTATCCTTAGGTTTGATAATTTGCTCCCTGATGATGTTGGTGCGCAGGTAATCCAATGTGGCTTGAATGATGGTAGGCACAGAGCCTTTGAAGGGTGGAACTTCTATCATGTTGTTGGGTTCTTGCACAGCTCCTCCAGGGAAGTGAACTATCTCCACTTGTGTGTAAGGGAAGAACTTCTCAGGGGTTTCGCAAAACATCATTGCCGCTACATTCTTCAGATAGTGCCTCTCGGGAGGTCCAACCCACAGCTCCATTTGCTCCAAAATCTTCTCTATGGGGGTGGTATAGAAATCTTGTGTCAAGCGACTTTTAACTTTCCTCAGATAGTCATAAATGAGCAGAGGCGAAAGGTCATTAAGCTGAATCTCGCTATTACCTCTGTCGTCAAAAGGTGTTCGATTGGCCATCTCCCTCAATTCGTCAAGCACCTCTCCCTTAGCCTCTATCGTGCTTGTTCCTCTGCGTACATAATAGCGTGAACGAGCATCTCGCTTCGCCGTGACATCTTCCATCACTTCATAAGGGCGCTCCAAGCCTGAGGGCACCCAAAGAACCAAAATGCTTTTGCCATCGACCTCCTCTACTGAAGTGCGAGCGCAATAGTAAGGTTTTATCTTGTTGTCGTATCCAATTATCGCTTTTTGAATGCTGTCAAGCTCTCCCTCAGCAAGGCCTTGTACAGGTCGCTTGGCTATACCATTTTCCTCCTCTACGCCCACTAGGATATATCCTCCGCCAATGTTGTCGAAATCATTGGCAAAGGCACAAATGGTTTGGTAAATTTTGGCAGGATTCCACCCTTTCTTAAACTCTATGCGGTTACTTTCTATTCGCCGCTTATTGAGCAAGTCTTCTATATTGATTGGTATTGCCATATTGTTATCTGTTTTTTAAATCATTCTCCACTTCAAGGTAAAGAGGCTTTGTTTCTCCGAACGCAACGAGAGCAACTGCTCGAGATTGTCGGTGAGGCGGTCTTTCTGCTCTTCTATGCGGTCGTGCTCAGCAAATAAATCTGCCCGTTTGCGTTTGAGTAGTGCTTCGTTGCTCTTAATCTCTCGTTGTGCAGCGAGACGAGCCTCGATGGTATCGGCTTTTCTGGCTTCGTTCTTCATCAGTCGAATGGTTTGACTGAGGTCTTGTATCTCTCGCTCCAAACCCAGCTTCATATCTTCAGCCCAAGTATCGAGTTTCTCTACTTGCTCGTCAAACAGACGCAGAGCCTCCTCTCGTGCTTGCTCAGTTATTTGCTCGGTAGCGGTATTCTTGATATTCTCGAGTTGTGCTAGTGCAACAGCAGGAATAGCCTTATCAATGATTTCGATGGTGCTAGGGAGCGTCCATATATGCTCAATGAGGTCTGCATCTATGACTTGCCCACTATCTGTCGTCATCGCAATCGCCCAGCGATCGACGGTCTCAGCGGTCTCTATCGACAGTAGGTCTACCGAGATATAGCCACTATACCCCACAAGTTCCGCAAGGGGGGAGATACGCTTTCCCGACTGGCTATAATCCAATACAAGCGTATCAGCAAGGGTGGCTTCGAGATCCTTTGCTGTCGCAATAACATATTGGGCTAAGGGATGCCCTGCACGATATAGCACGCCATTATGTGGTGCTTGTTCTTCTACTGCCTTTGTACAGGCTTGCTCTAGCATATAGTATGGACCAGCATTCGACACCTGCTTTATTGGTTCTTGCAATACGAAGCTGTAATCCGTTGGAGAGAAAGAGGCTTGTTTGCGTAGGATATATTGCGTGAGCATCCACAGACGCTCTTCATAACGTTGTAGCAGACGACGACTTTGGTCTTCGCTATCTTTTAGTCGAGCACGCACCTCATCGTCGAAATTCTCTAAAAGGGTCGTGCGCGTCTGCTGCATACGCTCATCTATTTCGGGGCTCAGCTCGGCTTTGAGTTGGTCGAAAGCCGCTTGTATCTCGTCTTCGCTACGACAGGTTTGGTAAATATTGGCGATGCGTTGCTCAAAGTCGGTCCCCGAACTGATGCTCCCCAATACCTCGTCGCTCGCACCGAAGACGCCATCGAAGAGACGAAATTTCTCGTCCAAGAGTTCGTAGACACGGCGGTCGGCGGCGTTGCTCTTATTTAGGAAGTTGATAACAACCACGTCGTGCCGCTGACCATAACGATGACAACGCCCGATGCGCTGCTCGACTCGTTGAGGGTTCCACGGCAGGTCGTAATTGACCACTAAGGAGCAGAACTGGAGATTGATACCCTCGGCAGCTGCTTCGGTGGCAATCATGATCGTGGCACGATGACGGAAGTAATCGACAAGTGCAGCGCGCATATCTGCCTCTTTAACGCCAGTAACTAATCCTGTAGTGGCATTGGTTTCTCGCCACTTTTTCAGTATCTCTAAGCTCTGCTTGTCATTGTTAGTGCCACTAAAAGTCATAACCTGTCCTGCGTACCCTCGCTCACTAAGCAGGCGATAAAGGAACTCCTGTGTGCGACGACTCTCTGTAAAAATAAGGGCTTTGCGTTCAGCTCTGAGCTCGGCAAGCTTCTCGAAGCCACTTTGCAGAGCTACCAGCAATTGCTCGGCTTTGCTATTACTACGGATGCGTTCAGTTAGCTCTAGGCATTTCTCAAGCCAAGCGCGTTCTTCTTCTAATAAAGTAATCTCCTCGGGGCTGAGTATTTTATCTTCTACTACTTGGGGCTCTTCTAAATCAGGCATCTCATCCATCATTGACTCCCAGCTATCATAGTCAGCTAGCTCTTCTTGTTCATTTTGTGCAGCAAGGTTATTATCAATTCTATTGATGATTGTTTGCAATGTTCCTCCTATAGCATAAGAAGAAGATGCAAGGAGCTTGCGTAATACAAGCGTTGTGAGGGTACGCTGACTACTACGAATCGAAATTAATCGGTCTCGTTGCAAGAACTCAGTAACAAGATTGTACAGCTCCATCTCGTCTGTGCTGGGTACAAACTCATGAAGCATTGGTATGCGCGAGGTGTAGCGGATGTACTCCAACACTTGCCGGCGTAGGGTACGATGGCATAAAGGTGCTAAACGTTGCTTTAGACCCGCAAAATCCGAAGCTGAAAGATTACCGCTATAACGAGATTTGAAGCTCTTGAGGTCTCCGAAAGCATAATCATCGATAAAACTAGTCAATCCATACAGCTCGAGTAGGCTATTCTGTAGAGGAGTGGCTGTGAGTAGTATCTTTTTCTTCCCTTGTAGAGCTTCTCGTAAAATATTTCCTGTTTGATTATCTGGGCGATATACATTACGTAGGCGATGCGCTTCATCTAAGACGACAAGGTCAAGGTTTGCTAAGCGTAGATAACGGCTCTGCCTACGAGCGAAGTCATAAGAACAAATGACAATCTGATCAGACTCAAAGGGATTTATCCCTCTTTGTTCGTCAAGAAACTGAGCCATCACCTTTTTATCAAGGATGAAAGCAGGAAGATAAAATTTCTCTGCTAACTCCTCAACCCATTGCTTGCGTAGATTTGCTGGGGCAATGATAAGTAGATGTCTCTTTCGTTCTGCCCACTTTTGAGACAAGATAATTCCCGCTTCAATCGTCTTGCCTAAGCCTACTTCATCAGCCAAAATAGCCCCCCCTGATAGAGGAGAGCGAAATGCAAAGAGAGCACTTTCTACTTGATGTGGATTAAGGTCTACTCTTGCATCTTGTAGAGTCTGCGTAAATGTATCAAGATCTGAACTTGCTCGTCTTCGAATAAGGTCAGTTGCAATATATTTAGCTTGAGGCCAAGAGATTTTGGAATGTTTCATTTAAGGGGTTATTTTAGTTTTATTATTAGGGATTATCAGATCATGAATATTTACTTTGAGGATTTTTACAACGATAAAGAGTATTTCTAATGAGAGTTGCACTTTGTTAGAACCCCATTTGGAGATTGTATTCTCAGAATTCTCTAGCCATTCGGCAAGCCCCATTTGCTTATTGTTTTTTTTCTCTATGAGTACAATTTTCAGCTTATTTATCGCTGCCATATTTTAGTTTTATTATAGTGTGCAAAGATACAGTTTTTACGCTACGAACAAGAGGGATATTGAGTGATTTATTTTAAAAAAAGAATAGTTCCTCCCAACTTTCTACATTTTCTCTATATTCCCAATTGTTTATCGAAAGCGGAATAGAGTGGTATAGTGATTACCTTTGCTTTTTGATAATAAAATCCCCCCTCCTAGTAAATGAATTATGGAATAACATAGCGACAGTAAGTATATATTTGTGATGGTAGACTATAGCGAGTATAAGAGTGGGCAAGGGGTTGACAAATTCTTGGTGGTATTGAGAAGGTAGATAGAAGAGCTTGCAAGCCAAAGGCAAAGTCGAGTACCTCAATCTAAGAAAGACCGCTGAGAGCAGCAAGACAAGGCTGTGTATGGAGAAACAAAGGACAAAGAGCAAAAACCCAAAGCACAGCTTAAAAGTATAGACCGAAGCAGGAGAAAGAGGTAGAGTCCTTGAAGTGTCATCAGAGCGATGGTGTATTGGGGAACTTCCTATAGAGGTACTGGCATTGTAGTGCTATAGCTTTCTTGTAGGCTCCAGCCTCAGCAGCAGTTGCCTTAATCACTTGTGTATCTTCCTTGCACGCTAGGCTATGTTGTCTGATTGATATTGCGTCCATAAGAGCTAAAACCATCATCAGTACTGATCATTTTTATAGTATTTTCCTGATTTAAAAAATAAAAAACACTCAAAATGAGTGCTTTTTATTAAAATTTAAAATCTTAGTAAGCTTTAAATACTTTTAAGATAGGCTTCCCAGCCTGCGATTTTGTATTCTAGTGCGGCTTTTTCTGCATCAGGGGCTTTATAAATGCCTCGCCCCACGATGATGAAATCGGTGTGTAGGGAATTAAAAACATAATCGGGGGTGTTGTATTGCTGACCTTTACCATCGCCTTTTGCAGAGAGATTGACGCCAGGCGTGAAGAGGAGGAGGGATTTCCCAATCGATTTCTGAGATACGCCACCGATTACATTGGGATGCGTTTCTGCTACTTTTAGCGCCTCTTGGAAGTAGTTGGAGTCGGTCAAACAGCCTTCAGAAGACATACTGAGGATGGCGACCACGCCAGAATTAAGGAAGTAATCTAACGACCGATACCCGCCGATAACCTGAGAGGTAATGAGATCTGCCCACGAGGAGATTTTATATAGTCCGTACGAATACTGCATCTCTTGCGTACTCCCGATATCGGCAAATTTCCTGTCCTCCATTAGTAAGAAATTGTGTTTCTCGGCAAGGTCGCGGAGGGGGAGGATGGTTTTATCAAAATCAAAATCGGTAATGATGTCTATATGCGTCTTTAGGGCTGCGATATGTGGGCCGACTTTTTCGGCAAGGTTTAATAGCTCTGCAGTGGTGGTTACATCTGCCGAAGCGATGAGGTTGGTTTTCTTTTTAAGGGCTATTTCTAAGATTTTCCTTGCGCTTGAGTGGCTTGTGAGCTTTAATTTTTCTTCGTAGGGGATTTTTCTCTCTTTCTCAAAATGGATTTTATTGCCCGCAAGGAAGTCGGTAATTCTTTTGATTTCTTCACTATCGAGCATATTTTCGGTTCGAAGAATTTCGCAAACTTCCATTATATTAAATAAGGTATGTACGCGGAAGCCTTTGCTTTCGAGGAGCTCTTTACCGCCCTGCTGTCTATCGAGCACGACAACGATGTCGGATACTTTTAAGTCCTCCTGCTCTACTTCGGCTATGGTTTCTATGAGGGATTTCCCAGAGGTGATGACATCTTCTACTAACAGGCAGTTTTGCCCCTTTTTGAATATCCCCTCGATGAGTTTTTTCGTGCCGTAGGTTTTTGCTTCTTTCCTTTTTATGATGAGCGGGATGTAGCTTTCCAAAGACATTGCTGTAGCCATTGGAAGAGCCGCATAAGGCACGCCACAGATGAGGTCAAAATTATCCAAAGGGAGCATTTCCAAGAGATAATCAGCCAAGTGTTTTAGGATTTTTGGGTCTGATGCCAAAGGTCTTAAATCTACATAAAAGGGGCTTTCTATACCGCTTTTTAGCGTAAATCTGCCAAACTTGATAATGCCGAGTTTGTAGCATTCAAGGAAGAATTCGCGTTTTGTTTCCATTACTTTTTTAGATTTATTGTATTAAATTTTTTTATCGGTTAGATGACTTCCAGAAACCTCATCGTATCTACATTATCGGCATAAGTGCTAAGGCTAGGCTTTTGTGCATTGCCCATATTTATGCTATTGGAAATCCCGAGCTGAGGCTGAGCCACTATACATTGGATATTTTCTTCGTTTTCTTTGATGAATTGATGGACTTCGCCAATCTGCTCATATCTGCTGAAATGAAGCACTGCAAGAGGGGAGAAGAGCTTTTCGTCCTCTTTTAGAAGAACGAAATTATTATCCCAGAACTTCTCTTGGTTGAGCAAATATATCGCTCGGTTATAGTCGTAATTATTCGCATACTTATGATGATGAATCACCTCTTGGAAATCCATAAAATTCTCAAACAGCCTCTCTAAACCGAAGTTTTTTGGAATGAAAAGTCGGGTTACATTTCTGCATCCTAAACCGAAATATCTAAAAATATCATTGGCAAGGGCTCTGATTTCTTCATCGGTCTCCTCACCAGAGAGTACAGCTACTGAGGTTCGGTTTTTTCGGATAAGGCTCAGACTGTTTTTGAAGTAATATTCCAAATATCTTGCGGTATTATTGCTCCCAGTAGCGATAACGGCATCGTAATCCGTTAGCTTTTCCACGATTTCAAAGGGAATGGGGAGTGGTTTAGAAAATTCATTCCACTTTTTCAGTAGGAAAGGAATCATCATTTTATCCTTAGATGAGGGTTTAATAACAGCAATATTCCCACTAAGAACAGTACAAATAACATCGTGAAAACCTACCAAAGGGATATTCCCAGCCAGTACAAGACCTATTTTTTTAGGCGTTTCAGAAAAGCGATAATCTTGTAGCCACTCGCTGAGGTTTTCCTCATTTAAAAGCGTTGTCCACTCATTGAGCGCATATTTTTGATTTTCTTCTGTGAACCAAGGATTGTCTATTTCAGATTTTCTAATAATACTGTTGAAATCAGAGAATTTTTCATTTTGTTGAAGAGGGTCATTAGCTAAAAAATCTTTTATATAATCGCCTAATTTAGAAAGTCCCGAAATATATAATTGTCGCTTCATCGCTGGATTTAGATTATCTGAATTTTACTAATTTTGCACAAAAATAATAAAATAAAAATATTAGCATTATGGCTATTAAGATAACAGATGATTGCATAAACTGTGGTGCCTGCGAGCCAGAATGCCCCAATAATGCAATATATGAAGGAGCAGTGGACTGGAAGGCATCTGATGGAACATCATTAAAAGGCGCAATCGTAATGCCCTCAGGTTTATCTATAGATGCAGATGAACCACAACCTCCCGTAAGTGATGATTTTTACTTTATAGTAACCGATAAATGTACCGAGTGTATCGGCTTCCACGAAGAGCCTCAATGTGCTGCTGTATGCCCAGTAGATTGTTGCGTACCCGATGAGGATAATGTAGAAACAGAAGAGCAGCTCTTAGCTAAAAAAGCATTCCTACACGGGGAAGAATAAATATTTATGAATGCTCAAAGGAAATAATAAGAAAATATCTGAAAAGCATAAATCTCAATTAGGTTTATTGCTTTTTGTGTTTTAAATAATAATATAAATAATGAAAAAACATAATTTCAGTGCGGGTCCCAGTATTTTGCCACAGGAAGTTTTCCAAAAGGCTTCCGAAGCGGTGATTGATTTTAATGGTTCGGGGCTTTCCATTCTTGAAATCTCTCACAGAAGTAAAGATTTTGTAGCCGTGATAGAGGAAGCAAGAGCATTGGTAAAACAGCTGATGAATATAGGCGATGATTATGAAGTACTCTTCCTACAAGGCGGGGCAAGCCTTCAATTTGCAATGCTCCCATATAATTTGCTCAGCATAAACGGGAAAGCTAGCTATCTTGATACAGGAACTTGGGCATCAGGGGCAATAAAAGAAGCTAAAAAAGTAGGGAATGTAGAGGTAATAGCCTCTTCTAAGGATAAAAATTATACTTATATCCCTAAAAATTATACGATAGATTCTTCATCTGACTATTTTCACTGTACTTCTAATAATACAATTTATGGAACTCAGATGAAAGACTTTCCAGAGACCTCCGTACCGATAGTATGCGATATGAGCTCGGATATTTTTTCTCGTAAAGTAGATTTCTCAAAATTTGGACTTATCTATGCGGGTATGCAGAAAAATATTGGTCCAGCAGGTGCTACAATGGTTGTACTAAAAAAAGAACTTTTAGGGAAAACAGGAAGAGGAAATATTCCAACTTATTTTGACTACCAAGCACATATCAGTAAAGAATCTATGCTGAATACACCGCCTGTATTTTCTATCTATACCTCGCTTTTGAATCTTCAATGGTTGGTGAGAAATGGTGGAATAGAAGCGGCTGAGCAAAGAAATAGAGCAAAAGCTCATCTCCTTTATGAGGAAATTGATAGAAATCCACTATTTGAAGGCTTGTGCGAAAAGGAAGATCGCTCACTGATGAATGTTTCCTTTACCATTACAGATGAAACCAAGAAAGAAGCATTTGATAATGCTTGGAAAGAAGCAGGAATAAATGGCCTCAATGGGCACAGAAGTGTTGGTGGGTACAGAGCAAGCCTCTACAATGCCCTGCCAATAGAAAGCGTACAGGTGTTGGTTGATGTAATGAAGTCTTTTTAGATAATAGATTTAATTAAATTCAAAATCTGAAATCTAAAGATTAAATTTTTTTAAAGATAATGAAAGTTTTAGCAAACGACGGTATTTCGAAAGAGGGTAAAAATATTTTGCAAAATGCAGGGATAGAGCTGGTAGAAACAAGAGTTTCCCAAGAGCATTTAGCCCATTTTATAAATGAAAATAAGATAGATGTCCTACTGGTAAGAAGCGCTACCAAAGTGAGAAAAGAGCTTATAGATGCTTGCCCACAGTTAAAAATAATAGGCAGAGGAGGCGTAGGTATGGACAATATAGATGTGGATTATGCCATAGCAAAAGGCATAACGGTAATCAATACTCCGAAGGCGTCTTCTCGTTCTGTTGCAGAGCTGGTTTTTGCGCACTTCTTTTCCCTCGCTCGTTTTTTGCACGAGTCTAACAGGATTATGCCTCTTGAGGGAGATACACAGTTTAATATCCTCAAAAAATCCTATGCAGGAGCTGTAGAATTACAAGGTAAAACATTAGGTATTATCGGTTTTGGAAATATCGGTAAAGAGGTAGCAAAGATAGCCATAGCTCTTGGTATGAAGATAAAAGCCGTAACTTCTAAACCCACTCCTGAGGTCATTAGCCTTAACTTTTTTGATGGTCAGAAAGTAGATTTTACTATTCATCCAACCGATAACCTTGATGACCTCCTTCCAGAGGCAGATTTCATCACGATTAATACTCCGAAAACAGAGGGCTATATTATAGATGAGCCAGAGCTTGAGAAGATGAAAGACGGTGTATTCATTGTAAATACAGCGAGAGGAGGGGTAATTAATGAAGCCCTGTTATTAGATTTTATAGATGAAGGTAAAGTTGCAGGAGCGGCATTAGATGTTTATGAAAATGAGCCTTCACCAGAGCTTAATCTATTGATGAACCCAGCGCTTTCACTCTCTCCACATTTGGGCGGAAGCACCATAGATGCACAAAAGAAAATAGGGATAGAATTAGCAGAGCAGATTGTAAAATTAAAGCAGAAATAATAAGAGATGCCTACATTTAAGCCTTTTCGCGGGATTAGACCAGAAGCAGATTATGTAGAGAAGTTTCCTACGAGACCGCTAGACAGCTTTACCCCAGATGAAATTAACAGAAAAATTCAAGAGCAGGATACCTATGTCCAAATGGTAAAGCCATTTATTGCAAGTAAATCTAAAGATGTAGATCGTAATCTTAGGAAGATTAGAAACTCATTTGAAGAGCTTGTTGCCGAGAAAAAATTAGTACAAGACGATGCTTGCTACTATCTTTACCAACAAACAATGCCAGATAAAACCGTGTATAGAGGTTTGCTCGGCTTAGTGAGTGTAGAGGATTTCAAAAATGGAAAAATTAAAAAGCACGAAGCGACCATAAAAGCACGAAAGGAGAGGCTCACCCACTACCTTGAAAAAGTCTGTATGCAGGCAGAGCCTGTACTCCTCACCTATAAAACCAATACCAAAGTGGAGCTCTTTATGGATAAGGAGGAGAAGACCATTCCGATTATCAACTTTGTTTCCGAACAGGGAACGAGGCATAAAATCTGGAAGATAGACAATCGCCTCAAAATGCAACAGATTAAAGAAGTCCTCGAGCAGATTGATTCCTTTTATATAGGCGATGGGCACCATAGAATAGGCTCCGCAGCAATGAATGCTGACAAGCTCAATGCAAAATGCAAAAGACCTCTCGGAACAGAGCCTCATAACTTCGTATACAGCTATATCGTTTCAAAAGAGTCCATAAGAATTCACGATTACAATCGTCTCCTCAAATCATTAAATGGACTTTCACCAGAAGATTTCCTAAAAAAGTTAGAGACTTCATTCTCCATCCACGAGAAAGGAGATACACCTTACTTCCCGTCTCAAAAGTTTCATTTGAGCCTTTATTTAGACGGTAAGTTTTACAGCCTCCATGTAAAGCACGATTTAAGAAAAGCCCATAAAGACGCGAATGACTTAGACCATTTCTTCCTCGAGAAGTATATTTTTAATGATATTTTAGGAATTGAAATAGAATCCGAAAGCGATAATATAGACTATCTAAAAGGGAATTCTACTATAGAGGGCATTATCTCACTCAAAGAAAAAGTAGATTCAGGAGATTATGTAGCTGCATTCGGAGTCTATCCTTTTAATGACCTTGTAAAGATTTCCGATAAGGATATTAAAATGCCTCCCAAATGTACCCTCATAGAGCCTAAACTAATGACAGCCCTCGTAATGTATGATATGAAGGCATAAGCAGGCATAAGATCTTGTGGGGAGAGTTATGAGAATAAAGTAGATTTTTTGTCCTTTTTCCAAAAATGGTTTCGGGCGCCCCGCAGGGGCGCCC
>ERZ773068.592-NODE-592-length-19221-cov-34.786601_pt1 | contig 19221 bp, 16 predicted proteins | sample MGYA00580620_ERZ773068 | MGnify/ENA primary metagenome ERZ773068 (study PRJEB29015, sample SAMEA2737983) | human oral metagenome | biome: human oral; feature: human-associated habitat; material: dental | place: China | collected 2101 ... | reverse complement strand
ACCAGCCCGGCCGCTTGGATGGCGTGCCGGTCGTCGGCGTCGACGAACACGCCTGACGTCACACACGCAAGGACGACAAACTGGATCTGACAGCGTCCTTCAGCGCCGTTCAGTCGTCGGGCCGGTCTCTGGGTCGAAGCTTGCCCATGGCTGTTTTCAGGATGCTCACCAGGCTGATGAAAACCGAGGCGCCCAGGAAGAAAACCGGGGCGCTCAGCAAGATCGTGCCTACCCTGTTGTTGCCCAGCGCGAAGAACACGATGGCTACCACAATGCAGACCAGCATCAGGAGGGCGGAGCACCCGTCCCCTGGATTCCTCCGTACCGAGATGTCGGCGTCGGCCAGCCAGTCGTCACGATCTGCTGCCTGGACGGTGGCCGATAAGAGGTCGAGCGGGAGAGGCTTCTCAAAATCATCATGCGGTTCTCGTTGCGCCGCGACATCTCGGCCCGGACCTCGCTCAGACCCCGCTGCGGCATCGTGATAGCCCGGAAACCGCCAGCCATCGCTTCGCCGATCGAGATCGCGCCCATGATCTGGTCCTAGCCCGGGATCGGGTTGTTCCTCATCGTTCCCCACAAGTCACCCCCTGAGTCCTCCCCGCACCTAACGTTAACCACGGTGTAGGTCGCGCCCAGCCGGTCAGTTACACGGGCTAGCCAAATCCCGCAACGGCTCCTTCCGTTTAGATGCACTCTCGACGGCGGCAAGTTCTCGCTGTACGACAAAGAACCACGCCATCCTGATCGCACTGAGGCCAGTCCCGGCGGCAAGATACCCCACAACAGTCGCCCACCATTGCACAGCTAATGGGCCGAACATAACCGCAAACAATCCGCCAACGACAGCTGCCGCCGGCATCAATAGAATGATTTCCCAGTTACGGTCCACCCGCTGCCTATTGGCACTGAACACTGCCTGCGCGCGCCGAGAGGATGGCCGATCTGCCCGATCCATGACAACCAGCCCGAAGCCGAGCAGAATCCCAGCACCGGTTGTGAGGGTGACGGTGATGTCGTTGACCGAGTCGGCGATGCGCACGGTTGCCCGCTCCGAGGTGGGCGCCGAATTCTTCTCCGCGCCGCAGCGGTACATGTTCGGCGCGGACCAGTCCGCGTTCGAAAACCCCGACGGCACGCCGTCGCCGCTGTGGAGCCTGGTAACAGGCCGCATGCTGATGTATCCGGATGCCGTGGATGAGATGGGCCGCGAGATCAAGATCGGCCAGTTCCCGCAGGTGTCGATGCAGCCGCACTGTGATCAGATGCGGATGTGGGCTGAGATGTTCGCTGCCGAAACCCAGCTGCCTGTTGGCGCGTTGGGGATCGTGCAGGACAATCCGTCGTCTGCTGAGGCGATCTTCGCGTCGAAGGAGGACCTGATCATCGAGGCGGAGCGCACGGCCACCGCGTTCGGTGCCGCGTGGCGGCGTGCCTTGCTGACCGGTGTGCAGCTGGTTGAGGGGTTGCGGCAGGCTCCGCCGGAGTTGGCGGGGCTGGCTGTGCGCTGGCGATGCTCGCCGGGGCCGTCACGCGCCAGACCGACACAGGGGGGCGATGAAGGAACGCTTTGACGCATTGGGTGTGGCTGTGCGCGCCGGTGTCGATCCTGAGGCGGCAGCCAAAGCTGTCGGACTGGATGGCATCGAGTTCACCGGTGCCGTCCCGGTCTCCCTTCGGGTGCCTGAGCGTGATGCTGCTCGACTGGAGCAGTAGACGTGGTCGCTGACCTGGGTGTCGAGCTGACTCGTGATCACCGGCTGCGTCAGATCCGCAACGCGGCCGCGATCGCTGCGATGATGGTCGAGCTGTGCAACCGCCACCGCAAAGGCCTCTACACCGATGCGGAACTGATCACTGCACTGGTGGGTGCCGAGGCTTTGGGTTTCGAGTCGGCGGTGGCCATGGCGAGCGAGTACATGGTCGAACACCGCACCCTGGTGGCACGTGACCTGCTGGACGCCCCGCTGGTGGTGCCCGAGTTCGACGCCACGGCATCCTCGGCACGGGCGTTATCGACACTGGAGGCCTTCCATCGCCTTCGCGCCGCCGAGCTGCCTCAGCACGTGGTGGACCGCGAGTTCCGTGCAATCACCGGGAACCTAGGGGTGTGGGCGAACAAGGCCACCCAGATGGCCTCCAGAGACCTGGTTATGGAGTCAGCGGGCTATGCGGGCAGCCGCTGGCGGCGGGTCACCGGCGGCAGTCCGTGCGCGTTCTGCGCGATGCTGGCTGGGCGAGGGCCTGTCTATCTGACCCGTGAATCCGCGGGCCGCGTTGTGGGCCGCGAGATGGGGCGCGGCACCAAGCACTACCGGTCCACCGGAAAGGTCTCCTACGACATCGGTGACAGGTTTCACCGCAAGCGCGGAACCCGCGACATCGGCGAGCGATACCACGACCACTGCGGCTGCACCGTGGAAGAGATCACCGGGGACTGGTCACCAACCGCCGAAGAACAGCGCTTCGTCAACCTGTACCGCGACGCACTGGAGCGGCTGCAGGACCAGGATCAGCCCGCATCAACCACCAACATCCTCGGCGCGATGCGCGAGATGGGCGACGGCGTCATCCACGACGCCCACACACCCGAAACAAAGACCGGTGGCAGATCGGGTGGAGGTCGCAACACCACACCGCCCTTCAGGTCGGGTGCGCAAGGAGACGGATCTCGCTGGGCACAGGTGTCGGGCAGGCCGCCTTCCGGTGAAGGTGGAACCGTCCACGTACCCTCCGGGGTGCGCATTGCGGACCATGAGCTGACGACAGCTAGAAGACTTGCCGCATATGGCGCAGACGTCCAATTCCGTATTCCTGTGTACGGATACAAACTGACCAATCCTGACGCATTTGTCGATGGTGAATTGTGGGAGTTCAAATCACCCACCGGCAGCTCTGTGAAGAATACGATCAGCGACCAGTTCAAGCGAGCTGGTCGGCAAGCCGACAGCCTCGTCCTCGACTTGGCGCGCTGCGGCCTGGACGAGGACGAGGCAATCCGGCAGGCGATCAGGCGCTTCCTGGGACCGACAAGGATTCGGCAGCTGATCATTCTCGACAGGTCAGGAACTGTTGCCTACTACGGTCGAGTTGCCTACTACGGTCGAACCGACTAGTCTGCAAGTAGAAGGCAGCAGCCAGCCCACCAAGCCGCGAGGCCCGGGCAGGCCAGTTGCCTTCTTTCATGTCGCAACCAACCCCATAGGAGCACCTGTGGGGTTTTCTCATGCCCACCGCGAGCTTCGCGGGGTCTCACACCATCAACCCGAAAGGGGTCTGCACGTGAGTGCATCCACCACGCCCACCCAGGGCGGAACCACCGACGCAGCCCAGACGCAGGCACCTGCTTCTACTGGCGCTGCCCAGGGAACCGATCCGAAGCCTTACGTGGCTCCGGCGACCCAGGCCGATCTGGACCGGATCATCGAGTCCCGCCTCGCACGGGAACGCGCCAAATACGAGGGCTTTGATGAGTTGAAGGCGAAGGCCGCGAAACTCGACGAGCTCGAACAGGCGAACCTGACCGAGCTGCAGAAGGCGACCGCCCGGGCCGAGAAAGCCGAGGCCGAAGCCGAGAAGGCTCGCCTGATGATGCTTCGCCATGAGGTGGCGGCCGCGAACAACCTCCCTGCGGTGCTGGCCGCCCGGTTGCAGGGAACCACACGCGAAGAAATGGAAACCGACGCTAAAGCACTGGCCGGTCTCCTGCCCGCCGCCAACACCACGCAAACCCCACAAGGGCTCCGCATCGAACCGGGCGCGGGCCGGGTCAACCCCACCCGCACCAGCACCGCCACCACCCGACTCCCCGGCAACCAAAACGCCCTCCAGGAGGATCTCCCGGAGGGCGGCACTCACGTTCACTTGGGTGATGTTTCGTGTAAGTCGCTTGGGGTGAAAGCAATGGAGCGCTGCGGGAACAGGCGACAGCGGGTTGAGCGGCTGGTTTCCGCGTGGAATCAAGGGATTCGCGGCGACGCTGACTCCGAGGGTGAGGCCGATGATGCTCTGATCAGTGCGTCGACGGAACCAAAGAAACGACCTCGAACACAACTCACGGAGAAGGAAGTGGACGCCATGCGAACAGCCCGCGCGCATGGCGTTGGCGTGAACCCTCTAGCGCGCCAGTTCGGGGTTCACCGGGGCACGGTGTGGGCGAAGACGCGGTGACCGCGTCGACGACGGAGCGAGTTGAACTGCACTCGACCGGGTCGCGTGTGTCTTGCGTCAGGGATCGTGTCGCATTTTGGGGTTTGGATCAGTCCACGCTGTGGGGGTGTGGCTGACCCGAGAGTGAGGGTATATGTCTGTTGGGAGAAAGGATGCTGGGGCGAGCCCGGCGACCCCGAAGCGGCGTTTGAAGAAGTTGTTGGCGCCGTCGGTGAAGTACGAGATCTTTCTTCAGTTGGTGCGTGGTGAGACCACGATCAACGCTGCCGCGGAGGCGGGGGTGGGCCGGTCGACGATCATGAAGTTGCGTCAGGTCGCGAAGGAAGGCGCGTTGGCAGCCTTGTCGGCGTCGAAACCGGGGGTTGGTAAGTCGTCGCGGGATGTCGAGTTGGAAGCTGCGAACGCCGAGGTTGCCCGGTTGAGCGAGGCGGTGAAGGAGTTGGCGGTCAGGCTCACCCTGTTGGAGGGAAAAGGGGGCTCCGGATGGCGGTGAGTGACCCGGTTCCGGCCCGGGTCGACGCGGTCGGTGAGGCTGGTCTGCTCGATCTGGTGGACCAAGCGGTCGGTGAGGGTTGGACCTTGCGGGCCGTGTGCGAGGTGTTGAAGATCAGTCGGCGGCGGGTCGAACGCTGGCAGGCCCGGCGTACTGTTCTGGCCGACCGTACCCCGGGTGGGGTCGCAGTCAACCGGCTGCTCGATGAGGAGGTTGCTGAGATCCTGGCGGTGTTCGACGAGTGGGGTGAGCGTGACCGTTCGCACCGCCGGCTCGCGCACCGTGGCTCCTATGAGGGCCGGTTCTGGGCCTCCCCGTCAACGGTCCGCCGCGCGTTTATCGAGTCTGGCAAGCACTTTCATACGCTGCCACAGCCATCACGGGGTGAACGGAAACCGTTCCCGGACTGGGCCTCCTATCGGCCGAACTCGATCTGGATCTACGACACGACGCACTTCACCCGGTGCGCGCAGAAGGTGTTGATCATCGAGGACCTGGTGTCCCGCAAGTGGCTCACCCATCTCGTCTCGTCGGAGGAGACCTCGACCCAGGTCCAGGCGACGTTCACCATCGCCCTGGAAACCGAAGGGCTCCTCGACCAGGCCCTTGCCCTGGCCGCGTCCGGACGGGTCGACCCCGACCGCGACGACGGTGTCCCCCGATCCTGCTCGCGGTGTCCGACAACCGGTCGCAGATGATCGCCACGCACACACGCCGGTTCATGGCCATGGTCGCGATCGCCCAGCACTTCGGGAGACCCTCCACGCCTACCGACCAAGCCTGGATTGAGTCGTTGAACGGCACCCTGAAGGCCGAGTGGCCCCACCTGCTGACCATCACCGACCCCGCCGTCCTGCGGGCCGAACTCGACCGGATCCAGATCGAGTACAACACGATCCGGCTCCACTCCGGGATCGGCTACGCGACCCCCGACGACGAACACCAAGGCAGGGGTGAGGGTCATCCGCGCCGCCCGCCGCCAGGGCCTGCACGACGCCCACCAGCGTCGACTTGCCCACCACCGCCAACAACGGAACAATCAAATCCACAACCATCGTCCAGCCCCGCCAGGGGTGGACTGATCACAACCGCGAAATGCGACATTCGAACTGAAACAGGTCACGTGCGGGATCGCGAATCGACAGTTCACCGCCCGTATCGTCATCGGTTGCAGTGTCAGGATGCTGCAACGGGCCACCCCTTACGTAGCGCATTGAACAGCCTGATTGGAGTGCGGTCGAGGACGTACGTGTCGGACACAGTAACGTGCGACAACCCGAGGCCGCGCAGTTCCGTCACTGCCTGTCTGACTTGGGGATTCCAGTGCGCGTCCTCGTGCCGCCAGAGCGGGTGGCCGATGACAACAGCCGCTCCACGACCCTCCGGCGAAACGAGTGCTGGCAGGGCATTGACCGTGTGCTGCTCGATTCGCAGGTGTGAACCGTAGCCATCAGCGAAGCTCTGCATCAACGCCGCGGTGTGATCCGACCAGTGGGATAAGTCGAGACTGCGCCCGAGCACAAGATCCACGACGTCAAGCCCGAGTCGCCAGTCCAGCGCCCAGTGATTGAAGCGGTTTTCGTAGTTGCGGAGGCATCCAGGGCACGATGATGTGCAGGCCGTCCCATGCGGGTCTTCGCGCAGTCGCTTTCCAGTCGCATCCCGAATCGACGTCAGGAGCCTCTCGAAGGTCGGCGACGCTCCGAACTCCAGCGCGTAGCCCGCGCCGTTGTCGAGCGCGTCGGCGAGGAACACCCGTGCCGAAACGGTGGCACCGCTGCGCGTCGGCTGTAGTCCGACCTCAAGCTCAGACTGCTCGATGTCCAGGTACTCCTTGGCAGCGTTGCGAAGCAACTCGGCAAAGGAGAGCAGGGCACCCTTGCCCGCCGGGCACGCCGAAGGCAGCGTTGCGACCACGCCCTCGGGGAGGGCCAGAGCGTCAAGTCCGAGCAGGAGCACGTCGGTACGTCGAACCTCGCCGATAGCGGCTGGGTCGAGGGCTTGCCCACCAGTTCGCATGAACTCAGGCAGCGGGCGCCGATACAGGTCACGATTCTGCGCGACAACGGAGCCGTCGGACTGACGACTCAGATCGAAGAGCTTGCGGTTGTTGTCGTTCACTGCGACGACTTCGGCCTGCTCAAGCAGTCGCAGCGAGACCCCGTGGAGCCTCGTCTCTTGTCCGAGTTCGGTGTTCGTGGAGAGTTCGGAGTATCCCGCGTACATCGGTGTGATGTGCGAGTCGTCGTAGTCCGGCTGGCTGTAGATCGTTCGGTAGCCCTCCGGCTGGTAGAGCGAGAACGCACGCATCTCTTCGCCACAGACCGAGCACTTGAGCGACTGATCCGTCGGGCGGATGTCGAGGCTGCCGCATTGCCCGCAGCGATGGACAGGAAGAGGTGTTCCGAGAGGGTCTTTCGCTCGCACGCTCGTCCCGATGATGTTGTAGGCCGCAAAGCCCACAGCTAGGTGCTCGGCACCATCCTTGACGACGACCGCTCCCGGAGCGAACGCCGTGATGGACATGCGAAGGTCACGGTCGGCGACGGTGTGCCGCTCGGCATCGCCAGCACCGCGAAGCGGCTTCGAGTAGAGCGGACGGACCCGGGTCGGGAAACCGAACATTGGGAGCACGCCGGCGTTCGCAAGCAACTCGCTGAGTTCGGTGTGCTGGAAGTACGGGTTACCGACGGCTTCGTCGATGTCAGTCACCAGACCAGTCCGCGCCCAGTTCTTGAGGTCTTCGACATCGAGCGCGGTGTACGCGCTGAACCGCTCACAGACTTCTGGAACATCCTTCGATATCTGCAGCCATGCCTCGACGTCCGCGCGCCGCGACGCCCAATCACTCGTCGAGCCAAACGTGCCGTGGATGCTGTCGCCAGTTCGCCGAGGTGGATTCCGACTGGCGAGGAATGCCCGTCGCAGAAGCTCCGCCGCGATCACGCGGCGAACAATCCGCGGTCGCGACAAGTCGATGAACGGTGGCGGCGGATCGGCCGCAGTCATCTTCTCCGGCGCCTGGAAGTAATAGTCATCGTGCGCCCGGTCGCGTGACACGGTGACCGCGAAGGAGAACGGCTGACCGGAGCGTCCAGCCCGACCGACGCGCTGCTGATAGTTGAACCGCTGGGGTGGCATGTTTGCCATCGCGACAGCCCGGAGAGAGCCGATGTCGACACCGACCTCCATCGTGGTCGTTACCGAAAGCAGGTCAAGCGGGTCCGCGAGTCCGCTCTCGGCAGGCGCCGGTAGCACCGCGCCCTTGAACAGACGCTGTCGCGTCCGCTGGTCAGCGAGCCGGGTCTGGCCCGTCAATTCAGCGACGCGCATACGTCGAAGCGGCTGCGAGGCGAGCCATCCGTAGTAGTCGAACTCCTCAGACCACTCCTCCTCGCGCAGCACGCCGTTCGGGCATTCCTCATTGGTGCAGACACCAGCCGACGGGTGCAGATGAGTCGTGCCGCAGTTGTCACAGACCCAGACCCTGTCGCCTGGGGTCCTGAGTTCGAGGGCATCCTGTCCAGTCTGAGTTCTCAGCGCCCAATTCTCGTCGACGATCCCGCCCTCGCGGAGGAACTCGCCGACATTCGATAGCAGCGTCTGCCAGTCGACCTGCTGCTTCGCTGCGACCCTCTTGAGGTAAGTGCCGACGACCTTCGGTGCTGAGTTCGATCGAGCCACGTACCCGCCCTCAAATCGTTTCGCGATTCCGAGTAGCCGGATGACGCTCGCGACCACGTCCCCCGCGATTTCCGTCGAGAAACCCCAGCCGTCGGGTGCAAGCGGCCGTGCCCTCACGACTCCAAGGCGGGTCGATTCGAGGTCGCGCGAGGCGCGGTCGAAGACGGCCTCTGCGACGGCGGTCGCAGTGAGCCGGTAGCGGTCCTGGCGAATGGGCCGCGCTACCGCGTCGGTCAACGGTTCCCAGGCGTTGTGAACCGGCGGCTCGTAGGCGCGGTACCACGGCGCGTCACCCTCGCTTTCGGCCACTGACGGCCCCGGTCCAGCCGGGTTCACGCCGACCTCGAGCATCATTCGCTCGGCATCGTGGATGAGAGTAGGCCACGGAAGGAATTCGGTCTCCTGTTCGGCCGCCGCGATCGTCGCTAGATCCGTTGCGTCGGCGGCACCGAGCATCTCGAGTCTGAGCTTGTCGAACAATTCTCGACGGCTTGCACGCAACTGCTCGGCACGCTGAAGATCGTCGCCGGCGAGTTCGCCACGTAGGAGTGCCCGCAGAATCGGCACAGGGTTCTCACGTCCGTGAAGCAGTTGTCGGACGACCTGTCGAACTTGGTCGCGGAAGTTGTTGAGCGCGATCCCAGCGGCGATACGCGCGGCATCATCCCGGCTGTCTGTGAAGACGATCGTCCTCGACTCTGCTGCTTCCGACCCGAGGCTGCGGAACAACTGGGATACGGCCATTTGGTTGAGTTGCGCGCGCCCAGACGTATGTGCGCGGATCGGCGATCGGATGTTGCCGGCGAAGTAGACCGCAGCATCTCGGTTGTCCTGGCTCCCACCGCATCGGGGACAGGCTTCCGGTAGCGCGGGGAGCGTCAAGCCGCTGTCATCTCCGGCGTTGTGGCTGAGTACGACTGCTGGGATGCCGTCGGGCGAGTTGCCGAGAATGAGCGACCCGAGCTTGGGGTTCCAGGTCGCGGCCCCGAAGTTGGTCTCGATGGTCGCTTGGTTCTCGTCCATGTGGGCGGGGAGTTTGTGGCGGCTGGGTGCGTCGGGAACCGGCGAGCCGAGCCAGAGCCATCGGTATTCGTTGTCGTTCCTTCGGTACACGAAGTCGCCAGAGTTCTCACCAGGTGTCACCGGGGTGGTTGAGAGTATGACGGCCCCGTGGTCGGGTCGGTCCACGACGTAGCCCCCGAGGCTGACATCGCCACACTCGAAGCAGTAGAGAAGTTCAAGCACTCGTGCGCCGCAGTCGGCGCAGGTCGACCGCGGCGTGTCATACATCCGACCTACTCGCCGAGGCTCTGAATCGGTGCCGCCGGGGCAGGCGGGGTCAGAGCAGGCCCAGAGCCCGCGCATTCCTCGCATCATGACATGGGCGCGGAACTGGATCGGTGGCTTCGCGGCATCAGCGAGACCGCTGAGCATCGCTGCGAGTGCTGCCGAAGCTGTCGGATCGCTCCCGAAGAGGCGGGTCGCAACCGTGTCGATGCGGGTGGCCTTGGGCCGCCCGTCACTTGGGTCAGCGCATGCAGCAGCGATCGTTTCCGCCCACCGATCTCGTGCGGCGACTTCCGCCAACTCATTCGGGTCAATGCCCAGCACGTCGCCAGCAGTCGGCTTGTTCCCTGGCACCAGCTGCCTTGGCTCCCCAGGTTCGATAAGGAAGGATGCTCTGTCGACGCCGAAGAATCGCTCCAGGTACTCCAGACCAGAGTCATTCCCTGGGAGGGAGGCGCTGGTCGCGATGATCCTGAACTGGTCGGAAGAAGGCTCAAGCCCAAGTCGAGATGCCAGGTTTCGCACGACCATCCCGACTTCAGCTCCGGTGCTGCCGCGGTAAAGGTGCAGTTCGTCAACGACCAGGGTAAAAACGTGGTTGGACGAACGCTGAAGCCACCGCCGAGTGGACTCGAAGATCGGCTCCTCGACGTCGCGCATCAACATCACGTTGAGCATCGAGTAGTTCGTGACGAGCACATCGGGTGGGGTGACGATCATGTCCCACCGGGTGATGAGTTCGCCTGCATAGGGGTCTTGGAACTGAGCCATCAAGTCCGGATCGTTGAGTTCAGCTAGCCGGGCGTTCAGACGCGACAGCTCCCGCATATCCCACGCCGCGTCAGCCGTGGCGCGTGCTGAGACCTTCCCGGTCGGAACTCCTCCTGAGCCCGGCGTCGCCCCGGTGTAACGCCCGAACCAGAGGTCGATGGGCGACTCCTGATCCCGCAGAGCGCGGACAGCCCGGCGGAGCCGCGCAACCTGATCCTCGACCAGCGCATTGGTCGGGTAGAGGATGACCGATCGCACCGCTGCCGGACTTGCTCCCACTGTTCGGGCTGGTCGCCAGTTTTCGGTCTGCCGCTTCAGATCCCACCACTCGTGGATCGGGGGCAGTGCGATTGCTGACCGTTTCTCCGCCACGATGCGGCTCAGGAGCGGGATTAGGAAGGACTCCGTCTTGCCGGAACCGGTGCCAGAAGTCACCACCGGGTTATGACTGATGCCGCCCGCGAAGTGCGCAGCGAGTGCTGCCGCCTGATGCTTGCGCAGTTTGATGCCTGATAGCGCGTCGGGGGTCACGCCAAAGACCGCCCCGATCACGTCTCCGAGGTCGCGTGCGTCGACTCCCGCTTGGCTGGCCGCTTGGACGACCGACGCGGCCCCGTCATAGGGCAGAACGGGCTCGAGCATGAGCGGGGCGAATAGGTTGCCCTGCCCGTCGAGCAGCAGGCGCCGCCGCTCTTCAACAAGAGCCTGGTCCCGCAGTGCGTACGCGGTGTCTATGTACCGCAGAAATGCGTCGCGGAGGTCGTCGGCGATCTTCACGGGGGTCGGGAACGGCATGCTGCTCACCTGCTCACGCGATCGTAGATGATGTCCGCGACGGCGCGCGGTACTGAGGGGTACTGGAGCATGCGGTGCTTCACAATCTCTCGCGGCGCTCGTCCCGAGCAAAGCGCGAGAGCACGCCCATACAGGGCCGGCAGGTCCGCACCCAACGGCGTGACGACTGAGCCACTGCGCGAGTGGTAGCCAACGAGGGGGTCACCGGCCCACGAGTTCGCAATGTGCTTCACGATCTGCGCGTTGCCGAGCCCGATCGTGCCGCTTGCAATGTCATCGGCGGTGCGGATCGCGTAGGTCGAGCCGAAATCTCTGAGTCGATAAGCGCCAACCCTGACCAGCGACATCGCGGGGTGCCACGAGGCCGACGTTGTGTCCCAGAACTCCGCAGTCCGGTGGTTTGGGACGATTACCCGCTTGAGCGACGTCGCCACCTCACTGAGTGGCGGCAGCGCCTGAACGATGTCCTTGACCGGTGAGGTCTCCAGAACAGCGATCCCGGCATCGGCCAATAGACCGACCGGCAGCCTGCCAACGACCTCAACGCGGGCGAACTCGGCATCAACGCTCGTGCGCACGACAGCGCCGGTGCCGAGCAACTCCTTGAACTGCTCCACCAGCGCGCTGGAGCGCGACCCGATGAGCACCCATAACCCGTCACCCGTCGGAACGAGCGTGGACGTGTTCACCGCCCATTTGGTCACCTGGAGATAGTCATCCCTGGCTACGTCCACATGACCGACGACTTCAAGCCGTCGGAGGAACGAGTCCGCGAACAGGCCCGAGCCCTCGACCTGGGCGGCGATTCGCTCGAACACTCCCAACGAGCCGGTTCCGACGTGGTTCAGTGCATCGAACGCGACCTCGAAGTCTGGCTCGTCCGACTCGATCACCGGCGGGATTTCTGGAACCACGATCGTTTTGGCCGCGCCATCCTTCTTCTTCGCAGCCCAGGGGGTCCCAGCGAAGCGACGCACGAGCCCGCAAGTCGTGCACTCGCCCTCGATGCTCCGCGTAGGTGCCTGGCCAGGGAGCACGGGCGGGAGCAGGAATCGGTGCCGCCCGGTAATGAGACACGAGTCGCTCGCCATCGGCACGCCCACCCGAGTCTTCGCAACCGATGCGGTAGACGCGCTTCGCTCTCGGGGCACAAACTCTGGCATCGGCACTGTACCGCCGTCGCGGCGCGGTTCGAGACCCACTGTCCTCGCTCCGTTGACATAGCTTGGCCACTCGGCGGGACCAGCGGTCCGCGGCCAGCGCGACGAAGAATCAGGCGAGTACACCAAACGGATATCGACGTCCTCGACGCGGGACTGCGGAGTGTTTGCTGATCGCAGTCGCAGGAGCGCCGTTGACGACGGCTTGTTCGTGTCGTCTACGAACATCGCGACGACGTACTCACCGTCAGTTAGGCCCTGGTTCATGAGCGGAAGCACCGCGAGTTCGCCGGGCTGTCGGGACTCAGCGATGAGTTCGGCCGCGTCGATACGGGTGCCGCGGTACACACGAACGCCGACCGAGGAAGCACCAGCGGCGAAGGCGACCGCCTCGGGTGGCTCCATCACCGACCACTTGCGAAGCAAACCAGGAAGCACGAATCCCCCACGCAGCGTCAAGCTCGTCCGCGCGCGGGGCGCCAGCGGCAAGAGATCGAAGTGCGGTTGCCCGGTCGGCGCGGATACGATCTGGACGTGCTGGTAAACGACCCACCCATCCGGTGCACCCGGAAGGTCGACAAGTTCATGCCATCCCGGTCGGGCGTGAGCCTCAAGGTGAGTCTCGACACACTGGCGCGTGTCCGACCGCGTCAGGACGATGCTGTCCTCACCGAGCGAAATGCGCTCGATCTCGACGAATGCCCCCTGAAGGTCATCCCATCGGAGCGGAGCGACTCGCTTCGGGCGACGACCGAACGGGCGACTCTCGTCATCCCCGAACTTGCCAGTTAGCTGCTCTCCGACGAGCGACGCAGCGCTGACTCCCTCAGCACCGGAAAGCCGCGTGGAGCCACCGGGCCCGGCGACGGTCGGGATAATCGACTCCTCGTCGGCGACTTGGAACCGGGCGATGTCCGGCCCCTCCGAGCGGTACGGGAGCATCAGGTTGAACTCAATCGACTTGCGAGGGAATGTTCGCAAGAACGCCAGCAGGCGCGTCGTGACGACGGGTCGCACAGAGGCGACCGATTCGATCCCCGACCCATCCCATGCTTCGAGTTCGAGACAAGCGGCATTGACGATGCGCTCTCGGGCGGCCGGATCCCGCCAGAGACGAGCAAGATGCGAACTGAGGGGGAGACTCGGAGTGGCCGTCACATAGGGGTCCATCGCGAGGCTCATGTCGTTCGGCGAGATACGCAGACCCGGGGTCATGCCCTCAATCGCGAAGAGTTCGTGGAGGCCGGCACGATCGTGTTGCCGAACGACCGCCTGCGACATCGGCAGCCCGATGAAGGCGTGACCGCCGACGGCGTAGGCCGTCGGGATTCCGCGCTTACCTTCCCAAGCTTCGAGCCAGGAGTTCAACGATCCCCACAGCAGATCAGCCACCCGGCGATAGTCTCTCTCGACCCTCTTCTGCTCGGTTGGTGGAACACGGAGTAGTTCATACAGGCGCGCATAATAGTTGTGGGCAGCCATGTTGCCCTCAGCATGCATCCTCTCTGCAGCGATCGATAGCGCGACCAAAAGAGGAAGTGCTGGTGGTATTTTGAGCGGTTGGTTCCGATGGCGTCGAGCAGCCTCTGCCTGCCAATTGAAAGGAGCGACACCAGACCCATTCAGTTGAAGAGACGACCTGACGATGGACGCTAGCCCTGTCAACGTCTGGTCTTCAACCTCTGCGGCTTTGAGCACCTTGCGAACGGTATCGGCATCCGCGAGCGCATAGACGGGTCGGCCAGCCTGCGATGAGCCGAACATCACCTCGGCGATCGCCTCGCTCACCCGCTCATACTCATAACCAATGGACAAACTCCCTCTCATCTCATGCCAATCTTCTAGCAACAGGAGCGGGCTCAATGCTGAGTAACTTCATCCGGGGATCGCATTGCTCCCAGGCGCCTGTCCATTCTTTCGACGTGGAGGCGTGCTTGGCCCCCAGGGGTTCGGGGTCGGCAGTATCGGAAGAGGCGAGGCTCAGCCCTTCGAGTAGGCGTTCGGCGATCGCCTTGACGACACGGGCATTGACGGCGTTGCCGAGCGCCTTGTAGGCGTCGAGGTCGGAATCCGGAAGGCGGATATCGCCGAGGCTTTGGAGTTCAGCGCACTCAGCAGGCGTCATGTAGCGGCGTTCGCCAGTCAGGTTAGACCCGAGGATGGGAACCTGTGTCTGGGTGAAGGCGATGAGGCTGGGAGACGTCGTAGGCCGCTTGATCCTGAGCCCAGAAGCACGGACCTGCAGGACGAAGTTGTCGATGTTCCGCTCCTCACCCTGGGCGTTCCATTCCATCTTCTGGAAGCTGGACTGCATCTCCTCGGGCTTCCATTGATCCAGCCAAGGGTCGATCCAAGAGCGGTTGTCCTGGTAGAACTCACGGTTCTGCCTGATGAAGGTGCGCTTCCATCGGGGGAACCGGTAATCGCTATCGCGATTGGCGTGACTCGGGATCCGCCCCTTCTGTTCGTCGACCGAACATTCAAGGCTTTGGCCAAAACTGCCTTTGACGCCCATCTGACGCAAACCCCACACCGGTCGACGATCCCAGACTCCCGGCGGAGTCTCGTCCTCGTACGGATAGGTCGCGCCGAACTCCATTGACCAGATCGGGAACGAGGGCATCTTCACCGAGGCCGGCGAACGACGGAGGAAGTCCCCCCACATATCGATTGCGTGAAGTGTCTGCTCGGGAATCGAGCGAGTGGGGGATACGTCTTGGCGAAGCACCGAGGTGATGTCGGTCGGGTCCTTATGCTTGGCTGGCCACTCGAACCTATCCAGTCCGTCGAGCGACCCAACGAAATATGCGCGGTCCCGGACCTGCGGGATGCCGAACTCGTGAGGAGAGAAGTGTTCAACTCTAACTGAGTAATCCAGCGCCTCCAGCATCTTGATGATCTTGCGCTGAGTGCGACCGCCGTCGTGCTTCAGGATATTAGGCACGTTCTCAAGGATGAAGCGGCGAGGACGCTTTACGCGGAGGATTTGGTGGACTTTAAAGAAGAGGGTGCCCTGGAGCGTGTCGGCGAAGCCCATCTGGTCGCCGGCTTTGGAGAACGGTTGGCAAGGAAAACCAGCAGTTAGGACGTCATGGTTAGGGACCTTGCACTCGATGTCTCCATCAGTCTCAAGATCGTTGATATCGGTCCAGGGCTGGATACCATAGTTGGTCTTGTAGAGAGCGTTGAGCGTAGGCTCCCATTCGGCAGCGAATACGACTTTGCCTTCGAGGTCATCGAGGGCAACATGGAAACCGCCAAGGCCGGCAAAGAGGTCGACGAACTCGAAGGTCGGTCTCGTGGCTGCCACGTCGCCTCCTCACCCAGTCGCTCCCGCACTGCCTACCAGTCTCTCAGCCTCCCCCGACATTCCTGAAGTCGACATGCCACGGTCGTAGGGAGTCGACGGCGCAGCAGTGGTGCGCACCCTCGGGCGACGCCGCCGTCAAGCCCCCTACGCCGAACCTCTGGGAGGGCTGCCCCCGAAGTTCTTTGCCTGCCAAAGCTGCCCATCTGGGAGGTCACGCGTCTTACGGGTCAAGGTACGTACTAGCGTCTGCATGAAATTGCCTGCGTGATCCACTTGGCGGTGGAGTGAGGAGTGGCTGGGATGGTGGAGAAGCGGCGGGGTCCGGGGCGTCCGGCGTATGACTCGAAGCAGAAACTGGTTGCCGCTGCGTGCTCGTTGCTCGCGGAGCGGGGGTTCGAGACGACGAGTCCGCAGATGTTTCAGCAGCGTTCCGGGATGGGCCACGGGAGCATGTATCACCATTTCCTTGGCAAGGGGAAAGAGGGGCTGGCGCTGGATGCGATCAGTCACATGCGCGCGAGCACGCTCGCGTTCCTCGACGGCAGCCCGACACCTGCAGGCTCCGAACCCGAGGAGGGTGCGGGCGAGTATCGTGGCGGCGCTGGATCGGCTGTTCGCTCGTAAGGAAGGTCAGGCGTTGGTCAGGCTCCTGGCCGATCCGGTGGTCGGAGCGACCGAGTCGCTGACGACCGCGACCCGGGACTGGTGTGACGACATCCGCGCAGTGATCATCGTGCGACTGCGAGCAGACACACCAGGTGCAGACCTCGACACCGCTGACGCGGCAGCACGGTTCCTCGCACCGGAGTTCGATGGTCTCGCGGAGGAACTGTTCGCGGCGGCGCTCGGGCGGGGTTTGCTGGGGCTGCCGAAGTTCGCTCTGCCCGAGGCCGCCGAGGAGCGGTAGTCTGGCGCCATCACAGTTCCATACGGACTAGTCCGGCCCTTGATCTGCAAGAGGCGTGGTCCTTTCGAACAGGGTCTGTGTGGCGGGCGGTAATCCGGTGCGGTGATCCGCGTTCTGGGAGGTGCTGCGCACCTACCTGTCATGAGGACTGAGGATCTGCATCTGCGGCTGCGGGTGACGCGACAAGACGAGCCTGATCTCGGCAAGCTGATCGAGTGGGTGCTGAACATTGCGGATACCCGGCACCGTGCCTGGCTGAACGGCGTACCAGACCCCCACGGGCTCCCCGTTCCGGGAACCTCCGTCAGATCGCGAACCCGAAACACGGTCCCGCAAATCTTGCGGGACCGCCAAACAGCACCGATGAGTCAGAGACGTGACTCACGGGAAGGAGGCTCATCGTGGGCACCACCGTCGATACCCAGCCACCCAAGCAAGTCATCCACATGCCACCAGTGTTGGCCGTGTCCTACCTGCGTGTCTCCATACAGGAGCAGGCTGAGCGTGGCGGCACCGACGAGGGGTTCTCGATCCCCGCCCAGCGGAAGGCCATCGAACTGGGGGCGCGGGTCGTGCGGGAGTTCGTGGATGCGGGCGAGTCTGCCAGGTCGGCGGATCGTGACGGGTTGCAGGACCTGCTTGTTTTCATCGCCGCAACCCGGGTGCAGTTCTGCATCGTGCACAAGCTCGACCGGCTCGCCCGCAACCGGGCCGACGACGTGAAGATTCACGAAGCACTCACCAGTGCTGGGGTCACGCTCGTATCTGCCACAGAGTCGATCGACCAAACCCCGTCGGGGATGCTTGTGCACGGCATCATGTCCTCGATCGCGGAGTTCTACAGCCACAACCTCGCCACCGAGGTCACCAAGGGGTTGTCGCAGAAGCTCGCTCGGGGTGGTGCTCCGGTTGGCTATCTCAACGTCCGCCGCACCGACGACCGGGGCCGCGAACTGCGTACCGTTGAGGTCGATCCCGAGCGCGCACCGTTGGTCCGGTGGGCATTCGAGACCTACGCCGAGGGCGAAACCTCCGTGACCGGCCTGTTGCGTGACCTGACGGCGCGGGGACTGACGACGGTTCCGTCGCCGAAGCGACCCTCGAAGCCGCTGGGCAAGAACACGCTCTACAAGCTGCTCACCAACCCCTACTATGCGGGCGTCATCCGCTACAAGGGTTGCGCTGCATCCCGGGGCGCACGAGCCGCTGATCGAGCCCGTCCTGTTTGACCAGGTGCAATCGCTGCTCAAGGCGCGCAACGCCCAGGCGACGCGGCATGTGCGGCACGCCCACCACCTGAAAGGGCTGCTGCATTGCGGAACGTGCGGTTCACGGATACTGCTCGACTTCGCGACCAACCCGCGCGGCACCACCTACGCCTACTTCGTCCGCTCAGGCCGCGCCGCGAAGAAGACCACCTGCACTCGCCGCGCGGTGCCCGTACAGGTTGCGGAACGACTGGTCGAAGATTCCTACGCCTCGATCACAATCAGCGAGGACGACTTCCGGCGTCTCGCCGCCGAGGTCGACGCTGCCTTCGACAAGCGCAGTGCCGGGCGCGATCAGGAGTTCGCCGACCTCACCGCGAACCGAGCACGCCTGGAAGCCGAGAGCTACAAGCTACTCGCGGCGCACTTCGCCGACGCCATCGACCTGCCCACCCTGAAACGACACCAAGACCGCATCCGCACGGGCCTCGCCGACATCGAGCAACGCCTCGCTCAGCACGACGAGCAACACGTCGAAGGCCGCACGTTCCTCCACGACAGCCTGCGACTGCTCACCGACGCCCACCACGCCTACGCCCGCTCCGGCGACACCGACCGCAGGCTCGCAAACCAAGCGTTCTACACCCGGCTCGACATCACCGACGACGAACAACTACGCCCGAGGCTCGCGGAACCGTTCACCACTATCATCCGCGAGAGCAAGACCCTCAGCGACGAGGGAGAAGAACCCTTACAGGAACACGACGACTCTACGCATGTCGCGAGTTCCCGTAAGACACCTTGGGTGGAGCTAAGGGGACTCGAACCCCTGACCTTCTCATTGCGAACGAGACGCGCTACCAACTGCGCCATAGCCCCGTGTATCGCATCCGCGATACGGGTGAATGCTACACCCGATACCGGGCACGGCTCAACGCCCCGACTTGACTCAGTTAAAAGGTCCGGGAGCGGCAGCGTGTGCCTCACGTAAGAAGGTCCGCGTAGTTCCCTGACGTGATGAGCAAGGGGTTGTCGATGGCTGCACGTCGTGAGATCACCAAGAAGTACGCCCGCGAGTACGGCAGGGCCGACCGGACTGAGAAGAGCCGGTCGCTGGATGCGTTGGTGGAGACCACGGGCTGGAACCGGGACTATGCGCGGCGGGCGATCCGAACCGCCGCAGCACGGAAGGACACGGCACGGGAGCAGCAGCGCAAGCCGCGCCCGCGGAAGTATTCCTACGACGCGCTCGTGGTCCTCCAGGAGGTGTGGGCTCTGTCGGGGCAACCGTCGGAGAAGTATCTCACCGCGGTCATGGACGACACCCTGGAACGGTTGATCCGCTTCAACGAGCCCGGTCGCATCCACAGCCGCGTGTCCGATGCGGTGCTGGACGAGTTGCGGTCGATGTCCGCGGCGACGATCGACCGGTATCT
>ERZ773068.584-NODE-584-length-19346-cov-4.652480_pt1 | contig 19346 bp, 22 predicted proteins | sample MGYA00580620_ERZ773068 | MGnify/ENA primary metagenome ERZ773068 (study PRJEB29015, sample SAMEA2737983) | human oral metagenome | biome: human oral; feature: human-associated habitat; material: dental | place: China | collected 2101 ... | reverse complement strand
ACAATGGCGGGGTTATGTGTAATGGGGCATATGTATGACAGTTTGTTAATGGTCGGGCGTATTGTTTTTGTACCCCTTTGTACCGACCCTGTCAGTACCTGGCTCATTGTGGGGACGTGTGCTACGGCCTAACGTGTCACACCTCACATTCTTAAGACTTGACTTGGGTCATGAAGCTAGTAAAGTTATGCATGTCGAAAGGAGAACGGCCATGAAGTTCAAGACCTATAAGGCCGCGAGGAATTATCTCATTACACGTATCGAGCTGGTTGGTGTTAATGTGAAGGACATCAACCTTGATCGACTCATGACCGAGACGTTCATCAGCAGGGGCGTGGGCAACAATTTTGAACTTGAGTTGGTCCGCCGTCAGAACACGTTCTCAGCTATCCTGAGAGCCCTGCGCATCCCCCGTCGTGGTACAGTGAGTGATGAGCATTGGACGACGGTTGTGAGGCGCCTGGGGGGTTACATGGGAACGTGTTACGCGGCAGAGGACGCCGATGCGCTGGCCGTTGAACTCAGGGATCAGGCTCTGTTTGCGCAATTCATGGTGGAGGAGGCGCTGTGAGCCATGTTTGTGATCCTGCACACGATTCCTTTGCTTTGCTTGATTATCTGGAGTCTTTGGCGGAATCCATACATTTCAAACACGAAGGAATCCTGGATTTCACCCTCATGGGACGACAGTATGTTGTGGAGGTGGACTCCCGAGCGCTGTGCACAATTACGACATCTCATTGGAGAAGCCGTGAACACGTGCGAGACGCCTTCGATTACTTCTCCGGAATGGTTGAGCAGCGGTGCAAGCGGTAATTGACGCACTCCTCTTGTACCTACTAGTGGCCGCTTCATTTGTTCTTATTTGGTGGTCGGGAAGGAAATAATGGAATACAAAATCGTGATGGACCAGAAAAATGGCACCATGACGACTCGCAGAAGCAACCTTGAGGAATGGGTTGCTGACGTGGACATCGCTGGCAACACCTACTCGGTCGCCTTCCATCACAACAACATCGTCATCGTTCCGCCGGTGGACAGTCAGACCCTACTCCCCCATAAGGTACGCTATGAGGACCTGGAGGATGTTGTCAAGCAGTGCCTCCTTGTGTTCGCTAAGAGCGTGACTCTCACCGCGGTCTACAAGGATCGCATTCAGATCAACAACGGTGACACGCTGAACATTACGTGGGAGTCCAAGGGCGATGGCAAGTGGGAGGCGCGCTTCCCGTACAATGGCGTCACATACGTGATTACGGCGACGGCGACGGAGTCAATGACTGCTTTGACCATGGGTCAACCCTCCCCCGCTCCGCCGATGGTAACGGCGACGATCAGTACACCTTTTGACAGGAGGAAGATTTATCAGACACTCTCAATCCTTGGTCCATTCCAAATCGATTGGTTGACAAATGAGATTTACGATCAGTAACCAAGAAGGCGCGGACATTCCCGTCAATATCGTTCGCGTAGGCAAGGCTTGGTCGGGTTCATGCCACCCGTTCGGCGGTGAGATGCGCATCATGGTCGAGTTTCAGTCTCCATACACTCATGCGAATTGCTGGTTCAATGGGGATCTGATGACAACGATGATGGTGCGGAACTCCCCCACGATCATGAACGTTGTCGAAAACCTCCTCGCCTTGACATTTCCAGACAACAAGTTCTATACTAACCTAGAAGCGTCTCATCCCGAGACCCTTCAGTCTACGCTCTTCTGAGAAAGGAAAGAATGATGAGCACCGATATTTCTACTACCGTGAACTTCCAGGACACCCTCGACGCTTCCGGCGTCTTCACCACCGTGAAGGGCACCGACATCGAGGCCAAGAAGACGGTTTTCAGCGCCGTCAACGACGCCGAACCCCTCTCCGATCACCTCGGCGAGACCCTCGACGTTGTCGATATCGTCGCCCACAAGGTTGAGGTCGCCAACGAGGAGAGCGGTGAGATCGGCGAGGCGACCCGCGTTGTGCTGCTCACTTCCGACGGTAAGGCGCTCGCTTCCGTCTCCGTGGGCATCCAGGGTGCTGTCCGCAACATCCTCGCCTTCCTGGGCGAGCCGTCCACCTGGGACGGCGCCGTGAAGCTCATTCCTGTGGAGCGCAAGGGGCGTCGCGGCTTCAGGTACATGAGCCTCATGCTCGCCAAGGACAAGTGAGATAGGGTACACACGAACCGCCCTCCCCCGCCCGGTAGGGCGGGGGGGGGGTTTCATGTCACTGGAGTCGAAGCGGGCCGAAGCGCTTAGATTGGAGCGTCAGGCGTCGAAGAAGATACAGCAGATCGCAGCGGGTCGCTATGATCCGCTTGGGTCACGGAGTTTGCTGCATGAGATCAACAATGGCCGATATGGTATTGATATCTCAGGGACTAAGTACGATCCGCGTAAGTCGGAACGCCTTGTGAAGCGGTACACGGGCAAGCAACTGGATGCCCATATTGAACGACTCAAGGGCTTCATGACCCCGACCGTCGGTTTCTATCGCGATCATGAAGGCCATGTGGTGACGTCTCAGGCGATGCGCTCACTGTATACGGCGGTGAAAAGTGCAAACGCGAAAAAGGAGGCGTACGTCAAGAAGTACGAGGAGGTTAATCCCCCATGGCTTGGGCCCGACATGACTGTTGGGCAGTATGACCGGACGTTCAGGCAGCGCATTAAGTTTGACGGGTCGGCGATGACCGAGAATTTGCGGCGAGGCGGCTTCCCGAAGCCTACACAGTTCATGCGGCCGGATGCGATCGCCGCGCGTGAGAAGAAGCTGCGCGAGATGATGAACCCCGCTGACATTAAAGAAAAGATTGCGGGTATCAGACAAAATATCGTCAACATGTCTCTATACACCGGTAGTGACTTGCCGGACAAGTTCATGAGCCTCGACGATGAGACCCTGTACTTTATGTGGACTCATGACTCTAATTTATCCGACGCCTTGGGAATGGTGTACCTGGGAACGCTCCCAGAAAATGAAGAAGACGGCGATTCCTACATGTTTGCAGAGTTAGGGGAGGACCGGCTGCAATCATTGTGGGAAGATGTGGAGGGTTGGTCCCTTGAAGAAGCCTATCGAGACACGCCTGAACAGCGCCGACTTCGAAAGCGTGGACGACGTCGATCCAGTAAGCGGTCTCGCCGTCGGAAGTAGGGTGTGGGCGTGGGGCGTGCAGAATATTCACGATCTAGAGCAGTACGACACGGGTACGGACATTGAGTCGTTTATCGAGTTCATCCTCCGCTTCCCCAGCATCACCTATTTTCACAATCTGGCTTTCGACGGTGTTTTCATCCTAGACTATCTTCTCAAAGCAGGGTATGAAGTTACTGCGGATTGCAGTGTCCCTCATAGGATCGAGACGACGATCGACGGGTTCGGGAAGTTTTATCGGATCATCGTGCACGCCGGGAGAACGCGGGTCGAGTTCCGGGACTCGTTGAAGAAACTGCCCATGAGCGTGAAGATGATTGCGAAGACGTTTGATTTGCCTATTCAAAAGGGTGAGATCGATTATAAGAAATATCGTCCTGTCGGCTACTCCCCCACCGCTGAGGAGTGGGAGTATCTGCGCACTGATGTGGAGATTATGTCTCGGGCGCTTGTGATCGCGTCGAATATGGGGATGGCGGGGCTTACCGTCGCTAGTGATACGTTGAAGAATTTCAAGGCGTCCAAGCAGGGGGAACGGGGTTTTAGGGAACTGTTCCCTATTATCCCCGACGAGTGGGATGATGAGATTCGCAGCGCTTACCGCGGCGGGTATACGTATGTGAACCCGCGGTATGCTAAGCGGTTGGTGGGCCCGGGTCATGTGTACGATGTGAACTCGTTGTATCCATCGATGATGCGTATGCGTCCTCTCCCCTATGGGATGCCGCAGCGGCAGGATCATCTCCCCGAACAAGGGCTATTTATTGTTTACGCGAACGTGAGTTTTCGACTTAAGCCAGGTATGCTGCCTTGTATTCAACTGAAGAATAACATGAGATTCGTGGGCACCGAGTATTTACACGAGGCTGAGAATGTTGATTTGGGAATGACCTCAGCGGACTTAACCCTATATCGTGAACATTATGATTTTGAGATACACGATGTGCATTATGTTTATGTATTTGAGTCAACCATCGGTCTTTTTGATGAATACACCGACAAGTGGAAGAAGGTAAAAGAGGAGTCAACGGGAGGGGTTCGCGCCATCGCTAAACTGTACCTCAACTCCCTGTACGGCAAGTTCGGCACTCGGCGCACCGTCACCGGCAAGCGACCCGTGCTCAAGGACGATCATGTGGCGCTCACCAAGGCGGAACACGAAGAACGCGACCCCATCTACACTGCCATGGCTTGCTTCATCACCGCGTGGGCGAGGGACTTCACGATACGGGCTTGCCAGATGAACCATGACTCGTTCTGCTATGCCGATACTGACTCCATGCACCTACTGGGTGAGGCAGCTGGGATTACGGAACACCCGAGCAATTTCGGCGCGTGGAAGCGCGAGGCCGATTTCGAGATTGCAGTGTACAATCGAGCGAAGCAGTACGGTGAGCGGATCGATGGCGTGGATGAAATCCATGTGGCTGGTTTACCGAAAAATATTGCGAAAAACGTCACAGTGGAGGACTTGCTCTCAGAACAGGTATGGCATGGTAAGCTAGTACCACACAAGGTTCCTGGAGGCGTTGTCCTCAGGGAAACATATTTCACATATAAGGTTGATTAACATGAGCAAGAAGAATGTGACCACCACGATTTCTACCGATCTGCACACCTTTCTCGATGACAGGCACTGGGCGGAGCGCAAGAGCCTGTCTGCTCTCCTGGCCTCGATGATCGAGTATGCCGCCGTGCAGGAACTGGGTTATGAGCCGCCGGCCGCGGAGTCGGATGACGCCGCGTGAGGGTAGCCCACGGCGTGAAGCCGCCTGACGCGATGTTCTGAGACTGGCCGTCTTCGTCAGCCGTTCTCCGTCAAGCCGGTGATATGATAGGGTGAGTGCATGAGCACTCACCCTATCTTTATGTGAGGAAGCAATGGATTTTCATAATATGATTGATGCTATCCAGAATCCCGGTGAGGAGGGGGTCCCTGAAGGAATCTACGATGATCTTCGTGGGGCCTACGATTCTCTTCAGGGTAATTTCGATGCGGCGTCAGAGAAGATCAAGAGTCTGACCGATGAAAACACTGGTTTCAAGGACCAGATTTCTGATTTGAAGTCCAAGTCCTATGATCTTATGACTCAAATCGGGCTGAAGAACGACGACAAGGGCAATGATGACTCGTCCGCTGCCGTGAACGGTCCGGATGACGATGGTAGTATTGATTCGTTCTTCGCTAACAAGGAGGTCAAGTAATGCCTAGGAATTTGGGGGGCGTCCGCCCCTTCGATAATGTTGAGATCATGAACCGCATCCGCAATGACGCGTCGTACGATTATCAGCGGCGCATCCCGGACGTGACCAAGGCCAACGTCACCGAAACGGTTCGCGGGCTCATGCAGTACACGCCGGCGTGGAATGAGTTCACCGACGCTTTGATCAACAGGGTCGGCTCGTACATTACCAGGGATATCTCCTGGAAGAACCCTCTCGCCCCGTTTAAACGCAATAGCCTCCAATTCGGTGACACGATCGAGGAAGTCCAGGCAGGTCTTCTGCGCGCTTACAGTTACTCCCCGGACCGGGAGTATGGTGAGAAGGCGATCTTCGGCACGGAGAAGCCCGACGTTGCCAGCCAGTTCCACACGGTGAACCGGCAGGAGTTCTACAAGATCACCGTCAACCGCGATCAGCTTCGCCGTGCGTTCCTGGACGACTCGGGTCTTCAAACGTATCTGAACCAGATTCTTCAGATGCCGGCGACGTCTGACTCCTGGGATGAGTTCCTTCTTACCATGAGCCTGCTGCGCGAGTACCAGGACGGCGGCGGTTTCTGGCATACCCAGGTGCCCGATCTCCAGAGCTTGGGTGCCTCTAAGGCGGACGGTGAGACCTTCATCAAGAAAGTCCAGGCGTGCGCTGGTAACCTCAGGTTCCTCGACACCAAGTATAATGCCGGCAAGATGCCGGTGTGGGCCCGCCCCGAGGACCTTATTCTTATCACGACTCCTGAGGTTGTCGCTAACATTAACGTCTCTACATGGGCTGCGGCTTTCAATCTCGACAAGCAGCAGATGGAGGCGCAGATTATCACCGTGCCTAGGTCTCGCATTAACATTGACGGGGCGCAGGCGGTCCTCACGACGAAAGATTTTTTCGTCATTGCCGACAATCTGCTGGAGAACACGAGCCAGCCGAACCCTGTGTCGCTGGGGCAGAACTATTTCTTGCACCACTGGGAAGTGATTTCTGCATCTTTGTTTGTTCCCGCTGTCCTGTTCTGGACTGGCGCCGACGATGAGAAGGTCAACATCGTGCAGCCCAAGAATCTTGAGCTCAAGCCGGATGCGTTCCGCCACGCCGACGGGCGCGCCGTCAGCAGCACGGACAAGATGAAGCCGGGCGAGAACGGGTACCTCACCTACTCGATCGTCGGCACGGACTTGCCTTCGGACGCGGAGATCCCGGTGGACTTCACGATGACGGGCAACAAGTCGCCACGGACGCGCGTGTACAATGATGGCGTGTTTGTGATCGCTTCGGACGAGACGGCGACGAATGTGACTGTCTCGGGTCGGATCACCGGTGGCGGTGCGCTTAAGACGAACGCCGACCCGGCGAAGGCGGGCGGTGCGTTCTCGTGGTCGCTGGAGATTGATCCGGCTCCGAAGGTCTGGCCCAAGAAGTAATCCAGGCCACTATTTCAAGGGCCCTCTCCCCTACCCGGGGAGGGGGCCCTTGAACTATCCCGACTCCAACTAAAACGTTGGAGTTGGAGTGTGCCGGATTTTCTCCACAGACTAGCGGTATAGTACGTATGTTCGATTGCGGCCATCGACTTCCTGTGCTACGCTGGTTTCGCCTCCGATCAAGGGATGGATCGGGTATGGGTTGGGAATACGCCACAGCCCCGGGGAGTTCTTGCCACCGTTCTTCGCCCCGGGGCTGTGGTGTATCATTTTCCTATGAGTGCTATTACCCGCCCGCCGAACGACATTGGTGATTTCGGGCTTAATTTTGATTACTCTATTTGGACTCCGAATACCGACGTCTACCTCTGCAATGTTCCGTGGGACGCAACATATCGTGACGTTGTATGGTGGGACAATTATGATGAATCATTCGAGGCCATTGTTCATGGCCACAAGAAGCATTCAACATGGACGCAGATTCATGGGTTGACATATTGCGCTCAGGGGCGCCCGATTCGTATTGACGTTCCGTTCTCTAAGGCGAACACATACAATTACCTTATCGCCCGGAACAACGAGGACCACATCAATACGCGCAACACATTCTACTATTTCATTACATCAGTAGAATATGTCGCCCCGAATACCACTGAAATCACAGTCCAGCTCGACGTATGGCAGTCCTACATGCACGAGTGGGAGATCACGCGCTGCTATGTCGAACGCTCTCACCTCGGCATTGCCGCTGAGGAGGCCTGGACCGACAACGGGCGCCGCTACCTGACCGCCCCCGAAGGGCTGGATACCGGGGCCGAGTACATCGTCGGCGACGTGTGGAGAGAATTTGTCGCCGCGACCCCGGTCCCCGAGGAAGGGCAGGAGTACGACACGGCGAACTACGACGTCGTCGTGACGAGCACTGTTGATCTGGAAGAGGATTACGGCAGTGCCGATGACCCTAAGTTCACGACGGCGAAAGGCAGTATCGCCGAGGGCCTGCCGAATGGGTGCGCGGTTTATGTCATGCCGGTGGACGCTTTCACCACGATGGCCGAGGCGCTTTCCTATGCGCCGTGGGTGGCTCAAGGGATTGTGAGCATCACGGCTATTCCGAATGGGGTCATTGACTGGGATAAACTAGAGGGTCGAAAAACAAAACTACCCGACGTCCCGCATGACGGTAAGAGCGCGGTGAACGCCGACGTCTTCGTTGCCAAAAAGGGTTTCGGTGACGCGTTCCAGAATAACAAGACGATTGAACTGGCTGCGCCGTTCCGGACCGATACGCACATTCCGGATCGATATAAGCATTTGTGGAAGTTCTACACAGCGCCGTACATGTGGTTCGAATTGACGACATTCACGGGGACCCCGCTCATGATTCGCCCCGAGGCGATCGTCGATTGGAAATTCAACGTGACCCAGTGGGCGCACATCGTGCCACCGAATCCAAGGATCATGTTCACGGTGAACAACCTGAACGCCTCATCTTTTGGGGTTACGGACTATTGGAACGGACGGTCCGAGCACTTCGATGTGATGACCGGGTTTGCGAACTTCCCCACGTTCACGCTCACCAATAATTCTTATCTCATGTATACGGCGTCCAATGCCCACCAGATCGCCTACCAGCGGCAGTCCGCCGAGTGGGGCCAGCAGAAGGCCTTGCGCGGCGCCTCGACGCAGTTCGCTCAGGCGCAGGCGTCCATGCAGCAGGGCACTGATATGACGAATCTGGGCAATGCGTATAATACCCAGATGGCCCAGTACAATGCGAATCAGCAATTCATGCGGTCGGGTGTGAATGCCATCGGCTCGGGTGTTGCGAGCGCATTGGGCGGAAATATTCTTGGCGGTGCGATTAATGCGCTTACCCAGGGCTATAATATGGGCAATGAATACGGCACTGCTCTGGAGAACAATCGCATGCGGGCCGAGCAAGCGTCCGCGATGACGAACCTCAAGAACAGTTACGGCCGTTATTTTGCGGACAGCAATCTCCAGATGGCGAAGTTCGCTGCCAATGGCGACTACGCCAACGCGATCGCCGGCATCAACGCCAAGGTTCAGGACAGTGACGTGATTGCACCGACGACATCGGGGCAGACCGGTGGGGATGCGTTCATGCTGTCGGCGGAAGGGTGGCAGATTGTTCTGCGGCAGAAACTCATTGATGTTGGTACGATGGTTCGGATCGGGGAGTTCTGGCTCAGGTACGGCTACGCCATGAACGTATTTAATAGGCCTCCGAAGAATTTCCGGTGCATGGAGAATTTTACGTATTGGCAGATGAAGGAGACCTATATTCGTTCTGCGACGTGCCCGGAAGGGTTCAAGCAGTCCATCCGTGGTATATTCGAGAAAGGTGTGACCGTATGGCACAAAACGTTCACCATCGGTAGCGCGCTAATCGGAGACAACGAGCCATTGAAGGGGATTCACCTTGACTTCACCTGACGTAAACAAGCAAAAAGACTGGGTAGCGAGCAAGATCTATCGCCCTTTCAATGAGGGGCAGGGTGCTGGCTATAAGTTGAATCCTGTTCAGACTCGCGAGACTCAGCTGATCGCGATGTATGAGCGCATCCTCATCGAGATGTGCTCCAATCGTTTCAAATGGGTTGGTATGCCCGATACGGTGGACTTGCGCTTTCTGGAGATGACATTGCTGCGCGACGCGCTCACTGTTTTCTATTTCGATGAAGAATTCCAGAGGTTCATGACACTCCGCGCCACGGGACTGGGCGAAGTCAACATGTATGACAACCCCACCGGCTATACCGTATACGGGAACCAGGTTTTTTCCCGGCAACTGTCTGGTAGCGAGTGCGTTCCGATTTGGGCGAACCAGACCCGCATTCCGGATTGGGATATTATCAGCATGTATTCCCAGCGTCTCGCTGCCCTAGACAGAACGCTGGAAATCAATATGTTGTCGGCCCGGCACCCGTTCGTGTTCGCCGTCAACAATAATGAGTATAACTCAATGGTGCAAGCCTTTAATAAGGTTGTGGAAGGTCAGCCGGTAATCTTCGGAACCGAGGCTCTGAGCGCCGAATCCATGGCTGAAAAGATTTCCTTGTTCGATATCGGGTACAAACCGAATCAGATCAAGGACGTGATGGACGCCAAGGTGCGCACATGGAATGAAACGCTCACGCTTTTGGGGATCATGAATGTCAACAGCGAAAAGCGTGAGCGAATGGTCGTCGAGGAGGCGTCCGGGGCCTCGGGTCAGGTGCTAGCTATGCGCGCTGTTGCTTTGAATGAGCGGCAGCGGGCGTGTGAGAGGATCAACAAGATGTATGGGCTTGAAATTATGTGCCAGTGGAATCTGGACGAGATGACGACCGCGGAGAATGCCGCCTTGGGTGCCGTCGTCGGCGGGCTCGCGGGTCAGAACCCTGGTCTGGGGAGCACTGATTTGGAGGAGATGCACAAGAATGGCTGACTACACGATCGAGTTGCGCGAGGTGATTGCGCGGCAGGGTGTGGAGAATATTGGGTTGGAATCCTATCCGATTTTCGATGAGCAGTATAGGGATTTCCTGAACCAGAAGATCATCGACCACTATTACTACAATGAGATCGGACTGGAGTCGGTTGACATGTTCGTGCGCCAGTTGCGCACAAAGATGAACGAGATCATGCCATATTATAATAAGTGGTATGAGGCTGAACTAGTCAACATCGATCCACTCCTCACCCAGGACATGCACTCCAAGGGCGACCAGGAGTCCAGCGGGCGATCCTCCGGAAAACAATCACAGGGCGCCAAGCAGACGACGAGTACGGTGTCGGCCACGAAAGCCAGTGCGAGAACCGTCCAGTCCGAGACGCCCCAGGTCAGGCTCTCGGGCGACGGCGACTACGCCACGGCGGCCAATGACAATGTCAGCAATTCCGATGGTACCAATGATGTGCGGGGCGAAACGAGCGGCGACTCGTCTCAGTCCGGTGAGTCGTCGCAGCGCGGGTCACAGGAGTCGCGGTCGTGGGGTTATACTGGCCATGCGCCTCAGTTGATCGCAGCGTGGCGGGAAACGTTCACAAATGTTGATATGATGGTGATCACCGAACTCCAGGAGTTGTTCATGAGTGTAAGAAGCAGTAACGACTCTCTCACCGGGAGGAGGGCGACCTATGGGCTCTGGTACTGAACCGTACAATCCAAACGATATCATCAAAGATGGCGATTATCTTCTAGTTCCGCCTGATTATCGACTGACCAACACAGTTCCGTTCACGTATCGCGATGGGTATACATACCTTCAGATTCTGGAGGAGCTCCGTAAGTGGGTCAATAATGGTCTGCGTGATAACCTCTCCAATAATTTGGAGAATTTGGCCGCTGACTATAATATGCGGGTCACGCGCCTCCTCGGCGACGTCCGCAAGGAACTCGAACAGTACCATGCGCTGCCCGAACAACTGCGTGAGCAGATCGCTGAGTCAGTACGGAAATATGATGAAGAGTTCAAGCGGTTCCAGGAGACACTAACCCAGTGGACCAAGAGGCAATTTAAGGACGATAAGTTCAAGGTCTTCAACTGGCTAACCGGTGAAACCTGCGAACTGAGTGAACTCATCTCGGACCTGCACAACCGGTACACGGTTCACGGCCTTCTCGCCGACGACCTGTCCCGCATGGGGTGCACCGCCGGCGACATCGACAGTTGGCCTGTGAGTATCTCCGAGTTGGAGACCGAGGGTAAGAACTTCCTCACACACTTCGGCACATGGATGTTCTCGCCCGTTACGGGTAAGTACTGTAGCCCCCAGGACGCTATTCTCAGTATCATGGAATACGTATCCACCGGAACAGGTATTATTTCTCATACCGCCCAACAGATCGAGTCGCTCACCATGCAGGACCTTCAGAACAGGAGAGTAAACTAATGCCCGCCACCAATAAGACCAACAACTTCCAGCTGCCCCTCTACGTGGCGTCCGATCATTTCAGCGTCCTCGGCGACCTGAACGGGGCCATGAACAAAATCGATGAGAACTTGGGTTCCGCCCTCACCCAGGCGCGCACCGCGTCCCGGGACGCCACGAGTGCGCTGACTGCCGCCAACGATGCCGCCGAGAATACGAGCGTCGCGAAGGAGAGTGCGCAGTCGGCGCTCGCCGTCGCCTCCAACGCCAAGGGTGAGAGCAGCCGCGCCCTGGAGAAGGCGACCAGCGCCGCCAACGTAGCGGATACTACGGCGGCGGCGGCCCGTGAGGCCTCCACCAATGCTGCGAATGCCCTGGCGCAGGCTACCGACGCGACCGGTAAAGCCAACGCCGCCGCCCAGCAGGCCAATGGTGCGAGTGCGTCGGCGTCATCGGCGCTGGATACTGTGCAGTCGCTATCGTCTCAGATCAATGAGGCGAAGGCCGCCGGCGATAGTGCCAAGACGGTGCGAACTCGGTACAAGAAACTTAAGTCCGGTACCGGGGAGAGGACTGTTCGTGGTTCGCAGGAACAGAATACAGTTGTTTTCAGCGGGTCGATTCATCTTGATCCGAATGATGTGATTCAGTGTCACGCACAGATCCATCACAACAGCCGTGCTGTGCATGATCTGCACTGGGGGATTAAGTGTCAGGGTCCGAGCGGTGTTGCTGAGTATCGTTTCAACGCGGCGGTCCCGGGTGCTTTCAACGGTGCGTTCATTTACTCTACCGTGGATGGTTTCTTCCACGCCGATGAGGGTGGTGGGGACTATGTGTTCTCGCTGTGCTTCCTGGGCCCGAACGACAAAGATACCAGGGTTTTCTTGGACAATACGTTCCTTGAGCTGCACTGAGATATGATAACTATAGCGCCCCGCGGGAAAACCTGCGGGGCGCTATACTGTGCCTATGGCATTCGACGACACACATAAGGCGTGCATCATCGCCGTGCTCGCCACCGTAGAGGCGGGCAACGACTACGGTATCATCAGTGCGCCGGATACCCTGTCGCTGGGGATCGGGCAGTGGACACAGGGGCGCGCCTATGATCTGCTGAAAAGATTCCCTGCGGGCACGGATTTCGGCGGGACGGTGAACGGGTGGTTGGCTGAAGGACGCGATTCATGGACGATCGGATCCCGGCAGTACGCCTACCTGGGCAGTGGTGACCGAGCGGCGTTGTCAGGGGCACTGGATTCTGAGACGGGGCATAAAATTCAGAATTCGCAGATGTTGGACGACCTGAACAATGATTATATTCCTAGGTGCCAGGAACTTGGTCTGGATACTGAAAATGAAACGGAAGCAGCGATGCTGCTTATCGTCGTCATGCACCGATGGGGTAACTACGCGAAAATTTTAAAACGGCTGGTCAATGCGTGTCCACATCCGGCGAGTCTGGACGACATGGCGGCCGCCATCAAGTACGAGGGTGAGTGGTATGCCGTTGGACAGCGGTATGAAGTCGCCTATGATATGATCTCTCGTCTGGAAACCAACGGGATTACCTTGAATCCCGGGGACTCACAGGATCATTCTGGGAACGCGGCGGCAGACAAGGCGGCTGATGCGAAGAAAATAAAAAGTGTCGAGGACATGGGGGATGGTACCCTACGAGTCAAGTGCAATGACGGATCTTTCGCTCGATGCTATAGTGTTGGCACTGGCTATTGGAAAGCTTCTGCTAAAGGGCAGGACAAGGCCAGTGAGTCGGCGCAGAATAATGGGGCTGCACCGGGTGGCCCGGTGGGTGAAGGCATCAAAGCGATGACCAAACTCGCATGGGACTCAATCGGAAAATTCGAGTACCACCAGTGGTATAACGCGCGCTTGCACCCGGACCAAACCGGCGTCACGGACTGCTCTGGCTTCTGTTGGTGGCTGTATATGACGTGCTGCAATATTGATATCGGCCCAGGCGGTACCGCAGAAATTTATGGCAGCAGTACTGGCTGGGTCGTCGCGTCGGGTAGCGGGTCGTTCGATGCGGCGGACCAAGTTCGCGAAGGTGATTTAGTTGTATGTCGATGGTATTCTGGGGGCGGTCATATCGAGTACTGTACCGGAGGCGCCGGCGGATGGGAGAGCATCGGGGCGCGCGGCCCGGACGGTCACCCGGAGCCGAATAGTGGTTCGCTAAGTATGTTCGCAGGGTGTAGTTGGGAGTTGAGGCGGTATGTCTAAGAAGAAAAAATTCTCATACTATTCTTTCGACAGAATTCTGTCATATAACGCTGTTATCAACATGGTGATGGGCGCACGCGGTTTGGGAAAAACATACGGTGCCAAGCGTATGGTGATGAAGAATGCACTGGAGAAAGGGGAGCAGTTCATCTACCTGCGTCGCTACAAGCCCGAACTCAAGGGGTGCAAAACTTTTTTCGCAGATATTGCGCATGAATTCCCGGAGTATGAATTCAGGGTGTACGGCAATGAGGCACAATACCGGGGGCCCATGCCCGAGGAAAAGGATCCGTGGTTCACCATGGGGTACTTTCAGGCGCTGAGCGTATCTGCGAGTGCAAAATCCATCGCATTCCCCGATGTGACGACGATTATTTTTGACGAGTTCATCATCGAGACCGGAACACATCATTATCTCAGCAATGAGGTGCGAACGTTCCTCGATTTCTACAGCACTGTAGACCGTTATGATGACCGTGTGCGCGTCCTCATGCTGAGTAACGCTATTTCTATCATGAATCCGTACTTCATCGAGTGGAAAATTGCGCCCTCGAATAAGATAAAGCGCTTCGGTGAGGGATTCGTCGCCATTGAATTCGTGGATTCTGAGCGCTTCGGGCGCGAGGTGCGGAATACTCGATTTGGTAGATTCATTTCAAAGTACAATCGCGAATATGCTGACTACTCCATTGAAAATGAATTCAAAGATGATACGCCGTGGCTCGTCATGGGGAAGACGGGTATCGCCCGGTACATGTGCACGTACCGGACTAAGTACGGTTCTTTCTCCGTGTGGAAAGATGGAATGCGAGTATTCTGTCAGAAAAAATTGCCGAAGGGTAATCAGTTGAAATTCTCCATGTGCCATGATCTGCGCCCGGGCGAAATTTTCGTCACACATCGAGACAGGGCACCGCAAACTCTTAAGCGGATATATCGACAGGGGAGATGCTTCTTCGACGGTCCGGAGACCAGAGAAATGTTCGCAGAATTGTTTATGAAATGAATCATAGTATTATCATAGATGTTAACATGCTTATCGGCATGCTTCCCGCGCTCGGCGTGCTCGCCACATTCGCAGCATGGACGCGCAAGCAGTTGTCCAAGATGGATGACTTGCTGAATGATTGGAGGGGAGCCGACGCCAGGCCCGGTGTACCGCGCCGGCCGGGGGTCATGGAGCGTCTCGAAAAGATCGAGGCCGACGTGAAAGAGATCAAGGAGATGAAATGAGTATTAAAGCTCGCAAATACATTTACAGGGTTATGATGGCGCTCGGCGTTCTCCTGACAGGTATCGGTATCGTCAAGCAGGAGATCATCGCCGCCGCTATGCCGCTCGTCACCGCAGTACTAGCTCTGGCCGACGCCAACGTCCCCGACGAGGAGGCGGGCGATGTCAACGCCCGGGGACATCGCCCGCGCCGTCGCCGACAACGATGCGGTTGGGTACAGCCAGCCCGAGCGGCTGACCATCTGGGAGGGGTCGCCGTGGGATGGAACGCCGCGAAACGTTGATTGCAGTGAGCTCGTGAGTTACTGCTTCGACTATTGCGGCATCCCCGCGTTCCCGCAGTCCACGTGGACAGGGAGTGTCGTGTATTGGGCGCGGCAGTACGGCGGGTTCGAAATTTTCGACTACTCGGCTGACTACGACTACCAGGATAGTGATATTCTGCTGACCGATGGTCATGTTGCGATCGTCTCGGGTGATGACATCTGCGAGGCGTGGATCGCTGAGACTGGGGATATCTACGGCGAGCGTGGCGACCAGACGGGTCAGGAGGTTCGGGTCATCGGCTTTTACGACCACCCGTACTTGCACAAGTGGGACACTGTCCTTCGATACAATAATGTTTCAGGAGATGATTTTGATATGACCTCTGAGGACCGCGAGATCTTCATCGATATCCGTGACCGGCTTCGCGAAATCAGCGACCAGACCGGCACCGGCATCGAGGGTAGGCGCTACGACGGGCCCATCGTGTCGAGGCTCAAGAACATCGAGGCCAACACGTACGCGATCTGGGACCTGCTGGCGCCGGGCCGGGAGGGCAAGCGAGCGGCTGGAAGCGTGTTCCAGGCACTGTGGAACATCGGCAAGGCACTCACTAGTAAGTGAGCAACGTCACCCCTCCCAGTTCTTGTGCTGGGAGGGGTTTCGTGTATATGATAGACTCATCAAAGATGATATAATAGGGGAGAGTAGTATATAATGGCACGTGGTTGGATTCATGGGCGCCTTAGTGACGGCGCCGGTAGGCCCGCAAAAGGACGCATCACCGTGACCCCAGACCCCCGCATCGTCGTAGACGACGGGGGCAGCGTCATCCAGCCCGTCATCCAGAACGTCGAGGGCGAGTTCGATGTGCCCGTCGTCGTCCCGGGTGAGGACACGAACCCCAAGCACTGGACATCGCACGTCGTGCTCACGCGCGAGAGCCCGCTCGTCACCGTCATGGACTGTCATGACATTCTGGTCGCCGGCGAAAACCGGCTCAGTGACCTCGTCAACCGAACTCCCGTGGCGCCGACGCATATGACCACCATCGAAGGTGAGATGCGCACAGTGCGGGCCGAGGTCACCAAACTGTGGTCTGCCGTGCAGGCCGGCCGGGTCAAGGGCCCCAAGGGGGACAAGGGGGATAAAGGTGACCCGGGGCCGGCGAGCACTGTGCCCGGGCCGCCCGGCGAAACAGGGCCCAGGGGGCGGAAGGGTGATCGGGGTGATGTGGGCCTGCGCGGCATGCAGGGCGTTCCCGGTCCCAAGGGTGACAAGGGTGACATGGGGCCCAGGGGGCCGCAGGGGGCCAAGGGGATCGACGGGGCTGTGGGCCAGGACGGTCCGCGGGGGTTGCCCGGGCCCCAGGGGCCGCAGGGCGTGCCGGGGCCGGTGGGACCGGCGGGTCCGGTCGGGCCGAAGGGTGAGGATGGCAAGCCGGATTCGGGCATGCTGCCGTGGCCTGCGGGGTGGCGCACCAGTGATGCTGAGATAGAGGGCAAAGTGGGGCGATTCAAGAAGTACAACAAAAATGAGTTGTATGTGACGCAGTTCCTGAGGAGTCCTGACATCGACCCGCGCAAGACCATGTTTCCGCGGAATGTTGTGTATAACGTCGTCGTCACGATGAACGTCAAGGCCAAGTGCAATATCGCCATGCAGGTCAAATATTGGGACTACGTGGCGAACAAATGGGGTACACCGGCGACGGGGGACAAGTGGTATCAGCGCAACGGAGTTGACACGGGGGTCATTCAGAGGAATTTCCCGTGGAAAGTGGAGAACCTCCCCAACACGATGGTGTGCTTCGACATCTACGGCAACCAGGACGTCGAGATTCTCGACGTGCGCATCTCGCCATCGGGTGAGGACATATCAGTACAGGATGCGTTGTGGGCGCAGGATGAGAAGATCAACTCACTAAGCAGAGATCTGGATAGGCAGAAGGGTGCGACGACAGCGAATGCGGACAATATCCAGAATGTGCAGTCGCAGGTGCAGGCGCTAAATGAGCGCATGGTTGTCACATCGCATTTCGCGTATTACTGGGACAACTTGAAGGCGGCGAATCCGAATGAAACATTCTTCGTCAAGAGTGACGCGGGTTTGTATGTTCAGAACATTCATCAATCGCCTAACAAAGAGGTGATAGTGGTCACGCCTCGCTGGGAAGCTGCCGTGTGCGAGTGGATGACCGCGTGGGTGTGGCTGTGGACGAAAGACAGGTTCTTGACGGTGGAGTGGTGCATTGAAGGGAGTAGTTCAGCAGACGGTGCGGGGAACAAGCGTACGAACACGCGGTTGCAGCAATTCAGTCCGAAAGAGTTGTGGCAGCCCATGTGTTCGAAATGGGCGGGTACTGAACTGTCGGGGGATGTGCGGTACCTGCGCATGTGGATGAAATTCAAGGCCAATGAGTGGGACGGAACTAATAAGTGTTGGATGCGGCAGTTGACGATGGGTAGTGAGCAGACCGTCACTTGTTGACGCGTGTGATTTGGGGTTGAAAGAACCGCCCCGGTGGTTGGTACCACCGGGGCGGTTTCGTGTTGTTCCTGCCTGTGTCAGGCAACAGGGTAGGGGGTCTGGTAGGGGGCCAGGGCAGCCTCGCAGGAGTCAGCAATCACCTCCGACGACACGGCCCACACGTGACCGTCATAGCCAACCAGCCACTCCAAAGCCTGATCATCCTCGTTGACGTCGAGATCAAAGCCCATGTTGATCAGGGAGGCGAGGAGGGCGGTGACGAGCCGGCGGTCCCCCTTGGTGGCGGTGATGGCCGTGTGGGCGACGATGTCGATGTGGGCGACACCCTCGTCGTTGCTGACGGTCCATCGGGTGGTGGGCACCCAGTGGAGGGTGGTGCCGCCGACGGTGATGTCGGTGACGAGGTGTGTCTTGGTGATGGTGTTCATGATCGGGTTCCTTTCGGTTGGGATGAACTCTATTAAGTTGTTAATCCAATAATGGGTGAAGCCGTGGTTGTTTTCAACTAAGCAAACGGTTGACCGCAAGTGATGTGCGCCACAAACCGAGGTGTGCTTGCTGCCAAACAGAAGCGCTTCCAATAAATGAGCAAGCCGTTCGATGTGACAGGTTTTGATTAGAGACCCACCCATAAGGAATACCCATCATCCACTCTGCCACCAATTCCTTGTGCCTAGTAAAATCATCACTACTAGGACATATCGAACCCATAATCGTCGACCAATGGGCAAAGGCATCATTAGGCTCATCACCATGTTTTGATAGCCAAGTCTGAAAATTGGATTTCGTACGTTGCTTATCAGTGAGCGGCGACCTATTCATAGTTGGAGTAGGCGAAGGAATCAATGTGTAAGGGTTCCGCTTATAAAACGGCTGTTTCACATTGAGAGGCTCCAGGCAACCCAATAAATAAGTGCGCTTATGCCTATGGGGCGCACCCACGTCGCACGCACTCACCGTCGCCAAGGCACACACATAACCCCATTGCGACAAACGCGCACGCACGCAATCCCACGGAGCATGCACAGTGCACTCGTAGAACACAAAACGAGGCATTACCTGCCGCACCCTGCGCAACGAGGCCAGCCATTCAAAACTGAGCCCCTTGATCGCCCCCGAGCAGCGACACGTATATAGGCGAGTCGGAGGCGCACCGATGAGAATGTCGGCGCCACCGTAATGGCGTGCCCTGAATACATCAGAATCAATAATGCGGAACCTATGTGAACAAACAAGTGGAGCACTCTTCTCTTTCTCAAATGCGCGCAGCCTAAGAACAGGCCTGTATATCTGCCCCATCACAGTATCCAGGTTCGATGTTCCAGTGAAATGAGATTCAAGTATAAGCGGTTTCATAACACTCCTTCCTTCATGTCTTAAGTATAGATGTTTAGTGCATCGAACTCCAGGATGTCAAGTGTGTAATGCGTCATATCACATGAAC
>ERZ773068.582-NODE-582-length-19365-cov-32.745883_pt1 | contig 19365 bp, 20 predicted proteins | sample MGYA00580620_ERZ773068 | MGnify/ENA primary metagenome ERZ773068 (study PRJEB29015, sample SAMEA2737983) | human oral metagenome | biome: human oral; feature: human-associated habitat; material: dental | place: China | collected 2101 ... | reverse complement strand
AAACACAGCCTATCTGCCACCTACCGAGAATTCAGGACCACAGCCAGCGGGCACCGGGGTGCCGCTTCGGCATCCTTTGAGGATTAGAAGCTTTCCACCCGGAATTGATACAAAATGGCGGCTCATACGCGCTGGCCGCTTGAGTGGCTCAAAAGATACCTTGCCGGTTCGTCTCAAGCAAAAGCACTTGTCGGCCCAGAGGCATGATCGACTAGGATTCATGAATATGGCGTTTACCCCCATCCACCGGGCATTCCGAACGACCGAAGGAATTACTGGCTACTCGTAGTTGAGCGTGGTGGGTTGGCGATAAAGACGTCGTTGATCAGGGTGGTCACCTTGTCCGGCCAGCTCGTGCCGGGAGATGCGACGCGCAGGATCTGAGCTATCACCAGCAAAGCGCCGAACACTCGTTCGCTCTGCGATTCAGGAAGTTGCACGAATTGTGGTTGCGTTTTTAGTGCCGCAGTAGGTGCGGGAGCAAATGATTTGTTCCATAACCGGCCATGGTGGGCGCAGGTATTGCGAATGATCGCCAGCTGTTCAAGCCATCGAACCAGCGGGGATTGCGATTTGGCTTTATGTTGCTGATTCTTCGAGAGAGCATTCATTTTCACGATAAAGCCGAGATCCTCAGAGATCACGCGTTGATCGTTAGTGGCGAGCCCTTCAAACAATCGGGAGATGTCAGCGAAGTCGAGGACTTCAGCAAGCACCCAGAAAGGGTATCGACCATCGTATTCTTCGCGATAGTGCTTGATTGCTTCATTGTTCTTGCCTGCACGCTCGATGCGCTTCCGGGCAATGCTCATCCATTGGGGATGATCGAACGTCTGCCGGAACCTACTTGGGTTTGTGTAGGCAAGAGGATCAGGGCCGCACAGGATCTCCCCGATTCGAGTTCGCAAAGTGATCTCGACGCGCTCCATGCCATCGTGGACGAGCGTGCGTAGTTTGCGGTCGGCTTCATACAGTGCGATGACATCGGTGAATGATGCGCCGGGGACGAAGCGGTCGATGCGCTGATTGTTTGCGTTGAGTTCTCTAGCCGGATACCAGTAGGCCGAGAGCCGATAGTAGGAGACGTTCGCTAACCACTGACGTGCAAGGTCTTCATCGACATCCAAACCGCGAGAACGCAGTAATCCGATCTGATCGGTGGCCGTCGTAGCCGGCTTGAGCGGCCTAGTCAACGCGCGGCTCCTTGGGCTGGAAAGAGATCCAGCCCACTCCCGACTGAAGTCGAGGCGGGCTGAACGGTTACCGGCAGGCTAGCAGAATCCTTGCTGGGAATCCAGCAGATTTGTAGACAGGTTGATAGCTCCCATTCGTCCGGCAGTCTCAGGACCGGGTGGGCTCGCCGCCGGCGCACGGCGACCCGCGCACGGCGACTCGGCGGCCCGGCACGCATCGACCGGCCAATCGCGCACCGGCCGGGCAGGCCGGAAGCTGGCGGTTTTGGCGATCCGAGGTTGCCGAGTCGGAGGTTCAGGGTTGCCGAGTCGGAGGTTCCGGTGGGAGACTTACACCCGGTCCGGGGCTATCCCGGCATCGCGCAGCCGCCGGTGGGCGGCCTGCCTGCCTGATGACACCAGGGACGGTGACCGATTTGACCCGAGAACACCAGACAGCCGCCCGGCCGGTCGGTGACCCGGGCGAGCCCGATCCGCTACCGGCCATCCGCTGGTCCCAGCCGCCGGCCGCCCGGTGGCCGGCCAGTCCACCGTTGCAGCGCTATATCTGGGGGCAATTGCGCTCCCGAACCACCGATCCCAGGCTGGTTGCGGCCAGTCTGGCCCAGATTCCCCTGTTCTTCGTGGCGATCTTCCTGGCGTCGTGGTCGAACAGCCTGGGTTTGCTGCCGATCATCGCGAGCATCGTCCTAGGCCAGTTGGCGCACACCGACATCGTCGCCGACAACACCGGTGTGCGCCAGATCGGGGTTGGCTCATGGGCGGTGCCTTGGGAGACGATCGAACGCATCGAGATCCTGCCCGGTGGCAAATCCTGGCTGTGGGGCACCCAACCGCCCCGGCTGATCCTCCACATCCGTCCCGATGCCGCGCTCGGCCGCGGTACCCTGCGCAGGCTGCGCCGCCGCGGCCGCATCGAAACCCGGTTACGCCCTTCCTTAATCCAGGTATTCATGGGCCTAGCCGGTCAGAAGGGCATACCGGTGGAGATACCCCAGCCGCTACCGACCGCACCCCACATCGAACCCAACGTGCTCGGTCCCGGCGGTTCCGAGTGAGCCGTGGACCCGATCATGCGGTCGGCTCGCCGGCCGTGGACGCCGGCTGCAATGGGAGTGTCTCGGCGTCGCCGAAGGGCAGGGTGGCCGGGCTGAGCGTGACCATCGCATCCGCCCTGGTCAGCCGCTGCCGCCAATGCCTGCGGCATAGCACCTCGTAGGCGATGGTCCCGGCCGCACCGGTTGCGGTGTCCCCGACCACCACCTGGGCGCCCTCGGTGACCATCCGCCCGTTGACGGTGCGCGCATTGGTGGTGGCCCTTTCGCCGCACCAGCACAGGGGCTGCGCCTGCGGCCATTCCACCCGATCGGCCAACTCGACCAGCCGGGCCGAGCCCGGAAACAATCGGGTACGGAAATCAGCCAGAATCCCGAAACAGTAGACGTCGATACCGAGATCGTCGACTATCCTGGCCAGCTGATCGATCTGCTCGGGGGCATAGAACTGGGCCTCGTCGCAAACCAGATAGTCGATCCGGGCCCCGGCGCTCAGCTCACCCACGAGCCGGGCCCAGAAGTCCAGCCCCGGGCCGACCTCAACCGCCCGCCTGGCCAGCCCGATCCGGGAACCGATGATGGCCTGCCCGGATCGATCCAGGCCGGTGAATAGCCTGCCCTGCCGGTCGTGGCTGGCTTGGGTGTGGGCCATCTGCAATGCCAGGGTGGATTTACCGGAGTCCATCGGGCCGGTGAAGAAGACCAGTTCCGCGCGCCGCGGGCGGATCGGGCGACCCAGTGGGCCGGCCGCCGCGGGTGGGGCGTCCGACTCGGCATTCATAGCGGCCAGACTAGCGGGCAGCGACTCAGCCCAGCGCGGACGATTCGATATCCGGTGGCACGTTGGCCTCGAATCCCTGCTCGGCCAGTACCGCGCGGACGCGTTCGGTGGCGGCCCGCAATTCGGTGTCCGGGACCTCGCGGCGGGCCCGGGCAAAGCTCAGCTCGTCCTCACCCCACGCGGGCACGACATGCAGGTGCAGGTGGGGTATCTCGAAGCCGGCAACGATCAATGCCGCCCGGGGCGCGTCGAAGGCCTGCTGCTGGGCTCGTCCGATGATCGCGGCCACGCGCATCAGGTGCGCCAGCAGTTCGTCGGGCGCGTCGGTGAACCGGGCAACCGCTGCTCGCGGCACCACGAGCAGATGCCCATCGCTGATGGGATTGATCGACGCAAATACGACGCATTCGTCGTCCGCCCAGGCGAACCGACCGGGCAGTTCACCGTCGATTATCCGGTTGAACAAGGTGATCATGGGGTCAATGCTGGCACGTCCGGTGAGCGGATTCACCGCCAGACGATGTTTCAAAATGTGAACATGTGGATGGTGCTGTGGATAACCGGCGGCTTTCGGGGCCGGCATCGCCAACCCCCGGGTGCGCGAGCAAGCCTGAGCGGGCTATCGTGGCGGCATGAAACGCCGTCTGCTGATGATCTGCGCCATCGCGGCCGTCGTGTGCGGTCTGCTCAGCTATCGTGCCCGGAAGCGCGCCCAGGCCGAGGCGGAGCTCTGGGCGGAAGCCACCGACGAGCTGTAGGACGCTCGCGGCCGGACGACCGGCACCGCCCACCTCGCTCGGCGGGTTACCCGTCGTCGAGCGAGGATTCCGCGCGCCGGCTGTCCGCCCAGTCGAGACAGAGCCGATCCCGGGTGCCGGAAATAACCAGTTTCGTGGGATTGCGTCCCGATTGCACGGCGGGGGTGTCGTAGCGGGGATACCGGGCATCCACCACCCGGGTGTCCACCATGAAATCTCCCCGCCAGGAAAGCTGGAACCGCCCATAGGGGCTGTTCAGCATCAGGCGATGGCCACTCAACCGCAGCCGGCATTCCTTCACATGGCGTAGGAAACCCGCCAGCGAGGTGTATTCCTCGTCATCCCCCAGAATCACCGCATAGCCGGTATGCACCCCACGCTGCACGATCTCGGTTTCGCTGATCTGCTCGAATTGATGGCTACCGAGTATCGCGATATAGGCATCATCGCGACGGCCGGTGACCCAGGTCGGGCCGAGCCGGGTCTGGTCGAACTGCACGAAGGGGAAATGAATGTGCACCAGTTCGCTGCGCCGTCCCTCGAATCTGCCACGCCGGCCACTCAGGTCGTATTGGGCGAGCAGGATGTTGTGGTGCTGGGCGATATCGGGGTTGATGCCGTTGCCGACCCATTGACTTGGGCTGGGTGCCCGGGCCTCGACGGCCAGCTGCGTGTTGCCGGGGTGGGTGCCGAAGACCTGAATGCCACCGGGCAGGGTCGCATGCCACAGATGCTGCTGATCGCCGAACTCCCCGGGCCGGTATCGCTGGGTGCTGCTCAGCAGGTAGTTGGACGTGGCGATGGTCTGTACATTGGCTCGGTGCAGAGCCCGGCCCCGGGTGATCGGGTTCAATGCCTTGAGAGTCGGCACCAGCAGCCGGTCGGGCAGCCGCTCAAACCGGCGGATCGGCGCCAACGCCCGATGATGCTGGGCCAGCCGCAGCGTCCGGATCGCGCGCATCGATTCCACGATCGTCTCCGGGGTGGTGAAGGCATGCTGCCCCCACCAGAAGCTGACCAGTTCCAGGCCGCTGGAACGTGGGAACTCCGGATGGGCGCGCAACTCGTCGGCGACCTCCGAGACGTCGAGCCCCTGCGAGATGAGCACCCGGCGCACCGGCATCTCGGTGGCGATCTGGGTGACGGCCGCCGGTACGCGATAGCGTTCCCGGGTAGCGAACAGGCTGGTCAGTTGCTCGACATTGACGCTGGCCGGTGGCCGGCCGCCGAAGGCCGCCCGCCAGATCGCGGCCGCCTCACCGTCCCCCGGGGTGGTCATCGCGTTCAGCTGTGCCCGGCCCATGCTGGGCGCAAACTGCCCTCGGAAGCTGTGCAATGCGAGATCGGTGAGCAGCAGGTCAAGCACCATCGCCGCCCGGGTGGTCAATTCCTCGTCCAGCGCATAGTCGATCAGCAATGCCAGCGCGGCCGCATCGTTGGCCAGTTGAGCGCCCGACAGCCATTCGCTGAAACCGAACCGGAACCGATCCGACAACCAAACCATGATCCGGGCATGGGCGGCCCGGCGATGCCGGATCCCGGTGCGGCCGTCGTTGGTGAATCGCCGCTCCGCAAACAGTTGACCGGTCAGGTATTCGCCTACCGCGGTAGCGATCTGGTGGCTCTCCGACCACAGTGACATCGAGTCGGCGCCCGGCTCCAGCAGCGAGAACCGGAAACCGAGCAGCGCCCGAGCGGCCGTTTCCAGCTCGCTGGCCGGCGGATCGCTGGCGAACAGGCATTTCAACAGCAACAAGACCCGCTGATCGGCCAGATCAAAGCGGCCCTCGATGAAACTGATCAGCCGCCGCAGATAGGCCGGATCGAACTCTCCCGAAGCCAGACCGGGCCAAACCCGCTGGGGGTTGGCCGGATCACCGTTCTCACAGCCCATGGTTCAGCCTTGGAGGGGTAATGCATGAGTATCTTCGCTGTACGCTAACACCTGCGCCCACCAAAATGCGATATAAAGCCTCGGAACCAACCCTAATCGGGGCTCAATCCGGTGGCCGCCCGGCGCAGACTCGGGTACGATGCTGGCCGCAGAAGCTCTAATCTGGTGCAATGCAGACCGACCTACGCGGCACCAGTCGGCCCGCACGCGCGGCCACCGGTCCGTCGGCGGATCTGGCGACCGTGGCCGCTGCGGCACGCCGCGGCACGGAGGAGAAAGAAGACCCACTGGAGGCCGTGCTGGCAGTGGATCAACCCGCCGGTGGGGACAGATTCGATCTGATACTCGCGGTCGTGCTCACGACATGTACCGCCTTCTGGGGGGATCTGTTCGGAAATGGCCCCAGCCGTCCCGACTATCTGGCCTCGGTGGTCACCTCGATCGGCTTCGCGCTCCCGCTGGTCTGGCGCCGCCGGCGACCGCTGCTGATGGTGGCGGCGATGTCGCTGTGCGGGGCCCTGCAAACCTGGCTGGTGAGCGTGCCGACCTGGTCGCTGGTGGCCTTTCCACTGGCCAGTTACTCGGTGGCCCGCAAGGTGAACAGCCACCATTCGCGATGGGTGCTGGTCACCGGGACGATCGGTTCGGTGGTGGGCCCGCTGCGCTGGCTGTCGCACGATTACGGCTTCAGCCCGGCATCCACCGATTTCCAGCAGTCGTTCGCCTCGCTGGCTGCGCTGTGCCTGGCCTGGGTGGTGATTCCCTATCTGCTGGGCAGACGCGACCGGGAAGCCGAACTGGCCAGGCAGGAGCGCCTGCGGTCCGCCCGCGAAAGACACCTGGCCGAACTGGAACGCCGGGAGCAGCAGGCCAGGGTTGCCGAGGTGCGGGTACGCAACGAGATCGCCCGGGAACTGCACGATGTGGTGGCGCACTCGCTCAGCGTGATCATCGTCCAGGCCGATGGCGGCAAGGCGCTAGCCCGCAAGAAACCCGAAGCGGCCGCGGACGTGCTGGGCACCATCTCCCAGACCGGACGGGACGCCCTCGGTGAGATGCGCCGCATCGTTGGGATCCTGCGCTCCGATCCGGATTCCGACGAGCCCGCCCAGTACCGGCCGGCCCCCGGCCTGGACGACATTCCCGAATTGGTGGCTCATGCGGGCGATCGCGTCCAGTTGAGTGTTGCCGGTCAGCCGCCGCCGGCGCCGCCCGCGCTCGGGGTGACCGCCTACCGGGTCGTCCAGGAGTCGTTGACGAACTTCATGAAGCATGCCGGGCCGGACGCGCACGCCACCGTGGCGCTGTGCTATCAGCCCACCGGGGTCGTCATCGAGGTGGCCAACGACCTGCCCGGCTGGCCGGAGGATTCCGAGCAGATCGCCGCGGTCGGTCATGGCTACGGGTTGCAGGGCATGCAGGAGCGGGTGAGCGCCATGGGCGGCAATCTGACCGCGGGCACAGTCCCCAACCGGGGTTGGCTGGTGCGGGCCTGGCTGCCACTGGAGAAGGGTGGCGGTGTGCCGGCCGATCCGGGCATGTTCGACAATGGAACCACCTTCAAGCAGAACAGCGAGACAGCATGACCCAACCGTTGACCGTATTCCTGGCTGATGACCAGTCCCTGGTTCGCAGCGGATTCCGGATGCTCATCGATGCCGAGGACGACATGGAGGTGGTCGGCGAAGCCACCAATGGCCTGGGGGCGGTTTCCGCGTTGACGGCGAGACCAGCCGATGTGGTGTTGATGGATATCCGGATGCCGGAGTTGGACGGGGTGGAGGCAACTCGTCGTATCGTGGCGGCCGGGCTGCCCTGCAAAATCCTGGTGCTGACCACCTTCGACCTAGACGAGTACGTTTTTGCCGCCCTCAAGGCAGGCGCGTCCGGTTTCATGCTGAAGGACGCGCGCCCCGACGACCTGCTCAGCGCCATCCGTGCGGTAGCGGCTGGGGAGGCGGTAGTCGCCCCCAGCGCCACTCGCCGGCTGCTCGAACAGGTGGTCGAGAAACTGCCCGACGCCCCCGGACGCCGCGATGAGCGCCTGGACGTGCTGACCGACCGGGAACGCGAGGTGCTGGCCGAGATCGCCAAGGGAGCCACGAACGCCGAGATCGCCGCGACCCTGTTCATGGCCGAAGGCACCGTTAAGACCCACATCGGCCGGCTGCTCAGCAAGCTCAACGCCCGTGACCGGGTGAGTTTGGTGTTGATCGCCTTCGAAGCCGGCCTGGTCTGAATGAACCCGGAAACTGGGCCGCTTGCCGAGGCGTGCGTGCTGGTGCCGCCCCCGCACCGTTATAACGCCGCGAGCGGCATGGAATGGCCCAGGCGGCCCGGCGAGAGAGGATAGCTCGGATGACTCCGCTGACAGAGCTACTGGGACTGGTCACCGTCATCGTGACGGGGAGCGTGGTAGCCGGCGCCGTGGTGTTCATGTGCGTTCGCGCCCGATCCAGCAGTGGCTGGTTCATCGCCGCCGGCCTGTGCTATCTGTCGCCAACCCCGCTGAGTATGATCCTCCGCCACACCGGCCACCCGCCGCTCACCGTGGCGTTGCTCTGGCTGGCCAGGATCATCGCCATCGCGCTGTTCGCGGCCGGGCTGTTGAGGCTGACCCGGTACCGGCCGCAGCCAAACCTTGCCCGGCGACCGGCACCCGGCCTGCCGGGGTTCGCCGGCGGGTCGCCGGCGGGTACGCCCGGCCGTCTCGGGCCCGCCGTCATCCCCGGGCCGGGTAGGCCCAGCCCGGGGGATTCGCCGCCGGCCACCCGACCGGACGGGCCCGGCCGGTTTGCCTCACCCCGCTATCCACGGTTCGGCGGGCCGGACCACCCCCCGGCGAGCGCCGGCTCGCGCCGATCGGAGCGCTGAGAACCATGCCGGCCGGACTTTGGCTCACCGGAATCGTTTCGGTTTTGGGATCGCTGGGCGAATTGACGATAGCGATCGTCGCCGCGATCGTAATCGCGCGGCGCGTCAGCTTGCCTGCCGTGCGGATCGCGATGTGGCTGGCGGTGGGGCTGCTGGTGCTGGCAGAGGTAATCTCCCGCTGTGTACCCCCGCTGATCGCCGCCTTGGCCGCCGTGCCGCTGGCGGGCAGCAGCACCCTGGAGACGACCACCGTCGTCCACGCGGTCTCCGGTCTGATCGCTGCCGTGCCGGCCGCCGGCAGCATCGTGTGCTACGCCGTGGCCGCCGGCCGGCTGGCCGGTACCGGCCGGCTGGCCGGCCCGGTCCGGGACTTTTTCCATAGCAGCCGGCCGCCAAAACCCGGGATCGATGGGGGTACCCCGGGGCGGCCAACGACGGGCCCGGCTGAGGGTATTGACAGCTGACTTTGGTCGGCTAACGTGCCGTTCTATACCTCGCTTCGACAGGAGAGTCATAGATGCCGACAACGTCACCCATAGTTCAGACCCTGCCCCTCGCATCCGCGATCCTGGCGGTGCTCATCGTCTGCACGGCCCTGGTGCTCACCGGTCGGCGCGCCCGCTCGATCGTCCTGCCGCTGATCGCCGCCGGCTTTGCCTACTGCTTCCCCAAACTGCTGACGGTGGTCTCCCGGGAGCTCACCACCGATCCGCTGTACAGCTTCGCAGATCCGCTGTTCCTCCTGGTCGCCATCGTCTTGCTGGGTTGGGCTTTGCTGAAACTCATCAGGCAGATCCCATCGGCGCCCAGCCAAGCGTGGACGCCCGGGCCTCCGCAGCCGCCGGACCCGGCACCGGCCGGTAGCCCTCCCGAATTCCGGACGGAGCCGCAACCATGAGCGCCGGAGCCGACACCGAGTTCTCCCTGCTGGCCATCATCGTGTCGCCGCTGTTCGGCCTGCTCATACTGGTGACGCTGATCGTGCTGGCCGCGGTCATCGGTAAACGGGCCAATCGTATCCGCGGCTGGTTGTGGGCCGCACCGGGGCTCTACTTCGCCTCCGGAGCGGTGCCATTCCTGCTGTCGCTGATCAGCAGCTTCGGCGGCCCAACCGATGGCAGCATGCCGAGCGACGACCAATTGGCTCAGATGGCGCAGACAGTCAGCATCGGCGACTTCATTGGCCAGTTGTGCCAGGCAGGCGTCATCGTCTGCTACTGCCTGGCGGCGCTCCGGATCGCCCGCGGGACGCCTGCCGCCGCAGCGCCGCCCAGCGACCGGTAACCGATCGGTTTTGGCGCTGGGGCGGTCGCCGGGGGCGGACGCATCTAGGCTGCTGCCATGGTTTCACGGCAGGTTGCGCTTCTGGGCCCCGGCAAGATGGGGGCACCCATGGGGTTCCGGCTGCTCCAGGCCGGTCATCGATTGCGGGTCTGGGCCCGGCGTCCCGAATCTGCGGCCAGGTTGGTGGCCGCCGGCGCCAGCTTCGTCGGGGTACCCCGCGAACTGACTAGCCGAAGCGATGCGATCGTCGTCATGTTGCAGGATCTGAGCCAGCTGGAGCCGCTACTGGTCGGCCTGGACGGCATGGTTGCCGGAGTGACTCATCCAACGGTATTGATCATCGGTTCCACGGTGGCGCCGCAGGATGTGCGGGAACTCGCCGTCCGGTTGGCGGCCGAGACCGATGGCCTGCTGCAGGTGGTGGATGCCCCGGTCAGCGGCGGCGAGGCCGGCGCCCAGGCCGGCACCTTGTCGATCATGGTCGGCGGGCCGGATGAGCCGGTGGCCCGGGCATGCGAGGTACTGGCCGCCTGCGGGGACCCGGTGCATTGTGGCCCGCTGGGTGCCGGCGAGGTGGTGAAGGCCTGCAATCAGTTGGTGGTCGGCATCACCATGGGCGCCTTGTCCGAGGCCGCGCTGCTGGCCGAGGGTGCGGGTGTCGATGTCGCCCTGATGTACCGGATGCTCGCCAAGGGCTGGGGTGGCAGCGCGGTGCTCAACGCCAAACACACCAAGGTCGAGCAGCGGGACTACAGCAATACCGGGGCGGCGAAATTCATGGTCAAGGACCTGCTGATCGCCCTGGCCGAGGCCTCCGCGGGCGGTCGTACCCTGCCCCTGAGCGGTAAGGCACTCGGCATCTACCAGGGGCTGGTGTCGGCCGGGCTGGGCGACGACGACCTGGCGGTGGTGCACAAATACCTGGGCCAGGCCACGGCTCACTGAGCAGCGGGCGATGCCGGCGGGTTCCCGATCGGGCCGCCCGCGATTCGCGCGCCGGCCCGGGGCGTGCGCCCGGTCAGCGCAGTTCGTTGCCGTTCTCTAGGGCAGCGCGGATTCGATGCAACTCGGCGACCGCCGATTCCTGTCGTTCCGGGCAGGTTTGGTCCAGCCGCATCGAGCAGCCCACGGCGAGGTCCTGCACATGATCGCCCGCTCGGTGCACCACCAGGGCAAATCCCAGCACATTCGGGTGGGTCTCGCCCCGATCGACCGCGTAGCCGAGTCTTCTGGTGTCGGCGGCCTTCGCCAGCAGCCGGTCGATATCGCCGGTGGAATCGGTGGTCCAGCGCGGAAAGTCCGCGTCGCGATACAGCTCGATGATCTGCTCATCGGTCAGCTCGGCGAGCAATGCCGTGCCGACCGCGGTAATCGAGGCCGGGAAACGGTCGCCCACTCCCGCGGTCACCGGCAGCTGCTGGCGGCCGAGATACCGGGCCAGGAAGATGACCTCGTCGCCGGCCCGGGACGCCAGATGCCCGATCTCACCGGACAGCAGGCCGGAAGAGCCGAACTGCCGGCGAAACAGGGTGACGATGTCGACCCCCCGCAGAAAGCCGCCGGCTGGGGTCAGCACCCCGATATCCAGTTCATAGCTGTTGTCGGCCCGGCTGACCAGGCCGTTGGCTTCCAGGGAGGCGATGATGGCCAAGGTGGACGATTTGGCCAGCCCCAAAGCCGAAGCTATTTGGGTGAGCGACCAGCCGCCGGGACGCTGAGCGAGCAGGTTCAAGATGGCTACCGCGCGCGCGACCGAAGGGGAACCGCGCGGTGGAACCTTGATCTGCACCCGCCGATCCTTCGGCCGAGAACCCGGATCGCCCACCATCGCCGCCTGGTTCAGGACTCGCCGTGCAGGGCGATCAGTACCTTCCCGGACGACTGGGAGTCCTTGGCAACCGTGAACGCAGCCAGCGCGTCGTCGACGCCCAGCACATGGGTGATCACCTGCCCCACCTCGGGAGCCGCCGCGATCAATTCGATGGCCTCGTCCACCTCGTTGTCAAACCGCATGGTGCCCACCCAGGTGAGTTCCTTCTGGCTCAGTGCAGCCAGCGTAACCTGCACCGGGCTGCCGGGGAACATGCCTACCTGGACGATCCGGCCGCGCGGTTTGGCGGCCACCAGGCAGGCGCTCACCGCGGGCGGGGCCGCCGAGCATTCCAGGATGACATCGAAACGGTTCTCCGGCAGCGGATCGCGGGTCACGTTGACTACCTCGTCGGCGCCGAGCCGCCGGGCCCGGTCCAGCGGCCCGTCCAACACATCGGAACAAGTCAGGCGGGCGGCGCCATGCCGCTGGGCGGCGAAACCGGCCAGCAGCCCGATCGGGCCGGAGCCCGAGACCAGGACGTCGGCGCCGCTGAGGTCGCCGACCATGCCGATGCCGTGCAGCACCACCCCGAGGGGTTCGGCCAGGGCCGCGGTGCGCAGCGGCACCCCCGCCGGCAGCGGACGCAGCATCTCCCGGCCCACCAGCATGTATTCGGCCATGGCACCCTGGGTGTGCGGCCAGGTGGAGGCACTGCCCAGGTAGGAGCCGCCCGGTCGCAGATGCCGTAGCTTCTCCATGCCGGGCAGGTCCGGCCCGAAGGTCGCCGGGTGCAGGGTGACCGGGGTTCCGGGGGCGTATTCGCCTTCGGGATCCAGGTCGACCCGGCCGCTCATTTCGTGACCGGGGATCAGCGGCTCGCGGACGACGAAGGTGCCGTTGGCGCCGTTGAAGTAATAGTGCAGGTCAGAGCCGCAGATGCCGACATAATCGACCATCAACCGCACCTGGCCCGGGCCGGGTGCGGGTACCGGCACCTCGGCCAGTTCCAGGTCTTCCTTGCCCTTGATGTAAACAGCTTTCATCGTTTGCTCCTAGGATTGCTGGGTTGCCCGCCGATTGGGATCAGCCGCCGGAGATCAGGCCGGCCGCCCTGGGCAGCGCGAGGGACAGCGCCGGCACATACTGGATCACCAGCAGCATCACGATCAATGCCACGAAGAACGGCATCAGCGGCTTGATGACCTCCTCGACCTTCTTCCCGGCCACCCGGGCACCGACGAACAGCACCGGGGCCGACGGCGGCGAGATGACCGCGATGCACATGTTGAAGATCATCATCATGCCCAGGTGCACCGGGCTGATGCCGTAGGCGCTGGTCGCGATGGGCAGGAAGATCGGGGTGAAGATCAACACGGCCGGGGTGGCGTCCAGCGGGATACCGATGATCAACAGGATCACCATCATGATGAGCAGGAACATGACCGGCGAATCGGTCACCGAGACCAGCCATTCCCCGATCAGCCGGGGGATGTTGGAGAAGGTCATCGCATAGCTCATGATCGACGACAGGCCGATCAGGAAGATCACCACCGAGCTGGTCCGGGTCGCCGACAGCAGGATCCGGGGCAGGTCGCCGGGTTTGATGGTGCGATAGATGAACGACAGCACCAGCGCATAGACCACCGCGACCGCTGCCCCTTCGGTGGCGGTGAAGATCGCCTTGAACAGCCCGGGAATGCCGACGATGCCGACGATGACCACCACGATCAGCCCGAGGCTGGGGATCGCCCGCCAGGCCGAGCGCAGGATCTGCCTGAGCGGGGGAAAACCGGGCCCCTTCAGATTGGGGTGTTTGCGGGAGTACCAGAAGACCATGGCCATGCAGGTCAGCCCCCATAGGATGCCCGGTATGTAGCCGGCGAGGAACAGCGCGCCCACCGAGGCCTGGGAGACCAGGGCGTAGACGATGGTGGTGTTGGACGGCGGGATCAGCATGCCGGCGGGGGCCGAGGCGATATTGACTGCGGCCGCGAAGCTCATGTCGTAGCCGTCCTTTTCCTCCTCGGGGCTCATGATGGCGCCCACGGCCGAGGCGCCAGCCAGGGCCGAGCCCGAGATGGCACCGAACAGCATGTTGGCCAGCACATTCGTGTGGGCTAGCGAGGCGGGCAACGGGCCGGTGAGCGCCTTGGCCAGGTCGATCAGCCGGGACGCGATACCGCCCTGGTTCATGATCGCGCCGGCCAGCACGAACAGGGGAATGGCCAGCAACGGGAAGGAGTCGATGCCGTTGTAGATCTTCTGGGCCGAGGTGAACAGGCCCGAATCGTGGCCCATCAGGATGACCAGGCAGATGGCGGAGGGCAGGCCGATCGAGATCGAAACCGAAACCCCGATCGCCATCAGGATGAACATGCCCCCGACCAGGATGAGGGCCACCAATGCCGCGTCAGTCATATCAGATGCCCTCGTCCATCAGGCTCGAAATGTCGATGTCTTCCTCGGCGATCGCCTTGACCTCGGTGGTCAGCGTCTTGACGATGTGCAAAATCGAGTAGCTCGCGATCAGCACTCCGCTGACCGGCAGGATCGTGTAGAGCATGCCCTGAGAGAAGGGCAGCAGTTCCACGGTTTGGTCGAAGGCCGAGCTGGCCAGTTCCCAACCGCCCAGCACCATCACCCACAGCGCGAAACCACCGACAATGGCATGGGCCAGCACCTCGAATAATTTCACCAGCGCCGGGGGGAATTTGCGGACCAGGAAGTCGATGGCCACATCGTCGTTCTCACCGATGACATATGCGGCCCCCACGATGCCTTGCCAGATGAACACGATGCGCGCCATGGCCTCGGTCCAGGCATTGCCGCCGACCGTGAACCGGGCCACCACCTGGAAGACCACCAGCGCCACCAACACCACGAACAAGCTGATACAGAACCAGCGCAGCAGGGCGTCCAGCACCCGCCGGATCGCATTCACCGCTTTCATGAATTCAGAGCCTCACATTTTCAGAGTTTGGGCCAGGGGGGAACGGACCCGCGGATGTGGGCCGGTTTTACTTGTTCTCGTCGTTGGCTTGCTGAATTGCCTCGTAGAGCTTCTTGCGCAGATCGTTCTCGCCGACCGAGGTTTCCACCAGGGGCTGCACCAGGGCCTTGAAGGCGGCGGTGTCGGCGTCTTCATTGAACTGGGCACCGGCGGCCTCGGACTTGGCCTTGGATTCCTCGGCGAATTTCACGAAGCCCTCATCGGCCATGTCTTGGATATCGGGAATGAGCGCCAGGAACGCCTCACGGTCCTCCTTGGACATGCCTTGCAGCGCCTTGGTGCTGATCAGCATGTAGTCGGGGATCATCAGGTGCTTGGTATACGAATAGTATTTGGCGACCTCGTCATGTTTGAGAGCGTTGAACACGGTCTCGTTGTTCTCCGCACCGTCCAGGACTCCGCCCTGCAACGCGGAGTAGACGTCGCCCTGGCCCATCGGCGAGGCCACCGCACCCATCGACTCGATCATCTTGACCTGCGAATCGGACTGCTGGACGCGGATCTTGAGGCCCTTCAGGTCGTCGGGGCTCTTGATCGGCCGGACGCTGTTGTAGACATTGCGCACGCCAGCGTGCAACGCGGCCAGCACGGTGATGTTCTTGTCTTCCACCGAGGAAAACAGTTCGGCGTTTAGTTCGGCGTCCCGGAAAACGGCCTGCTGGGCCTTGATCGAATCGAACATATAGGGCAGGTTGTAGACAACGAAGTCCTTGTTGAAGCCCTCCATGACCGGGCCGCCGACGTACATCATCTGAACGGTGCCGTTGGACACATTCTGGATCACATCGGACTGCGTGCCCAGTTGCTCGTTGGCGTAGACCTGGATCGAGTAGCGCCCGTTGGTGGCTTCTTCGAGGCGCTTGCCGAGTTCGACCCCCGCCAGGTACTGGGGATGCTGTTCGGTTTGGTTGAAGGCCAGTTTCCAGACCGTCTTCTGGCCACCGCCAGAACTCGAACCGCCGCAAGCGGTCAGAGCCAAACAGACCAAACCGACGGCGCCGGTAAGAACGACCTTGGACAACTTCATGCGAGTGGTACCTCCTTGGCACGCAACCTGGCTCGACGAGCCATCGGCGCTTCCTGAGTGCTGCGCGGCCGGCGGGTTAGCCGGGCCGGGGCCTCGTTATCTCGACCGTGCGTCAAACCGAACGCTGTTCAACTTGACGGATTTGAGTCTAGAAACCGGCTCTGGTCAGGGTCAAGACACTCTGGCAATTAAGCAACAAAGGTGACCTTATTGTGACTATTCCAGGCGGCGCGGGCCGGGCGGGCCGATGGCCCCAATGCCGGGACGCCATCGGCAACCGCCCCCGGCCGCCGCCGGCGGTGGGCGCGGCCGGCACCCCGCAGCCGCCGAGCAGCACCGGGGCCGCCCCAGCCGCCGAGGCCGATAGGCTATTTGGCCGGATGCGCCCGATTGGCCTCCTGAATCGCGGCGTAAAGCGCCTTACGAACGTCGTTCTCATTCACCGTGGACTCAATCAGCGGCTTGACACGCTCCTTGAAGGCGGCGATATCGACATCGTCATTGAATTCGCAACCGATCGATTCGGCGTTCGCTATCGACTTCTCGGTGAATGCCGCGAAACCGTCGTTGGCCACCTGCTGTATCTGGGGAACGAGTTCCAGCAAAGCATTGCGATCCTCCTCGGACATGGCCTTGAGAGTCTTGGTGCTGATCAGCAGATAGTCCGGAATCATCAGATGGCGAGTGTAGGAGTAGTACTTGGCGATCTCGGATTGCTTCAGGGCGTCCCAGGTCACCTCATTGTTCTCCGCACCATCGAGCACCCCACCCTGCAAGGCCGCATAGACCTCGCCGTTGTTCATCGGCGAGGCGACCGCACCCATTGCCTCGATCATCTTGACCTGCGAATCGGACTGCTGGACGCGAATCTTGAGGCCCTTGAGGTCCTCCGGGGTGCGGATCGCGTGCTTCGAGTTGTAGACATTGCGCACGCCGGCGTGCACACCGGCCAGCACCGTGATCCGTTTGCTTTCCTCGATGGAGGCGTATAGCCCGCCGAGCAGCCCGGTGTCGGACAGGATCGCGCCCTGCGCCTCGACCGAGTCGAACACATAGGGCAGGTTGAAGACCGCGAAGTCCTTATTGTAGCTTTCCAGCACCGGCCCGCCGACCCACATCATCTCCACCGTGCCGTCGGAGAGGTTCTGGATCACATCGGCCTGGCCACCCAGCTGCTCGTTCGGATAGACCCGAATCGAATAGCGCCCGCCGGTGGCCTGCTCAAGTCGTTTGCCGAACTCGACACCGGCGGCATACTGCGGATGCTCCTCGGTCTGGTTGAAGGCCAGCTTAAACTCGGTCTTGCCGCCGCCGCCGGCCCCGGAACCACCGCAGGCGGCTAGCGCGAGCGAAACGAGACCGACCGTCGCGGCCGCCATCAGCTTGGACAGTTTCATAGCAGGATTCCTTCCCTTGAGTCCCTATCCCGCCGCCCACCAGATCGATCCCGCACCGGGCGCACGACGGTGCCTGTCTTGAGTCTGGTCGACGCCCAGTTGCGCGTCCAGCCAGCCCAGGAGCCGTTGGCCGGCCGGCCGAGCGAGCCAGCCGGACCGCACCGGCAAGCCATCCCGGCCGGCCGTGGGCCGAACCGAGTTACGATAACGGAACCATAACGAGTGGGCAACACGTTTCCACGCAATTTCCGGCAGAACCCGGGAGGGCGTAGCCTGCAAGCAATGGCCCAGGGGGTTGCTGGGGGTGACCAGCAGCCCCCTGGTGTCAAACCAAGCTCATACCGCCGATATCCGCGGCCCGTTTTGTTCTCGCGAGCCTCACTCCGATCCGGCGGCATAGTCGCGAAGCCGCCGGATCAGAAAGTCCGCCAGGTCCCCGGTCTCGCCGTCCCGGCCCCCGCGGCTCACCCGCAGTTCGGGTCGGCTGGGTTTGAGGCGAACACCGGTGATCCGTTCCTTCAACCCGCCGGCCATGATGCAAATGTAGTAGCCGCCGTCGGATCCGATGGCCACGGTGCGGTTGCGTTTGATATACCAGCCCCTTCGGTCGGTCCGTGCGGTGCTGCCATCGGACAGCTGCACCCGCAGGGGCTCGGGTTGGATGCCGAGCTCCGTGGCCTGGCGGATGAATTGCCCGATCAGTTCCTGGGCTCGCCTGGCCTCCTGCTCGGCGGAACGCTGGGCTATCTGCAGACGCTGCATGGCGTTCGCGCATCGGCCGGCTCGCGGGGCAGCGACCGGCGCGCGGGGCACGTTCTCGTGGCTCATCAAGAGTCCCTCCGTTGGGAATAGCTATAGCGTACCGGCTAGATGCGGTGCATGTTGCGGTCAACCCGCCCGTTGGACCTAGCATTGCCCGTTATGGATGCCTTCAGACGGCTCGGCTGGCTGCTGCGCCAACGCGATTTCCGCCGGCTGGTGGGTGTCCGCGTGCCCACTCAGGGCGCGGACGCGGTGATCCAGGTGGGTATGGCGTCCTATGTGCTGTTCAACCCGCAGAATCAACCCAACGCCTGGGCGATCGCAACCGTGATCGCATTGGCGATACTGCCGTTCTCGGTAGTGGGGCCCCTCATCAGCCCCATCCTGGATAGGTTCGCCCGGCAACGCATCGTGATCGTCTGCGACCTGGTGCGGCTGGGATTGGCGGTCGCCATGGCTCTCCTGGTGGGCGGCGCCCGGGTCTCCGGCGCCTGGCAGCCCTGGCTTTACGTGCTGCTGCTGGCGGCCCTCAGCCTGAACCGGCTGCAACTGGCCGCCCTCGGCGCCGGCATGCCATTCACCGTGGCCGCCGACCAATACCTGGACGCGGCCGCGGTCTGCCCGATGATCGGCCCCATCTCGGCCACCATCGGTGGTTCGGTGGCCGGCCTGATCCGGCTGACCACCGGGGAACTGCTGGGTGCCCCGCTGGCCGATGCGCTGGTCTTCAGCCTGGCTGCGCTGGGTTTTCTGGTGGGTGTGGGTTTGGCCCGCGGTTTCGGCCGGGAACAGCTGGGCCCCCGGGAACGCTCCGTGCTGCGTTGGCGAACCGCGTTGAGCGGTTTCTCTACCGCCTTCGGAACCTTGCGCCGCCGGCCGGTGGCGGGATCGGCCATCGGCATGGTCTGCGGAGCCCGGCTGGCCTACGGGCTGTTGATGTGCATGGTCGTCCTGCTCTACCGGCAGCATTTCTACGACGCCAGCCAGTTGCCCCGGGCGATGGTGGCCATGGGGGCCTGGTTCCTCGCCTCGGGTGTCGGGTATGCCGCCTCCGGGCTGATCGCGCTGCCGCTTTCGGGACGCTTCGGGGTGCGGGCCACGATCCTGGCCGCCCTAGGCCTGTCCGGGCTCCTGCATTTCTTCCCCGCCGCGCTGCTCACGCCGCCCGCCCTGCTGGCGGCCGCCCTGCTGCTGGGGCTTTGCGCGCAATCGGTGAAGATCTGCGCCGATGCGGTGGTGCAGGCCCACGTCGCCGACGCGGCCCGCGGACGGGTGATGGTGATCTACGACATCGGCAACAATCTCGGCGTGGTGCTGGGCACGGTGTTGGGGGCCCTGCTGCTGCCCCCGGATGGCTTCTCGCGCCCGATCATGCTGGCCATGGGCTGCTGGTTCGGGTGCCTGGCGGGGCTGTTCTGGCTGCTGAGCCGCTCCCGGGCCGATGCCTTCGACCGTGGCACCGCGCGCCAGCCGGCCGCCGATCGCGGCCCGGCCTGAGCGGGCGGAGCGGCCGGGGA
>ERZ773068.581-NODE-581-length-19369-cov-3.093766_pt1 | contig 19369 bp, 15 predicted proteins | sample MGYA00580620_ERZ773068 | MGnify/ENA primary metagenome ERZ773068 (study PRJEB29015, sample SAMEA2737983) | human oral metagenome | biome: human oral; feature: human-associated habitat; material: dental | place: China | collected 2101 ... | reverse complement strand
ATCGAGGGAGAAAATTTCTAGCTCATTCAAAGACACTCAAAAGACAAGCCGCAACAAGAAATTTGCAATCTTATTCGCTAGGTTTAGTTAACTCATAGGAAAAATTTATCTCCTTGCTCTCATTTGGCTTAAGCGCAAATTTCCACGTTACCTTGCCGTCTTTGCCGATTTCGTTTTCTTTCGGGTCGTTTTTCACGCTCACGCTTACGCTCTCGTGCGTGCTAACGGGCGCTTGCTCCTCTAAAACCACGTCCCATGCGAGTTTAGAGCCGTTTTTGACGCTAAATTTATATCCGCGCGAGATCTTGTTTTTCGAGCCGAAAAACGACTCTTTCGTATATTCGCCGTTAGCTTCTTTTTTCACGCTAACAAGCTCGTTTTTGCCGAAAAACTCCTTCGCCTCCTCGCCGGCGGCGTAGCCTACGTACCTTTTGCCGATATTTATACCGTCAATCTTAAACTCGCTTTGCGCGCTCTCGATGCTTCGCTCGGGCTTAAACGCGGCTCTAACGAACGCGCCCGCACTGCCGTAGCCATCGATGACGAGGTCAAATTTAGCATCCAGGCTCTGCTTGTCGTAGGCAAAATCAGCCGTTTCCTCCGCTTTTAGACTCACGCCCTCGATGCGCCATGCGTTTGCGAGCGCGTTTTGTTCGTTGATCGACTGCACATCTTTGACGCTATTTTTCTTTGCGTATGCCTTTCGCGGCGCCATATCGGCACTAGCCTCCATCATCGGCGCGGCCGCCAGCGGCATCATATTTCGCGGCGCCGGTTTGCCTTCGTAGCGCGGATAAAACGGCGCTGGCGTCAAATTTGACGAGTAGTAAAACGGATAAAGCGCGATCGTAAGGGAGTTTAGATCGATGCCTAGAGGATTTGTCACGGTTAAATTTTGCGAGATTTCGACCTTGCCTTTGGCGACGTCGGCATGGATTTTATTTTTCAAATTTACGCTAACGCTCACGGGATAGGATATCTTGACCTGTTTTGGGTCGCATTCGAATTTCAAATCAAGCTTTTGAAAATTTTTAACCTCAGTCGCGCCCATTTTCTTTTTTAGCTCATCGATTTGCTTTTTGGTTTGCGAAATTTGAGCTAGATTTTTTAACACAGCTTCGTAAAATTTATCGCCGTCGGCGTCCAAATTTGCGACGCTTTGCTCTTTAAAAGCGGGAAAGTTATTTAAAAAAGCGTTTTTGGAGTTTAGCGCGTTTAGTTTATCGTTTAGTTCCCCGAGCTCTTTTTCGTTTTGCTTAAATTTAGCGTAGGTCTCGTTTTCTGCAGGCTTTGCTTCGTTTAAATTTAGACTGAGTAGCTCGCACGACGCGGCCACGTCGATATCCTCAAGCTCGACGAAATCGGGCAAATTTAGGCTAAATTCGCTTTTTTGGTTAGTGAAGTTTTGATGGATAAATGAGGCGTTTTTGTAGATTTCTATCAGGTTGCTTTCGGCGCTCGCTATCAGCGCAAACGCCGAAACTAAGGCTATCTCTCTCATTTTCTCTCCTTTGGGTAAATTTAAGAGATTATAGCCTTACAAAGATAAATTTTAGCCTAGCAAGATGATCGTAAAGATGATCAGAACTAAAATTTGTATCGCGATAAAAGGCACCACGCCGCGGTAGATATCGGAGGTTTTGACCTTTGCCGGCGCCACGCCTTTTAGATAAAAGAGGCTAAAGCCAAACGGCGGCGTGAGGAACGAAGTCTGTAAGTTCATCGCGATAACAATAGCGAAATATAGCGGATTTATGCCTAAATTTACGGCAATCGGCGCTAAGATCGGTAGCACGATGTAAGAAATCTCGACGAAATCTATAAAAAATCCGAGCGCAAAAATCGTAATCATGGCTAAGATGATAAAGCCCCATTTTTCGCCCGGCAAACTAGACATCACTTCTTCCACGATCTCGTCGCCGCCGGTGTAGCTAAACACCATCGAAAACGCGGTCGCTCCGATAAGGATAGTAAAGACGACGGCCGTGGTTTTGACGCTCTCTTCGAGCGCTTCTTTTAGCATCTTAAACGAAAAAGTCCTGTAAAAAACCGAAAGCAAGATCGCGCCCACGCAGCCAAACGCCGAGCTCTCCGTCGGCGTAGCGATACCCTCAAATATTGAACCAAGCACTAGCACGACAAGTACCAAAGGCGGTAAAATCGCGAGGATAGCGTTTAAAATTTGCTTTGATTTAGGCACGTCGCTCTCGATGGCGACCGGCGGCGCGTAGTCCTTTTTCACGTAAGCCACGATGAGTATATAAGCTATATAAGCACCAACTAGCGCAAGACCCGGATATATCGCTTCGCGGAAAAGATCGCCCACAGGCACCGTAAAGACGTCGCCCAGGATAATCAGAACGATCGAAGGCGGGATGATCTGCCCAAGCGTACCCGAAGCACAGATAGTGCCACAGCCTAAGGCTTTGTTGTAGTTGTACTTTAGCATCACGGGCAAGCTCATAACGCCCATGGCTACAACGCTAGCTCCGACTACGCCAGTAGATGCGGCAAGCAGCGCTCCCACTAGCACGGTGCTAATCGCCACGCCGCCGCGAATCTCGCCGAATAAAAACGCCATAGACTCGAGCAATCTCTCGGCTAGCTTGGTCTTTTGCAAAATAATACCCATAAAAACGAAAAGCGGCACGGCGATGAGGATTTTATTTTCCATTATCGAGTAGATGCGGTAAGGCATAAAGTTAAAGGTCTCTTTAAATATCTCAAGCCCGCCCATAAAGCCGCCCCCGTCGCCAAAGCTATCGACCATGCCGCCGATGAGTCCGAAAATAACGGCTATCGCGCCGAAGGTAAATGCGACGCTAAAGCCGATAGCAAGCATAAAAAGCGCGGCTAAAAACATTACGATGCCGGTCATTTTCCCTCTCCTTGTTGCGCGGTTTTGCTTAAATTTGCGTCAAATTTGCCCGCCTCGCTTAAATTTGACCGGGCGTCCAGATAGACGTTTAGCCACTTTATAAAGTATCCGACGCTAAAAAATATCAGTAGCCAGAAGCTAAACGGGATAAAGGCCTTGATAACCCAGCGATACGGCAAACCGCCGGGATCCGCGCTACCCTCGCCGCTCTCGTACGCCTCCACGACGTAGTCCCAGCTCAGCCACGCGACCAAAAGCGCAAGCGGCAGGATAAAAAGGATAACGCCCGCCATATTTATGAGCGCTTTTTTCTTTGCGCTCATCTTTTCGTAAAATATATCCACTCGCACGTGCGCGTCGTCTTTTAGCGCGTAGCTCATGCCAAGCAGGATGATGATGCTAAAAAAGTGCCACTCAAGCTCCTGGAGGCCTACGTTGCCGTATTTGAAAAAATATCTCGCCGTGACGTTAAAAAAAACGTCCGCGATCATCAAAAACATCACAAAGATACAGACGTAGCCCACGATGTCGCCCAATTTATCGAAAAACCTCTCTACTTTTTTTAAATTTCGTTCCATTTAACTCCCCAAAATTTGTCTTATCATTATCGCCAAAATGCAAATCGGCGCGACGAATCGCAGTAAAAAATACCAAATTTCAAAAACCGCCCTACCCATATACGGTAAAAATAGCTCCTCTAGGCTGCCTCTTTTCATAGCGTAGCCGACAAATACCGCAATCACTATACCGCCAAGCGGCAGCATGATATTTGAGCTAAGATAGTCTAAAACGTCGAAAAATCCCTTGCCAAAAAACGTGAGCGCGTCTTTAAATTCGGTAATATTTGAAAGCGCACAAAGCGTGCCCAGGCAATAAACGCAAACGCCAACGATCGCGATAGCGCCCAGGCGAGGGATCTTAAACTCGTTTATGAGATAAAAAACGAGCGGCTCGACCATCGAGATAGCCGACGTAAGCCCCGCAAAAATAAGCGCGGTAAAAAACGTAAAGCTTAAGACGTTTCCCATCGCTCCTAGCTTAGCAAACAGCGTAGGCAGCGAGATAAAGGCAAGTCCCACGCCCTGGCTGGGCTGCTCGCCGTACTCGAAAACAAATGTAAAAACGATAAGCCCGATGACGACGCTAACGATGATGTTTAGCGCGACGACGTAGAGCGAAGAGGTGAAAAGATTGGTCTTGTCATCCAGGCTCACCGAATACGTCGCGATCGCTCCGATACCGACGCACATCGTAAAAAACGCTAGCCCAAGAGCTACAAACACCGCCTCGCTCGTGATTTTAGAAAAATCAGGTACTAGCAAAAACTCCGCCGCCTGCGAAAATCCGCCCATCTGCATCGAGTAAATAAGCATAAAAATAAGCAATAAAAAAAGCGTCGGCAAAAGCCATAAATTTATGCGCTCTATGCCGCCTTTTATGCCCTTTGAAAGGATGAAAAAATAGGCGGCAAACGCGATGCTAAAGTATAAAATTTGGCCCGAGATATCAGAGCCTATAAATTTACCGAAATTTTCGCCCGAAACCGCGATACTTTGCGGAAGCTCGCCAAGAGATAAGACCGAGTACCTAATAACCCAGCCGATGATAACCGTATAAAACGACGCCACCAAAACGCCAGTTATCATTATGACGCCGGCATAGCCCCAAAATTTGCCGTTTTTAGGAGCGAGCGAGCGAAAGGCGTTAACGGGATCGGCGTTTGAAATTTTACCCATCGCCATCTCGGCAAAAAATATGCTAAGCCCGACCGCAACGGCAAAAACAAGATACAAAAGCACGAACGCCGAGCCGCCGTTTGCGCCGACCATGTATGGAAATTTCCACGCATTGCCAAGTCCGATCGCGGCACCCACGATGGATAATATAAATCCGATTTTAGAAAATTTATCGCTTGCCACGGTTAGCCTCTTAGCGCATTTATCGTGATGATGACGATGCTAATAGGGGCTACGAACCTAATCATAAAATACCAAATTTCAAAAACGGCCCTGCTCATATACGGCCCAAAAAGTATGTAAAGCGCGTCTTTTTTGATCACAAAGCCGACAAAAATCGATACCGTGATGCCGCCTATTGGCATGATGATGTTTGAGCTGAGAAAATCAAGGCAGTCAAAAAAGCTCTTGCCGAAAAATACCAAATTTTCTTTAACGCCATCTATGCTTGAAAGTATGCACAAAATGCCCATGCAGTAGATGAAAGCGCCGATTAGCGCGAGGGCTTTTTTACGAGAAAAGCCAAATTCGCGGATGAGATAGTGCGTAAACGGCTCTAGCATCGAGATGGCCGAGGTAATGCCCGCAAAAAGCAGAGCCGAGAAAAACGCGAACGCAAGCGCATGTCCAAGCGTACCGAGCTTCGCAAACAGCGTCGGCAGCGAGATAAACACTAGTCCCACGCCCTGACTAGGCGTCGCGCCAAACTCAAATACAAAGGTAAAGATAACAAGCCCCATCAAAATGCCCATCACGACGTTTATGACGACGATGATGATCGATGAGCTAACTAGATTCGTATTATCAGGTAGCGACGCAGAGTAGACGATGATGACGCCGACGCCCAAAGACAGCGTAAAAAACGCAAGTCCAAGCGCAGTGAGAACACTACTCACGCCTAGTTTTGAAAAATCCGGAACCAGCAAAAATTTAGCCGACTGCACGAAGCCGTCCATCGTAAACGAGTAACTAAGCATGATGATAAGCAGAATAAGAAGCGAAGGCATCATCCAGACGTTTACGCGCTCTATGCCGCTTTTTATACCTTTTGAAACAATAAAAATGCAGAGAAAAAACACGATCGTGAAGTAAAAAATTTGAGACGCGGCGTCGTTAGCATAAAAACTGCCGAAAATTTTCTCCGAAGCTTCGACGTCTTTTGGCAGCTCGGTTATTACCATAACTGCGTATTTTAGTATCCATCCGATGATGACCGTGTAAAAAGAGGCGATGATGATCGCGCCTATCATCGTAAAACCTGCAAATTTCCACGCTTCTTTGCGCTTTGGAGCAAGTTTTTTAAAGGCGTTTACGGGGTCAGACTCTGAAAGTTTACCGATAGCTATCTCGCCGAAAAATATCGCAAGTCCGATAAAAAACGTCATAAAAAGATATAAAAGCACGAAGGCCGAACCGCCGTTTTGACCGACTAGATACGGGAATTTCCACGCATTTCCAAGACCCACCGCAGAGCCCGCGACGGCTAAGATAAAGCCGATTTTAGAAAATTTATCCTGCGCCAAATTTAACCTTAGTATTTGAAATTTCAGAAGCGAGGCTAGCATAAAAAAGCTTTTAAAATTCTAATTTTTAAATAAATTCGTGGAAAAACGAAACATCGCTGAAATTTTTTGTAAATTTGTAGCACTGTGCGTGGGCAAATTTGACGAGCAGAAAATTTATGAAATTTTTTCTCGGTTTTAAGTAACTCAAAGCTAAATTTTTATAAAATGCGCTCTCAAAGCTTCAAAGTAGGGGTCTGATCCGAAATGGCTTAAATTTACAAGGAGACTTTATGAAAAAAGTTGTTTTCTTAATGATGGCAATTGCCAGCTTCGCGTTTGCGGATAGCGGCGAAATGCTAAAATCTTACTCTGTTCTTGCAGCAGCAGTTGGTCTAGGCCTAGCGGCTCTTGGCGGCGCTATCGGTATGGGAAATACCGCATCTGCGACAATCTCAGGCACAGCTAGAAATCCAGGCGTGGGCAGCAAGCTAACTACGACGATGTTCGTTGCTCTTGCGATGATCGAAGCGCAAGTTATCTACGCACTAGTTATCGCGCTAATCGTTCTTTACGCAAACCCAATGTTATAATCTCGGGCGGGTTCGTCCCGCTCTTTCTTCTTTAATTTAATCTACGTGCGACCTTGGTGGAACGGTAGACACGCTACTTTGAGGTGGTAGTGCCGAAGGGTGTGCGAGTTCAAATCTCGCAGGTCGCACCATAATTCTTATTAACTCCCAACAAAAATCTTCCAAGCCATCAATGATTTTCCAACTTCAAAAACACTGATCACATCAAAACAAGTCGATATTATTCGCTAGAATCATGTTCTTGCACTAGTGTCTCCCATTACCCCTAAAGAGTCAAATTTGCTGTGTATACTCAAAATACTTGAGATTGCTTTGGTACTGTATTTCTCATAAGAAGAGCGAATCGCATCTTTACATAGCAGACCAGCACAACCAAATTTAAAAGGAAGTTTTTGCAAAATTTGAAATAGTTTTTGCTAAGTTTTACCGCTTATAAGCTTCTCGAATAACCACAAAAATAAATTTAGGTTTTAAAATCGATAAAAAAGTAGTTGTCTAGCAAGATAAATTTAATCATCTATTGTTAGTATCTAAATTTAAAAATAAGTGCAAAACGATAAGGAAGGAAATAAAAATCTCAAATTTAATCAGCAAGCGCCTGAAGTCAGTCGTAAAATTAAAAAGCAACCGACCTCTTATAAAAGGCCGGTCGCTTAAATTTAGCTCGGAGCCAAACGTCAAATTTGAAATCTTGGCTCCAAATTTTGTCTTACATAAAGACCGGTATCGTCGTATTTTTAAGGAAATATCTCGAAGTACCGCTCAAAAATATCTCCAAAAAGCCGTTTTCGCCGTATCTGCCCGCCACGATCAGATCAAATCCGCCCTCTTTAGCGCTTCGCAGCAATGCCTCGCCCGGCACCGAAGTCGTGCTCACAACCTCATAAGTCGCCTGTATGTCGTGCAGTTTTAGGTACTCTTCTAGTTTTTTTAGATTTTCCTCTGCGCTACCGTCGCCGGAATGCGGCATGCAAGTGATACAATGCACCTTTTTAGCTTTTTTTAGCAGCTCGATCGAGCTACTTACAGCGCGCGAGTTTTGCGTCGAGCCGTTCCAGCTAACTAGGATGTTATCAGCCTTAAAGCTCGTTATGCGCCTTGGTATCGTGATGGCCGTTTTGCCGCTTTTTAGCACCGCCGCCTCAAACGTACCCGTGATCTTGCCGTCAAGCGGCACGGCAGCCACTACCATATCGCAAAATTTAGACTCCTGCTCGACCACCACGCTTCGCTTGCCGCTTTTTGTGGTAAATTTAGCCGTCGTCTTGCCCTCGATCGGCTCGTCGCTGATCTGCACGTCTAGCTCTTCGCAAAGTTTATGAAAAATAGTCTCGTTGCGCTCGTGCTCGACGCCAAGCTCCGCTTTCGCCGCCTTTAAAAACTCGTCATAAAGCACGCCGCCTCGAAGCGTCATTTTCATATTATAAACGACGCCGGGATCTAGCTGGCAAGCCAAAATCTCGATGTGGCTGTTGAAATGCTTAGCGACCAGCAAAGCCCCTCTGATACGCTCTTTTACGTCGTCGCCCGCGCCGATTGGGAAAAATATTTTTTTATACTGCATCGTTTCTCCTTTAAATTTATTGCGCTAGAGAAAGGGAGATTTTGTGCCCTTTTTGCTCGCTGATTTTTACTTTGACCTTATCGCCGGCTTTTAGAGGCGTTTTGATCTTTGAGATATGCAAAAGTCCATCCACGCCGCCGGGAAGCCCGATAAAGGCGCCAAATTCTACCACGCTTTTTACCTCGCCTTCAAATTCGTCTCCGATATTAAACTCAGGCGTCTTGTGAGGTTTGCCGTCTTTGCCGCCTCTTCTACCGCCAAAGCCCTTACCGTTATCTTTTGATACAATTTGGATGATGTAGTCTTTAGCCGCGTCGACGCTTGATTTTTGCGCGCCGGCGATCTTTACCTCGCCTTTTTCGCGGTCTAGATCGATGGCGACGTCAAATTTTTCGATGATCTCTTTTATCGTTTTTCCAGCTTGTCCGATGATATCCACGATCTTGCCCGGATCAACGCTAAAAAGCTCTAGTTTAGGCAGTATATCTTCGTTTACGGAGATATTTTCGTTTGCTTTTTCCATCAAATTTAATATATGCAGCCTGCCCTCGCGCGCCTGCAAAAGCGCTTCTTTAAGCACGTCAAGGCTGATACCGCCCAGCTTTATATCCATCTGGAGCGCTGTTATGCCGTCTTTGCTACCCGCGACCTTAAAGTCCATGTCGCCGTCGTGATCCTCTAGCCCCATGATGTCGGTTAGTACAGCGTGTTTTTCGCCCTCGAAAATTAACCCCATCGCAACGCCAGCGACTAGTTTTGGCGTATCGACGCCCGCAGCCCTTAGCGCTAAAGAGCCGCCGCAAACGCTAGCCATCGAGCTTGAGCCGTTACTTTCTAAAATTTCGGACACGAGCCTGATCGTGTAAGGCGAATTTAGATCGATGCTAGGCGCAAGCGCGCGTTTAGCGAGATTGCCGTGACCTAGCTCGCGTCTGCCCGGAGCCTTTAGCGGGCTAGCCTCGCCGACGCTAAAGCCTGGGAAGTTGTAGTTAAACATAAATTTATCCGTCACGGCGCCTTTTTCCGTTAGCATATCGTACATCTGCGCGTCGCCGTCGGTGCCTAGAGTAGCCACCACGAGAGCTTGCGTCTGGCCGCGGGTAAAGAGGCAGCTGCCGTGAGCATTTGGCAGGATATTCGTCTCGATACTGATCGGGCGGACCTCCTTAAGCCCTCTACCGTCGGCGCGCACGCCCTCGTTTATGATCTGCTCGCGGACGATTTTTTTCTTAAATTTAGCCAGGACGTTAGAGACAATCTCCTCCTCCCAGCCCTCTTTTTGCGCTACTTCGTCGGTCAAAATTTGCTTGGCGATCTTTGTTAGCTCGCTGGCACGCTCGCTTTTAGCCATCTGATTTATCGCGGCTTTTACGTCGTTTTTGTAAAATTCGTTTAGATAGACGGCGACGTTCTCGTTTTCAATCTCCGGTTTTAGCTCAAGCTGCGCGTCCTCTTTTTTATGCTGACTAAACGCCTCCTCGTAGGCGTTTGAGGCACGAAGTATAGCCTTGCCCGCTTCTGCAATCGCCTCCACGATGAGATCTTCGCTAAATTCATTCATATCCTGCATCGCTATCACGCCGCCGCCCAGATTCGGATCCATCATGGGATCTAGCGCGATAGGCATTATTTCGTCTTTTTCGGTTGCGATACTTCTCATCTCAATCATCAAAAGCTCGTCTTTCACGCCGGCTACGTAAAGATCGAGTGCCGAAGTTTTTAGCTCAGAGTTGCTAGGGTTGATTACGAATTTATTATCTATATAGCCTACGCGCACGCCGCAAACAGGCGCATTTACGGGGATGTCGCTAAGATAAAGCGCGACCGAAGCGGCGTTTAGACCAACGACTTGCAAATCAACCTCGGGATCGCAAGATAGCACCATCACGACGATTTGCGTCGGATATGCGTAGCCCTTTGGAAAGAGCGGGCGCAGCGAGCGGTCGATGATACGCGAAGTTAGCGTCTCAAAATCCCCCGGCTTTGTTTCTCTTTTTACGTAACCGCCCGGGATCTTGCCCGCAGCGTAACTTTTTTCGATGTATTGCACCGTTAGCGGTAAAAAATCCTCGCTAACTTGCGTGTCCTCGCGAGCGACGGTGGCTAAAACGACGGTATTTTTTACGCGTAAAAGCACCGCGCCGCTAGCTTGCTTGGCGACCTTGTTTATATCGTAAATTTCAACTTGATTATTGACTTCTATTGAATACTGCATGCCCTGATATCTCCTTGTTTTTGTAATGGTATATAAAATGGGCTCTCCTCTAATATGGAAAGCACGGTTTCTGGTTTTGGTTCGATTTTGTTTTCGTAGTAAAAATCCACTTCGATAAAATTTGCGATCTTGTGCACGGCGTAAATTTCATCCACCAGCGGCGCGATAGCTGCGGCTACGTCGGTAGCTATGAGCGGCGTAGCGTAGGTGACTGATTTTACCCGCTCGCGCATTAGCGTTTTTAGGCAGGTTAGCGCCGTGAGTCCCGTCTCGCAGCCCTCATCGATGAGTAGGATGTTTCTATCCTTTAGATCGCCGATGAGATTGCCTTTTCTAAATTTATAGACGTTTTTTAGGATCTTTTCGTCGTACTTACGGTCAGCCTCGCCGTAAACGAAGTCGTAGCTAATGCCAAAGCTCCTAATTAGCTCGTCGTTTAGCACCACGTCGTCTTTTTCGCTAACCATCGCGATTTCGCACTCCGGGTTATTCGGCGCAAAAATGCGCTCGCAAAATAAAATCTCGTAGCTCAAATTTAACCCGCGAGCTATGCTATCGACCATGATGACCGAGTCTATAGAGCCGCATATCATCAGATATTCGCCCGCGACCAGCTCTTTTTTTGGCAAAATTTCAAGCAGTTTTTCGGCTGCTTCGAGCTGGTTTTCAAACATAAAGTCTTCGTAGCTACTCATTGCCGCCCTGCGTCGTCTGCCCTACCGAAAAGTCGTAGTGCACGCCGCCCATCGGATAGAAATTTATAAAGAAGTAAACGCCTCTTGATTTTTTGGCGGCTGTTCCGCTCGTAGTCGTAATCGGTTCAAGCTCTTCTTCGTAGACAAAGGTGTAGTTCCAGCACTTTCTGCGGTGAGAGACACCTAGCTGCCACTGCTTATTGTAGTCGCGCTCGAGGTCGTACTGAGTACCGCTAAATAACCTATAGTTGTGCGGAAGCTCGACATAGCCGTTTAGGTGCAGATAGTTTTGCTTTTCCTGCGCATTTTTTCTTTGCATCGTGTGCCATAGACTAGCACCGAATTTATCATGCGTATAGCTCGCGCCGCTTTGAACTTTTTCAAAGTATTTATTCACGTGCGAATACTCAAGTCTGTTGTAAAAAGACAAATTCGGTAGCGGATACCAGCCGATGATATTTTTCAAATTTGAGCGTTTGTTCTCTTTGGTGTAATAACCCTGCGAAATCGTATGGCGCAAAAATTTTCTTCCGTCTTCGTTGAAGAAATACTGCGTCGCTCTGGCCGAAACCTCGTCTCTAGTGTGCTGAGGATTGATAAAGCTCTGATATTTTCGTCCGAGCATGTCATAGACGTATACGTTGCCATCGTCTTCGGCTGTCTCGTATCTATCTGGCAGGTCACCTTCATTATAAGCTTTAACTACGTAATCCACGCCCAAATTTAAACTATGATAGAAGCTCTCGTAAGCCTTAGCTAGGTCGGTGTAGAGCGAGAGTTTGTGGTAGTTTTCTATGTAGTTTGCGCTCCTATCCTCGTCTCCGGTCGGACGGTACATTTTCTTTGCATAGTCCACGTGGGTAGCGTATAAATAGTGATAATACGAGAATTTCAGATAATCGTCCGCTAAAGGCAAATGAAATGAAACCGGCAGGTTAAATTCGTACTGCGTCGCCTTTACGCCGATTTTTCTCGTGTAGTTGTGCGAGTTGAGATCGACAGAATAAAGTACATTCGGCAAGATAAAGCTATCGGTAAATTTATGATATTGAAAGCTCGGATACTCTTGAAGCGTGTCTTTATTTTCGTTCGAGCTACCGATCTTTGACGTATCCGTGTAATACCTCGCATATGCGCCGAAGTAATGCTTGTCGCTACTCAAGAAATAGTTTAGTTTTGAGGTCACGAGAGGGTTATCGTCACCACCCGAGCCTCGTTTTTTCAAATTTATATAGTCGATATCGCTTAGCGCCATCGCATCAAGCCACAAGCCTTCCTGCAGATCCTCGCTTATCAGGTGCTTAACGAGTCTATCTCGCTCATATTTTACATCAGCACCCTTATGCGTTTTGTTTTTCAGAGGGAGTCTTAGCGAGTTTTTCTCGATCTGTCTTTGTCGGTAGCTCTCGGTATCTCTAAATGCACCAAGCGTCACCGAGCCCCTAGAATAAGGCGAATCGGCAAATCTAAACGTACCGTAGATACCCGTACCGCGTCTAGTACGGATTTGCGGATCAAACTGCAAGTCCCAGCTGTCGTATTCGGCGATATAGATCGGTTGTTTGTAGTAAAATCCATCATTTTTACCGTAACCGAACTCCGGCGGCAAAAGTCCGGTACGTCTGCGAGTATCGGTTGAAAAGCCAAAATACGGCAGATAAAACACGGGGACGTTTCCGACGTAAAATATCGGATTAAAAAGGTGTAAAAACTTACTCTCGCGGTTTAATTTACCGCTGCTAAACTTAATCTTCCAGTCCGGGTCTTGGACGTTACAGCTCGATACGACCGCGCCGTTTACCTCGTAAAATTTAGACGTGCTGTTACTCTCGTCACTTTGCATCCACACTTCCATGTCGCGGTTCATCATAAATAGCGTCTCGTAGTTACTATCTTTACTATTTAGGTCAATCTTTGCGTACGAGCAGCGCGAGATTTCGTCCTTATTTCTTATCAAATTTACGTTACCGAAAAGCTCCAAGATCTCTTTTTGCTGATCGTAAACGGCTCTATCTGCACTCATCAAATAATCTTGCGAATACACAAGCACGTTTTTATCTGCGGTAACTATACCCTTATCGCGTTTTACGTCATCAGCCAAAAGCTCGAAATTTTGAGCCGCAAAGCAACTAAAAGCCCCAAACATTAGTAACAAAAAAATTCTAGTAAACATTTATAACTACCGTTTTCGCGGCCTTATCTTGCCACGTTTGAAATAATGGATTTGAAAACGCCCATGCAAAACCTAGGAAAAATGCGTTTTCACCGATGATGCGAACCAAAGATCGAGTGAGAGAATTTAGCAAGCCTGGCTTATCGAGCAGATCGATATCCACGCACACGATCTTCATCGCGACCTTGCCGATACTAGCGCCACAATACCAAGTAAAAAACGTCTGGTAAATAACCTCAAGCAAGACGATCTGCGGTATCATTTCCATAGCTAGCGCACTGATCTGCTCGTAGTCCAGCCCATCAAATTTTTCGTAGTAGACGACATAAAACAAAACCGAGATTAAAAACTTATCTATCCCCCACGCGACGGCTCTTTTACCGACGCTAGCGAGCGTGATATTTTCATTTTCGAGCTTGTCTATGACGCTCCTGCTCATTCGCGTCCTTTTAGCATTTGCCAGGCGATATCTTTTCGGTACTGCGCGCCGTCAAATTCTACGTTTTCACAAAGCTCGTAGGCCTTTTGTTGCGCTTGTTTTATGCTTTTGCCAAGCCCCACGCACACGAGTACTCGTCCACCGTCAGCATAGATCTCGCCGCCCTGTTCGCTCACTCCTGCGTATGCTATGTGCGAGTTTTCCGGAACGTTTTTTACGCTGATTTTAGCCTTAGGCGAGCTTGAAAAAGGATAATTTCTACTAGCCATCACGACACCGACGGCAAATTCATCTTTTAGCTTCACGGGTTTTAGATCGCCTTTTGCCGCATTTAGTAAAATTTCGCCCAGATCGCCATCGATCAGCGGCATTAGCACTTCACACTCAGGATCGCCGAAACGCACGTTAAACTCAAGTACGTACGGCACGCCCTTAACCACCATAAGCCCCACGAAAAGCACGCCGCAGAAAGGATTTCCCTCGGCTTTCATGCCTTTTAGAGTCGGTTTTACGACCTCTTCTTCAACCTGTTTTATTAGCTCTTGGCTTGCTAGCGGACTAGGAGCGTACGCACCCATGCCGCCCGTATTTGGTCCCTCGTCGTTATCTTTTAGGCGCTTATGATCTTGCGCTACCGGCAAGCTAACGAAATTTTCGCCGTCGCAAATCGCAAAAAAGCTAAGCTCAAATCCGTCTAAAAACTCCTCCACGACCACGCGTTTACCCGCCTCGCCGAAGCTCTCTCCGCTTAGCATATCGCGAGCCGCGGCCTTTGCTTCCTCGCGGCTTTGCGCGATTATCACGCCTTTGCCCGCGCACAGTCCGTCGGCCTTAACGACGACCGGAGCGGTAAGAGAGTCGATAAATTTAGCCGCAGAATTGCAATCATCGGTATTTAGATAGGCCGCCGTTCGGATAGCATTTCTAGCCAAAAAGTCCTTCATAAACGCCTTACTACCCTCAAGCCTGGCCGCAGCCTTGCTCGGCCCGAAAATATTTAAATTTCGCGCCTTAAATATATCCACGACGCCGTCGCTTAACGGCGCTTCGGGACCTACGATAGTTAGCTCTATTTGCTCTGATTGGGCAAATTCTGCGAGCTGATTATAGTCTTTGATATTTAGATTTGTGCCGAGCTTTGAGGTAGCTCCGTTTCCTGGAGCAAAGAAAAGCTCGTGTTTGCGGGATTCTTGAAGTTTTAGAGCTATTGAGTACTCGCGCCCGCCGCTTCCGATTATCAAAATTTTCATAATTTCTCCAAAAATAAAAAACCCAAGTGAGCGGTGCGCATATAAGTGGCCCGAAAATTCAAAGCCAACCTTGCAAATAGGCGGTTCCTTTAGGTCGCAACTTCTCGCGCTCGCACGCTCAAACGAAGCCACGTCACACAGTTCCGCACATCTTCGCCGATACTAATGTGTTGGACCCTGTAAAAATACGCTGCCAAATCACTCAGGCAAGGTTATTATATAAAATTTTAGCTTAAAGTAGCGTTTTTGCGAGGATTACGCAGGAATTTATATTTTGCTGGGCACTCACTACGGGCGAGGTAAAAATTTCTAACTCTTTTGCCGTCGTAAGCCCGATAGAAACGGCTTTATAGCTCTCATCCCAGCCGAAATTTCGAGTAAAATTTCGCACCGCCGAAGGAGCGGTAAAAATAATCACAGAGTTTTTGGGCGGTTTTTGCTCCTCGTTAAGCGGTTTAAGAACGTTTTCGTAAGCGATTATCTGCGTCAAATTTACGCCGCTTTCCCGCAAAATTTCGCCCACTCTTGAAGCCGTCTCGCACGCTCTTAAAAATAATGTTTTTTTGCCATTTAGAAGCGGTGCGATCTCGGCGGCAAAGTCGTTTCCGTGAGCGTTTTTTGCGGTGTAAATTTGAGCAAAGCCAAACTCGCTAGCCGCGCGGCTAGTGCCGTCGCCGATGGAGTAAATTTGCAAACTAGCGGGCAAAATTTGATTAAATTTTAGCGCGTTTATGGAGTTTTTAGAGGTCAAAACCAGTGCGCCAAATTCGGCTAAATTTACGCTAAATTTATTAAATTTGATCTCGTTTAAAACCAGCGTCTTTACGCCCTCAAATTCCAAATTTGACCCGACCAGATAGATCATTTTTGCCCTTAAATTTATAATTTCGCGCCCGAATTTTACCGCAAATCCTCAAATTTTAAAAGCCGTAGCCAAAACGCAAACTCTATTTCGCCACGCCCCGCCTGCTTAGATACTCTTTTGCCTTTTGTTTTAGCGCTTTATACAGCTTGCCGGCGTCCTCTGCGCCGTATTTTTTCACCAACCCGTTGTGAAAATCGCCCAAATTTTTACTCTCAAACGCGATTTTTCTAATCTCTTGCTTTTTAGTCTCGTCTATCTTGAGCGATGGTTGCGATTTTACTGTATTTCCAGCTTTATTTTTTGCTTCGTTTTGCGGTGCGGGAGCTTGCTTTGATTTTTGCGGCGGACGCTTGTTTGATAAATTTTGCCCTTTTTCGTCCGCCTTAAGATCCTCGCTAGAAGCTTTGTCGCTCAAATTTTGCTCCGCGCCTTTTAGCTGCTCGGCAGAACCCAGATTATCGTTCAAATTTGACTCGGCAACTTTAACTTCCTCGATTGTCGCCGCACCGCTTTCACTTTCTAAAGATTGCAGTTTTAAAGACTCCAAATTTTGAACATTTTGCGAGCTATTTTCTAAATTTTGATCGATTTGCGAACCAACTTCTAAATTTTGCTCTTTTGCCGAGGCACTTTGAGCGTGCAAAATTTCGCCGTTTAAATTTGACTCTGTTTGCGTTTTTTCTCGCTCGTCAAGTTTTTGCTCATCGCCTTGCGTCACCGGCCTAGATTTTGCGGAATTTGGCGCTGCGATACGCTTTACTTCGCCTTTTTGCGAGTTTTCTATTTGAGGTTTTTTGTAAATTTTCCTCGCGTCTTCTTTGAGTGCGTTATACACGCCCGCACCGTTTTTGCTGCCGAATTTTGAGATAAATTTCATATGAAGCTCGCTTAGGCTGCCCGAATTTCGTATCAAGATCGCGATTTCGTCTTGATTTTCTTCGATGAGCTGCGCAGTGTGCGAGCGATTGAAGTCAAATTTGAGTTTATAAAATTTGCCTCCATTTTTATCTTGTTTATTAAAAAAATCTATCACGTCGTCGTAAAATTTATCGTTGCTGACGATATAAATTTTGTCTTTTTTGTGCGAGAGTTTGCCCATTAAAAACGTAATTATTTTATCAGCATAGTCCTTGTGGGCGCTTTCTAAAAGTATGATTTTTATTTTGATTTTTCGCGCCAGAAACCACGCCAAAACGGAGATACTTAGCTTTTGCCTATTGTTGGTTACGATATAAATTTTATCTTTTTCGCCTAGCTTTTTTAGCGTCGCTAGATTATCTACGCTTATGTTTTCGTCATCTATTATAAATCTTGCCATATATTTCCTAAACGAGTCGGGGCAATCGCCCCAAAACTCTACATCTTATCTTTTGTTACGATGAGTAACATTTTAAATTTTTCCGGTATCTTTAGCCCGTGCGGGATTTTGCCCGGAAGCACGATAGTATCGCCCTTTTTGATATCAAAATGCTCGTCGCCTATAGTTAGCTTCATCTCGCCGTCAAGCGCGATCAAAAGCGCGTCGCCCGGAGCTGCGTGAGTGGAGAGCTGTTGGTCCTTTGAAAACGACAGTAGCGACATCGAGCCGCTTTCGTTTTTGACGAGCGTTTTGCTCACGATTTTGCCTTCTTCGTATTCGACCGCGTCCACTAGGCTAAAAATAGCCGCCTTAGGTAAATGATCTATCATTAAGTCCTCCTTAAAATCTATTGAGACGTATTTCGTCGGTTCGTTGAAAATTAATTTTCGCCATACTTTTTTCTCTATCAAGCAGGTCTGCTCGCCGCCCAAATGCATTTGCCTTTCGCCGTAGTGCAGACTCGCGCCGCCCTCTACGACCCACGCGAGGCTGTCGCAAAATAGCATCTCGTGATCCAGCTCCTCGCCCGTATCAAAGGCAAACACGTCGACGTGAGCGTTCTCACAATCAAAAATTCTCTTGCTAACAACGCTTTTTGTGATCACTTTCGTATCGGCGTTTAGATTGTAAATTTTACTCATTTTTCTTCCTTTCGTAAATTTACGCATCATTGTAGCTAAAATTTTCGGACGATTTATTGATAAGGATTATCTCTTTTTGTTAAATTTGAGTCGGTTTAAAGTAAAATTTAGGCGTAAAAACGCCTAAATTTTACTCCCACTCTATCGTTGCAGGCGGTTTGCTTGAGATGTCGTAAACTACGCGGTTGATGCCGTCTACTTCGTTTATGATGCGGCGAGAGACGTTTTCTAGCAGATCATACGGTAGGCGCGAGAAGCTAGCCGTCATACCGTCGCTAGCGTCCACTACGCGTATGCACACGGCGTTTTCGTAGGTGCGGTTATCGCCCATGACGCCTACGGAGTGCACGTTTAGCAGCACGCAAAATGCCTGCCACGTTTTGTTGTACCAGCCGCTTGATTTTAGCTCGTCGCGTAGGATCACGTCGGCTTTGCGCAGTAGCTCGAGGCTCGGCGTATTTACCTCGCCCATTATGCGGATCGCAAGGCCCGGGCCGGGGAATGGATGACGAAACACGAGCTCGCGCGAAAGACCTAGTTCAAGGCCTAGCTGGCGTACTTCGTCTTTAAAGATTTCTCTTAAAGGCTCGATTAACTCGAAGCTCATCCAATCAGGCAGTCCGCCCACGTTGTGGTGGCTTTTGATCGTCTTGCTAGATCCCACGACCGAGCTTTCGATGATATCGGTGTAAAGCGTGCCTTGGGCTAAAAATTTGACGTTATCGTGCTTTTTGGCCTCTTTTTCAAAAATTTCGATGAAAGTTTCGCCGATGATCTTGCGTTTTTTCTCTGGATCGGTTACGCCCGCAAGCCTTTCTAGAAAAGTTTTACTCGCGTCTATACTAACTAGCTCCACGCCAAGCTTGGTTCTAAAGGTTGCCTCGACCTGCTCGCGCTCGCCCGTTCTAAGTAGTCCGTTATCGACGAAAACCAGGATCAAATTTTGCGGTATGGCAGCAGCCAAAAGTGCAGCGGTAACGGAGCTATCTACGCCCCCGCTAACGGCGCAAAGGACCTTTTTATTACCCACGGTTTCTTTGATTTTAGCGATCTGGGTTTTGGCAAAGCTGCCCATATTCCACGTGCTTTCGCAGCCGCAGATATATTTGGCGAAATTTTTTAAAATTTGAGTACCAAACTCGCTGTGCTGCACCTCAGGGTGAAACTGCAGAGCGTAAAATTTGCGCTTTTCATCACCGAATACGCAATAAGGCGAATTTTCGCTCGTCGCGATCGCCTCAAAGCCATTTGGCAAATTTTTTACGAGGTCGGAGTGGCTCATCCAGACGGTTTGCTTTTCAGGCGTATCGGTAAAAAGCGGATGAGATTTTAGGACGTTAAGGCTTGCTTTACCGTACTCTTTGTGAGAAGCCGGAGCGACTTCGGCGCCAAATTTATGCGCCAAAAGCTGCATGCCGTAGCAAATGCCTAAAATCGGCAGTTTTAGCTTAAATACGC
>ERZ773068.575-NODE-575-length-19454-cov-3.498892_pt1 | contig 19454 bp, 23 predicted proteins | sample MGYA00580620_ERZ773068 | MGnify/ENA primary metagenome ERZ773068 (study PRJEB29015, sample SAMEA2737983) | human oral metagenome | biome: human oral; feature: human-associated habitat; material: dental | place: China | collected 2101 ... | reverse complement strand
AATGATAATAAACCCTTTTAAACCCTATTACCATGAAACCCTATTTTATAACATTACTTTTTTGTGCTGGCTTTTCTCTTTCTGCACAAGAGAAGGATCAAGGCAAATATACAGAAGAACAATTAGAAGCTTTTGGAGGCACACTTCAGGGGCGTGTAAAATCCGTGGAGAGAATCTATTATATAGGCGAAGAAGTATCCGAAGGAGTAGATAAGAAAAGGCTCCTTAATGACAATGAATCCAATAGCACAAACGAACATTGCAAATATAGCTTTGACAAAGAAGGCAATATTACTCAGTACCAAACATTTGATACCTTAGGCAATGTAAAGTACAAACGGATTTTTACTTATAACAACCTTGGGTTCCCTTCACATATAGAAAGTTTCCAATATCAAGATAAAAAAGAAGTAGCACATTCCTTAGAAACTTATACATACAAAGAGAAAGAAGTAGCCTTAAGGGAAACCGTGATAAATACGAATTTTGATAAGAAAAAAACGAATGTATTCAAGGATATTACTAAGTTCAATCACAAAGACCAAAAAGAAAGTATTTCAGAGTATGCTGGAAATAAACTACAGGCTAAAATTACTTTCACTTATGATGACAAAGGAAATCTGACCCAAGAGGAATACAAAAGTTTGACCAATAAAGAAGAGAATACAACTACCTATTATACCTATGATGATAAAGGACAACTTCTTACAAAGGAAAGGATAGAACAAGGGAACAAACACTATTTTAGTACCTTTGCCTATCTCTCTAACGGAAAAGTGTGGCAGAAAACTTCTTACGAAACTCACTCAGGAGAAAAAGATAAAAAGAGGAATGAGAACATCACTTATTATACTTATGATGCGAATGGTGACCTCGTAGAAGACCAATACATCAGTATGGATGATTTCAAAGTGGTTACTTCTTATTGCTATGAGAATAAGAAATTGAAAGAAAATTATACTTATGTACAAGAGACTCTTAAAAGTGTTACTTTCTGGAGAGAAGAAAATGGAAAAACGACTAAGCAAGAAGAGTTTTCTCCCGAGGGGAAGCTACAAGGAGGCGTTTATTATACTTATGATGACAAGGGAAATTGTACTATGGAACTTTACAAATCTTTTAATGAGAGAACGAGAACTATAGAAACTACAGGTAAAACGATTTACAAATATGATATATATAACAACTGTACCTATGAGGCTAAATTCTTTAGAGATAGTTTAGAGTATCTTATAGAGAGAAACTTTACCTATTATGAATAGGTCTTAACAAGCGCCAATTTGTAACTTACTCCTCAATTCATCACCACACTGGGAATGAATGGTGAAATACTGATTAATAACAAATAACCAATGAAACATATTGCAATAATCTTTGTAACATCATTATTAGCAAGCTGTAACCTTTTTCAAAGACAACAACCTGTAGCTTCTACAGAGCAAAAGCAGCAGGAAGTTTTTGTACCTGTGGAGAAGGAGTTGTATGTAATCAGTCATACAGCACTGCGATATACAGTACCGGATATTCATAGTGATCCCGAAGAAGCAGTGAATTCTTTTGGATATCTTTTTGAGATAGAAGCGGAATCCGAGCATTTCTATAAGATAAAAAGCAATTGGGATTGGTATCTCCGCAAGGAAGATATGGGAAGCTATGAGGATATTAGATTCACTAAGGAAGTATTAGAAGATGTCCATTTTATAGGTAAAAGGGAGGGAGATACTTTTGTAGATGAAAAAGAGGGGACTACCCTTTCCAAATACTTTACGATTGACTTGATTTCTTACGAAGAATATCAAAAAGCAAAGAAAAATGGTTACTTTCCTTTAGTAAAGGATACACTTTCTATTAAGAAGCAAAAGGGGATACTCACGCTTCCTTGTAGCGATACTGTGGTTAAGCTTAAGGATGTAGAAATGACGCCCCAAGATGATTTGGAAGTCTATGAATACGAGGGAGAGATGCAGCCCATACACCAATATCTTATAGCAGGTTACTACTATGAGGCTGGAGATAAGTTTTTTATAGATAAAAGAACGGGTCATAAAACAGAAATAGAAAGCTACCCTTACCTTTCGCCCGATGGGAAGTATATCATCACTCTTGGGGTGACCGAGATGGGAGGGGGCTACTGCTATTGCGCTATATAAGGTACTAAGCAAAGAGCCTTTTGCTATCGAACTGGTAATATCCGCTTGGATTTTCTATTGGGTAGCCTACGAAGCATCTAAAAGTAGACCTACTTTCTTTGGCAAAGACGGGTGCTTGTATGTTGCCATGGATGCCTTAGATAGCTATGAATATAATTATAAAGAGGAGGATAAGCCTTGTAAGTATGTAAGAATTAAGACCAAATAATAACTAATGAAACATTTTATCATATTCTTTGTAACATTATTATCTACCAACTGTAACCTCTTTCAGGGGCAACAATTGGCAGGGGAAAGTGTTGCGGTTGAGGAAAAGCAGGAAGAAGTGTTTGTGCCAGCGCAGAAGGAGTTGTATGTCATTGATAAGGAAGAACGGCAAGATAGTTATCTTTTCGGTGAGAAAATAAAAATAAGTGCAGAAGGAAATGAGTTTTACAAAACTGATAGAGGAGATTATATAAAAAAGAAAGATGTAGGCGATTGGAATACCCTGAAAACTAAAATCACTGGGGATGATCTTACAAAAAATGTAGATATTAACGGAAATTCTAACGATAGTATCACTAAATACCTGAGTATAGATCAAATTTCTTATGAAGAATATCAAGAAGCTCTTAGAAATAAGATAGATTTTCTCATAGAAGACACCCTTGCAATTGTAAAAAAGAATGGCAAACTTACCTTCCCTTGTGAGCATAAAACAGTTTATCTAAAAGACCAGTCTGATAGCATTGAAGATCCTTTTGCTACAACTTATGCTTATGTAGGGAATGTACCTATTCTCAATCAATATTTAGTTTTTGAAGATTCTGAAGATTTTTATGCTTATATTTTTATAGATAAAACCACTGGTAAGCAAACTGATTTTGAGCGTTTTCCCTTTCTCTCTCCCGATAAGAAGTATATCATTACAATAGGGAGAGCTTATGAAGATTTAGTGGGAACGATTTCTTTGTATCGCATAAAAAGCATAAAACCATTTGTGATTGAAACTTTAGTAAATGAAGACACAAAATGGTGGGCAGCCTATGATTTTGATAAAGAACCCATCTTTTTTAGTAAAAATGGTTTCTTATATGCCCCAATGAATGTTATCCCAAACTTTTTTGACGAGCATAATAACCCTAACAAACAACGAATGTATATCAAGATAGGAATCAAGCGTCAGTAAATAACAAATAACCAACTAATGAAACACAAACCAACCACTATTCGGCTTTCCTTCTGTATATATGGAGACTATTTTGATGTGGATAAGGTAACCAATATCATAGGTTTTCCACCTACTCAAACCGCTTACAGGGGAGACCAGCTAAAATATCGTGTCAGTGAAGAGACTTTCTGGGAATATAACTTTGCTCCTCTCGAAACTCTTCTTATCGAAGATAATTTGCAAGTATTTGCCGCTCAGGTAACGCCTTGTTTGGAAGAATTAGCTTCTTTTATCAAAGCATTTGCTCTTACCTCAAAATTACTTTTTTGTATAGAGATGAGTCCTGAGGAGAGCTGCCCTGCCATCGTTTTTGATAATAAAATACTAGAACTACTTCATAGGCTTAATGCTTGGATAGATATTGATATGTATAAATGACAAAGGAACTAACAAAAATTACTTAATTCATAAAATGAAAACACACGTATTTCAACAGCTATTTATAGGGTTTTCCCTATTCTTTGCTACAGTGGTAACGAACCCTCTTTGGGGACAAACGCAAACAAAATCGTTTATTACTTTCTCTATCAAGAAAGGTTTTCTCACGATAAAGGGGGAGTTTAAGAACTATGTCCATGACATACATTTAGACAGAAAGATCTTTGGAAGAGTACGAGTGGCCAGTGTAGATACCGGAAACAAAAAGCGAGATGCACACCTGCAAAGTGAAGAGTGGTTTGATGCTGCTACTTATCCCTATATCGAAATGCAGTCTACCAAAATCACTGGAGTGTCTGAAAGGAAATACCTCGGTACCTTTGATATAAAGATAAAAGGGAAAACGCTAAGTAAGGAGATTTCTTTTACTACAGAAGGAAATGTTTTCAAAATGGATTTTGAGCTTTCACGTAAGTCTTTCGGTGTAGGAAGTGGTTTTCTGGGAGCTATTGTAGGGGATAATGTAAAGATAAGTATTCATCTCCCCATCTTCGGTTACATAGAGGCAGAATAGCTAAAAAAGTAACAGGTAATAGTTCTATTTCTATTACCTGTTATTTTTTTTATTCCTATCTCTTTTTCTTCCATTGGGAAATGGAATCCTGATTCATTTTGACATAATCCTCATTACCTGCTTTTTTGGCTTTTTGTAGGGAGGTTTCTGCGGCTTTGATAGCTTCTTTGGTCTTTCCTAACTTAGAGAGGATGATGGCTTGTGCGCGATACATATAGTAGGGAGCATCTTCCTGCATGCTAAGGGATTTGGTAATGAACTCATTAGCTTTGCTGAGGTCTCCGTTGGCATTGAGTAGGTAGTTAGCAGCTTCGTAGTAATCACGTGCGGAGGACTCTGGAGTGATCTTATCAGCTATATTCTCCATGGATTGCTCTTGCGTATGGGTATGGAAAGGCAGTTCTACGAGGGTCTTATCCCAGCGTATGGCTATTTTTCCATCGTTATAGTTGATAGGGTTTAGCTCTATGGTGAGGTATTCTGTTTCCATAGGGTAGGGGATAGGCTTGCCCTCAGCTTGTAGGGCTATTTGGCTTTCCTCCCATGGTTGAGGGAGTCCCCAGTTATCATTTTTCTTGTAGAAATAGAAAGTCCATTTGTCCATTTCTGGCTTGGTGTATAGGGCATATTTTCCTTTGGGGAGTACCTTCCCTGTGATCATTACATCTTCACTAAAGGAAATGGTGGTATTCTCATTGGCTCCAGTACGCCATACACGTCCGTAAGGGACTAACTCTCCGAAGATTTTTCTTCCTCGCTTAGCAGGGCGGGTATAGTCTACCTCTACCTCAGTGAGTCCTACCACTTGTTCTATACTTCCCCTCACGCTGGGCTGAGGGAGTTTTATCTGCGCCATTGCTTCACTAAGAAAGCATAGCATACTAGCAATAAAAACTATTTTTTTCATTCTACGGTTGTTTTTCTAAAGGGGAGTTTGTAGCAAAAACTATACCAAATTAGTTTTGAGTTTTAAGTTTTGAATTTTGAGTTTCCTACGAACTCACAACTATAAACAGAGAACTACGAACTATAAACTGGGAACTACGAACTCAAAACTATGAATTCAAAACTCAAAACTAACTAGATACTGCTTTGAGTCCCACTACAGAACCAATAAGGGTAGAGAGAAAGAAGAGGCGCCAGAAGGAAGCGGGTTCCTTGAAGACGAAAATTCCCACTAAGGCGGTACCTACCGCTCCTATGCCAGTCCATACGGCATAGGCAGTGCCTAAGGGGAGGTGTGTTGGGAAACCTTCATCAGCAGAGACATACTCACAAAAGTACAGAGCAAGAAACCTCCATACCATAGGTACATAGTGGTACCCTGTGTTTCTTTTCCTTTGCCAAGACAGAAAGTAAAAGCGACCTCGAAAAGGCCTGCTATAATAAGTAAAATCCAATACATAAATTTGAGTTTTGAGTTTTTGAGTTATGGGGGCTATTCCATTCTCATAAGACATTCCTTTAATCTTTGTAGGAGATTTGGAACTGCGATACAGTCGGTAATGCTTAGATTGTCTAAAGCAGGCACAGGCTGTGTGATGACAGATAGGCTGCTGGATCCAAATTTTCCCCAAATCACTTGGGCAATATCCCTATGATAGTTCAGCTGTTGTAATAGTTCTTTGGTAAGGGAATTGTTGGTATCGAATTCCTCATAAAGACTTACAAACTGATTCCAAGCCCAATCGCCTGAATAATAGTTTTCTAAATGATGGTTCATCTTTGTAAATTAAGAGTTGAGAAACAAACTATTCAATAATTATTTTTTGTCCTTTGCTCCAAAAATGTTCTATAATAGCCTGTAATATGGTCTCTTGTTCCACAGAGGAAAGTGTATTATCTAAGGAATTGCGATAGATAATGTAACTATAGGCATTTCCCTCAGTTAGTAAAAGACCCTCTCCTAAGATATTGTAATACTGACCTTTGTAAGATATGGTGATCTGTCCTCTTGTGATTTTTTCTATTTTGACCATTACATATTTTGATGAATTGTTTCCTAAACTAATGTGAGTTCAATATAACAAAATCTCTCACGGATTATGATAAGAGCAAAGGTTTCATCTCAGACTTACAGCTCTCAATAAAGAGCCAGAGGAGGCTGCTTATAATCGGCAGTAGCTGCAAGAAGCGCGCCAGAGAGGGAATTATCCTATGTCATTTTAAACTATTTTTAGCTTCTCCTAATAGTTCGATAAAGGTATTGTATTCTACCTTATGGGTTATTATTTCCTCATTGCTTCGATTGGTGGTAGGTGTTTCTACGAAAAAATTATGATCTTCATCGTAGCTAACAAGCGCAATATATTTGTCATCAATGTAGATTTCGGCGACCAAATTGTCATAATTACTATCACTACTTATGAGTATTTCTTTCTTCATTGGTTTTATTTTAGGCTATTGATTAGCTCTTTTTCCTTTGGGGTGAGGTATTCTACTTCAGGGATATAGCTGGGGTTGGGCTGGTACCAATCCTGTTTGTTATAGAAGGCTTGTAGGGTCTTGTCCTTAAAGATATAACCACGGCGAGCGAAGGGGAGATTGCGTAGCAGGCGCTTTTCTTCTTCTGTTTTGAGTTCTGTTTCGTATTTGAAATTGGGTAGGTCAATGGTAAAGGGGTAGTCAATAGGGAAGCCCGCACTCTGATGCATCCATAATGCCCAATCACAGATATGGAGTTCTCCCTTTGGGGTAAAGTTTTTCTTTTGGAAAAGGAGTAATCCCTGCTGTACATAGAAGTTGGTAGTATTCAGCTCAGTAGAATCTCCGGGACCTTTGTGGGCTGTTTCAGTGATTTTGCCTACACCGCTCAGAAGCCATTCTTTGCCACTTTTGAAAAAAGTACGCTCAATGAAGGCGGTTTGAAAGTCCCCCATGTCTATGATGAGGGTAAAGTCGTCTATGCGCTTATTCGCCCAGCGGTTGGCAGCAGTGAGGATATAGTCAAAAAAGTAGTTGTACGCAACGCCGCCAGAGATGTTGTATTTGTAGGTATGCTTTAGGATATTCACACCCTTTTTGAACTTGGCTTTGAAGTGATAGACATACCTAAAATCAATATAGTTGCCGTCCTTATTACCATTGAAAGTATTGAGGTCTACGCTTTGTATTTTCCCTCCTTTGGCATAGAGGGAATCGGTTACATAGGCGATTTGGTAGGGGAGGAAGGCGTTGTTGAGATTTACGGTGAAGTCGAACATATAAGGGTGGTGTCCGTTCTTAGGGGCTCCATCTACATCGCCACTGGGGCTTTCCGCCTCAAAGCCGACGATGATTTCCTTGTCCTCCTTGGGGTTGAAGAACTCGTAATACACAGAGACTTCTATATATTTGTTCTGTATCTTCTTGAGATATAGAATCTCCTTTTGTACAGAAATATCGGTTTCTCTGATGGGAACCAAGTGATTGCCTGATCCGAAGAAAGCCCCATCATTGGCGTAAAGGGCTGTGCTTAATAAGAGTAAAAACCATTTCATGAATTTAGGGTTTTAGGTAAAATTCTTTTTTGGGAGCAAAGATACAGATTAATTTTTTAGTAGCCTACTATAGATTCTTTCATAAAGGGAGTGTTTTTTAGCATGAGTATATATAAATAGCTATGGGTCAATATGATATGTATTTTAAAAATGAAATCAATAATTTTTTCAATAAAAATTTTTCTATTTAGAAAAAAAGTATTACTTTTGCACCCGAAATAAATGGTGGTTTTAGCTCAGTTGGTTAGAGCGTCGGATTGTGGTTCCGAAGGTCGTGGGTTCGAGCCCCATACTCCACCCTTTACAAAACCAACCCCTGATAAGCATGCTTATCAGGGGTTTCTCTTTGTCAAAAAAAGCTATCCTATTAGGATAGCTTTTTTATTTCACGATTTTACTTTTCACTATTCACTTTATTGGGTCTTGACCACTTAGGTTTTTCTCCGAGGGCGGGTATCTGTGAGTCAGCAGCCTCTACGGTTACCGGCTGAGGGTGTTTCTCGAAAGGCTTTTGGGTACGCATGCCTAAGGCTTCGAGCATGTGCATATCCTCCTTGATGTCAGGGTTGGGTGTTGTCAGAAGCTTGTCTCCAGCAAAGATGGAGTTTGCCCCAGCAAAGAAGCACAAGGCCTGTCCTTCGCGAGACATATTCATACGCCCTGCCGAGAGGCGTACTTGTGATTGTGGCATCACAATGCGTGCGGTAGCGATCATGCGTACCATTTCCCAGATATCCACAGGAGGGAGTTCCTCCAAAGGAGTACCCTCTATAGGTACTAAGGCATTGATAGGTACAGACTCTGGTTGTGGATCTAGGGTGGAGAGGGCTACGAGCATCTTTGCTCTATCTTCGAGGGATTCTCCCATGCCTATGATTCCCCCACTACATATAGTGATGCTTGTCTTGCGTACATTCTCTATTGTCTTGAGGCGGTCTTCGTAGCTACGAGTGGTTACGATCTCGCTATAATAATCCTCGGAAGTGTCTAAGTTGTGGTTGTAGGCATAGAGTCCTGCTTCGCTTAGGCGCTTGGCTTGGTTCTCTGTAAGCATCCCCAGTGTGCAGCACACTTCCATATCGAGCTTATTGATAGTACGTACCATCTCCAATACTTGCTCGAACTCAGGACCATCCTTCACATTGCGCCAGGCAGCTCCCATACATACACGGGAGCTACCAGAGGCTTTGGCTCGCAAGGCTTGTGCCTTTACTTGCGAGAGGCTCATCATGGGCTCTATCTCCACCTCCGTGTGGTAGCGTGCCGACTGAGAGCAGTAGCAACAGTCCTCCGAGCAACCTCCAGTCTTAACCGAAAGCAAGGTAGATACCTGTACGGTATTTGGGTCATGGTATTGGCGATGCACTGTCGCAGCCTCATAGAGTAAGTCCATCAAAGGTCTGTTATAGATATCTATAATCTCCTGAGCTGTCCAGTTATGTCGTATTTCGTTCATATCGTTTTTTCTTTGTGATTTATTACAAGGGGCAAAAGTACGAATTTTAATTGTTAATTATCAAAGGTCAATTGTTAATTTAGTGAGTGGTGAACACTAATGTGGTGAGCAGTCACTTTTCACGCGTCACTCTTTTTGGCAACTTATTTATCATGGGTCACTTGTCATTTGTTATTAATTTTGTATCTTTGCCGAAAAATAGTTCTCACTCATTGATAGAATGAAATTAACTACTTTAGGCTGCCATAGTGCTTCTCCTCGGGATAAGGCACGTACTACCGCTCAGCTTCTTGAGATGCGAGGACACCTTTTCTTGATTGATTGTGGAGAAGGTACCCAGATGGCTCTTAGGCAATCCAGTGCTAAGTTTGCTCGCATTAAGCATATTTTTATCTCCCACCTCCATGGGGATCATTTCTATGGGTTGGCGGGGCTGATCTCCACTTTCCAGCTACAGGGTAGGGAAGCGGAGCTACATATCTATGCCCCTAAGGGGGCTAAAGAAGCCATGTTGCTATTGCTCAAAGTGAGTGGAGCTCATATGGTCTTTCCGCTTTATTTTCACGAGCTGGAGGGGAAGGAGAGCCAACTGATTTTCGAAGACGACAAGGTGGCAGTAACCACCATCCCTCTAGACCATCGTATCTATGCTAATGGATTTCTATTCAAGGAGAAGAACAAAGAGCGTAAGCTCAATGTAGATGCAGTGCAGCAATATGGTATCGATGTGTGCTACTATCAGAATATTAAAAATGGCAAGGATATCCTTTTGGATTCTGGCGAGTGTATCCCCAATGAGCTTTTGAGCTTTCCTCCAGCACCTCCTGAGAGTTATGCCTTTTGTAGTGATACGATATACCGCCCCGAGATCGTCCCTCTGATCAAGGGAGTTCAGGTACTCTACCATGAGAGTACTTTCCTAGAGGATAATCGAGCTTTGGCTGAAAAAACCAAACACTCCACAGCACTACAAGCAGCACAAATAGCACAAGCAGCAGGGGCACAAACCCTTATCTTAGGACATTATTCCTCCCGATACAAGGATAAAAGAGTCTTCCAAGAAGAAGCCCAAACCCTCTTTCCCAATACCCTCCTAAGCGAAGATGGAAAAGAATTTAATTTTAATGATCAATGATTAATGATTAATGATTAATGTTCTAAAACTCTAAGAACTCAAAACTAAGAACTCAAAACTAACTTGATGTATACATTACTAAGAACTACCCATTCGCTTACTGCCTATATAGTGCTGGCAGTACTTTGTTTTGCTGTTGTCAATGCCCTATTAGGGGTTTTACAAAAGCGCAAATATACCAAGGCAGACTTGCGTATTAATCTCTTTGCACTGATATTCACGCACTTACAGGTTACCTTAGGGTTGATCCTTTACTTTGTAACTCCTCTGTTCCAGAGCTGGTCTGCTATGGGGGCTGGAGTGATGAAGGATGCTTACCTTAGGAAAATGTTGGTAGAACATCCTTTTGGACTCGTAGCTGTAGCACTGATTACTATCGGCTGGTCTCTACATAAGAAACAGAAAACGGATATAGGAGCTTTTAAGCGTATCTTGGTATTCTATGCCTTGGGATTGCTCCTTATCTTGGGAGTACTTCCTTGGAAGACGTGGATGAGTGCTTTCTAATATGAGTGATACGGTCAAGACTTATACAGTGCAGGAAGCCACTGCACGTATGGAACGCTTCTGTGCTTATCAGGAGCGCTGCCATAAGGAAGTCGTTGCCAAGCTCCGCCAGATGCGTATGATCCCAGAGGCAATTGACCTTATTCTCACGCACCTTATCGAGGATAACTACCTCAATGAGGAGCGTTTTGCCCGTAGCTTTGCCCGTGGTAAGTTCCGCTTCAAAAAATGGGGAAGGGTACGGATCACCCGAGAGTTGAAGCTCCGCGCTATCTCTCGCTACAATATAGCTTGTGCTATGGAGGAGATTGAGGAGGACTATGACGAGGTTTTCGATACTTTGGCCCAGAAGAAAGCGGATACAATCTCTGAAAAGAATATTCAAAAAGCACGCCGCAAGCTCGCAGACTACCTACTCTATAAGGGGTGGGAGTCTACTCGGGTATATGCTAAGGCGGTAGAACTCTTCCCTTATGAATAGTAACCCCCTTTTTCCTTACCCCAATATCCATACACACAAGGCGCGCCATAGCCAAGAGGTGCAGAACTGCTTCCCTGAGGATACCTACGACCAAGGAGTCTTCTCGGTGGGTATACACCCTTGTTATATCAAGCAGGAGGGGCAGGAGCAGTGGGAACAAGTCGTGGTACGCGCTACCCATCCGCTCTGTGTCGCCATAGGCGAATGCGGCTTGGACAAACGGGCTTCTTCGCCCCTTGTACTACAAGAAGAAATTTTCCGCTGGCATATCTCCCTTGCTCAAGAGCTCGAAAAGCCACTTATTATCCATTGTGTAAAAAGCTATGGGGAGATCATCCAGCTACGAAAAGAAACAGGGGCTACAGGTCTGTGGATACTTCACGGTTTTCGAAAGAGCGAAGCTCTGGCACACCAGCTTTTGGCTTCCGGCATAAAACTCTCTTTTGGTACCGCCCTTGAGCGGGATCCACGCTTGCAGCATTTGGTACAAACCCTCCCCCGTGAAGATTATTTCTTCGAGACAGACGAGGATAATGAGTAATGATCAATGGTTAATGAACGATATAAAAAAAGCTGTCCTTTTCGGACAGCCTCTTTTCTTGTTATAAGTTTCAGAGTAAGGGGTTACTCCCTGAAAATGAATTGCTTGTATTAGTAAGTGTACTCTGTAGTCAGATCTAATTCCTTCTTTTCTACTCCATTTTCAGTTCTTTTACGGAATACTTTTTCAGTAAGAGGGTAATTGTTATCTGCATAAGTATACTCATGTATAAATTCAGTTACATAAGGACTATCGTTGTTATGGCTGCCTTTATAAGTCGTTTTTTGAGTAAGTATATTATTTTTAGAGCCACTTGCACTAGTAAAATAATCAGGATTTGCTAGTTTTATAAAGTTTTGCAAATTAGGATTGTTTTTTCCATCATAGGTATACTCTATCGTAGATTCATGATCCGTAGTGCTTTCAGTTACCTTAATCAGATTCTCATTTTCAAAAGTATAGGTATAGGTTGTTAGGCTTGTATTTCCATCTCGTTTGTTTCCTTGAGCATCTTTGGTATATCTTTTTTCAGCAGCTGAGATTACATTGCCTGTATGCGTATAATCGGTTTCTGTAACAAAAGTGATTTTTTCTATTTGTCCATTTTGACCTGCGTTACCTGGTTCTTCAAAGAGAACTTTTGCCAATTTTCCATCATTATGGTAGCTATAAGTCGTAGTAGTCACTCTATCAGAATTATCATCTTTTTTAATGGTAGTTTTTAGTTTTCCATCTACAAAAGAATAAGTTTCGGTATAGTTCTTTTTTTCTCCATTTGTTATTGATTCTGTATGGGTAATTTCCTTAGGATAGTCTCCCTCATAGGAAGCAGAGATTAAGCCTTTCCTTTCTACACTCCCATCGGACTTATAGGAAGTAAAAGTAGTAGAGAGTATTTTCCCTCCTTGGAGGTTGTAAATTGTCTCATTGGTAACGTTGCCATTACTTCCTTTGTTGACAATTTTCTTAGGAAAGGTGCCTTCAGAGATAGAAATACCCCCTCCATTATCATCACTTTTACTACAGCCCACTAATGCTGCGATAGCCACAAGGCTTGCCATAATTTTTTTCATTATTTTTTCAGTTTATTGTTAGTGTGGCAAAGGTACAAAATATCCTCTTCTTTACTTAGTTAATAAAAACACAAATTTAAAGATTTTACTTCTTAAAATCAATAGTTGGATTTCAGTAGGCAATAGTCAAAATATAAAAAAGCGAGATTTTAAAAATCTCGCTTTTCTTTGTTGTTAGGTATATTAAGTTTTACTTATATACCGCTTACGCGACTTTAATCTAAAACTTCACTCCTACCCCCAAGGAAAGTACGGCATTCTTGAAATTGTTGGTATCACTGATACGTGCATTTCTTAGTGAAGTGTTACTGTTGTCAAAAGAGTTGGTCAAGGAGTGAGTGTAGCGTGCTTCTGCGAAGAAGTGAGAGTTAAAGTTGATCCCTAATCCCGCTCCTACCCCGAAGTCAAAAGCGGCATAGGCGTCTTTGTCTAACTTCTGAGAGTTACTTAGGTTGCCTACCGTATAGCTTACCTCTGGTTTGCCCACCAAGAAGCCAAACTGTACTCCTCCTTGTAGGAAAAGAGGTCCAAGGTTCACCTTAGCCATCACAGGAATATTTAAGTAATCCATCTTGAGATCTTTGGTTGTAGTGGTGCCAAGAATTTTGTACTCCCAAGAAGCTCCTTGTCGTGAGTAGACAAGCTCTGGTTGTAGGGAGATCACATCTCCTAAGGGTAGTTCCACTAGGGCTCCTACATAGAATCCACTACGCCCTTTTAGGCTCGAATCATTGGCTACTTCTCCATTGAGAGAAGAGTAGTTGTATCCTCCTTTGAACCCGAAATTCTGTGCAGAAGCTTGGGTGATTCCGAAGATAGTAAAAACTAATAAAAGTGCGATTTTTTTCATCTTTTATGAATTTTACAGCTAATTATTCATTAGCATGGTTAATTGATTATTTAAACTGCAAAAAGCATGCCAAAGTTTTTTAAAGTAGAAAATGACGCACTGCGAACTTCTGCTCACCGCTCACTGATTACTGTTCACTGATTACAGAACTGAGTTGTATATCTCTAGCGAGGATTTTTCCATCTTTGTCTAAGAGCATATAAGTAGGAATCCATCTAAGGGCATAGGTGAGTGCGGCATCGGATTGCCATACTCCTTTGGCTAAGGCTTGTGGCCAAGTATATTGATCCTTGGCGATGGCAGCCTGCCATGCGGCGGTATCTTCATCAAGAGAAATACTGAGTATTTCTAACCCTTTGTCCTTTTGTTCTTTGTATAGAGCTACTAGTTCAGGACTTGCCTTGCGGCAGTCAGGACACCAAGATGCCCAGAAATCTACTAAGAGTTTTTTGCCACGAAAATCCTTAAGAGATACTTTTTTCCCTTGTGCATCTACCAAGTCGATTTCTGGAGCTTCTGCTCCGGGTTGTATCTTGGAGAGTTGTTCAAGTGTTTTGTCTAACTCCTTGATATAGGGATTGTTGTCCAAGGATTTGTCCAAGCTCTTACGTAGGGCGGATAGGGTGGGGAAGTCATAGCGGTAGGCATTACGTGCCAAGAAGTAAGCCAGCTGCGGAGAGGCAGGAGCCTCCTTGATCTCTTTAGGAAGATCTAAGGCATTGTTCAGTGCCATACGGTTGTAGAGCTCGAAAATTTGAGTACCATCGCTGGAGCGGAGAAACTCAAAATTCCAATCAGGGTTGAGAATCAGGCTAATAGGACTATTTTCTATATATAAGTGAGCACGCTTGCCGCTGCCGTTCAGGCGTAGGGCGTAGACTAATGGTTCGGTAGTCTTTCCTTCAAAGTGGAAACGCCCTTGGCTGTCAAGAGCAACCGAATCCACAGGGGTATATACCCTATCTTTGTATTGGTAGAGGAAGATACGAGCGCCCTCTTTTACGGGTGCTGTACCGTCTATTATATAATGGTCTCCTATGGTGATTTTATCAGAGCTGTCCCCAGAGGTGGACGCATTCCCCGCAGGAGCGGTGTTCTGGCACCCTACCCAAAGAGCGGATAGGGCTACAATGTAAAGAATTTTATTCATATAATATATATCTTTTTAATTCTGCAAAGGTAGTAAAAAATAATAATACAAAAACATATTTCAGTTGTTTTTTTTATCACCACCCTATTAGCCTATTTGTTTGTTATTTAATATTAAAAGAAGTGTTCTCAAGAAAATTAATTTTGTGATCTAAAAAAAAATAACTACCTTTGTAGCGCATTGTAGTAGTGTGCTATTTCTTTTTAAAAAGAAATCCCTACTACAGACTACTTGGAGATAAATATTTTAAATGTGTCATAATGAAAAATTACGATGTTATTGTTATAGGAGCAGGCCCAGGGGGCTATGTAGCGGCTATTCGCGCCTCTCAGTTGGGGAAGAAAACCGCAATTGTAGAGAAGTATAACACCCTCGGAGGAACTTGCCTCAACGTGGGTTGTATCCCTTCTAAAGCGCTCTTGGACTCTACGCACCTCTTGGAGGATACCCACAAACATGCCATTTCTCATGGGATAGAAATTGATGGGAATATCGTGGTGGATTTTGCTAAAATGGTCGAGCGCAAACAGGCGGTGGTAGATCAAAACACACAGGGAATCAACTTCCTGATGAAGAAAAACAATGTAGATGTATTCCACGGAAAGGCTTCTTTTACCTCTCCTACTGAGATACAGGTAGAGGGGGCTCAGCCTGAAACACTCTCTGCGACTCACTTTATCATCGCAACAGGCTCTAAGCCTTCAGCACTGCCTTTTATAACTTTGGATAAGCAGCGTGTGATTACCTCCACTGAGGCGCTAAGCCTTCGTGAAGTACCTAAGCACTTGATTATCATAGGCGGAGGGGTTATTGGGCTGGAGCTTGGACAAGTGTACTTACGCTTAGGGGCTAAGGTCTCAGTAGTAGAATATGCTCCTAACATCCTCCCTACAATGGATGCCGCCATTAGCAAAGAACTTACCAAAGTGCTTAAGAAACGAGGATTCGAGATTTATACAGATAGCAAAGTGAAGGAAGTCTCTCGTGTAGGGGACTCCGTGGTAGTCAAGGCCGATGCTCCTAATGGAGAGCTTGTACTCGAAGGGGATTACTGCCTGGTGGCCACCGGTCGCCGCCCTTATACCGAGGGATTGGGCTTGGAGAAAGCAGGTGTACAGCTCAACTCACGTGGACAGATAGAAGTAAACGAACACTTGCAGACTTCTGCTGCTCATATCTATGCTATAGGCGATGTGATTCGTGGGGCTATGTTGGCTCACAAGGCAGAAGAAGAAGGCGTATATGTAGCCGAACTCTTAGCAGGAGAAAAACCTCATATAAACTACAACCTGATTCCTGGGGCTGTATATACTACCCCTGAGGTAGCGGCTGTAGGAAAGACAGAACAACAGTTGCAGGAGGAAGGTCGTGCTTACAAAGTAGGACAGTTCCCAATGCGTGCCTTGGGACGTGCTCGTGCCAGTCAAGAAACGGATGGTTTTGTAAAAGTCTTAGCGGATGCTTCTACTGATGAGATTCTCGGAGTGCATATTCTTGGAGCACGTGCTTCTGACCTTATCGCCCAGTCGGTAGTAGCTATGGAATACCGTGCCAGTGCAGAGGATATTGCCCGTATCTGTCATGCACACCCTACCTATAGTGAAGCGGTCAAAGAGGCTTGCCTCGATGCTACCGCCAAGAGAGCTATACATATGTAAATAGTGATTAAATTTTTAATGATCAATGATTAATATATAAGCTATTAATCATTGATCATTATTCATTAATCATTATCATATTTTCCTTAGGCTATGTTTCTTAGCCCAGCCTATACGACCATCGGCGACTTTGAGCTTATACCATTCCTTGAATTGGTCAAGGATTTCTACTTTAGCTCCCTCATGTAGGGAAAATACTTCCTTGCTATAGGTGTTGGGTTGTTCATAGAGCCGCACTTCCTTATCAAAGAGGATGCCGTAGTGATTACTATGGACATAGTGGCTTACGGTGCGACCTAAAAAAAAGCTGGATACAGAACCTAAAAAAGCTACAACCATCAGCGTGAAGAAGATACGCTTGTAGAGGATCTTTTCCAAGAAATAATAACAGAAGAAAAATCCTGCAAAGAGGCACATGCTCACCACAGCCCATACTCCCCAACCATTAGGAGAATTCCAGCGGCTCAGGGCTTCCATGGCGCGCTGTGACCATAGCTTAGGCAAGGGGACTATCTCATCCAAGGCCATCTGCTGGGCATATTTGAGATTGTTCTGTATGGCCTTATCCTCAGGAGAGAGCTCCAGCGCCTTCTCATAATAATAGATACTATGAGCCACATCCTCTGTCTTATAGTACGCATTGGCCAAGTTGTAGTACAGACTTGCTGAGGCTTCCCCTTTGGAGAGAATCCGCCGATAATTGTCTATAGCCTCCTGCCAGTCTCCCCGATTATAGGCACTTCCTGCCTGTGCAAAAAGCTCCGCATTGCTCTGCGCTGAAGCCGACCCAATGCAGATAATGGATAATAGATAATAGGTGATAGATAATAGCTTGCTCATTTTTCTTTAGGTAACAGGTAAACTTTTTTTCACTCTTCACTACAAAGAGATGATTCCTTCTATTTCGCCTGCTTTTTGGTAATAGGCAATTACCTGATCAGGGTCTTGTACCTCAAGGCGTATAGAATAGCTGATATACTTTCCTGTAGATGAAGGCTTTTCTTCTATAGTAGCCTGTGTATCCTTGAAAACAGCTCTTATAGCCTCTCTCTTCTCTTGAGTAGCAGGTAGGATAAACTTATATAGGTATTTGCTGGGGAAGACCGTTGTTTTCTCCAATTCTGATTTGAGTTTCGCATAGACCTCAGCGACTTCTTGTGGATCTTTTTCCATAATTTTTCTTTTACTATTGTTCGCAAAATTACAAAAAAAATCATTTGCTATCATTTTTTTAATATATTTTATGCAATAACGTAGGGGTGAATGATCATTCACCCTCTATAAAAAAATGGTCATTCGCTCTATAAGTGAATGGTTATTTGCCTAAAGTTATCAACTGTTAATGGTGGGAAAAAATAATAAAAAGAGGAAAAATAACATAAAAATTTGTTTGTTTTTCGATTTTTTTATTATACCTTTGCCCAAAATATGACGATTATGAGTAATACAATTCCATTAAAAGAAAAATTGGATTTCCAACAATACCAATTGGTTATCAATGCCCTTTCTAATATAGGTATAGAAATAGCTATTCCTGAAGATGTAGCTCATGGGCATGAGAATGAGCTTGCTGGAGCTACCTTAGGTGAAAATGAGCAACTCTTTAAGATAGAGTTACCTGTTGTAGCCCCCCTTTTCCTTACAGATAAGAGAGGAGGAGAGCTCGTACTTTTGACCAAAGAAGCCTATGAGAGGTTTTCTCTCAAGGAAAAAGAACTACAGATCCTCTCTACGGAAACCTATGACAAACTCTTACGTAAGGAAAAAGAATTGGAAGGGTTTACCAAAGAAGCCTATAATAAGCTCTCTCTCAAGGAAAAAGAATTAGAAGCAGTGAGCCAAAAGCTCTCTTTCAAGGAAAAAGAATTGGATGTACTCAAGAGAGACCTACAAGAGAATTATGTAGAAAAGAACAGTGTAGCACCCCAAAATACACCTATTACAATAGTTCCCCAAAGCGCACCAGCACCTATGGCTGCTCAGAACACTCCAGAGCCAGTGGTAGCTCAGAGTACTGCCACCCCTTTGACTACTACCGATCCGCTAAGTGCTACCAATCCTTTGGTACCTCAGACAGTTACGAAGAATATCACCTTTGAAGAAGTACCTGAGTACTCAGAATCAACTTCTTCTTACGAGCAATCAACCTCTTCTTATCAAGAACCAGCTGCTCGCACTACACCACTTTACCAAACCTCCAATGCTCCTGTTTCCCACCAAGAGGCAGTGGAAAGAGCCAGAAGTATCTTAGAAAAATACAAGAAATAATGATTAATGATCAATGATCATGGTTAATAGCAAAGTAAGGCTGCCCTTTTGGGCAGCCTCTTTTTTGTTTAGGTAAACCAAAGTAGCTTTGCCTCGTTTTTTATGTTATTCAGGGTATACTTTTCATTCTTGATTCTTCACTTAAAAAGAAAAAGCCCTCCAACAAGTGGAGAGCCTTTTCACATATGTAATGTCCAAAACCTAATTACATGGGGTTGATTGTACTTTGCTTCTGTAAGCAGTTGTTTTAGCTGGACCATTATTTCCAGTCATATTAATACCATTTTTAATAGCATCTACTTTAGATGCAGGTACTGCGATACACTCTATATGGTCTGGTTGGTTACTATCCTCAACGATAAGTACCTGTTCTATATTTTGGAAATTATGCAGATTTAATTTCTTCATAGAAAGTGCATTTCTTAGGGTAACTCGCTTAAGATTTACACCACTTCCAGAGAGTATCTGTAGAGAGGTTCCACTAATCTCTATTCTCTCAAGTTTTTCCAATCCAGTTAGATCAAGAGAAGTAGCTGTAGTA
>ERZ773068.573-NODE-573-length-19523-cov-3.752928_pt1 | contig 19523 bp, 19 predicted proteins | sample MGYA00580620_ERZ773068 | MGnify/ENA primary metagenome ERZ773068 (study PRJEB29015, sample SAMEA2737983) | human oral metagenome | biome: human oral; feature: human-associated habitat; material: dental | place: China | collected 2101 ... | reverse complement strand
ATTTGCTTCAATTTTTAAGCTAAAATTTAGAATGCAATTTCACTTATTTTTAATTACATTATAAATTAAAATTTATACCCTACACCTACCATAAACAGGCTTGGGCGAGCATCGTATTGTACTTCGTATTCTTGTCCGCTCACAACATGTTTATCAATAAAGTTTCTCTGATCGTTAGAGAAAGCTCCCTCATAGCGAGCATTGATGATAAAGTCGCTCAACTGTACTTGTGCACCAAATTGATAACCTACGGTAAAGTCTTTGGTAGCATGCTCTTTGAAGTTTTGGTAAGACTCTTTCGTACTGAGGTTATAGCTTGCTACAGGTCCTAAAAAGAGACTCGCAGTATCTCCCAACAGTTTATAACCTACAAGTACTGGGACATCTATACGGTTGCTTTTCGCTTTTAGAGAAGTCTTCGTATTTTCGTCTGTAAATTCATTCTTGAAAGACGTGAAATAGAGCTCTGGCATTACATAAAATGCTCCAGGAAGATCTACTTTCGCTGAAACGCCGACATTGTAGCCTACAGAGTTAGAGCCTTTCTTATCGTAGGCTTTAAGCCCTGCATCTTTTAGAGATTTCCAAGAACCAGAGCTTGTTGGGAAGAGCAAGTGTGCTTTTCCTGCAAATGATACCTGCGCACTGACTAATGCTGATAGTCCTATGAGTGCTGTGCTAATTAATTTTGTCATCTTTTTTAGTTTTAATGTTTTCTAATGTCTTGTTGTTTTTTATCAAATAATCTCGTAGTTCTTTGAAGATATCAGAAGAATAAACGAAATCTATTAAGTGTTTATTGTCTGCATTGATGAGAATGTCCTTGTTTCCTTCCCATTCCTTCACTCCAAGACGGAGATATACAATTTTCTCGCCAATCGTCATCACCGAGTTCATATCGTGGGTATTGATAATGGTTGTGGTGTTATATTCCTTTGTGATTTCAGAGAGTAAATCATCAATTACCTTTGAGGTATAAGGGTCTAATCCAGAATTGGGTTCATCACAAAAGAGATACTTGGGATTATTCACAATGGCACGGGCTATTGCTACTCTTTTTTGCATCCCTCCAGATATTTCTGCTGGGAATTTTTTTCCAGCATTCACCAGCTGTACCTGCCCCATTACTTCCTTCACTCGCTTTTTCTTTTCTGTAAAAGTAAGATTGGTAAACATATCGAGTGGGAACATAATATTGTCCCGAACCGTCAGCGAGTCAAACAGCGCACTCCCCTGAAATACCGTCCCAATCTCTGAGCGGAGAATCTGCTTCTGCTTAGGCGTCATTTTAGAAATATCCCTACCATCAAACAAGATAGTCCCGCTCGTGGGCTCATAGACATTGAGCAGAGACTTTAAAAAAACCGTCTTCCCCGAGCCACTTTGCCCAATAATAAGATTGATTTTACCTGTATCAAATGTAGTAGAAACGCCTTTCAGGATTTCCGCGCTATCAAAACTCTTCCTTAAATCTTGTACTTCAATCATTGCTTAGCTTAAAATCATTTGTGTTAATAACAGCTCTGAAATAATGATGAAAACCATCGTCCAAACTACGGCCTGAGTACTTGCTCTACCTACCTCAAGCGAGCCTCCTTTTACCGTATAGCCAAAATAGGCAGGCACCGTAGCGATAATAAAGGCAAACACTACCGTTTTAATAAAAGCATAATAAGTAAATAGGTTTGGCATATACATTTGTATCCCTGTGATGTACTCGGCATCCGTCCAGTTGCCTGTAAGCACGCCAGCGATATAACCACCGCCTATACCCACTACAATACTTATCGCAATAAGCACAGGATTAAAGATAATACTCGCAATAATCTTCGGGAGGATTAAGTAATTGGATGAATTTACCCCCATAATATCCAAAGCGTCTATCTGCTCCGAAACCCTCATTGTACCAATACTCGAAGCAATGTATGAACCCACTTTACCCGCCAAAACAAGACTGATAATCGTAGGAGAGAATTCTAAAATAAGCACTGCTTTCGTCGCATACCCTACAAATGCTGGTGGAATAGGGAATGGAGAAGCATCAAAATTGTTAAACATCTGAATGGCTACTACTGCCCCTACGAATATGGAAGTAAATACGACCAAACCGAATGAATTTACACCAAGGTCGTTGATTTCCCGCATTAGGACTTTTGCAAAAACTGCCCTTTTCTGTGGTACTTTTAGGCTCTTGCCCATTATGATGAGGTACTCACCCAAGGCGGTTAGGAATTTTCTAATCATTCCGCGAAGGTAATATATTTTTTTTATCCGCTTCAGAATATTTAATCTATAAACTTTTGTTTCTATATTAAGAAATAGTAGTAATTTTGCCCGTCTCTATTAGACATAGGAAGTAAAAGCCAATGGATAAAAAAAATCGCCTTGAACGCCTGTTTAACCTCTTTCTGAAATCATTCTTTCAGGGCTTGCTTCTTATTGCACCTTTGGGGCTTACCATCTTTGTGGTTTTATATATAGTAACTTCCGTAGATGGGCTTATTCCCTCCATCGGAGAGCGATTTCCAGGACTTGTTTTTCTCATTACGATTATAATAACCGCCATTTTGGGTTATCTGGTGAATAGATTTGTCTTAGGGCAGTTTATTTTTAATTGGATAGACCAGCTTTTAGAGAGAACGCCAGGTGTAAAGCATATTTATACCCCAACAAAAGATGTAATGTCTTCTTTCGTGGGAGATAAGAAAAAGTTTAAAGATCCCGTTTGGGTAAAGACCAGCGAAAACCCCGAAATCTGGAGGATAGGTTTTCTTACTCAGAAAGATATGCCCATAATGGGTAAGGAAGGGCTTGTAGCGGTATATCTTCCGCATTCTTATGCCATCTCGGGCTGGGTTATCATTACCGAAATTGCAAATGTAAAACCTGTAGAGGGTATGGATGCCGCTTCTGCAATGAAATTTGCCGTAAGTGGCGGTGTAGCGGGCTTTGGAGGTGCTAATCATTAGAATTATTTTATTTTTATATATTTGAAAACTTAAACAATCATATTTATGGACATTAAAGACATACAGAATCTCATTAAGTTTGTATCTAAGGCAGAAGTTTCTGAGGTAAAGTACAAAACAAAAGATTTTGAAATCACCATTAAAACCCCTCTTGCAGGAAGTGAAGTGAATTATATTCCACAGGCACCCGTTTATCAATCTCAGATAGCCCCTGTTGTGCCAGCAGCTCCTGTTCAGGCAGCTGTACCAGTAGCAGAGCAAGCATCTTCTGAATCTGATGATAGCAAGTACATCACCATCAAAGCTCCTATGATTGGTACTTTTTACAGAAGACCAGCACCAGATAAAGAGGTTTTTGTGGGAGTAGGAGATGAGGTTTCTGTTGGTAAAGTTGTCTGTGTAATTGAGGCAATGAAGCTCTTTAACCAAATAGAATCTGAGGTAAGCGGTAAAATTGTAAAAGTATTGGTAGATGATGCTACACCAGTAGAATACGACCAACCATTATTCTTAGTAGATCCGTCTTAACTCATTATTCAATGATTAAATAAGGCTTTTATCACTGTAAAAGCCTTTCATCTTTTTTATTAATTAAAAAAAACAATTATGTTTAAAAAGATATTAATTGCCAATCGTGGCGAGATTGCGATGCGTATTTTGCGTACTTGTAAGGAAATGGGGGTGAAGACCGTAGCGGTATATTCTACTGCTGATAAAGATAGCCTTCATGTGAGATTTGCAGATGAGGCAGTTTGCATCGGTCCGCCAGCGAGTAAGGATTCTTACCTTAGGATTCCCAATATTATGTCTGCTGCTGAGATTACAAATGCAGATGCCATTCATCCGGGCTATGGGTTCTTATCCGAGAATGCTAATTTCTCCCGAATCTGCCAGAAGAATGGTATAAAGTTCATTGGTGCTACTCCAGAGCAGATAGAGAAAATGGGCGATAAAGCCAGTGCAAAAGCAACGATGAAAGCTGCAGGAGTGCCTTGTGTACCCGGCTCTGATGGACTTATAGATTCTTATGAAACCGCAGTGAAAATAGCAGAAAAGATAGGTTATCCTGTAATGATTAAAGCTACTGCTGGTGGTGGTGGTAAAGGGATGAGAGCCGTTTGGAAGAGAGAAGAGCTTAAAGATTTATGGGATTCTGCAGTGCAGGAAGCAGTTGCTGCGTTTGGCAATGGCGGTATGTATATGGAAAAACTCATCGAAGAGCCAAGGCATATAGAAATACAAATTGCGGGAGACCAGTATGGTAAGGCTTGTCACCTTTCCGAAAGAGATTGCTCTATCCAGAGGAGAAATCAAAAGCTGGTAGAGGAGACTCCTTCTCCATTTATGACCGATGACCTCCGCAAGAAAATGGGCGAAGCAGCAGTAAAAGCCGCTGAGTTTATCGGCTATGAAGGGGTAGGTACTATTGAGTTTCTTGTAGATAAAGACAGGAATTTCTACTTTATGGAAATGAATACCAGAATCCAAGTAGAGCATCCTATTACTGAGCAAGTGGTAGACTATGACTTGATTCAAGAGCAGATTTTACTTGCAGCAGGAGAGAAGATTTCAGGGAAAAATTACCTTCCTAAGATGCACGCTATAGAGTGCAGAATCAATGCAGAAGACCCTTATAATGATTTCCGACCAAGCCCAGGAAAAATAACCAACCTCAACATACCTGGCGGGCACGGAGTGCGTGTAGATACTCATGTATATGCAGGTTATACCATTCCTTCCAATTATGATTCTATGATTGCCAAGCTCATCGTTACGGCGCAAACCCGAGAAGAGGCTATTGCCAAGATGAGACGAGCTTTGGAGGAGTTTTATATCGAAGGAGTGAAAACCACTATCCCGTTCCACAGACAATTAATGGATAATGAGGACTTCATAGCAGGTAATTATACCACCAAGTTTATGGAATCTTTCGTTATGGATAAGGCTTACGAAAATCATTAATTTTAAATAATAAGACAATGTCAGAGAACAAAAATACACGGTACTATATTGATTTGGAAGATCAGTATGGAGCGCACAATTACCACCCACTACCTGTAGTTTTGGAGCGTGGCGAAGGCGTTTATGTATGGGATGTCGAGGGCAAGAGATATTATGACTTCCTTTCTGCTTACTCGGCGGTAAATCAAGGGCACTCCAATCCTAAGATTGTAAAGGCGCTTACTGATCAGGCACAGAAACTCTCCCTCACCTCCAGAGCATTTTATAATTCTAAGCTCGGGGAATATGAGAAAAAGATTACCAGCATCTTCGGTTTTGATAAGGTTCTCCCGATGAATTCTGGGGCAGAGGCAGTGGAAACCGCTGTGAAATTAGCCAGAAAATGGAGCTACGAAGTAAAAGGCATTTCTGAAAATACAGCGAAGATTATCGTTTGTGAAAATAACTTCCACGGGAGAACTACAACTATTGTTTCTTTCTCTAATGACCCTGATGCCAACAGAAATTATGGACCTTTCACACCAGGCTTTTTAAAAGTTCCGTATAATGATATAGAAGCATTAGAAAAAGTCCTTGCAGACGGTTCAGATGTAGCTGCATTCTTAATCGAGCCGATACAGGGAGAAGCTGGAGTATTCGTTCCAGATGAAGGCTACTTGAAAAAGGCATACGACCTCTGTAAAAAGAATAATGTCCTCTTTATTGCAGATGAGGTTCAGACGGGGATTGCAAGAACGGGTAAGATGCTCGCTTGCGACCACGAGGGCGTGAAGCCCGATATTTTAGTTCTCGGTAAGGCGCTTTCCGGTGGTATGTACCCCGTTTCTGCGGTATTGGCAAATGATGAGGTGATGAAGGTCATCAAGCCCGGTCAGCACGGTTCTACTTTCGGAGGTAATCCATTGGCTTGTGCTGTAGCTTGCGCTGCACTTGATATTATCATTGAAGATAAGCTCGCAGAGAATGCACAAAAAATGGGAGAGCTTTTCCGTGCGGAGATGCAGAAAGTCATTGCTGAGACCGATTTGGTAACTGCCGTAAGAGGTAAAGGCTTGCTCAATGCAATTCTCATCAATGATACTCCTGAAAGCTCCACAGCTTGGGATATCTGCCTTGCATTGAAGGAAAACGGTTTGCTAGCAAAGCCTACACACGGGAATATCATCCGCCTTGCACCGCCATTGGTGATGACAGAAGAGCAGCTGATGGACTGTGTGGGCATCATTAGAAAAACCCTTTTAGAGTTTAAAAAATAACGAATATTCAATACTGAATCCTGCATCAAGACTCGTTTTGATGTAGGATTTTAGTTTATATATACCTATAAAAATGATATGTCTAAAAAGCAGGTTTTCATTATCGGTGGAGGGGCAGCAGGCTTTTTCTGTGCAGCGAATCTCAGTAGGGATTTGTACCATATTACCATTTTAGAGCAGAATGCAGAGGTTTTGCAGAAACTTAAAATCTCAGGAGGAGGCAGGTGCAACCTTACCCACGCCTGTTTTGACCCCAGGGAGCTGGTGCAGTTCTATCCACGAGGGAGTAAGGAGCTCCTCAGCGTATTCAGTAAGTTTCAGCCTGCGGATACTATGGCGTGGTTTTCTGAGCGTGGGCTGGAGCTCAAAGTGGAAGCGGACAACCGCGTATTCCCAGTAACCGATTCCTCACAAAGCGTAATAGACCTCCTCACCAAAGAGGCAAAGAAAAATAGCGTAGAGATAAGAACCAAAACCACCGTAAAAGACATACAATTTAAAGACGATAAATATCAAATCTCTACCAATAATGGGAGCTTTACCGCAGATATACTCATCTACACCACTGGGAGCTCTCCCAAGTCTTTTAAGATAATACAAAACCTCGGGCATAAAATCATTAGCCCCGTGCCTTCGCTTTTTACTTTTAATATTAAAGACCCATTGCTGCAAGAGTTGGCAGGCACGAGTTTTACTAATGCCACAGTGAGTGTTCCCAGCCTTGGCGCAGAGGAGAGTGGCGCCCTTCTCATTACGCATTGGGGGCTCTCAGCACCTGCGATTTTAAAACTCTCAGCTTGGGAAGCGAGGAGATTAGCAACACTCAATTACCAGTTTGAAATAGAGGTTAATTTCATCTCAATAGGCTGGGAGCAAGCAGTGGAAGATTTCATCAGCTTTAAAAACCAGAATCCCAAACGCTCTCTCCAGCAGTCTAAAATCTTTGATGTAACCAACAGATTCTGGCAGAGAATCCTTAGCATATCTCAGGTAGATGCCAGCAAGCAGATGGCGAATGTTTCTAAGAAAGAGATGGAGCGGATACTCGAAAACCTGTGCAGAAAAAGACTGAAAGTAGAGGGTAAATCTACCTTTAAAGATGAGTTCGTAACCTGCGGAGGAGTAGATTTAAAGGAGATTAATTTTAAGGATATGTCTTCTAAAATCCTGCCCAACCTTTTTATTGCAGGTGAGGTACTCAACATAGACGCCCTCACAGGAGGCTTTAACTTCCAAGCCTGCTGGAGCGAAGCCTATCTAATAACCCACTCGTTAGCACAAGGAGCACCCACTAGCGTGGGAGCCCCTTAGCAGGGGTGGCACTCGTTAGCACGAGGGGCTCTTACCATAAACAAACCACCCACAGCTAGCAGCTAAAAGTCAGTTGCTAGTTGCCAGTTGCCAATCGCCAAAAATTGCTGTAAGCAATTTTTTTATTATCTTTAAGAGCATAAAAAAACACTTAAAAAATTACTATGATGATTAAGATATATAGAGCATCTACCCCTCCCAAAATTCTTGCATAAACCCCTCAAAAATCAGCTATTATAGGTATAATGGGCGGATTTCATCTATGGATGGAGTTCGCCCGTTTTTGTGTGGTTTGGAGGGTAGCTTTCTAACAAAGGATAAGGGGGCATCGACCTAAATGATAGGGTTAGAGACCCCGCCGTTGCGGTTAAAAAGAGCGCTGACCCGGTTAAAGACCGCGCCGACCTGGTTAAAAAGCCCGATGACCTGGTTAGGAATCAGGAAAACGCGGTTAATAACCTAAAAGTTGATAAAAAAAACGGGATTTTTTTATTAAAACAATAATTAGCTTCTAGCTGTTAGCTAATAGCTAATAGCAGTAGGAAGTAAGCTATAAGCAGTAAGCCTAGCCACACACCGCCTACTGCCTACTGCCTAAAGCATAAAGCAATAATTAAGATTTTTTAAATAATGAAAAAGTACATTTTATTAGTGATGTCAGCGATAGTGCTGGCGGTAGCAGTAACAAACTGCTCAAGAAATGATGATGCCCTCCACCAACAGGAGCAACTAAAGCCTCAACCCCAACCTGTGCCACCGAAAGATTATGAGCTGAGCGCAGATGGTAAGACCTTAGTACAGTGGAAAAATGAAGAGACCACTGAGATTGACTTTACTAAAGACCCCATCCTAAGCAGAGTAACTACAATAGCTGATCAAGCTTTTAGGGGGCACCTAAATTTACAGAAGGTAGCCCTCCCTACGAGCTTAACCAGCATTGGTAAAGAAGCTTTTGATGGATGCAGAAGTCTGAAAAGTGTACGCCTGCCAGAGAGTATTACAAAAATCGAGTACGGTACTTTTTATGGATGTGAAGCACTTACAACGATTAATCTCAATAAGGTGAAGACAATTGAGGATTTTGCTTTTAGTGGTTGTATTGCATTAGCAAATGTAGAGTTTTCCAGTATTGAGACTCTGGGAAGTTATTCTTTTCAAAAAACAGCCATTACCTCAATAGAATTTCCTAGCAGTATAGAGACTATTGGGAATGAAGCTTTTCTTCTGTGCCCAAAACTGGTAAGGGTAATCGTAAATAAAGCCGAGCCCCCTACACTAAAGATGAGCTTTGATGGTTGCCTACTTTTGAACAATATCCTCGTGCCTGCTGCTTCTGTACAGAAATACAAAGAAGACGATGGCTGGGGTAGATATGAAGTTAAAATAAAAGCAAAACCATCTTTTACCCCAGATCATTTTGTAGGGATATGGACAGCAGACATAGATAATAAGATTAAGCTACCTGTATATGGTAAATACTCTTATTCGTATGAAAAGGTAGGAGATGATACCATAAAAGGTTCTGGAAAGGGTGATAGTAGTTATTCAGAGATTCGCGTAAGCAGCGCTGGAGATTATTTTATCTTCATAAAACCAGAGGGTGAGTTTCGTTTTCATTATGGAATTCCTCTCTTAAATGACATGCAAGAACAGTTCAAAGAGCTTATGCAATGGGGCAAGGTGAATTGGTCTTCGAATTTAGGAGATATGTTTAACGGCTGTAGAAACCTCACCATAACCGCTACGGATATTCCCGATTTTTCTCAGGTTAAGTTTATGACTAGTATGTTTGAGGACTGTGCTCAAATTACCACCATACCCAATATAAATAAATGGAACACAAGTAATGTTAAAAGTATGACAGCTATGTTTGAAGGAGCCACTCAATTTAACCAAGATATCTCTGGCTGGAATGTAAGTAATGTTGAAAGTATGCACTTTATGTTTCAAGAAGCTAAAGCCTTTAACCAAAACTTAGGCACTTGGGTAATAACAGGAGAAGCAGACCTTGAGAATATCTTTACAAAATCAGGAATGTCTTGCGAGAGCTATAGCAAAACCCTAAAAGGCTGGGCAGAGAATCCCCAAACAGGTAAAGAAGTAAAACTTATCTCTGATAGAACCTATGGCATAGGCGCAGATACTTATAGAAACAAACTTATTAATCATAAGAAATGGAAAATCTCAGGAGATAAATATGACTCTTCCTGTAATCCAGGACTCTAAAAGTGGGCTACTCGCTCGTAGCACCACTAAAAAAAACTCAAACCTTAGGTTTGAGTTTTTTTTAATTAATATTTTAAGCTACTAAAGCGCCACTCTAATGAAAGCAGTGATTTCTGCACCTGCGTTTTTCACATACTCAGCTACTTTTAGGTCTCCATCTTTGATGTAGTTCTGGTCAAGAAGTGCTTTTTCTTGGTCAAGGGAAGTATTATCAGAGATGAATCTTTGGATTTTACCAGGGATGATTTTATCCCAGATTTGCTCAGGTTTGCCTTCTGCTTTTAGTTCAGCTTTTGCATTTTCTTCAGCTTGTTTTAGAACCTCATCGGTAATCTGTGCGTAGGAAACAAATTGAGGTACATTTTTTAATGGTCTGCCAAGACGAACCAATTCTTCGTTATCTTTTACAATAGCCGCGATTCTTGCATCGGTTTCTGCTGCTACGAACTCAGGGGAGAAATCTTTGTAAGAAAGCACTTCTGGGCTCATAGATGCTACTTGCATAGATACATTTCTTGCTACTTCAGCAGCGTTATCTACTTTTGAAGAAAGCGCTGTAATAGCTGCGATTTTATTTCCTGCGTGGATGTATGCACCGAGGAATGCTCCTTCAATCTTTTGGAAAGCACTGATTTCTATTTTCTCACCGATAACGCCAGTTTGCTCGATAAGTTTCTCTGCAACGGTGATTCCGTGGAAGTCAGACGCAAGGAAGTCTTCCTTAGTAGAGAAAGAAAGTGCTTTTTCTGCCAATTCAGAAGCGAGATTGATGAAGCCTTCGCCTTTTGCTACGAAGTCGGTCTCACAGTTTAGGGAGATAATAGCTCCTACGGTGTTGTCAGCATTTACTTTTGCGATTACTGCGCCTTCGGCAGATTCTCTATCGGCTCTGTTGGCTGCGATTTTCTGTCCTTTTTTTCTTAGGATTTCAATAGCTTTATCAAAGTCTCCTTCTGCTTCAATAAGCGCTTTTTTACAATCCATCATACCTGCACCTGTGGTATTTCTCAGTTTAGCTACATCAGCTGCTACGGGTGTATACATAATTTTTTGATATTTTATTATTAATTAAACTTAAAAGGGAAGATAAATCCCGTTTTTAGAGGCGCAAATATAATGATTTTTTTCAGTTGGAGAAAAATAGCAGAGGCTTACTTTTTAGCTATATACTATTAAAGAAGATAGCATTAGTCTTTTCATCAACTATAAATACTTTAACTAGCATTCTTGCGTTTGTAATCCATCAATCTTATCCTATGAAGAGAAAAATATTTTCATTAGTACTGTTTTCTATGGTAATGATCTGCTTTGGGCAGGTGAGTTCTGCACAGATAGAGCATTCCACCGATATAAAGCAAATAGCAGAGTACATAAAGCAAAACCCAAACGACCCTAAAGTTCCAGCACTCAAAAGGAAAATTGCCCAGCTGATGAATGAAGGTACATCCGAAAGCAATACGAGCAAAGAGCAGAAGGCTACCTCCTCAAAAGATAAGAGCAAGAAGGTAGAGATGCTCAATCACTTGTTTAATAATGACCCAAAGCGTAAGGATGCCGCACTGATGATATACAATAAATCTAACTGCCCTCTGTTGCTGAAAATTGCAGGTAAAAAAAACTTCTCTCTCCAAGTTCCTGCGATGGGCGAAAATTATATCCTGCTCAAAAAGGGGAGGTATAAGCTCTCCACCTCTGTATGTGGGGCGAATTATATCGAGGTAAAAAACATCCAGAAGGATATGCAGATAACCCTCAATAACTAATATATTTGCCAGATGAAAATTCTGCATATAGAGACTTCATCTAAAAACTGTTCCGTAGCGATATCTAATGACGAGCACCTCCTTTGCCTCTGCGAGGAGACCTCTGAAAACTATAAACAATCCGAAAATCTCCACACTTTCGTACAATGGGCTTTGGAGGGTGCAGAAATCTCCCTCCAAGACCTTGATGCCATCAGTCTTGGTATGGGTCCAGGCTCTTACACGGGCTTGCGCATCGGTGCTTCGGCGGCAAAAGGCTTCTGCTTTGGGCTCAATCTCCCGCTTATCGCCATCAATTCGCTCTATTCTATGGTGGAGCCGTTTATCAGTTCGGGGTTTGACCACATCATCCCCCTCATCGATGCGAGGCGAATGGAAGTCTATACCGCAACCTTTAATGGTAAAACAGGCGAGATGATAACCCCCACCGAAAGCAAAATTTTAGATGAGAGCTCCTTTCAGGAATATAAAGGTGACAAAGTACTCTTTATAGGAGATGGAGCTACAAAAACCCAGCCTCTTATTCATTTTCCTGCTGAGTTTAGAGCAGAGGTCTATCCTTCGGCGAAGTATATGATTCATCAATCCGTAAAGAAATTCAATACCCATCAGTTTGAGGATGTAGCCTACTTTGAGCCTTTTTACCTCAAAGAATTTCAAGGGGTGAAGCTGGCAGATTCGAAGAAGAAGCATTAATCCTCAGCTTGAGAAATATTCTTCCTGTAATAAAACATTGGGATAATCAGCAGTACGATGAGCGGCTGGATAACGAACCGCCTCATATAAAACGAGAACAGATGCCCCACCTCAAACGCTGTAGAGATGCAGTAGAGGTAGAGCGGAAAGGTAATCACAAAGACTAAAACAATTAGAATGGCTGCTTGTATCGCCCAATCTTTCCTCCTAAACAGGAAATAAATCATCACAACGGAAAATAAAAGGTTTAGCCCGAATCTGAATAGATGGCTAAGGATAAGCCTGCCCCACTCAAATCTCGGGAAAGCCTCCGGCTTACTCACTCCACTGAAATAATCCAAAAACGGGTCGTAGAATATCTTTGCTTCCAAAACCCTAACGAAGATAAGCCCCAGTATGCAGGCAATTACAATAAGCCAATTAATGATTTTCATCTCTCTTCAATACAAAAAACTTAATCCAAACCAGCCAAAGCACTACTACCGTCCCATAAATTATCGCTGGGAAGAAGTAATCGTGGGCAATTTTAAAATCCTCTGCCGATAGCTCTATAGCTACGATGTTTATCGCCGCTATCCTCAATATATTCATCAGATGGAGGATAAGCACCCCCACCCCCGCAAATACAAAGGTCTTCCCCCCCTTGTAGAATGCAAAGATAAACGCCAGAAAAAGGATGATAACCGAGATTGCATTGCACCCTTCCACCATCCGCGAGGTATAGACATTCCCGATCTGGAAGAGCGTACCGCTGTATTGCTCACTATCCACCAGCGTAGTTTTGTACCCGCATTGGGTTTGTATAAAGGAGGGTTGCTCGGCTATCCACCGCGTTATAGGGTCGGTTATCTGTCCCTCATAAGCGTTCAGGTAAGTTTGATACACAAAGACCAATACAATATAAATTCCCAAAAACCTTATCAAAATAAAAAGTGCGGGCTTAAAATCTTTCAGCATAATCTAATTTTAATACTCAGGAAAAGCATTTCTCACCGCAAATATACAAAACACCATCCCCACTGGCTATGGTGCTGTTATATGACGACAGGTAAATTGTCTGCCTTGCGAAGGGCTCAGGGCACCCCGACGGGGTAAGTGCGTGCCTTGCTAAAGGCTTCCGGTAGGGGAACAGGGCAAAAAACTATTTTGCAATCTTAAGCCCACAGCTGAAAGCTAAAAGCCATTAGCCAATAGCCATTAGCAGTTTTATTATCTTTGCCTCCTTAAAAAAGATAAAATGCAGATTCCAAAAGCGAAGAAGATAGATAAAATACTCGAGAAGTTTGGAGATAAGAGGAATGACCCCTATTTCTGGCTTAATGAGAGGGAAAACCCAGAGGTGAGGGCTTATTTAGAAGAAGAAAATAAATACTGCGAAGCGGTAATGAAAGATACGGAACCCTTACAGCAGGAGCTTTTTGAGGAAATGAAAGCTCGGTATAAGAAAGATGATGAATCATTGCCGTATTTCTTCAATGGATATTGGTATATCATCAAATATAAGGATGGGAAGGAGTATCCGCTCTTTTATAGAAGGTATAAAACGCTGGAGGCAGAAGATGAACTGATGCTGGATGTAAATGCACTGGCAGAAGGAGAGGCTTTTTTTGAGGTGAGGAGTGTTGCGGTGAGTATGGATAACAGAATTGCGTGCTTTTCATCGGATAATATCGGTAGGCGCATCTATACCCTTAACTTTAAAGACTTGCAGACGGGCGAAATGCTCCCTGATAAAATCCTCAATACAACGGGAAAGGCGGTTTGGGCAAATGATGGTGAGCATATTTTCTATATAAGGAAAGACGAGAGCCTAAGGGCATTTCAGGTATACAGGCATAGGCTGGGTACGGCGTCTGAGGATGATGTGCTCATCTACCACGAGGAGGATGAGACCTTTGATGTCAATGTCTATAAAACGAAATCCTTAGCCTATATTTTTATTTCCAGCTCCAGTACTTTGTCAGATGAGCACAGATTCATCCCCGCTGATGATATTAATGCCGAGTGGAAAATTCTACAGCCTCGAGAGGAGGATTTAGAGTATGCAGTGGAGCATTATGAGGATGAATTTTATATCATTACCAATGCAGATGGCGCTACGAACTTCAAAATCGTAAAAACGAAAGTGAGCCATTGTGAGAAGGAGTATTGGCAGGATTTTATCCCCCATCGAGAGGCTGTGCTCCTCGAGGGCTTTGAAATTTTTAAGGATTATTTCGTGATAGAAGAGCGGGAGAAAGGCCTGCTGCAAATCAAGATAAGGGATAATGCTTCTGGTGTAGAGCATCAGCTCCCATTTACAGACCCTACTTATACGGCGTATATCGGGCTGAATTTGGAGTTTGATACCCCTCTGCTGAGGTTTGGCTATACATCTCTCACCACACCGAGCTCTACTTACGAATATAATATGAAGGAACGAACGACTACGCTCCTCAAACAGCAGGAAGTTCTGGGAGGTAAGTTTGCTCCTGAGAATTATACATCAGAGAGGCTATGGGCAAAGTCCAGAGATGGGAAAGCCCTCATCCCTATATCATTGGTGTATCATAAAGATACGCCAAAGTCTGAGAAAACTCCCCTGCTGCTCTATGGATATGGGAGCTACGGGCATACCGTAGATGCTAGCTTTTCCAGCCTTAGGCTTTCGCTCTTAGACAGGGGCTTTATTTATGCTATTGCGCACATCCGTGGGGGAGAGTATCTGGGAAGAGACTGGTACGAGGACGGGAAGATGCTCCATAAAAAAAATACCTTCTACGACTTTATAGATGCTGCACAATACTTGGTAAGCGAGAGCTATACCTCACCCAAACACCTCTATGCTATGGGAGGGAGCGCGGGCGGACTGCTCGTAGGAGCGGTGGCAAATATTGCCCCTGAGGTTTTCAATGGGATAATTGCCCAAGTGCCTTTCGTAGATGTGGTAACCACAATGCTGGACGACTCTATACCCCTTACCACTGGGGAATATGACGAGTGGGGCAACCCGAATATTGAGGAATACTATCATTATATGAAATCCTACTCCCCATACGATAATGTGGAGGCAAAGGATTATCCGAATATGCTCATCACAACAGGCTTTCACGACTCTCAGGTGCAGTACTGGGAACCGGCAAAGTGGGTGGCAAAGCTCCGAGACCTTAAAACCGATGCCAATATCCTTATCTTTAAAACCGATATGGACTCTGGGCACGGCGGTGCGAGTGGCAGGTTCGAGAGCTTAAAAGAAGATGCATTAGAATATGCCTTTATACTGAAATGTGAAGCTAATCATAAGAATAAACTTTAAATGAAGACGAATAAAATGATGACAGAAGCAGAACTCTGGAAAGAAGTAGAGCATTTTTTTCAAATAAATTTTGATACAGAAAAGAATGTGCCTATAGAGACCATCCTCTTCCTTATAGGAATACAGGAGCTGGGTAGCGGTAAGCAAGAATATACCAAAGATGATAAGATTAATATGATTCATATTGCCGTGTGCAGGCTCTTACAGCCCTTTGGGTATTATAAATTTTCACATTATGATGACGATGGCTACCCTCACTTTGATGAGCTGGAAGCCTTGCCAGAGCTAAAACCCAACGAACAAACCCTCCTGATGAAGAAAGCAGTAATACAATACTTCATAGATGAAGCCCTATTCCCTAAAGAGGTTTTAGAAAAGGTAGGTGCAGGACTTTAATTCTCTTATTTCGGAGGATGGATAATTGTACAGACAATTTTAAAACTCTACATTTGTAACATTATAAACTAAAAGATGAAAAGAATATTTGTATTGGCAGGTCTTATGAGCTTTTCTGCATTATTTGCACAGAAGAAACATACTGTGGAAAAAGGAGACACCGCATATAATATCTCTAAAAGGTATGGGATGTCCCTCGATGAGTTCTACCGCCTTAATCCGAAAGTGAAAGAAGGAGTCCTCAATATAGGAGATGTACTCGTAGTAAAAGGTAAAGAAAAGAAAGAAGCTCTACCCGCTAAATCTGGAAAGCTGGGGACAATTATTCTACAGCCGAAGCAAACCCTCTATAGGCTTACAAGGCAGTACCACATTACTGAAGCAGAAATCCGAAAACTCAATCCCAACCTGATGATGCAGATTGGTGAAGAGATTAGCCTGCCGATAGAGAATATAGAAAAATATGCAGATAAAAAAGCCTTTACTACAACAGCTCCAAAGCAAACGCCAGAAATAGAAAAGCCGAGAACCGAGAAGCCAGAGCCTACACCCGCAGGTAATGGAGACGAATATGTTACTCACACTGTACAAAGCGAAGATACGGTCTTTGGTATTATTAATAAATACAGCATTAGCCTTGACCAATTGCTGGAGCTCAATCCACAAATTGCAGACGGACTGAAAGCTGGTGCTACAATTAAGATTAGGAAGCTGGAACCAGCTTATGTAAAGAAGGCATCAGGTACTCTGAATATCGTATTGATGATGCCTTTCGGTTTTGATTCCAATGATACAAAGTATCGTGCGAGCTTTACAGACTTCCTCTCAGGAGCGAGGCTGGCAATGGAAAGGCAAGCGAGAAAAGGGCTGAAGATGGATGTTAAAATCATAGACACAGGCAGTGAGAAGAGTTTTAAAAACTCATTGTCTCAGATTAATCAGGAAAATACAGACTTAATCATCGGACCTTTCTTTAAGTCAAACATTATAGAGGTAATGGACTTCCTTGGAGACAAAAAAATACCGGTGGTAGCACCGCTTGCAAACTCCGAAGAGCTCTACGATTACAGCAACTTAGTCATTATGGAGACTGCCGATAATATCTACTCAGACAGAATAGCCAAAGAAGTAGTGCAGGCATATAATAATGAGAAAATATACATCGTCTCAGGGGCGGATAAATCTGTGGCAAACCTCTTAAAGCAGAGTATAGAGAAATCCCTCAAAAAAGCACAGATTAAAATCGTAACTTCTGCCGATGAGATAAGCTTTGATAAGAATATGATGACAGGGCAGAAAGCACCAGTAATCACGATTTTTGCTTCCAACAGTTCTAAAACAGAAGAGGGGAATGCTTTCACGAATAAAGTAATTGCCCTTACGAAAGAGACCGAAGGTATAAAGGCATTCAGCCTGTACCACAGCCCAAGCTTTGATAAGAAAGTAAACGAGCTCTCTCAGGCGAGTTTGGTTTATCTTGTAGACAGGAAAATCAATACTGATGGAGATTTTGAGAAGCAAGTATTAGCAGATTACAGAGAGAAGTATTGCAAAACACCGAGCAGGTTTGCTATCATCGGTTTTGATGTGGTGAATGACATCCTTTCACGGGAAAATAGCAGAGGAGAGCTCTTCAAGCAAATGGGAAAAACCCAAACTCAGCTCGCTACTAAATTTGAGTATGTGAGAACTAAGCCCAACGGTGCGTATATAAACACAGGATACCGAGTGGTAAGGCTTATTCCACAATAGAAAACAATAGACTAAAAGAATTGAATAATTAAACAGAGATAAATGAAAGCATTAGTATTCCCTGGACAAGGGGCACAGTTTGTAGGAATGGGGAAGGCGTTGTACGAATCCAATTCGGAGATTAAATCATTAATGGATTCCGCAAATGAGATACTGGGGTTTGACATATTAAATATAATGTTTAACGGTACAGATGAAGACTTAAAGCAGACAAGCGTTACTCAGCCTGCTATTTTCATTCATTCCGTAGCCAAAGCAAAATCTATGGACATCACCGATGCTAAAATGGTAGCGGGGCACTCTCTCGGGGAGTTTTCAGCGCTTGTCGTAAGTGGCGTACTCTCGTTTGAGGACGGTCTAAGGCTCGTTTTCGAGAGAGCAAAAGCGATGCAGGAGGCTTGCAATGTCAGTGCAGGAGCGATGGCAGCCATCCTCGGTTTGTCAGATGAAAAAGTAGAGGAGATTTGTAGCAGTGTAGAACGAGTGGTGGTACCTGCGAACTACAACTGCCCTGGTCAGCTCGTAATCTCTGGAGAAACCAAAGCCGTAGAAGAGGCTTGCGCAAAGATGAAGGAAGCAGGAGCCAAAAGAGCATTGCTATTGCCTGTAAATGGTGCTTTCCACTCGCCACTGATGCAGCCCGCACAGGAGAGACTGGCAAAAGCCATTAATACAACTGAGTTTAAGAATGCACGGATACCTGTTTATCAAAATGTAACGACAACAGCCGTAACCGATGCAGAGGAAATTAAAAAGAACCTCATCGCACAGCTTACAGGCTCTGTGAAATGGACGCAGTCGGTACAGAATATGATAAAAGACGGTGCTTCCAGCTTTGTAGAGATAGGTCCAGGTAAGGCTCTACAAGGGATGATTAAGAAAATAGACGCATCAGTAGAAGTGAGTTCCGTAGACTAATGGTATTTGAAACTTTTTCAGCAGGTAAATTGCTCATTAGCTCGGAGTATGTGGTCTTAGACGGTGCTTTGGCGCTAGCTCTGCCCACAGTCTGGGGACAGAAGTTAGCTTGTGATGAAAAGGAAGACGGCAAGTCTATACTACATTGGGAGGCCTACCACCAGAATAAGCACTGGCTAAGCATTAGGATAGATTATAAAAGCTGGAAAATCCTTGAAACCAATATCCCTGCTTCTGCTGAGTTTATTGTTAGAACCTTAAAGAATATCCAGAAGCTATCGCCCAAAAAGTTGCAGGGCGATAGCTCTTATTTTATTAAAACCCACCTGCAATTCCCTGCCGATTATGGCTTGGGGAGCAGTTCTACCCTGATGAATAACCTTGCCCGCTGGTCGGGTATTGATGCCTTTGAGCTGAATGCCCTTTCTCTCGGTGGTTCGGGTTATGATATTGCAGTGGCGCAGGAAAATTCCCCAATTCTTTACCAGTTAGAGGCTGGGAAGAGGAGCATTCGCCGAGTAGATTTCAATCCTGAGTTTAGAGATGAACTGCTTTTTGTGCATCTCAATCAGAAGCAGGATTCTCGGGAAGGCATAGCGATGTACAGGCAGAAAGAGAAAACCACAGCGCTAATAGATTTCTTTTCTCAACTTACAGAGGAGCTGCTAAAAACTACCGATATAGACCGATTTTCCGAGCTAATATCCCAGCACGAAGCGCGGCTATCGGCATTTCTTGGGATAGCTACCGTGAAGCAAAAGTTCTTTGCCGACTACCCCTGTTTTATAAAGAGCCTCGGAGCTTGGGGAGGCGATTTTGTCCTCACAAGGAAAACCGAAAATTATCAAGAGTACTTTCAAGAGCGGGGCTTTTCTACCTTTTTTAGCTGGGAGGAGATTATTCAATAGCCTATCCATATAACGATTTTTCACCGCCTATTCTGGGCGGTTTTTTTTATTTCTCTTCGCTGAGTTTTTGA
>ERZ773068.570-NODE-570-length-19554-cov-34.999077_pt1 | contig 19554 bp, 23 predicted proteins | sample MGYA00580620_ERZ773068 | MGnify/ENA primary metagenome ERZ773068 (study PRJEB29015, sample SAMEA2737983) | human oral metagenome | biome: human oral; feature: human-associated habitat; material: dental | place: China | collected 2101 ... | reverse complement strand
AAGTATGGGGAAGTATGAATAAGTATGCACAAGTATATTTAGAAATGGTATAATGGTAATGTAGAATTTTAGGTAAGGGAGTTTTTTTATAAGATGTCTCCAACATATTTTTAATTTTTAATTTACGAAACAAGAACACAAGCAGTAGAAATAGTTAATCCTTACCTAAATTCAATTCATATTTTTTAAAGACAGTCGTGAGATTGTCTTTTTTTATACCCCCCTATATAAAAATAATACCCAAGGGGGTAGAAAGGAAAAATACCGTGAGAGCAGATAAGACCGGGGCGCACCGTTCCGCATTTGAGAAGAATAAAAAACGGATATTAAAGACACAGCAATGTTGTGGGATTTGTGGTAAACCAGTGGACAAAAAGCTAAAGTTCCCTAATCCCTTAAGCCCTGTGATTGACCATGTAGTTCCGGTAAAAAAAGGTGGGCATCCCTCAGATATAAATAATCTACAGTTAGCACATTTCTTTTGCAACCGTCAGAAGTCAGATAAATTGTTTAATGTGGGGAAAGAGGCTAAAGAAGATGTGATAGGCAACAGAAACTTACCTCAAATGATTGATTGGACAAAATATAAAGGTTAAAAGAAAAAAAAACGGTAAAAATAACGAAAATAACTAATTTTTGACAAAAAAATACCATTTTTTCAACGATTTAAGGTAAATAAAAGCAAAAATAACAAATTTTAATTTTTATAGGGGGGTTAGACCCTCCCCAAAGTTTCGGCCGACCTTCACGCCGTCACTGTACATTTTTTCTCGCGCGAAAATTTTAACCTATAGAAAGGAGCAAAAATATTGGAATATAAAGGATTAAACTACTTACGAAAAAAGTTAGCATTGACTAATTCTCGTGTAGACTTGAGATATAAGCAATATGCCATGAAATTTAATGATGAACAATTTGGAATAACCATTCCACCTCAACTAAGAAATCAATATAGGTCGGTCCTAGGTTGGTGTACAAAGGCTGTAGATAGCCTTGCTGACAGATTGGTATTTCGTGAGTTTGAAAATGATGATTTTAAAGTTAATGATATATTCAAACAAAATAATCCAGATATCTTTTTTGATAGTGTAATTCTATCATCATTAATTGCATCATGCAGCTTTGTGTACATTTCAAAAGTGGGAGAGGACACACCTCGCTTACAAGTTATTGAGGCTAGTAATGCGACTGGGATATTAGATCCAATTACAGGACTCCTTACAGAAGGATATGCAATTTTAAAAAGAGACGAAAACAGCAGACCATTACTGGAGGCTTATTTTACAGAAAATGAGACTGTTATTATCGATAAAAAAAATAATCAAGAAACAGTTATTAAAAATACAGCAGGTATTCCGTTATTAGTGCCTGTTATTCATGCACCGGATAGTGTAAGGCCTTTTGGTAGGTCAAGAATAACACGTTCTGGAATGTATTATCAAAAACTAGCTAAAAGAACGCTAGAGCGTGCAGATATTACAGCCGAGTTCTATTCATTCCCTCAGAAATATATTTTAGGAATGGATCCAGACGCAGAACCTCTTGAAACATGGAAAGCAACTATATCTAGTATGTTACAAATTACATCAAGTTCAGATGGAGATAAACCAACAGTAGGTCAATTCACTACTCCGTCAATGTCTCCTTTTACTGAACAGCTAAGAACAGCTGCAGCTTTATTCGCTGGAGAAACAGGACTTACACTTGATGATTTAGGTTTCGTCTCCGATAATCCATCATCAGTTGAGGCAATTAAAGCATCTCATGAAAATTTAAGGCTTGCAGGAAGAAAAGCGCAACGTTCACTAGGAAGTGGACTTTTAAACGTTGCTTACGTTGCTTGTTGTTTGAGAGATGATTTCAAATACAATAGAGGTCGATTTATAGACACTAAACCTAAATGGGAGCCGTTGTTTGAAGCAGACGCTAATATGCTTACTTTAATTGGAGATGGAGTTATTAAACTTAATCAAGCATTGCCTGGATATATCGATTCTAATGTGATTAGAGATTTAACTGGTATCAAAGGTGATATGAATGCTACGCCTAAAATTGAAGAAGTTGAACAAAAATCTAATGATAAGCAACAAAACAGGATAATATCCACTTATGAAATTACATCACTTTTAAGTAACTATCAAAAAGGAGTGCTTTCTAAAGAAAATGCTATTTTACTTTTAACCTCTACTGGGATGAGTAAACAAGAGGCAACGGCTATGGTTAACAAAACAGAAGTTTTGGAGCAAGTAAATGAATAACGATTTACTGGAACGCATTACTCAAACATTCGAGAAGCGCTTAAAAAATCTAAATATTAAAGCTACCTCCTATAAGGATGTAAATGACTATGCAGTGGCTTTAGGAGAAATCCTTGCTACTGCTTTTAATTTGCACATTACAGAAAATCCGGCAAATGTTATAGAAAAAATACTTAATGATAGATTAAAAGAAAATCATAGGCTCATTACTGAACGCGGAAGAATGGTTCAAACTATCTTGAATAAACAAGCTAAAATTGGTTTGGATGTACAAATTCCTAAAGTAAATCAAAGTAGAATAAATGGGTTGGTTAGTAGACTAATTCAAGAAGATTTTGAAAAATCTAAATGGCTTTTAGGATCTCCTATTGTCAATTTCAGTCAATCTGTTGTTGATGATATGGTTAGGAAAAATGCTGAATTTCATTATAAATCCGGCATGAATCCTAAAATCATTAGAAAAGAAACCGGTAAGTGTTGTAAATGGTGTAAAAATTTAGTGGGTACATATAGATATCCTGATGTACCTAAAGATGTATATAGACGGCATCAAAACTGCCGTTGTACTGTTGAGTATATCCCTAAAAAAGGTGTTAGGCAAGATGTTCATACTAAGAAAATAAAGTATGACAATAAAGAATACACAAAAGAATTACCTTATACAAGTGTCAAAGCTGAATGGTTAAAAAATTATAAAGAACCTAAAGTTAGAGAAGCTAAATATTGGGAGTATAACGGGACTAAGTATTTTGTTGATGGAAAAAATGTTGTCTTAGATTATTCTGAAAAAGAAAACAAAATAGCGCATCAGATCGCTAATAAATTGGGTGTGGAAGTTAAGTTAAATCCGAAAGTCTATATTCCAGAACGTATTCCAAGTTCTGATTTTAGAATAAATAATGTAAATTATGATTTGAAAGAAATCACTAATAATGGGAACAACAATATTGATACAGCTATAAAAAAAGGGAAAAAACAAGCGAATAATTTTGTTTTAGACTATACAAAATCTAGATTAACAAGAAGTGAGATAGATAGTAGGTTAAACCGACTTTATCAAAATCCTTATAGAAATTGGGTAGAAAACATTATATTAATAAATAATGATGTAATAGAAGATGTAGTAACAAAAAAATTTAAAAAATAAAAGAGATATTGATCCATCCTCCAAAAAAACTGGGGGGAAGACGTCCAATATCTCTTTTATTTACCTTTATTATAATATAAAAACTAATAAAAGTCAACAATTTGCCCTACCGTATGGCATTAAACTAGGTAGATTGGAAAGGAGCGCTAAATGACAAAGTTTGGTATTCAAACTCCTTCACAATCGGTAATATTAGACTATAACGAAAGCCGTTATCAAGAAGCTGTTAAACTATACGAAAAAACAGGTCTAAAAATATATGATTGGCAGCTGAATTTACTAAAGCCTATTATGGCAGTAGATAACGAAGGACTTTGGACTCATCAAAAGTTTGGATATTCTTTACCACGTCGTAATGGTAAGACTGAGATTGTCTATATTCTTGAAATATGGGCATTACATCAAGGTTTAAATATATTGCATACAGCGCATAGAATAAGTACCTCTCACTCTTCATTTGAGAAGGTGAAAAAATATCTTGAGAAAATGGGATATGTTGACGGAGAGGACTTTAATTCTATTCGTGCAAAAGGACAAGAAAGAATTGAACTTTATTCTTCTGGCGGTGTAGTTCAGTTCAGAACTCGAACTAAGAACGGTGGTCTTGGTGAAGGGTTCGACCTTATGATAATTGACGAAGCACAGGAATATACAATAGAGCAAGAATCGGCCTTGAAATATACGGTCACAGACAGTAAAAATCCAATGACTATAATGTGTGGGACACCTCCTACACCAGTTTCTATCGGTACTGTTTTTACTAAATATCGCGAGGCTTGTTTATTTGGAAAAAGTAAGTATTCTGGTTGGGCTGAATGGTCGGTTGATACTGAACGAGAAATAAACGATATGGAGGCTTGGTATAATTCAAATCCATCTTTAGGTTATCACTTAACAGAAAGAAAGATAGAAGCTGAGTTAGGAGAAGATAAGCTAGACCATAATGTTCAACGTTTGGGTTATTGGCCGACATTCTCTCAAAAATCTGTTATCAGCGAAAAAGAATGGGATAGCATGAAGATTGAGAAAAAAGTTGAGTTTAAAGGAAAATTATGTGTTGGTATTAAATACGGTAATGATGGGGCTAACGTAAGCATGAGCATTGCGGTTAAGACTCATGATGACCGTATTTTTATTGAGACCATCGATTGCCAAAGTTTAAGGAACGGGAACATGTGGATTATTAATTTCTTAAAACAAGCAGATGTTAAAAATATTGTTGTTGATGGCGCTGGAGGTCAGAAGATGCTCGAGGAAGAATTAAAAGATTACAAAATTAAGAACATTATCTTACCAACGGTTAAAGAAATAATAACTGCTAACTCAGTCTTTGAACAAGGAATTTTCCAAAAGTCTATTTGTCACAACGGTCAACCATCACTTAGAAAAGTTGCTACTAATTGCGAAAAGAGAAACATTGGTAGTAATGGTGGATTTGGTTATAAATCTCAATTTGATGACATGGACATTTCGTTATTGGATAGTGCATTGCTTGCACATTGGGCTTGTCATTCGATTAAGCCTAAGAAGAAACAAAGGATAAGCTATTAATGCTTAAATTACCGAACGGACGGGAAATCCGGATAAAAGGAGAACAAAATGACAGAATTCAAAGTAATTGAAACACAAGAACAATTAGATGCAATTATTAAATCACGATTAGATCGTGAAAAATCTAAGTATGCAGATTATGACAGTTTAGCAGAAAAGATTAAAAACTTAGAGACGGAAAATACAAATTTAAAACAAACTATCTCAGCTAAAGAAGAAAGTGAAAGTACAAATCTTAATAAAATAGCAGAACTTGAAAAAAGTGTTAGTGGCTGGGAAACTAAAGCACTTAAACAGCGAGTCGCTATTAAATACGGATTGCCTTTTGATTTAGCAGATAGACTACAAGGAGATAGTGAGGAAAGTTTGAATGAGGATGCTGAACGTCTAGCATCATTAGTAACAGTAAATAACTATACACAGCCACTAGCAAGCACAGAGCCTACAGTAAGCAATGGAATTGATGCCGCATGGCGTGACGTGGTAAAAAATTTAAAATAAAAAAGGAGAATTTAAAATATGACAGAAACAAATACAATGAAAAAAGGGACATTATTTAGTCCAGAATTAGTAACAGATATTATGAGTAAAGTGCAAGGTCGCTCAACTCTTGCTAAATTATCAAATCAAACACCAATTCCATTTAATGGTACTGAACAATTTATTTTTAATTTAGAAGGTAATGCTCAAATCGTAGGAGAAGGAGAGTTAAAAGGAGCTGGGAAAGCTGTAATTACTTCTAAAGTGATTAAACCTTTAAAATTTGTATATCAAGCACGCATTACAGATGAATTTATGAACGCATCAGATGAGAAAAAATTAAATTTCTTAAAACATTACGCAGACGGATTTGCTAAAAAGATGGCAGAGGCTTTTGATATTGCTGCAATTCACGGTTTAGAGCCAAAAGGCTTAACTGATGCAACTTTCAAAGAAACTAACTCATTTGATGGACTTGTAACAGGTAATGTGGTTACTTACGCAGAGGCTAAAATTGATGATAATATTGATACTGCTGTTCAAACAATTGTAACTAATGGTAATGAGGTAACTGGTATTGCTATGTCGCCAGTAGCTGGTCAAGCAATGTCTAAAGTTAAAGATAAGTTTGATAACGTTGTGTATCCTGAGTTTAAGTTTGGGCAACGCCCTACAAACTTCTTTAACATGGAATTAGATATTAACAAAACTTTAACTGTTAAAAATAGTACAGGGAAAGCAGACCACGCTATTGTGGGTGATTTCCAAAATAGATTTAAATGGGGTTATGCTGAAAATATTCCTATGGAAATTATTGAATACGGAGATCCTGATGGAACAGGGCGTGACTTGAAAGCATACAACGAAATTTGCTTACGTGCTGAAGCATTTATCGGATGGGGTATCCTTGATGAAAAAGCATTTGCACGTGTAGTAGAAGCGTAGGAGGTATTCTATGTATAAATACAGACATAAAGAAACTGAAGTAGAAATCTTAACAGAAAGTGAACTATCAGGAGATTGGGAGCTTGTAGAAGAAATTAAAGTTCCGACTAAAAAAACTAAGTCAGGGGAATCTGACGAAGAATAGAGGTGTAACATGACTACACTTGAGAAATTTGCTACACTTGATGATTTAAAAAATTTATGGAGAAATCTCGAAGAAAATGAGGTAAGTCGAGCTAACGCTCTGTTAAATACTGTATCTCATGTGCTAAGGGTAGAGGCTAAAAAAGTTAACAAAGACTTAGATTTATTAGTTAAGGATGAAAGTTATTCCTATCTTGTTAAGTCTGTTGTAGTTGACATTGTGGCAAGAACTCTTATGACTTCTACTAATCAAGAGCCTATGACTCAGTATGCTGAGTCTGCTCTTGGTTATTCTGTATCAGGCTCTTTTTTAGTTCCTGGAGGGGGGCTGTTTATTAAAGATAGTGAACTTAAAAGGTTAGGGTTTAAGAAACAAAGATACGGAGTAATTGATTTATATGGGATTAATTAAAGGTATCGATATTTTGTTAATTGGTACAATACAAACTGGGGTTGATGATTTTAATAGTCCTATTTTTGAAGAAAAAGAAATTACTGTTAAAAATGTATTAGTTTCTCCTGCATCTACAGACGATATTACAAACAGTGTAAATTTAACAGGAAAGAAAGCTGAATATACCTTAGGTATTCCAAAAGGCGACACTAACGTTTGGGAAAATAAAGAAGTAATATTCTTCGGTAAACGTTGGAGAACTGTAGGGATACCACAAGAAGGTATTGAATCCATGATTCCGTTAAGTTGGCACAAAAAAGTAATGGTAGAACATTATGAATAGAAAATTCATGTTAAACCGCGCTGGAGTAGCTGAACTTATGAAAAGTCCTGAAATGGTTGCTTTACTTAAGGAAAAAGCTAAAGCAATACAAGATAGAGCGGGAGATGGATATGAAGTCAGTACATTTACAGGAAAAAATAGGGCTAACATAAGTATTAAGACAAAATCTCGAAAAGCTATTCGAGATAATAATAAAAATAATACTTTGTTAAAGGCGTTAAGATAATGATTGAACTTATTGTTAAAAATTACTTATCAACTAAATTAGAAATTCCAATTGTGTTTGAACATCAAACAAACCTACCTAAACGATTTATATTGATACAAAAAACAAGTGGATCTAGAGAAAATTTTTTAAATTCATCAACAATAGCAATTCAGAGTTATGCTGAGTCAATGTTTGAATCGGCAAAATTAAACGAAAAAATAAAAAAACTAATGTACGACCTAATAACGGTAGATGAAGTCTCAAGTGTGGATTTAAACAGTGATTATAATTTCACAGATACGGAGACTAAACAGTATCGTTATCAGGCTATATTTGATATTCACTATTATTAATTAAGGAGATAATATATGACAAATGTAAATAACGTAACATCAGCAAAGCCTAAAATAGGTGGAGCTATATTTTCAGCGCCTTTAGGAACTCCACTTCCTACAGACGCAACAACAGACTTAAACGCAGCATTTAAACCATTAGGGTATATTTCAGAAGATGGACTTGTCAATGCAAACACTGCAAGTACAGATAACTTAAAAGCATGGGGTGGAGATATTGTTGACACTGTTCAGACAGAAAAAACAGATACTTTCACATACACTTTAATTGAGTCTTTAAATATTGATGTATTAAAAGAAATATACGGGAAAGACAACGTTTCTGGAGATTTAACAACAGGAATCACAATTAAAGCTAATAGTAAAGAATTAGAACAACACGCAGTTGTCTTTGAAATAATTTTAAAAGGTAAAGTACTAAAACGTATCGTAATTCCTAACGGAAAAGTAACGGAAGTCGGTGAGATTTCTTATACTGATTCTGATATGGTTGGGTATGAGACAACATTAAACGCGTTTCCTGATACTGATGGAAACACTCACTATGAATATATTAAGAAAGCTACTGCTTAGGAGGTAACAATTAATGGAAAATTTAGTAGGAGTTACTAAAAGTGGATTTGAGTATTCTATCCCAAAGAAAAACTTAAATAACTATGAACTTGTAGAGGTGCTTGGTGAAGTCGATACTAATGCTTTATTTTTACCAAAAGTGTTGAAGTTACTTTTAGGAAAAGAACAAGTCGAAAAATTAAAAAATCATTTAAGAGATGCTGACGGTATTGTTAATACAGAAAAAATGGCAGCAGAACTTGAGGATATTTTCAAAGCCCAGCAAAAACTAAAAAAATAGTAGTCCTTGCTAGTATGTTAAGAATAGATGAGGATGCTGTAATTTGTGATTTAGCTGAGACTTATCAAATTTATAATTACAAAGATATGCCACCTGTCACGGTGGCTATTTTTTGTGATGGTTTGCGAGATAACTCTAGAATTAAGTTGAAAATATCTGGACAAAAAGTAAGTTCAGACACCTTGTTATTGGCCTCTATTGTAGATAGATTAAGTATTCTAGTGTGGTCCAAGACAAAAGATGGCCAAAAAGGTAGAAATCAACCTAAGTCTATTGTTGACAGCATCAATAAGCCTATTCGAGAAAAAGAAGGAATGTCATTTAATACTGGTGAGGAATTCGAGAAAATGAAACTTAAAATATTAAAGGAAGGAGGATAATATGGCAACTAATTTAGGTAAAGCGTATGTTCAAATTATGCCATCTGCTAAAGGAATATCAGGGATGATTTCTAAAGAGTTAGACGGAGAAGTAAAAAGTGCTGGACAGAGTGCAGGTAACAGCTTAATTTCAACGATTAAAAATGCTATTCTTGCTGCTGGGATTGGTAAATTATTCGCCACATCGTTGTTTGAAGGGGGAAAACTCCAACAATCACTAGGTGGAGTGGAGACACTATTTAAAAATAATGCTGAGACAGTTAAACAGTATGCAAACGAGGCTTACCGAACTACAGGATTATCAGCCAATGCTTACATGGAGAACGTAACAGGATTTAGTGCTAGTTTACTCCAATCTCTAGGTGGAGACACGGCAAAAGCAGCTAAGATAGCTAACATGGCAATGGTTGATATGGCAGACAACTCAAATAAAATGGGTACGTCTATGGAAATGATACAAAACGCTTATCAAGGATTTGCTAAACAGAATTACACCATGTTGGATAACTTAAAATTAGGTTATGGTGGTACTAAAAAGGAAATGGAGCGACTTTTAGCGGATGCTCAAAAATTAACTGGTGTTAAGTACGATATTAATAACTTAGCAGATGTTTATGAGGCTATTCACGTTATTCAGAAAGAGTTAGACATCACTGGAACAACCGCAAAAGAAGCATCAACCACATTACAAGGCTCGTTTAATGCGATGAAAGCATCATTTCTTAATTTACTAGGAAATTTATCGTTAGGTCAAGAAATAAGACCATCTTTATATGCTTTAGCCCAAACTACAAGCACATTTTTAGTAGGTAACTTCTTACCTATGGTTGGGAATATTTTAAAAGGTCTACCGACCTTGATAATAGGTGCGTTTTCAGGTCTTACTGAACAGTTAGAAGGAATACTAGGTGAAGAAATAGTATCTAAAATAATTGGCTATTTGGATCAAGTGTCTGTTGCTGTAGAGTCTTTCATCGAAGTTCTTACTGGAACAATGTCAAAACAAGAAGGTATTGACTTGATGGAAGCTCTAGGAATTAAAGAAGAAACAGCTACAACGATTGTTAATATTGCTGATAATATAAGAGAAGCTTTTAAAAATATTTGGCAAGCGATAAAAAATGTTGGTTCAATCGTTGGTGAGCTTATTGGTGATTTACTAGGAATTAATGAAACTGAAAGTAGTGTTAGTTCACTAGGAATTGCATTTGAATTTGTAAGCAAGATAGTAAAAGAAGTGTCCGAGTGGATTAAAAAATTCACAGGATTTTTAAGAGAAAGCACAGTAGCATCATCTCTTGTCAAAACCGCTTTGGCAGGACTTTTAGCTGGATTTATTGCTTTAAAGATTATAGGCACTATAAAAAGTTTATTTACAGGATTAGTAATTGCTCTTAACGCAGCAAAAGGTGCAGTCGTAGCATTCAATTTAGCGTTAGCTACTAATCCTATCACGGCAATTATCGTCGGGATAACAGCGTTGGTTACTGCCTTAGTGTGGTTTTTCACAAAAACAGAGGCTGGTAAACAGATTTGGCAAGGATTTGTTGATTTTCTAAAACAAGCGTGGCAAGGAGTTAGCGAGTTCTTTACAGGCTTATGGACTAGTATTAGTGAAGCAGCTGCAATCGGTTGGGAATTAATTAAAACTACTATAATGACCATAGTACAGCCATTTATTGAGTTTTTCACAACTTTATGGAACGGATTAAAAAATACACTATCTCAAATATGGGAAGGTATAAAAATGGTATTTCAAGGCGTCTGGGAATTTATTAAAACAATATTCTTGGGTGCTTTACTTTTCATAATAGATTTAGTGACCGGAAACTTCACACAATTAAAAGAAGATGTAAGAATTATCTGGGAAAGTATTAAAACAGCAGCTCAAACTATTTGGGAAGGCATTAAAACAATAATCTCAAGTATAGTTACTGGATTAGTAGCTATTATTAAAGGAATTTGGGAAGGTTTTAAAACATTTTTCAACACACTTATAAACGGTGTAAAAACAATAGCCATAACGACGTGGAATACTATCAAAACGTCTGTAACAACAATAATCAATGGTTTAGTAGGCGCAGCACAGAGAGCATGGACTACTTTTAAAACAAATGTTACTACTTTGGTTAATAACGTTAAAAGTATTTTCAATTCGTTGAAAAATATAAATTTATGGAATATCGGTAGTGCGATAATGAGAGGATTCTTAAACGGTCTAAAATCTACATGGGAAAGTGTAAAAAAGTTTGTTGGTGGTATAGCTGGTTGGATTAGAGACCACAAAGGGCCGATTGAATATGATAGAAAACTCCTTATTCCTGCAGGTAATGCTATTATGGACAGTTTAGGCAAGGGACTTACTGATAAATTCGCAACAGTTAAGAAAATAGTAAGTAATATTGCTGGTGAGATTAACAAAGGATTCACAAGTGAAATTACTGATATTGAGTTGAAAAGTTCAGTGACAAAAGATTTAGATGTTACTACTAAATCAAACTTTGATTTTGATTTTAGTAATAATAATGATGATGTAGTTAATGCTCTAGGTATTGTCCAGGATTTACTAGAAAAAATTTCTAATAAAGATACAAACACATATTTAGATGGTGAAATATTAGCAAAAAACTCATACGATAGACAAATGAATTTTGTTAGAAGGGAGGGTATCTAATGATTAAAATTAATAATACTCCATTAGAGTCTCCCAACTATGTAGTAACAGATATTGGAGAGGTTCGAGTCGCTAAAAAGCGAATAGCAGAAGAAGGCAATATATACGGTGCAAATGGTAAGTACATAATACATGATGAAGGATATGAAAGTTCAGAACGCGTTATTAAAATTTCTGTATCAGACTTTGACAAAGTTACTTATTTAGAAAAAATACTTAAAAATTTTGAGAATGTGATAGAGTTTGATTATTTAAAAAATTCAAAGTTCCTTGCAGATTTAATTGATATTAAATATGCAAAAAACGGTCTACATAGATGGTTGGTTTCTATTAAATTAATATTCTATCCTTTTAGGTATTCTTTAGATAGTGGATTAACAATACTTGCAAGAAGTGGCACGGTTAATAATATAGGAAATGTCTTTTCAGAGCCTATTATAGAAATTGAAGGTAATGGAGAAGTAAGTTTGACTATTGGCTCACAAACTATGGTGTTAAAACTAGATGAAAAAGCGCGTATTGATTGTAGGCATCTTAAACAAAATGTATATGATAAAAATAACAACGTGAAAAATTCTATTCGTGTTAGAGGTGCTTTTTTTGAAATACAACCAGGAGTTAACGGAGTCACTACTAGCGGAAATGTAACAAGTATAAAAATACACGGCAATTGGAGGTGGCGCATGTGATCTATTTAAAAGAGGGAAACTTCCCTCTTAATTTTTCTTATGATGATAATATAGTCCAAGAAAGAAATAACACTTATCAATTAAGTTTCAAATTTCCAACCAATAAACCATTATGGGAAAGGTTAACAGAGGAAACTTTACTTTTGGCTGATGACCTCCACGGAGAACAAGAGTTTATAATTTTTGAAGTAGAAAGACATCACGGATACATTACTGTTTATGCAAATCAAGTCGCAACTTTGTTGAATAATTATTCTATTAGCGAATTAAGTGTGTCAGAGGCTGACGGGAACAGAGTAATGAGAAGTTTAGTAAGTAGTATTATTAGACCTCACAATTTTACTTTTTATTCTGACATTGCAGCAAGACACAGTTTAAATTTAAAAAATGTAACTGTAGCGACCGCTTTATTCAGGGATAAACACTCTATTTTAGGCCAATGGGGTGGAGATTTAGTACGCGATAAATATTCAATTAAATTACTAGCGAATGGTGGAAATAACAATGAAGCCTTGTTCATGTACAAAAAAAATCTTAAAACTTATCAACAAAAGAAATCAACAAAAGATTTAAGAACTAGAATTCACTTCACAAAAACTATCAATTCACAAAATGATGGAGAACAAGATAAAGTCTTATCTGTAACAGTTGATAGTCCATTAATTAATAAGTATAAAAACATATACGAAGGTAATTTAGAAGTAAATGACCAAGACGTGGTAGACGAAGCTAGTTTGTTAAATTATGCTAAACAATACTACAAAAATACACTTTGCGATGTTCTAGAAGATAGTATTGAAATAGATGTTATTGGAGTAGATACACCTGTCAAAATGTTTGATACAGTAACGATTTTCCACGAAAAATTTAATTTAGATGTTAAGAAAAAAATTACAAAATATACTTTTTCTCCTATGTCTAAAAAATTAAAAACTATAGGATTTGGGGTATTTCAACAAGGTCTAGGAAGTGCATTATCTAGCATTATTGATGAAGTCGTAACAGTAAAAGTAGAAAGCAGAGTTGATGCTTTTAAAATTCAGAAAAATTTAGCTGAGTTACTAAAAAAAGATAGAACAGCTATTGAAGAAAAAATGAAAACCCTTGAAGAACAATCAAAAGCTGGGGTCGAGGTTAAAAAAGCCTTGTTTGAAAAAGATGGCACTGTTCCAGCAGTTACTAGAACTAAAATATTAGACGCAGTTGAGGCTGATATTGCGCGTCTTAAGACTATCATTACCGAAGCTGAATTAATTAAAGCAATTCAGGCGCACCTAAATTATGCGGAAATTAAGACGGCGCTTATTGACAAAGCGTTTATTACACAGATATTGTCAGATGAAACTTTCAGACAACAATTTGAAGCTGGAGAGGTGACGACTCAAAATATCTTCACTAAAATGCGTGACAGCATTCAAAGTAGCATTAAGAAAGAGTTCTTAACAAAAGACGAAACAAAAAAATTAGTCAATGATCTTACTATTGGAGCTGACGGAATACGTCAGATCACACAAGAAGAAACTAACAAAATTTTTGACCTTCGCAAACCAGAACTAAAAGGCAAAGACGGAAAAGTACCAGCATTTAACCAACTAATTGGAACTAGATTTCCAACGTTAGATGTTGTTAAACCAGTTGGAACTACGCAATTAAAACTCAATAAAAAAGATTACAACAACCAAAATTCGATAGAGGTATTGCCGAACGCTAGCAATGATGTTCAAGGGTTTATTGTTAAAACGAAATTAAGAGGTTTTGCAAAAGGTAAAAAAAATGTCCTGAGAATACCTGTATATGTTTTTTCCGATAGTGGAAACAACACGATAATTAGCTTAGGAATAGCAATAAATGGTGAGTATAGCTTACTTTTTTCGGTTCCGCTATTAGAAGTTCCGAAAGGTGAGAATAAGTGGATTGTTATTGAAAAAGAAACGCTAATTAACAGTGATGAAGAAGGTGAATTTTTCGGAAACAATAATTTTGCTTTAATCTCAACGGGTAACGCTCATTTCAAAATAGCTGAGCCTTATATGGCTGTTAGTGAAGCAGTAACGGATAAATGGCTTCCCGCCATTGAGGATATGCAATCTTACTCTCTTACTGCTTCGGCAAGAATAGAAGGAAGTTATTTGAACGAAAATCTAGCAAACTGTAAGGTCTATTTGGACGTGTACAATAACGGAGAGATAGTCCGTGCTTCAACTACCGAAACGCCGTTAAAAATCGAGATTAAAAAGCTAGTTGCTAGTGGATATGTAGCAACAGGAGAAGTAACGCTAGATAGCAATGGTCTAGTGCAAAACATTAATATTCCTAACGGTACTAAAGATGGTCAACCAATAGAGGTCGTTTTTGAAGTGACTTGTGGAGAGAATAAGACAGTAGCAAGTGCTAGGTTGAACAATACTATTGACAAGCAACTTTTGACTGAAACAATTAGTAAGGTTAAAACTTTTGAAAGCACTATTGATAAGTTTGAGAGTAAGATTGGCGAGATTAACAATAAAAAATTCAAAATGGCTTACAACATTGAGAATATCTGTTCTGAAAGTGGAGTTGAAAAGAAAGGGAACGACCTTTATTTTAACGCTAAAACACCGCTTAAAGCTAATAAAGAATATTACATTTTGGCTGATTTAGAAGACGTGCCGGATAATCAAAATACAAGATTATACAACGCAAAAGAAAATGGCGATAATAAAGCTATAACAAACGGATTAAATGTTTGGCGTGTATCTTATGCAGGCGACCAAACAAAGATTAATATTTACCCTCTTGGAACAAATACTAAGGTCAAAAACGTTGAAATATACGAAGTTCCAGAATTTGAAGCTGAACGTATTGACATAATCAACTACACACAAGGGAATTACAACGGAAACTCTTTGTCAATCTACGCCAAAGGAAAATTAGAGATTTCAAAAATATATACATTGGAGTTTGAGGTGGTTAATGAACCCCCACAAGGAAGCTTTATTGCGATGTACGAAAATACAAAGACAAATAATTATTTCAAGAAAAAAACACTTGTGAAAGGTATCAACAAGCTAACGTTTAGAAATAACACCGAGTATAACGCTTTTGGATGCACTATTAAAGAAGATCTTCAAATAAGAAATGTTAAATTCTACAAAGAAGATTTTAATGTAGGTTACAAAACTGAATACAATATTTCAGAAATGGAGAGTAGGATTGAACAAACTAAAAATCAGATTGAACATGCGGTCAAAGAAGATGATTTCGGAACTTTGCTCACTCAAAACGCATATCACTTGAGGCTTGCGTGGAACAATATTTCTAAATTTATTCAATTCGAATATGGAGACATAGCATTTTATGAAAAAGGAGAAATAACAGAGAGTAAATTAACAGCTAAATTGACAGATACAGGTTATCAATTTTGGCGAGATGGATATCATTTAGGTAATATGGGAGCTAATAGATATATTGGTGACGAAAGCAAAAAAGGAATTGTATTTGATTTAGAATATGATGGATGGTTCATGGGTTGGGGTTACAAAAAAACCAGAGACGCCAATCAATACACATGGAAATGGCTTTATTCGTCGGGTAGCTTTGCATCTTACGACGCCAATACACTAAATGCTGGTTGCGATATTGATATGCATTGGAACAAATTAAAAAAAGCGGCGATTAACCTTGACGAAATAAGTATTCAACATACAATAACAAGTGGATTTCATTTTGCATTGCCGACATCATTTACAAGCGACGGACGCGCTTCAGAGTGGTCTAATGGTTGCTATTTAGAATTTAAGAACGGAATTTTAATCAACGCCACAATGCCACAGTAGAAAGGAGAAATTAATATGACAATGCCAATAGAAGCTAAAATAGCTAATGTAAAGAGTGATTTAATTAAATATGTTGAAATATCAGCAAGAGAATACGGCTTACCGCCGTTCATTATGGTTGGAATAATTGCTGATATATTGAGTGATTGGAAAAGCAAGGAGTTAGTTCAAATGAATGACGGATTTAATGAAATCATTAAGACGTTTAACGAACAAATTTCAAAAGGAGAAAAAGAAGATGTACAAGATTAACTACAAGGATAGAATTTTCAACGATAGTGCGACAGTAACTGGGGTAAGAGTTCAAATTCAAGACGGTCAAACAATCATCACTAGAATTTTAAGTGGCAACCACGATCACAAAACAGATGAGGATTTAATCGAGTTAGTGCTTGAACAATTCTATCAAGAGACTTACCCTAACCGCGCTGAGAATGAGCGATTTACGAAAATGGACGAATTGTTCAAAGAAGCAAACAAAACTCTTGAAACAACGCGTCAAACACTAGCGCAAAGTGTAATTAAAGACTTTGAATATGACGCATTATTTGAGGATATAAGCCGTAAATTTGAGTTTTTAGCAACACATTTAAACGTTGAATTACCAACATCAAATGAGGAGGAGAACAAAGATGAAAAAGATGAAAAAGAAAGTGCTGGAGATACTCCAAAAGCTTAAGCTATCCAGCGCTATTATTTCTGAAATTTTGAAAGGAGGTGACAATATGATGATAACATTTTTAGCCTTAAATGTAGTTGACGGATTAAATACACTAGATGATTTTAAAAATAAAAAATTAAGACGTCTAGTAGAAAAAGAATTGATCCGCATGGGTTACAAAGAGTTAGTAGAAAAAGCTAACGACGAACACAAGGGGGCTTAATTGCCCCTTTTAAAATCTAAAGGAAGCGAGGGAATTTAATTGATTGATTAGTGACGGAGTTGTGGTTGCAGTTATTACAACGATAATAGCCCCAAGTATTGCGTGGCTATTAAAACGCAGTAACAAAAACCTTGAAAAGATAGATAAGAATTTAACAGAAATAAGCGAGCGACTTAAGAAAACTGAAGGTGGAACATTAGGTGTGCTTAAGTATAGGCTGATTCAAGATATGTCTAAATTTTTAAAAGAAGGAAGCATAACTATTGCTCAACTTGAAGATTTAAAAGACTTGTATCAACACTATACTGCACTAGATGGGAACTCTACTGTTACAGAACTTTTCTCACGTTGTCAAAAGTTGCCGTTGAAAAAGGAGGATAATTAATGACAGAGTTACAACAATTTATAAGCCCAGCGGTAGTTGGGATATGTTGGTTAATAGGAAACACGCTAAAATCAAGCGTACCTAAGTTACCTAACAATTACATTCCGTTAGCATTAGGATTGATAGGTGCTATTTTAATGGTCGTATTGAACGGATTTAGCGGTCAAAATTTAATAATTGGTGTAGTCAGTGGACTTAGTGCTACTGGAGTACATCAAGCATACAAAGGTATTTTAAAAAATGAAGAAAAAGAGGAAACGTACAACGAAATGCGTTATCCTGGAGACAAATAAAATTTAATATATAAAAAGCTCATAAAGACGTTATTCAAAGGTTGAGGTGGGTTGCTACTTCAACCTTATTTTTTGAAAGGAGAAGGGAAATGACATTATTACAAGCGATTAATTGGATTAAAGCTCAAATAAATAAATGGATAGATGTAGACGGTGCTTGGGGCGCTCAATGTGTTGATTTAATCATGAAATATATGCTAGTGTTAGCGAATTTCTTACCACATGGGAATGCTATTGATTACATGAGTAACGCTATTCCTACAGGTTGGAAGAGATTTAAAAAAGGAGAAGGACAAATTCAACCCGGAGACATTGCAATTTGGAAATGGGGTAGCTGGGATATATACGGTCATGTTGGGCTTGTATTTGAAGTCAATGGAAGATATATCACATCAGTAGAACAAAACGTCGACGGTGCAGCAGTTGGTGTAGGTGGATATGCAAGAGTTCGCACAAGAGATGATAGTTGTTTAGTAGGGTTTATCCGCCCAGCTTATTCAGAAAATGGTTGGATTAAAAACGATACAGGTTGGTGGTACGACTTAGGTAATGGCGACTACTACAAAGATTGTTGGAAATTAATCAATGGCTCATGGTTTAGATTTAATCAAAATGGATACGCGCTAGAGGAACAATGGTACTACAACGAAAGCAACAATCGTTGGTATTGGTTGGACAAAGGCGGATATATGGCAAACAAAGCGTGGCGATATATCAATAATAAGTGGTATTATTTCCACGAGAATGGAGAAATGGCGACAGGTTGGATAGAATATCAAGGTAGATGGTATTACCTAAATAACGAAAACGGAGATATGGTGTCGGAAGAATACCGAAAAATTGGCGATTATTGGTACATGTTCAACAAGGATGGAGAAATGCAAACCAATAAGAAGATGGAAATAAAAGAAGATGGAACTATCAATATGATAGATTAAAATAACTTAATAAAGACGCTATTACACCCCCTTTAATTAGGGGGTATTTTTTATTGACAAAAAAGCAAAAATTCGATATAATGTATACAGATTCGAGGGCTGTGCCCACCGTGAGAAGTAGAACTAGCTAGCTACTTCTTTTCTATTTAAAATAACAGATACCAACGCTCCCACTCCTATTTAAAAGGCAGATACGCTCTGACGTGGGAGTTCTTTTTTTATTGACAAAATAAGACTGTGGATCGTGAGGATATTACAGAGTTTGAGCAATAAATCCTGGAGCGCAAGGAAAGAAAAGAGTGATGTTTTTTAAAGCCCCCGCTTTAATTCCTTTGATATGTGCTAGATAATTAATAATAAAAATACACTTAAAACGACCCACATTTGACCCACACATTGAAAATTTTACAGTCAATTCACTCTAATTATTTTAGAGGTAAATGCTGATATATCAACGTTTAGTAAACGTTAGGAATTCGCAGAAAGTATAAAATCAAACAGAGAAACTAAATAATAAAGTTAGAAAGGCCTTAAAGTATAAACGTTTAAGGCTTTTTGTTTACTAATAATTTAAAAAATATTGAAAGAAAATGAAAAAAATATTGACAAAACATAATAGTTGTAATATAATATTAAACATAACAAGATAACAATTAAATAAAATTTCAAATGCGGGTGTAGTTTAGTGGTAAAACCTCAGTCTTCCAAACTGATGTTGTGAGTTCGATTCTCATCACCCGCTCCATTTTTTTATTTTAGATATTTTTCCACAGTAGCTCAGTTGGTAGTAGCATCTGACTGTTAATCAGAGGGTCGCAGG
>ERZ773068.569-NODE-569-length-19576-cov-3.026792_pt1 | contig 19576 bp, 12 predicted proteins | sample MGYA00580620_ERZ773068 | MGnify/ENA primary metagenome ERZ773068 (study PRJEB29015, sample SAMEA2737983) | human oral metagenome | biome: human oral; feature: human-associated habitat; material: dental | place: China | collected 2101 ... | reverse complement strand
ACCGGGCACTGGGCGAACGCTACCTCAGCGAGAGCCAGGCCGCCGGACTGCTTGGCCAGCCACAAACATCCCTGTCCCAGTTGCGCAACATGCACAGCACGGACCACACCAACCCTCCAGCCCCCCTTCCGGAAACACTCGCATGACCCGCACCACCCCGCCTTCTGGCACAGACAGCACCGGGCAAAAGCCCAAACGGGGGCGCCCGGCCAAGGCCAAAGCGGAAGCCGGCCGCAAGAAGGACAGTGCCCTCGGCTTCGAAAGCACGCTCTTCAAGGCGGCCGACAAGCTGCGCGGCAACATGGAACCCAGCGACTATAAGTACGTGGTGCTGGGGCTGATCTTCCTGAAGTACATCTCCGACGCCTTCGAGGCCAAATACGCGGAACTGATGCAGGAGGACGAGGAAGCAGCCGAGGACCGGGACGAATACCTGGCCGACAACGTCTTCTGGGTTCCTCCCAATGCACGCTGGGCTTTCCTGCGGGAACACTCCAAAAGCCCCAGAATCGGCGTGGTGGTGGACGATGCCATGCGGGCCATCGAGAAGGACAACGAATCGCTCAAGGGCGTGCTGTCCAAGGACTACGCGCGCCCCGAACTCAACAAGATCATGCTGGGCGGGCTGATCGACCTCATCACCAACATCAAACTCAACAAGGACGGCGACAGCTCCAAAGACATTCTCGGCCGGGTGTACGAATACTGCCTCAGCCAGTTTGCCGGTGCCGAAGGCAAACGTGGCGGCGAGTTCTACACGCCCCGTTCCGTCGTCCGGACACTGGTCGAGATGCTGGAGCCCTACTCCGGTCGTATCTACGACCCCTGCTGTGGCTCGGGTGGCATGTTCGTGCAGTCAGAGCGGTTCGTGAAGGAGCACGGCGGCCGCATTGGCGACATTGCCATCTATGGACAGGAATCACGGCACGTAACGTGGCGGCTGGCCAAGATGAACCTGGCCGTGCGCGGCATCGATTCCGAAATCCACTGGAACAACGAAGGCAGTTTCCTGAAGGACGCCCTGCGCGACCTGAAGGCCGACTTCATCCTCGCCAATCCGCCCTTCAACGACTCCGACTGGAGCGGGGATCTGCTGCGCGATGACAAACGCTGGACCTTCGGCGTCCCGCCAGTGGGCAATGCCAACTTTGCCTGGCTGCAGCACATCTACCACCACCTGGCCCCCAGCGGTACGGCAGGTGTGGTGCTGGCCAATGGCTCGATGAGTTCCACGCAATCCGGCGAGGGAAACATCCGTACCGCCATGGTCGAGGCTGACGTGGTTGACTGCATGGTGGCCCTGCCCGGGCAGCTCTTTTATTCCACGCAGATCCCCGCCTGCCTGTGGTTCCTGACGCGGAAGAAAAACCCGGGCAAAGGCCTGTGTGACCGTCGCAAACAGGTGCTGTTCATCGACGCCCGCAAGCTGGGCGTGATGGTGGACCGTACGCGGCGCGAACTGACCGATACCGACATCCAGAAGATTGCCAACGCCTACCACGCATGGCGCGGAGAGAAAAATGCAGGCAAGTATGAGGATATCCCCGGGTTCTGCTGCTCGGTCTCGCTGGAAGAGATCCAGAAGCAGGGGCATATCCTGACGCCGGGGCGGTATGTGGGCGCCGAAGAGCTGGATAATGATAATGAATCATTTGCAGACAAGATACTGCGACTAACACATCACTTGCAGGACCAGTTTCGAGAGAATTCCAAACTGGAAAGTGCAATCAAGGAAAACCTTTCAAAACTTGGCCTCTGGCCAAATCAAAACAAATTAGAAAAAAAATGAATCATTGGTCATCATCCGCAACCATTGGAAACTTCGTTCAACTGCAACGAGGGAACACATACAAAAGTAGTCTTCTCGATACACCTGGCCCATATCTACTTGGTCTTGCATCAATTTCACGAGACGGAGGCTTCAGAAACGACAAACTACGAACATACGGAGGAGAAACCCCAGAAAAGATCATCGTTAACCCCGGTGATCTGTATGTATCACTAAAAGACGTAACTCAATCAGGAAATCTCTTGGGAGCAGTAGCACGCGTCCCGAACAGCATTACCACAGGACGCATGACCCAAGACACAGTGAAGCTCATATTCATAAACAATATCATCGACAAATCATATTTTTACTGGACACTAAGAACTCCGGAGTATCGTTCTTACTGTAGGGCACGAGGAACAGGCACAACTAATCTATCTCTAAGCAGAGATGATTTCCTTTCCTTCAAGATCCCTAAACCATCTATTGAAGCAACGACCATTGCTCATACTCTTGATCATATCGAGAACATGATCGAGACCCGAAGAACTACAAACGAAACCCTGGAGGCCATGGCCCGTACCCTTTTCCAGGCATGGTTTGTTGACTTCGAACCAGTCCGAGCAAAGATGGAAGGGCGCTGGAAGCGAGGCCAGTCCCTGCCCGGCCTGCCTGCGCACCTGTACGACCTGTTCCCTGACAGGCTCATTGAGTCCGAACAGGGAGAAATTCCAAAGGGATGGAACACTTACACCTTTGGAGACGTTGCTGATCAAGTAAAAGGATCCATAACGCCGACGAACACCCCCAACGAGACATTTTTCCACTACAGTCTCCCAGCATTCGATTCTCAGCGCCTACCAGCAACCGAATTGGGAGGATCGATCAAGAGCAACAAAACCCCAGTCCCAAATAATTCACTACTGGTATCAAAACTCAATCCTCACATCCCCCGTATCTGGCTGATTGGCGATACCGGGAAGAATGCTGTGTGTTCCACAGAATTTATTGTATGGAAACCAAAACACCCTGCAAATAGTGCTTTTCTGTATTGCGTAGCTTCATCTGAGGCATTCATCGCGTCCATGACCCAACTGGTGACAGGGACATCGAACAGTCACCAGAGGGTCAAGCCAGAGCAGCTTCGCAGCATCCAAACCTTTTCGGCAAACGAACAGGCGATCAAGGCGTTTTCAGCAATCAGTGAATCAATCATGGAGCAAACACTGGGTAATCTTCAACGAAACCAGTCTCTAGCCCAACTTCGCAACACCCTCCTCCCCCGCCTCATGTCCGGCGAACTTCGCATCCCGGATGCCAAGCGGATAGCCGAGGAAGCACTGTAGCCCCATGGAGGTGACAACCAGGCGGGAGCTGCCCGCCCCCACTCATCTCCACCGCCTTAACATGAGCCCCGCCTCATGTTAAAAATTTCCTGTTTTTTTAACACGAGGAGGCCCTCATGCTCAGTCCGACCTACGCCATCCCAGAGCTGCCCCCCGCTGGCGCCGATCTCGAGACGGTCGAGGTCCTCCGGGCGCTGGCCCCGGCCCAGCGGCACCTGGCCGAACTCAAGGGCAGCGCCCGCAGCATCCCCAACCAGGGCATTCTGGTCGACACACTCACCCTGCAGGAAGCCAAGGCCAGTGCCGAGGTCGAAAGCTACGTCACCACGCAGGATGAACTGTTTCAGGCCGAGCTGTTCCCGGCCGAGAGCCTCTCGCCAGCCGCCAAGGAGGTGTCCCGCTATCGGGAGGCACTCAAGCGCGGCTTCGAACGCATGCAGGACCAGCAGGACCTGCTTACCAGCGGCACGCTGATCGACCTGTTCCAGTACATGAAGAACAGCAGCGAGTCCTTCCGCCACGCCCCCGGCACGGTGCTGAAGAACGACCGGACGGGCAAGACGGTGTTCGTCCCGCCGCAGGACAGGGCCGAGATCACCCGCCACATGGATGCGCTGGAGCAGTTCATCAACGCGCCCAATGAGCAGGGGCTGGCGCTGGACCCGCTGGTGCGCATGGCCATCATTCACCATCAGTTCGAGAGCATTCACCCGTTCAGCGACGGCAATGGCCGTATCGGGCGGATTCTGTGTGTGCTGTATCTAGTGAAGGAGGGGCTGCTGGACCTGCCTGTGCTGTACCTGTCGCGCTACATCAACCGGAACAAGCCCGAGTACTACCGCCTGCTGCAGGCAGTACGCGATGAGGGGGCGTGGTCGCCATGGATCGTCTTCATGCTGCAGGCTATTGCCGTCACGGCAGAAAGCACCGTGCGGCTGGTCCATGGCATGCGCGATCTGATGGCCAGCACCAAGCAGCGCATGCGTGACGAGCTGCCCGGCGTGTATTCACAGGACCTGCTCAACAACCTGTTCAGGCACCCGTACACCCGCATCGAGGCGGTAGTGAACGACATCGGCGTGTCCCGCCAGACCGCCTCCAAGTACCTGAAGCAGCTGCAGGAGATTGGCATTCTGACCGCGCAGACCCGGGGCAAGAACACCTACTTCATCAACGAGCCGCTGGTGCAGCTGATTTCCGAGGGAGAATGACCATGGCCTTTCTGTCCGAAGCCGATGTGGAACAGGCACTGCTGGCGCAGTTTGCGTCCCTGAACTACACCGTGGCACATGGGGACGACATTGGCCCCGAGGGCAAGAATACCGAGCGGAAAAGCTATCACGATGTCATCCTGCAACAGCGTTTCACGGACGCCGTCACAAAGCTGAACCCCACGCTCCCGGAATCGGCCCGGCAGGAAGCCATCAATCAGGTGCTTCAGCAGGAACTGCCCAGCCTGCTGGAAGAAAACCGCCGCCTGCACCGGCTGATGACCGAGGGCGTCAGCGTGACCTGCGACGACACCGACGGCTCACTGACCGGCCGCCTGGTCACCCTGTTCGATTTTCACAACCCCGAAAACAACGACTGGCTGGTGGTCAACCAGTTCACGGTCATCAAGGGTCAGAAGGAACGCCGCCCGGATGTGGTGGTGTTCGTCAACGGACTGCCGCTGGCCGTCATCGAGCTGAAAGCCCCCGGCAGCGCCGGCGCACACCTGCGCGGTGCCTACAACCAGCTGCAAACCTACAAGGACGACATTCCCGCCCTCTTCCGCACCAATGCGCTGCTGGTCACCTCGGACGGCATCAGTGCCCGGGCAGGTTCGCTGTCGGCCAACCTCGAGCGCTTCATGCCATGGCGCACCACCGACGGCCAGGCTGTGGCCGCCAAAGGCACGGCCGAGCTGTCCACGCTGATCGAAGGGCTTTTCGAGCACCAGCGCCTGCTGACGCTGCTGCGTGACTTCACCGTGTTTGGTGAAACAGGCGCCGGGCTGGTCAAGATCCTGGCCGGCTACCACCAGTTCCATGCCGTGCTGCATGCAGTGGCCTCCACGCGCCGGGCCTGCTCACTCATGTCCGGCGCTGCGGAACACCCGGCCGTCTATGGCCTGCCCGACACCAGCAGCCAGAAACCCGGTGACCGCCGGGCGGGCGTGATCTGGCATACGCAGGGTTCCGGCAAGAGCCTGCTGATGGCTTTCTATGCCGGCATGCTGGTGCGCGACCCGTTCATGAACAGCCCCACCCTGGTGGTACTGACCGACCGCAACGACCTGGATGACCAGCTGTTTGGCACCTTCTCGATGTGCCATGATCTCATCCGCCAGGCTCCCGAGCACGCCAACAGCCGCGACGATCTTCAGCGTCTGCTCAGGCGCAACGCCGGCGGCGTGATCTTCACCACCCTGCAGAAGTTCGGCGAAGCCACCGGCGTACTCACGGACCGGGGCAACGTGGTGGTCATTGCCGACGAGGCCCACCGCAGCCAGTACGGCTTCCGGGCCAGAATGAACACCGGGTCCGGCGAAATCTCGTACGGCTTTGCCAAGTACATGCGCGATGCGCTGCCCAATGCCACGTTCATTGGTTTCACGGGCACGCCCATCGAGAGCAGCGATGTCAATACGCCGGCCGTGTTCGGCAATTACATCGATGTGTACGACATCAGCCGTGCCGTCGAAGATGGCGTGACGGTGCCGATCTACTACGAGTCGCGACTGGCGCGCATCGAACTCGACGAGAACGAGACACCGACCATCGACGCCGAAGTCGATGAGATCATCGACGATGCCGCCCCCGCCGATCAGGACCGCCTCAAGAAAAAATGGTCCCGGGTGGAAGCGCTGGTAGGTAGCGACAAGCGTATCGCCCTGATTGCAAAGGACATTGTCGATCACTTCGAGGGGCGCCTCACGGCACTTGACGGCAAGGCGATGATCGTCTGCATGAGCCGGGCCATTTGCGTCAAACTGTATGATGAGATCATCAAACTGCGCCCGACCTGGGACAGTGACGACGACAAAACCGGCGCCATCAAGATCGTCATGACCGGCTCGGCCACCGACCCGCAGGCATGGCAGAGGCACATCCGCAACAAGGCGCAGCGCGAGCAGCTGCGGCTGCGCTGCCGTGACCCGAAGGATCCGCTGAGGCTGGTGATCGTGCGCGACATGTGGCTGACCGGCTTCGACGCCCCCTGCATGCACACCATGTACGTGGACAAACCCATGCAGCGCCACGGGCTGATGCAGGCCATTGCCCGGGTGAACCGGGTGTTCAGGGACAAACCGGCCGGACTGATCGTCGATTACATCGGCATCGCACAGAACCTGAAGTCCGCGCTGCAGCAGTACTCCCGCAAGGACCAGGACAACACCGGCATCGACGAGCGCCAGGCCATCGATGTCATGCTCGAGCGGTACGAAATTGTCCGCGACATGTACCACGGCTTCGACTACAGAAGCACACTGAACGGCACACCCCAGCAGCGCCTGCAGACCATGGCCGCCGCCATCGAGTGGATTCTGGACATGCAGCAGAAGCTGGCCGAAGAGAAAAGCTCTGCAGAGGACAAAAAGGCGGCACACCGTGTCTATCAGGATGCCGTGCTGGCGCTCTCCAAAGCCTATGCCCTGGCCGCCGCCTCGGACGAGGCGCGGGAAATCCGGGAGGAGGTAGGCTTCTTCCAGGCTGTCCGCGAAGCACTCGTCAAGAGCGCTGCAGCCTCGGAGGGCATGAGCCCGCAGGCCATGGACCTCGCCATCCAGCAGATCGTCAGCCGCGCCGTGGTGTCGACCGAGATCGTCGACATTCTGACCGCCATCGGCATCAAGAGTCAGGACATCTCCATCCTCTCCGACGACTTCCTCGTCGAGATGAAGCAGATGCCGCAGAAGAACCTGGCCATGGAGGCCCTGCGCAAGCTGCTCGACGACAGCATCCGCTCGCGCAGCAAGGCCAATGTGGTGCAGGCCAAAGCATTCACGGAACGTCTGGAGGACGCCGTGGCCCGCTATCACGCCAACGCCATCACCTCCACCGAGGTACTGCATGAGCTGATCGAACTGGCGAAGGAGATTCGCGCCGCCCGTCAGCGGGGTGAAGAGTCCGGCCTGTCGGACGAGGAGATCGCCTTCTACGACGCCCTGGCGCAGAACAAAAGCGCCGTCGAACTGATGAAGGAAGATGCACTCCGGCTGATTGCCCACGAGCTGCTGACCAGCCTGCGTGCCAACGTGTCGGTAGACTGGGCGCGGCGGGAGTCGGCCCGCGCCAGGATGCGTTCACTGGTCAAGCGCATCCTGCGCAAGTACGGCTACCCGCCCGACCTGCAGAGCGAAGCGGTGAAGACGGTGCTGCAGCAGGCAGAGGCGATGCTGGCGGAGTGGTCGGAGGAACAGGGCTGACACCCCTCACAGTGAAACGCCGGATTCACTCCCTCAACCTGCGATGGGCTGGAGCAGCATCACGCTGTTCATCCGCCCCGTCGGCGGGGGATCTGGGCCGATGGGCTCGGTTCGTAAGCCTTGAGGCCCGCATCTCCCGTCAGAATCTGAACACGAAAACCAGCCCTGGTATAGTGTTCGACCACCTGCTTGATGGTCGCATCGCCAATCGACAGTCCTCCTTTGGCCAGGCTTGGCCATTCAGCGGCCATGGCTTTCAGTTTTTCTGGCTCCCACAATGTCGACTGCTCCGTGAACGCAGCCCATGGAGAAGCGGCATCCGCCGTTGCTGCAATATGCCTTGCCAGCGCAACAGCACATTCGTAGCGCTGTGACGGCGCCTGAGCAATATGATTACCCGTTTCGATCAGAGACGCGATGGGAAGAACCAGGGCGCTACCCTGTGCAGTTTCTTCCTCGACCAGCGATGCAATACGCTCCGGAGTCCATCGGTCCTCCAGAGGCCCTGCGGTCTCTCTTCCGGGCACCTTGAGCCAGCAACACAGCACCGAGGTATCAAGCACCAGAACTTTTCTGTGCGGGGTCATCATGAAGTCCTTCAGTGCAACGAAGCAGCACGGCCCCCGGCCTGAAGGCTCGCCTCGATCAACCCCCGGCTGGACAGCCGCCCCACCGTTCCCTGCGCCAGCAGCTTCGGCAGATCATCCAGGTCTTCGAGCAGAGTCAGCTCACTGCTTCCCGTTGCCGGATCACGGTGTGCCACCGTGATGAACGGCACCATCTCCGTTCCCATGGCATCGAGCAGTGCCGGGTTGTGGGTCGTGACGATGACATCCACACGCCGACGGGCAGCCTCTTCTCGCAGCATCCCCAGCAGCAACTGGGCACGCGACGGGTGCAGGCCGTTGTCCACTTCCTCCACCACCAGCAGGCTGCCTTCAGGACGCGTCAGCAACGCCACCAGGATGGCCAGAAAGCGCAGCGATCCATCCGACATGCCGCGGGCATCCACCGCTGTTGCCTGCCCTGATTCTGGCCAGGCCTCATCGCAGTAAAGCATCGCATCAGTGCCGAACTTGCCCACAGCTTCGGCGTAGACACGCCGGATATCCCGCTCGGGCAACTGCCCCAGATAACGGGTCAGGGTTCCTTCGATGGCCTGCCTGCGCTGCTCGGGCAACGCCGCGAGTACGCCGGCAATATTGTTGGCATCTGGTTCCAGCTGGTCCGATAGAGGAGAGTACCCTCGCATGTGCGCAGGAATGGGATCAAGGATGAAGATGCCCTGTAGCGCACCGGTCACTGCAGACACCCCATCCTGAATCTCCTGCCGGTGCTTCTGCCCCACAAGTTGCGACAAGATGGCGTTGGCACGACTCATGGATCGTGGCGATCCCCGCTTTTCGTTGTACAAACGCGCCGTGACATTGGGGGCATCCGCCTCGCATTCATCCGTCCAGAACAGGCGAAGAGAGCCGCTCTGCACACCTCTCACCCCCTGCTCCCCTCGTTTGGCCGGGCGGTACTTGACACGTACAAGCTGTTCGCCAAGCAATTCACAACGGTTGGCCCGAACACGGACTTCAATGCGGTACTCGTAGTCTGTCAGGTCATCCGACCGCACCGTCACCAGCAGGCTGAACGTATCTCCCGGCTGCCGGGCAGCCCACTCCACCCCACCCCGCACGGCTCCAAGGGCCGCATCCCCCTGCAGCGCAGCCGTCAGCTGTGCTCCATGGGCAATCCGGTTGAGAAACAGCAGTGCATCCAGGGCATTCGACTTGCCACTGGCATTGGTGCCTATCAGCACCGTGAGCGGATCGACATGGAGCTTCGAGTCGCTGTAGCTTTTCCAGTTCTGAAACTCAAATGCGGTAATCACGGATCAATCTCCAGCACCCTGGGCCGAACAGTCAGTATGCACCACGCCATCCCCGCATGCCGAAGCAGCCACCAGCCCACGAAGAAGTCAACCATTTGGCACTCAAACTCGGAATCGAAGTGGCCGACAAGACATGCCATCAGGCCACATCCCATCCCGCACCCGCTTACCACTGGCGCTTGAAGCACAGAAAGCCCGTCCACTGCATGTTCTTCTTTGTGGATTTCGGCGGTCTTCACCGTTGCGGCGGATGGGTCAGACCGGAGACACCGTTTTCGTATCCACCAACGCCTGCAAGTGTTCGTACAACAGCTTCGGGATTTGCCCGCCGGTGAGGAGCACACCGGCCTCCATGTTCTGCTCCATCGCGTGACCGGTCAGATTGGCGCTGGTGATGAAGCACATGTCATCGTCGGCAACCACGACTTTGGCATGAACTCGCCCGTCGGCGAACTGCGTCGCCCGTTCGCGCCAAGCGTAGAGCTTCGCGGAGGGAACCAGCGTCCGCATCTTGCCGATCACGTCGAACGACATGCTGCCACCATGATCCTGCGAGGATTCGAGTAGCATCGAAATGCCCACGCCGCGCGTGCTCGCGTCGTTCAATGCCTTCACGATGGTCGAGACGTCATAGGCCACGAAGCTGGTGACGAACAAGGTCTGCTTGGCCGCGCCGATGACTTGCAGCAGCGCCTGCTCGGTGCGACGGGCGGAGACGAAGGGCGTCGTCGGCCCCGTCCAAACGAGTTCGGTAGACTGGTGCTTCGACACGTTCTCGAACGCATGGCTGGCAGCGAGCAGCATAGAGGCCAGTTCACCGGAATCGACCGACGTGGCCCGCCATGCTTCGACGAGCCGTTCGACGACGGTTTTGGCCGCAGCCGTGCCGACGACATCCGACAGGGTGACGTTCGCCTTCGTGTCTCCGATCTTCCGAATCGCGCCCGCCAGCGCCCGCACCTTCTCTGGCGACACCAAACAAACCACGGCTGTGACGCTTTCCAGCAACCTTTCCATGTCACAGCCCCGCAAAGAACGCAGCATCGCCTCGGTCGAGGGTCTGCACCAGCAACGATCTGTCGAGGTACCGGTTGCCCCGTTCGCACGAGGTTTCGGCGACCAGACTACACGCATGGCAGGCTGCCGCATGCAACGAACGGTCTTTGCCCGGATCGTGTTCCGAACACAGAGGATCGGACGAACAGATCTTCGACCGGTTCAGCGCCTGCCGCAGAAGCCGACCAAGGTTCTCGGGCTTGCCGAGATCGACGAGGCCACCCAGCGTCCCATCAGAATCAGCGGCCGCCGTGTAGATGAGGATACCCGCTTGCGGATTGGCACTCGACACATCGGCGTAGATACGTTCTCGGATGCTCGCCGCGTTATAGCCGCATTCCAGCGCCAGTTCGCGGATGAGCAGGTGCGAGAGCGTGTGTAGCATGGCGTAGCGGATGCCCGGGTAGCCCTCGTTCGGATCGAGGTGGCGCGAATTGCGCCATCCACCATGACCAGCTCTGAGCATTCCGTCCACGCGCTGGACGCCAACCAGGGCTTCCCACATCTGCAACGCCGCTTCGTCGAACTGGATGAAGATACCTTCGCCGTGAACCTGATTCGCAGGCACCCAATCCGGCTTGAAGCGCGCAAGGCCTGCCATCTGCGGGCGCACGTTCGGGTCGCTCGACTCCTCGGGCGCTTCCACACGGGTAAAGCCCAACAAGGCATTGACCTCGCGCAGCCGCTCCAGCAACAGCACTCTGGCGATCCGGTTCTCGAATCCCGTGGGTATGCCTACCTTTTTGCTCATGAAGTGCGGGTAGTCGGCAGGCGGATTGGCCGCCGTCAGCACTTCCCACTCCGGCCCTTTGATGTCGGCTTCGCCGACCGTCTCCTGATCGCCGCCGTTGCGATGGGCCTCGGTGGCCGCCCAGATGTCCGACGCCGGGTACTTGTCGATGCCTGGCAGGGCTCCTGTCTTCTTCAGCATTTTCACGGCCACGGCGACGGCTGCCTCGGAATCCAGATCCTCGAAGAATTCCCAACCATCCTGAACCAGTTGGCCGAGCGGATCATTGGCTTGCGGGATGGCAAGCGCCGGCAGCGTGATCGGGAACCAGCTATTCGTCGAACCCAGCAGAACGGCTCGCGCTTCCTCGTCACACTCCTCATCGAAGTGGTCGAGGTGCGGATGCCTGCCCCGGCAACTCGGCAGATTTTCCTTCCCGGCCTTGCCGAAGGCGTGGGCCATGCTGCGCGACGCCCCACAGGCATCACACTTCACCCACAGGTTCTCGGTCTGCAACGAAGCCCCGCTCTCGAAGAAGCGCAGCGTGCCTTTTTTGCACGAGCTGTTGCCGCCGTGGACGAAGTAATGCCACGGGAAGTCGTCGAGATGACCGTCCCGGCAGGCCAAGAGAAAACGCGCTGGAACGGCGTCGGCGTCCTTCGCGGGCTGATCGCCCTTGGAGCCTCGGCATGCCTTGTGGACGAAGCGGGTACGTTCCGGGCGGAAGCGGTTCTCCTTGATCTCGAACAGCCCGGCATCGAAGGGCGACAGCAGGCCGCACTTCACGCAGCGCATCCAGCGCGGGAACGGGCGAACGGGCACACCGATGTTCGCTTCCGCTGACCACGGATCGACGAGTTCGCTCTTCTGGAACGGTGGCATGCGCAGGCTCTCCACCTGCACGCCGAGCACCTTGCGCACGGCGGCGAGCAGGCGCGGTTCGGCGATGGGCTGGCACCGATCCATCTCCCATTGGTCGATACCCAGCGTCACCACCGACAGGCTCGGCAGGTCGATCAGCGCGCCCGGCCCGTATGTCCAGAGCAGTTGACTGGGGCGGACTTCCCCGACGGGTGTTTTATTGGTGGTCATGATCAGTCCTCGTCGTTCGGCAACGGACGCGGCCTCCATTCGTGGTCGTCCGAGATGTGCCCGGTGTTCATGATCAGGCGCACGCCCGGCTCCACCTCGCGCATCGACATCGGCACCGTCCAGTTGTCCCACGCATGGATGCCCGGCGACTTGATCAGCCCGACCATCGTCGCTGCCTGTGCGCCGCGCTTCTCATAGGCCAGCGTGCGACCGGGCACGCTCACTTCCTTGGCCCACTCGTCCGCGCGCTCCCTCAGTTCCCGCTCGGCCAGACTCTTGATGGCGGCCGCCTCGCTGACGTTCCACGCCCGCCGCACCAGCACGTCGATGGCATCGGTGATCTCGGGCTTGTCGGACTTTTCCAGCTCGCCCGCGCCCACGTTCGGGCTGAAGGTGTCGTTCTTCAGACGCGTCAGGGAGAGCAACGCACCAGTCAGGCCGCGATCCATCGCACGTGGCGAGAAAGGCGTCACCGACTGCGCCTCCACATGCTTGTAGAAGGTAGCGTGGTAATGCTCGAAGGTCTCGTAGTGCGAGAGGTCGCGTGGACGCGCCCACGTGAGCACCGTACAGACCAAGCCGGGGAAGGAACGGCCCACGCGGCTGGTGGCTTGGATGTATTCCGCCGTGCCTTTGGGCTGACCGTTCACCGCCATCAGACCCAAGCGATTCACGTCCACACCGACAGACAGCATGTTGGTCGCCAACACTACGTCGATGGCACGGGTGTCACCCTCGTTCCACTTCGTCACGAACTTGCCGGTGGCCATATCGAGCGCGGCCTTGAACTTGACCTCCAGGTGGTCGAGATACTTCGGGATGTCCTGGCTGGAGACGCGCGAGGTCAACTCACGGATGTTGTTGACGCTGCGCTGCGCGAGCGCGGGTCGCTCGACCATGCTCATCTGCACGCGGTAGGAACGTGTCTGCACGTCGTCCTCGGCCAAGCGCCGCATCCCGCCCAACTCGCGCAGGGAGTTGAAGTAGCCGACCATCGTCATGTACGGGTCGGCGGGCTCGCCGAAGCGGTCGAACAAGGCTTGGGCTGCGGTGAGGAAGGCGGTATAGACGCGGATCAGCATCGCGGGCCGGGAACTGCCGGGCGAACACACACCCAGATAGCGCCGTCCAGGTCTCTCCTCGATCGGGCGCTGCACCGAGAAGCAGTTGTCTTCTACGTCCAGGCCATGCGGCGGAAAGACCGACACACGCCGCATGAACACATTGTTCACCTGTTCTTTGGCTTTGCGCACGGTCGCCGTGGATGCGACGATCTTCGGTTTGACCGTCTTGCCGTCGAGCGTCCAGCCGGACAGTTCATCGACGGCGGATTCGTACAGGCCGACCATCGTGCCCAGCGGGCCGCTGATGAGGTGGAATTCGTCCTGGATGATCAGATCGGGCGGACGGATCGGTGCGACGTTCTTGACCTTGACAGCTGGCAGACCTTTCCCGGCAGTGTGATTCCCCGTGCAATCGCAGTCGGGCCACAACAGACCGTGGCGTTCGCACTCCTGATGCACACGACCGAACAGCGTGCGCACCTGCCCGCGCCACGCCATCATGGCGAACTTGTCCACGGTGGCGATCATCATCGTCGGCGGGCGATGGTAGATCTCCTCGTCCACCGTCAGCACCGGGATGCCGGGATGCGGCAAACTGCTCGACCTGCCACGAGAGAACGTGCAACTGCTTTTCTTGTCGCCGCAGTATACGATCGTCCTACCGCGCCCCCTGTCGACGACGACGTCTTTTCCGGGGTCGATCGCGGAGCCACACCACGGGCAACTGGTGAGCTGCAAGGGCGAAGTACGTCCTGCCTTGTTCTTTCCCGAATCACGTAAATCTTGAATGGCGCGATGACTGTCCTCGGTCGTCCCCGGCGTCACCTTGTTGCCGACCCAAAGGCCGATGGTGAAAGGCTCCTTACCAAGCGACTCATCACCTTGAACGAGAGCATCCCGCCGGAGTTTTTCCATAGCGCAGATCAATGCGGTGGCGCGCTGGAATTGCTGCAAGGTCAGCAGGCGCAGCGTGTAACGCATGATCACGGCCAGTCCACGCGAAGCGTCGTAGCCGCCGAGCTTGCCTTGCAGACGGCGAATCGCCATCGTGAACGCCGCCACGCCCAGATACGCTTCCGTCTTGCCGCCGCCGGTGGGGAACCACAGCAGATCGGCGTGGGCTTCCATCGGCTGCACCCGATCCGGGTGCGTGGGATCGGCCAGCGACGGGATCGACAGCAGCAGGAACGCCAACTGGAACGGACGCCAGCTCCGGTTCTTCGGCAGATCGAATTGGTCGACCGTCACGTCTCGCCCGCGCCGCACTTCCAGCGCATACAGGCTGCGCACACGCTGGATCGCCATCGCCCGATTGGCGAAACGGAAAGCGGACAGCGCCTTGCCGTCGTTCTTCAGCGTGTCGATGCCCTGCTGCAAGCGCATCTGGATTGCCTGACACCGATCCAGAGCCTGTGCAGCCTGCGTGTCATACCCAACCACGTCCTCACCGATGCGTTCGCGCTGCTCGGTGATCCACGCCGCGTAGTCCTTCGTCAGCACGTTCAGGGCATCGACCAGCTCGGTGACTTCCAGCGTGGCGAGGCGCTGCATGTCGAGCAGACCGCTCGCCACCATCTCCTTCATCGCCGGACGGTCGGCAGGGTCGAGACCCGGCGTCTCCGTGACTTGAACTTCGTACTGCGGCAAGACGGTGGTGCGCACCTCGGTGGCCAGCGTCACGTCGTCCGCCGTCTCGGCGTGGACGGCGACGCCGTGGCCGACCGCGAACTCCACGCGGTTGCGATAGATCATCTCCAGCGCTTCGCGCTCCGGATCGCTCCCGTCGGCATCCAGCACCGGGCGCCGACGGAAGATGGCGCGCTTGGATGCCTCTGCCTCCGCGCGCACGATCAGTTCCGGCTGAAACAACCATGCCGTATCGCGATTGATGTCGGGTTCTTTCTGCGTGTTGATCAAGAACAGCGTCACCAAGCGGTCGCCGTTGGCGTTCTTGGCGCGAATGGAGCCTTGAATCCGCACCGCCGGACGGTTCGCGTCCGGCGCCTGGTTCGGAATCCCACCTTCGGTGAGCGGCAGCACCAGTTTTCCACCGCAGGGAATGCGCTGCCAGACCTTGGCCTTCTGACCATTGGGCCGGGTCTGTTCGTGTTCATTGTTCGGCACACGCTCGTAGCTGCCCCAACGCGCCTCGACCTCGATGCACTCGGCATCGCCATCCACGCAGAAGGTCATGCCGAAGCTGCTGGGCACCAGCGACTGATTGCTTGCAGCGTCGATCTCGTCCGAGCTGTCCGATTCGGGTTCCACCCGCCCCGTGGCCGTGCTGAACTCGGCACCGGGTTCGTGCTGTCCGGGCACGATAGGGTCGGTGGGCTCCTCCACATCCTCCTCTGCCAACGGACCTTCCAGTCCTTCGATCCCGCCCTGAGCATCTTCACGCGGAGCCAGTTTGCCGACCAGATAGCGGTCTCGCACGCTCATGTCCACGATGCGTTCGTGCGGTCCCCCCGCCGGGCCGAGTAGGTCATCGACCACGGCCAGTTGCAGCAACTCGCGGATGTAGGCCCGATCCTCGACCGGCCGCACGCCACCCACGGCCTGATGCAGCGCCGAGGACAGGGCCGCGACGAACTCGTCCCACTGGATACGCCCGACGTTGCCCGACGATGGCGGAGCCAACGAAACACTGGCGACCGGCACTGGTGTATCAGCGACGGACAGCCGGTCGAAGAAGACCGTGGTCGTTTCGAGGTCGGAGCGGAGCTGCAAGACGCGCCCGGCACGCACGATCTCCCCGGCGGGGTTCAGCACAAGCACCCAATCGTCCTCGGCGATGGCCTGATACAGCGAGCGGTCGCCCTTCAAGACGAGGGTGTAGGGCGCGAGCCTACGATCGGTGCCGAGGCCGTGATCGACGGCGATCCACGCATTGACGTTGCTCATGGTTGCCCCATTCATATGCTCTCCAGCAAGTGCGCAATGACTTCCGGAGACGGCAACTGGTCTTTCAGCTTCTTCGGCAGCGTCTTGGTGATTTCGTAGGTCGCCACGCCGATGGGCTTACGCGCATCGCGCAGCGCGTATTCGACGATGGTGCGGGTTTTCTCCTTGCACAGGATGATGCCGATGGACGGGTTCTCATCCTCCTGCCGCACCTGCGCATCCAGCACCGTGAGGTAGAACTGCATCTTGCCAACGAACTCGGGCTCGAACTCGCCAATCTTCAGCTCGATGGCAACCAGCGCGCGCAAGCGGCGATGGAACAGCAGCAGGTCGATGAAGTATTCCTTGCCTTCCACGTCCAGCCGGTACTGACTGCCCATGAAGGCGAACATACCCCCCATCTCACGCAGGAAATCCTCGATGCGAGCAATCAGCGCGCGTTCCAGTTCGCGCTCACTGTGCTGTTCGCCCAGTTCAAGGAAGTCAAAGGCATACTCGTCCTTCACCGCCAGCTTCGCCTGTGCACGCAGCGCGGGCGTGAGGGTCCTGTCGAAGTTGGTCTGGCCAAGCAGCGATTTCTCGTAGCTCTGGTTATCGATCTGGTGGACGAGCACATTCTTGGTCCAGCCGAACTTGCGTGTCATGCGCAGGTAGAATTCACGTTCCTGCGGGTCCTTGCAACGCTGCAGGATGATGAGGTTGTGCGACCAGCCGACTTGTGCAACCAGCGGTTGCACTTTCACATCGTCGCGGTAGAGCAGAAAAAATTCCCGCATGTAGAACACGTTTCGACGGGAAAATCCACCCACACCAGGAAAGGCGTCCCGCAAGTCATCTGCCAGCCGTTCTGCAATGGCCGCACCATGTCCGGCATCCTGCTGCCGTTCCACGATCAGCCGCCCGATATCCCAATACAGGCCGACAAGTTCCTTGTTGACCGCCCGCAACGCCGCGTATTGCGCGGACCGGATGCGCGCCTTGACCTCGGCCAGGAAAGCTGGGTAGTCTTTCTCCGCAAAAGTCTCTCGCACCGCTGGTGCGAGTTTCTGGTGGGTGGTTCTCTTGCGCGTAGTCATCGGCATCCTCTCTGGTAGGTTCGGCGTCATTATCGCCCAGCATCCGGTAGATCCTGCTGCTGCCATCGAGGATGAGGTCTACCGGTAAAACACCAGAGCTGGTGGCTCTGGACGTGCTGCAGAAGATGCCGGGTGGCGGGAGAAGTACGGGGTACGAACTGGCACCACCCCGGCCTCCATACCAGCAGAACTGCCGGCAGGGCTCATCCGGATACGCTCAATGACCTCACCGCCCGTTGCGCTCGCCCTGCTCTCTCACCCCCCAGTCCCGCCGCCGCACCTCACCCGTCTGGTGGAACTGCCGGATCAGCCGCACGTATTCCAGATAGTCCGCGTTTTCGGTGGCCAGCCGGTTGACCATGTCCCAATCCACCTCGTCGTGCTCACGGGCCGGAATCAGCACCTGGCTGTCGGCCGGGTTTTCCACATCCAGCTGGATCAGCCCGATGCCGTGTGCGGCGTACAGCATCCGCAGCTCCTTCAGCGTATCTGCCCCCACCACCTCGGCCGCCACCAGATAGCCGAAGTTGGCCCACGACGAATTCGACACCGCCTGAAAGAAACTCTCGCGCACGTTCGAGCGATTCAGCAAAAGCTTCACCTCGAAGGACCACAGCCGGGCCCGGCGTGCCGAACACTGGCTCACGCAGTCGCGCACCTCCCGCGCCCAGTCTGCACCCAGATCCTCCATGGCCACCACATCCGGATGCAGCCAGTGATTGCCACTCACGCCACGCCGGTTGGATGAGCGTTTTTCATCGATGCGCAGGCTGTACAGCCCAAATTCCTCGCGGATGAACAGGTCCAGCATCGGATACAGGGCGTGTTCGGTCATTCGGGGCTGTAGAGCCTCCGTCGGAAACGCCGTATCCCGACCGCCGATTTCATGTTCGACCGCCGCCACCTCGGCGCTGTCGGACAGGGTCGAGTAGTAATACCTTCGGGGGCGCCCCTCCGTGGTCTTCACTTCGGGATGACGCTTCTGCAGACCGGGACGCTGGGCACCAATCTCGGCCATCAGCTGCTGCACCAGCTGCGTGTCGGTCGTGATGGATGAACTGGCCGCTTTCTTGGCCGCACACTCGGCAGGGTACGCAGCAAACACCCACTCGGCCAGCTGCCGGGCGGTGAACTTCTCCTCCGGCCGGGACTTCATGTAACCAACCACGGTCTTCACCAGGTTCATCGACATCAGATGTGCCCTCCCTGACCAATCCTTGCGCCCCTCCCCCATCCGGTCAAGAGCCCAACGCCCGACGGTCCAATCCACAGGACAACAGTCGTCACCCACTCCATGAAGTTCCGTTACGCAGGTATATCTTGACTTTTACCGATATTACGGAACATCATGCCTCCATGAGCAAAGACACCTCCACCAACAGACTGCTCGCCCTCGCCCGGGAAAGAGGCCTGCTGCGTGCCAGCATGCTGACAAGCCATGCCATCCCCCGTGTTGCCCTGACACGAGCCGTCCGAAACGGTCAGCTCGAACGCCTCAGCCGTGGTCTTTATGGTCTGCCCGACCGTCCCGTTTCTGCCCACACAACGCTGGCGGAGGCCGCACGTCGTGTCCCAAGGGGCGTAATCTGCCTGCTGTCGGCCTTGACTTATCACGAACTCACCACCCAGGCCCCCTTTGAAGTCTGGCTGGCCATCGACAACAAGGCTCGCGCTCCCAGTCTGGAGTACCCTCCCCTGCGACTGATGCGTTTCTCTGGCCCTGCTCTGACGGAAGGCGTGGAAACCTGCACCATCGATGATGTGCCGGTACGCGTCACCAGCGTGGCAAAAACCGTCGCGGATTGCTTCAAGTTTCGCAACAAAATTGGTCTGGATGTCGCCCTCGAAGCCCTGCGCGATGCCTGGTACGGCAAACGTGCAACCAGTGATGAAATCTGGCACTACGCCAAAATCGATCGAGTGGCCAACATCATGCTCCCCTACATGGAAAGCCTTTCATGAACAAACGAAACGTCTGAGAATCGGTTCGTGCGCGAATCCTCAACAGAACACGCCAGCAGAAAGGCGACTTCAGCCGCGTCTCCCGTCCCGGACCGAAGCATGTACCCCTTCAACACTGCCGTGCTGGTTCAGGCTGGGGTCACGCCTGGACCAGCTATTGTTCCGTTTTGTCGGCACATATGAACAAGTAACGAAAAAACGGAACACCTGCTCCAGTCACCCCCCACCCATCCGCTGCTCCCGGTACTGCCGGCCTGCACAGGGCAGAAAGCCCCTTCCACCACC
>ERZ773068.564-NODE-564-length-19615-cov-5.224489_pt1 | contig 19615 bp, 14 predicted proteins | sample MGYA00580620_ERZ773068 | MGnify/ENA primary metagenome ERZ773068 (study PRJEB29015, sample SAMEA2737983) | human oral metagenome | biome: human oral; feature: human-associated habitat; material: dental | place: China | collected 2101 ... | reverse complement strand
AAGTCGCACGAGGACCGTGCCGACGACGTGCTGGCCATCATCGACCGGCTGCGCCGCCGGATGGCCGAACGGCCCGAGGCCGAACGTCGGACCATGGGCGTCTGGTTCCAGCCGGTGCAGGAACTCTCCATTGAGGACCGCATCAGCCGCGCCCAGTACCAGATGACGCTGAGCACCCCCGACACGGGACTGCTGGCCGAGTGGGTGCCGCGCCTGCAGGCCGCGCTGGCCCAGCGGCCCGAGCTGGCCGACATCGGCAGCGATCTGCAGAACGACGGCTGGCAGGCCTACGTGGAGATCGATCGCACCGCCGCCGCTCGCCTGGGCGTGCAGGTGCAGACCATCACCGCGGCCCTGCAGAATGCCTTCGCGCAGCGGCAGATTGCCACGCTCTTCACGCAGTCCAACCAGTACCGCGTGGTGCTGGAGCAGGATCCGGCACGGGCCCAGGGCATGGCGGCGCTGGACCACGTGTTCGTGGCGGCGTCCGACGGCACGCCGGTGGCGCTTTCCGCTCTGGCACACTGGAGCAACCGCAAGGCGCCGGTGGTGGTGAACCATCAGTCGCAGTTCCCGGCGGCCACGCTGTCCTTCAACCTGGGCAACGGCCATTCGCTGGGGGATGCGGTGGCGGCTGTGGAAGAGGTGCAGCAGCAGCTGGGCTGGCCGCTGTCCATCGAGAGCCGCTTCCTGGGGGCGGCCGAGGCGTTCCGGGCATCGCTGTCGAACACGCTGTGGCTGGTGCTGGCCGCCGTGGTGGTGATGTACCTGGTGCTGGGCATCCTGTACGAGAGCGCCATTCACCCCATCACCATCCTGTCCACGCTGCCCTCGGCCACGGTGGGGGCGCTGCTGGCGCTGCTCGTCAGCGGCCGGGCGCTGGACATGGTGGCCGTCATCGGCATCGTGCTGCTCATCGGCCTGGTGAAGAAGAACGGCATCATGATGGTGGACTTCGCGCTGGAGGCCGAGCGTCATGAACGGCTGTCGGCGCGTGCTGCCATCCACCGCGCTGCCATCCTGCGTTTCCGGCCCATCCTGATGACCACGCTGGCCGCGCTGCTGGGCGCGCTGCCGCTGATGCTGGCCAGCGGGTCGGGCGCCGAGCTGCGCCAGCCGCTGGGTCTGGTGATGGTGGGAGGGCTGCTGGTCAGCCAGGTGCTCACGCTCTACACCACGCCCGTCATCTACCTGTTCTTCGAGCGGATCGCGCAGCGCCGAGGCCGATGAAGCCGTTCTTTCCGCTGACCTGCTGCCCATGAGCCCGTCCCTGCCGTGATTGCCCGACGCCGATGAATCTGTCCCGTCCCTTCATCCGCCGCCCCATCGGCAGCACCATGCTGGCGCTGGCCATCCTGCTGGCGGGCCTGCTGGCCTGGCGGATGCTGCCGGTCTCGCCCCTGCCGCAGATCGACACGCCGATGGTGGTGGTCTCGGCCAGCCTGCCCGGGGCCAGCCCCACCAGCATGGCGGCGACCGTGGCCGGGCCGCTGGAACGGGCGCTGGGCGCCATTGCGGGGCTGTCGTCCATCTCGTCGTCCAGCAGCACCGGCACAACCGAGGTGCGGCTCTTCTTCGACATCGATCGTGACCTGAACGAGGCCTCGCGCGAGGTGCAGGCGGCCATCAACGGCGTCATCGACCAGCTGCCGCCCGGCATGCCCGGACGGCCCACCTTCCGCAAGCTCAATTCCTCCACGTCGCCCATCCTGGCGCTGGCGCTGTCGTCGGCCACGCTTCCGCCCAGCCAGCTCTACGACCTGGCCGACAACATCGTGCTGCAGAAGATCTCGCGCGTGCAGGGGGTGGGCGAGGTCTCGCTGGGCGGCGCATCGTTGCCGGCCGTGCGCATCCGCTTCGAGCCCAGCGCGCTGGCTGCCCTGGGCATGTCGCTGGAGGATGCACGCCAGGTGGTGGTGGCCGCCAGCGCCGAGGCGCCCGAGGGTTTTCTGGAAGATGAAGGCAACCGCTGGCTGGTGGCCACCGGTCGCAAGCTGAAGAACGCGGCCGACTTCTCGGACCTGGTGCTGCGCTGGAAGAACGGCCAGGCCGTGCGGCTCTCGGACGTGGCCGAGGTAAGCGATTCGGTGGAGAACCGCTACAGCAGCGGTTTCCACAACCATCAGCCCGCCATCATCGCGCTGGTCACCCGTCAGCCCGATGCCAACGTGGTGGCCACCATCGATGCCATCAAGGCCACGCTGCCGCAGCTGCAGGCCATCCTGCCGCCCCAGGCCAGCCTCACCGTGGTGATGGACCGTTCGCTGGGCATCCGCGGCAGTCTGGCCGAGGCGCAATGGACGCTGGTGTTCTCGTGCCTGATCGTGGCGGCCGTGGTGTGGCTCTTCGTGGCACGGCTGCGCACCGCGCTCATTCCGGTGGCGGTGATCCCGGTCTCGCTGATCGGCACCTTTGCCGTCATCTGGCTGGCGGGTTTTTCGCTCAACAACCTCAGCATCATGGCGCTGGTGGTGGCCGCCGGCCTGGTGGTCGATGACGCCATCGTCGTGCTGGAAAACATCACCCGCCACACCGAGCGGGGGCTATCGCCTTACCGGGCAGCGATGCGCGGCGCGGGCGAGGTGAGCTTCACGCTGCTGGCGCTGAATGTGGCGCTGGTGGTGGTGTTCGTGGCCGTGCTGTTCATGGGCGGCATCATCGAGCGGCTGTTCCGCGAGTTCTCGCTCACGCTGGCAGCGGCCATCGTCATCTCGCTGGTCGTGTCCATCAGCCTGACGCCCGCGCTGTGCGCGCATGTTCTGCCGCGGGAAAGACGGCAAAAGGCAGCCGAACATGGCGCTGCACAGGCTGCCGCTTTGCCGGGGAACATGCCGGATGTGGCCCATGATGCAGGGCAGGGGACGCCGGGGGATGGATCGGTGTCCTTGCAGGATGACGCCGAAGTGGCCCGCGCCCCATGGCATCGGCGCCTGCTAGGGCTTCATGCCAGCTATTTCCATCATCTGCAGGCGGCCTATGAGCAGTCGCTGGCCTGGATGCTGCGCTACGCCTGGTATGGGATCGTGGCCCTGGTGGGATTGATTGCCGCCAGTGTCTGGCTGTTTGCCAACCTGCCACGCTCGGATCTGCCCGAGCAGGACACGGGCGTGATCGGCGCCTTCATCCGGGGCGACGACGGCTTCTCCTTCCAGGTCATGCAGCCGCGCATCGAGCGCTACCGCCGCTGGATCCTGTCCGATCCGGCCGTGCAGGATGTGGCCGGCATCAGCGGTGGCAACGGTGGGCTCACCAACGCCCGCCTGGTCATCACCCTCAAGCCGCTGGCCGAACGCAAGGTGTCGGCGCGCCAGGTCATCGACCGCCTGCGCCGCAACGCACCGCAGATGGCGGGCACCATGTTCTTTGGCCGTGTGGAGCAGGACCTGCAGCTGTCGCCCCCGAAGTTCGGGGACGACGCCGATCACGTGATCGTGCTGAAGTCCGGCGACCGGGATCTGCTGCGGACCTGGAACCAGCGGCTGGGCGTGGCGCTGTCGAAGCGCCCCGAGCTGGAGAACGTCCGCTACAGCCTGGGTGAGGACACTCGCCAGATCGTGCTGGAGATTGACCGCAACACGGCCAGCCGATTGGGTGTGCAGCTGACCGACATCTCGGCGGCGCTCAGCAATTCGTTCGCGCAGCGCCAGGTGGCCACGCTGTACCAGGACCGCAACCAGTACCGGGTGGTGATGGAGGTCTCCGAGCGCTTCACCGAGAATCCGCTGGCGCTGGATCGCGTGCAGATCATCACCAGCGAGGGCAAGTCGGTGGCGCTGGCCGAGGTGGCCCGCTGGCACTTCGGCATGGTGCAGGACCGCGAGCGACACGTGGACCAGTTCTCGGCTTCCACCATCAGCTTCTCGGTGGCGGCCGACGTGACCGACGCCGCGGCCCTGGAGGCCGTGCGTGACGTGATCGACGCCGAGCGCATGCCGGTCACCGTCATTGCCGACATCGACGGCGACGATGGTCGGCCCAAGTCACTGGTCAAGGCCGACGGCCAGGGTTGGCTGATTCTGGGCGTGGTGCTGGCCGTCTATCTGGTGCTGGGCATCCTGTACGAGAACCTGCTGCATCCGATCACCGTGCTTTCCACCATTCCCTCGGCGGGCGTGGGGGCGCTGCTGGCGCTGTGGGCCAGCAACACGCCGTTCAGCCTCATTGCGTTGCTGGGGCTCTTCCTGCTCATCGGCGTGGTGATGAAGAACGGCATCCTGATGATCGATGTGGCGCTGAAGAAGCAGCTCCACGAAGGACTGGCCCCGCAGGTGGCCATCCTGCAGGCGGCCGGCCAGCGCCTGCGCCCGATCCTGATGACCAACGTGGCCGCACTGGCTGGCGCCATTCCGCTGGCCATGGGCCTGGGCGATGGCGGCGAGCTGCGCCGTCCGATGGGTCTGGTCATCATCGGCGGCCTGGCGGTCAGTCAGCTCATCACCCTCTACACCACGCCGGCGCTGTACCTGCTGCTGGAGCGGTTGCAGCAGAGGCTGCGGCGGGGCCGGCGCTAGAATGGCTTCCCTCTTTCCTCCTTGACTGAACCATTCGCTCCCGGAGCGTCATCTGCATGGACACCCTGCTGAAAATCGTCCGCTTCACCAACAAGACCTTTGCCCTGTGGGTGCTGCTGTTCGGCGCCCTGGGTTTCGTGTTTCCGAGCCTCTTCCTGGGCCTGCGCAGCTGGATTCCCTACCTGCTGGCGGCCGTCATGCTGGGCATGGGCCTCACGCTGTCGGTGAAGGACTTCACCGGCGTGCTGCGCTACCCGAAAGCCGTGCTGGTGGGCGTGTGCGCCCAGTTCCTCATCATGCCCGCGCTGGCCTGGGGGCTGTGCAAGGTCTTTGACCTGCCACCCGATCTGGCCGTTGGCGTCATCCTGGTGGGGGCCTGCCCGGGCGGCACCGCGTCCAACGTCATGACCTATCTGGCCCGTGGCAACACGGCGCTGTCGGTGGCCTGCACCACGGTGGCCACGCTGCTGGCGCCGCTGCTCACCCCGCTGGTGTTCTGGCTGTTTGCCTCGCAGTGGCTGCAGGTGGATGCCTCGGGCATGTTCCTGTCGGTGGTGCAGGTGGTGCTGCTGCCCATCATCGTGGGTCTCATCATCAAGGCCATCCTGGGTCATCGCATCGACCACGTGGCCGAGACCATGCCGCTCATCTCGGTCATTGCCATCGTGCTGATCGTCGGTGCCGTCGTGGCCGGCAGCAAAGACCGCATCATCGATTCGGGCCTGCTGATCTTCGGTGTGGTGGTGCTGCATAACGGTCTGGGCTACCTGGGCGGGCTGCTGGCCGCGCGTCTGTTCCGGCTGCCGCTCTATGACGGCAAGGCCCTTGCCATTGAGGTCGGCATGCAGAACTCCGGCCTGGGCGCCACGCTGGCCGGCCTGCACTTTGCCAGCGCGCCCATCGTCGCCGTGCCCAGCGCCGTCTTCAGCTTCTGGCACAACGTCTCGGGCCCCATCCTGGCCACCTGGTTTGCCAGCCGCCCCAACGGCAACGAGGGCACGGAAGAAGCGGGCGGGAAGGGCGCCTGACCGGGCTTCACGCTGGAAAGGCCGGTCGTCCTGACACGGTGCCGGCCGGTCCGGCATCGCATCGGTCAGCCCTGCGGCTTCCGGACGGTCTGATGCGCGGTCGGACGGTCTGACCTGCTGTCGGACGGTCCGGCTGGCGATTTCCCGCTGCAAAAAGGGGGAATATCCGCCACAGCCACACCCGGACCATTCATGGCGTCGTAAACTGGGGCAGCACCCGTGCTTCACCCTTTCTCCACCTTCCCTGGCTTGCTTTCATGCCTGACATGACCGCTCGGACCCCGATGACCGTGACGACCCTCTTTCGCCGCACCACGCTGGCGACCAGCCTGCTGCTGGCGCTGGCTGGCTGCAGCGTGATGACCCCCTACAAGGTGCCTGCCTCGGCGCTGGAAGCACCGCTGGAGCAGAACAGCGGCTGGCATCTGGCGTCCAGTACCGAACGTGAGGCAGCCGCGAACCAGTCGCAGGCTGGCCAGAACGGTGCCGTTGGCCAGAAGACGGGGACGGCCGACAAGGCTGCGCCCCGGGGCACGGATCCCAGCGCAGCGGGAGCGCCGTCCGGTGGCACGGGGGGTGATGCCGGCCAGAAGACGGGCGTGGCCGGGAACGGTCAACAGCCCGATGACCGCATTGCCGTCGTCAGCCTGATCGATGGCGCCGCCTTCCAGGATCCGGTCCTGAAGGATCTGCTGCAGCGCCTGCAGTCCGGCAATCTCTCGATGGTGCAGGCCGAGGCCCGACTGCGCCAGGCCCAGGCCACGCTGTCGGGGGCGGGGGCAGCCCGCCTGCCGCAGGTCGGCGTCAACGTCCAGGGGGGGCGCTCGGGCAGCAAGGGCAGCACCACGGGCCGCAGCAGTTCCGGCGGCAATGCCGGCGCGCTCAGTGCCCTGGGACTGGATCAGGACACGCTGTCCCAGCTGGGGGGCAACGGCAAGGGCGCAGCCAACAACGTTCAGGCCGGCACCACCATCAGCTGGGCTCCGGACCTGTGGGGCAAGGTTTCGGCCCAGGTCGAATCGGGCCGTGCCGCCGTGCAGGCGGCCGAGGCCAACCGCCGCGCTGCCGAGCTTCAGGCCCAGGTCAGTCTCATCCAGGCCTACTGGCGCATGCGCCTCGCTGAGGCGCAGCTCATCCTGCAGGCCCGCTCCGAAGCGACTTCGGAACGTTCGCTGCAGCTCACCCGCAATCAGTATCAGGCCGGTCTGGTGACGCGGGCCGACGTGGTGCAGGCCGAGACCAGCCTGCAGTCGGTCGTCACCCAGCGCCATGCCCTGGAACGCAGCCGGGACACCGAACGCCACGCCATTGCCGTGCTGCTGGGCCTGCCTCCCTCGTCCCTGAGTGCCGCCGATCTGGCGCCCACCGCCATGGCCAACACGGTGCCGGGCGGCAAGGATGCCTCGGCGCCGCCCGTCATGCTGCCGGCCGTGCCCGCCATTCCCGAGACGCTCTCCATCGACCTGCTGCGTCGTCGCCCCGATGTGCGCGTGGCCGAACGCCAGGTGGCGGCTGCCAATGCCGACGTGGGCGTGGCCCGCGGCGCCTGGTTGCCCGACCTGACGCTCAGCACCACCGGCACCCTCAGCTCGGCCACCGTGGCCAATCTGCTGTCATCGCCGCTGCGTTCCTGGTCGGTCGGCGCCCAGCTGGCCCAGACCCTGTTCGATGGTGGTACCCGCAGCGCCGCCCTGAAGACCCAGGAAGCTGCCTATGACGAGAAGGTGGCGGCCTACCGCCTGCAGGTGCTCACCGCCCTGCAGGAGATCGAGGACGGCCTGCTGTCGCGCCGCACGCTGGCCAACCAGGAAACCGACCAGCAGCGCCTGGTGGCGCTGGCGCAGGAAGCCGAGCGCGTGGTGCGCAACCGCTACCAGGGCGGCGTGGTGAACTATGCCGAGCTGGCCTCTGCCGAGAGCACAAGCCTCAGCGCCCAGAGCCAGTTGCTGTCCCTGCAGGCCGAGCGGCTGAACAACTACATCACCCTGCTGGCGGCCGTGGGGGGATCCTGGCAGCTGCCGTGATCAGCGCCGGCTGGCCTCCAGCAGCTCGGCCGCATGGGCCCGGGTCGTGCCGGTGATCTTCTTGCCGCCCAGCATCCGGGCGATCTCTTCCTGCCGGGCGGCTTCATCCAGCCGTTCCACCCGGCTGGAGACCGAGTTCGTCGAGCGCGTCTTCAGCACCTTCAGGTGATGGTCGGCGCGTGCCGCCACCTGCGGCAGGTGGGTCACGCACAGCACCTGCGACTCGGCCGCCAGCCGCTGCATCAGCTCGCCGATGACGGCTGCCACCGCGCCGCCCACACCGGTGTCGGCCTCGTCGAAGATCAGGATCGACACCGGGGCCGAGCGCGCCGCCAGCACCGCAATGGCCAGCCCGATGCGGGAAAGCTCTCCGCCCGAGGCCACCCGGGCGATGGGGCGGGGCGTGGCGCCCTCGTGTGCGGCAATCTGGAACTCCACCGCGTCGATGCCTGACGGGCCGGGCGTGGCCGGCGTGCAGGCAATCAGCAGTCGGGTGCCCGGCATGCCCAGACGCTCGATCTGCTCGGTCACTTCGCCGGCCAGGCGCGCGGCCGTCTTCTTGCGGGCCGCCGACACCTTCTCGGCCAGCTTGCGGTAGGCGGCCTCGGCCTCTGTGCTGGCGGCTTCCAGTTTCTCGATGTCGACCGCCGCGCCCAGCTGTTCCAGCTCGGCCTGCAGGCCCTCCAGGTGCGAGGCCAGATCCTGCGGCTGCAGGCGCAGCTTGCGGGCCGTGTTGAAGAGCGCTGCCACCCGCTGCTCCACCTCGGCAAAGCGTTCCGGATCCAGGTCCACCCGGTCGGCGTAGGCAGCCAGCTCGCTGGCAGCCTCGTCGATCTGGATGACGGCGGAGTCCACCAGCTCGGCAGCGTTCTTCAGGGCAGGGTCGATCTCGGCCAGGGCCCGCAGGCGCCCCTGCAGGCTGCCCAGGCGGCCGGCAATGGCGTCCTCGTCGCGCTCCAGTGCATTGGCCAGCGCATCCGCCCCGGCCAGCAGGTCATGGGCGTGCGCCAGCCGCTGCTGCTCGGCCGACAGGGCATCCCATTCGCCCGGTGCCAGCCGCAGCTGCGTCAGCTCGTCGATCTCCCATTGCAGCCGCTCGATGCGGATGGCTTCCTCGCGGGAGCCGCTGCGTGCCGCCTCCAGCGCCCTGGACGCCTGCTGCCAGCGCTGCCAGCCCTGGGCCAGGTCGGTCAGCAGTCGTTCCTGCCCGGCCAGCCGGTCCAGCAGCTCGCGCTGGGCGCCAGGGCGCAGCAGGTGCTGTGATTCATGCTGGCCGTGGATGTCCACCAGCTGCTCGCCCAGTTCACGCAGCCGGGCAATGGTGCTGGGGTGGCCATTGATCTGCGCGCGCGAGCGGCCGTCCTTCTCGACGATGCGGCGCAGCAGCAGCTGGCCCGGGTCACCGGCCAGGTCGTGTTCGGCCAGCCAGGCGGCCAGCGTGTCGTCGATGCCGAAGAGCGCCGAGATGTCGGCCCGCTCGGCCCCCTCGCGCACCAGCGTCGCGTCACCGCGCCCGCCCAGCACCAGGCCCATGGCATCCAGCAGGATGGACTTGCCGGCCCCGGTCTCGCCGGTCAGCACCGTGAAGCCCGGCCCGAATTCGATCTCGGCCGATTCGACGATCACGAAATCCCTGAGTCGCAACCATTGCAGCATGATGGAAAGCCTCTCGTCCTGGAAAGCGCTTCGAATGAACTTCGTATGAAACCGTCAGCCCCGCCGCGGCTCCAGGCCCGGAATCTCGTGCCAGTTGAGCTTGGTGCGCAGCGTGGCGTAGTAGCTGTAGCCGGGCGGATGCAGGAAGCGGCTGGAGTCGGCCGAACGGTGCAGCACCACCCGGTCGCCCAGCTGCAGGGATGCAAAGGACTGCATGTCGCAGTTGAGCCGGGCGTTCCGTCCGTGGCGGATGGTCAGTTCCACCTCGCACTGGTCGGGCAGGATGATGGGGCGCGCCGACAGCGACTGCGGCGCCACCGGTGCCAGCACGAAGCCGTGCAGCGACGGATGCATCAGCGGACCGCCCACCGACAGCGCATAGGCCGTGGAGCCCGTGGGCGTGGCCACGATCAGGCCGTCGGCGCGCGGGCTGTACATGTAAAGCCCGTTGACGCTCACCTCGATCTCGATCAGTCCGGTGTGCGAGCTGCGGCTGATCACCACGTCATTGAGCGCCCGGGCGTGAAAGAGCGCCTTGCCGTCCCGCCAGATATTCGCTTCGAGCAGCGACCGTTCCTCGATCTCGTAGTGGCCGTTCAGGATCTCGTCCAGCCCCTTCTGCCAGTCCGACATCGGGATATCGGTGATGAAGCCCAGCCGCCCGCGGTTGATGCCGACGATGGGCACCTTCAGCGGGGCCAGCGCGCGGGCCACCCCCAGCATGGTGCCGTCGCCCCCCACCACCACGGCCAGATCGGCCCGGCGACCCAGTGACTGCACCAGCCGCATGTTGCGGCTGATCTCGGTCAGCACCGTGACACCGCGCTGGGTCAGCCAGTCGGTGATTTCCTCGAGGATGCGCTCACGCAGCCCGTCGGATTGCGGGCGACCGAACAGTGCGATGGTCTTGAAAGGGGCAGTCATGCGGCGGATTGAACCATAATTCCGGATAATTGCGTCATGGTCATTGACTCCTGCCGGGTCATCCCGGGTAAGCCGAATGGATGAACGCGCCCGAATCCTGCTCAAGTCCCTCATCGAACACTACATCGTCGACGGCCAGCCCGTGGGCTCGCGCACGCTGTCGCAGTACTCGCGCCTGGACCTGTCGCCGGCCACCATCCGCAACGTCATGGCCAATCTGGAAGAGCATGGCCTGATTGCCCACCGCCACACGTCCAGCGGTCGTGTGCCCACTCCGCGTGGCTACCGGCTGTTTGTCGACTCGCTGCTCACCGTCCAGCCTCTGGAAGCCGGCGAGGCCAGCCAGATGCAAGGGGCCCTGGTGGCCCAGGAGCCCCGCCAGGTCCTGGCCAAGGCCGCGGGGCTGCTCTCGGAGCTTTCGTCCTTTGCCGGCGTGGTCTCCACCCAGCGCCGCAGTGGCACCTTCCGGCACATCGAGTTCCTGCGGCTCTCGGCCCGACGCGTGCTGCTCATTCTTGTGTCGCCCGAGGGGGACGTGCACAACCGCATGCTGCAGCTTGACCGCGACTACACGCCATCCACCCTCAACGAGGCGGCCAACTACATCAATGCCCATTACGCCGGCATCGATTTCGATGAGATCAAGCGCCGCCTGGGCACCGAGCTGGCCGAGCTGCGCCGCGACATCAGCGCCCTGATGCAGCGCGCTGTCGATGCCGGCCGCGAGGCCGTGGAAGACGACAGCGACAAGATGCTCATTGCCGGCAGCAGCAACTTTGTCGGCATTCCTGACTTCGCTGACGACATGGCGCGCCTGAAGCAGCTCTTCAGCCTCTTCGAGCAGCGCACCGACCTGCTGCAGCTGATGGATGCCTCGGCCCGCGCCAGCGGCGTGCAGATCTACATTGGCGGCGAATCCGAGCTGGTGCCGATGGAAGAACTGTCCATCGTCATTGCCCCCTACAAGGCCGACGGCAAGGTGGTGGGCACCCTGGGCGTCATCGGCCCCACCCGCATGGCCTACCAGCGGATGATCCCCATGGTGGACATCACGGCGCGCCTGGTGTCGTCGGCGCTGGATGCAGGGCGGGAGTGAGCAGGGCGTCATGGCCCTCGAGCGTGGTCCGCTATCGTGGCCTGCTGTCGTGGCCCGCTGTCGTGCCCCGTGCAACGCCTGAAACGGCATTGTCAACCAGCCCCTACAATCAGCGCTGATCACTGACGATGGACCCCGTTGTCCACATGACCGACGCCTGCCATGAACGATACCGTCCCACCCTCCCGCGCCGCCATCCTGCTGGTCCAGCTGGGCACGCCCGACAAGCCGGAGGTGTCGGAGGTGCGCCGCTACTTGCGTGAGTTCCTCTCCGACCGGCGGGTGGTCGAGCAGTCGCCCCTCATCTGGTGGCCCATCCTGCACACCTTGGTGCTGACCCGTCGGCCCAAGGAGTCGGCCGAGAAGTACCGCTCCATCTGGACCAAGGCCGGCTCGCCGCTGCTGGTCAACACGAAGCTGGTGGCCGAGGCGCTGCAGGACGAGCTGAACAAGCGGGGCCGGCAGGTGGAGGTGGTCTGGGCCATGCGCTATGGCAACCCGTCGATGGTCGACGCCCTGCGCGACCTGCGTGACCGGGGTTTCTCGCGCATCGTCGTGCTGCCGATGTACCCGCAGTACTCGGCCGCCACCAGCGGCACCGTGTTCGACGTGATCGCCCGCGAGTTCCTCCAGTGGCGCAGCATTCCGGCGCTGCGCTTCCTGCAGAGCTTTCACGACGACCCTGGCTACATTGCTGCCGTGGCCGAGAGCATCCGCCACTTCTGGCGCCAGTCCGAGGCCGGCAAGCCCGAGAAGCTCATCTTCAGCTTCCATGGCCTGCCGCAGAGCTGTGTGGACCAGGGCGACCCCTACGTGAAGCAGTGCCAGGAAAGCGCCGCCCTCATCGCCGGCGCCTTGGGGCTGGCCAAGGAGGACTGGCTGCTGACTTTCCAGTCGCGCTTTGGCCGCGCGGAATGGGTCAAGCCCTACACTCAGCCCACCGTGGAGGCACTGGCCAGGAAGGGCGTCAAGACCGTGGACGTGGTGTGCCCGGGGTTCGTGTCCGACTGCATCGAGACGCTGGAAGAGATCGACATGGAGGTGCACAACGCCTTCGTGGGCGCCGGCGGCAAGCGCTTCCGCTACATCCATTGCCTCAACGACGCCCCGTTGTGGATCCACGCCCTGGCCGACATCGTGGGCAACGAGCTGGCAGGGTGGAAGACGCTGGAGGCAGAGCAGGGGCGGCGCAAGGGGTGAGGGAGAGGGAAGATTGACGAAAAGTACTGTTTTTAGTACTTTTATTGTATCTAGTAGGAGCTCTCCATGGAAAACGTGCTGTCCTCTGCAGAACTCAAGCGCCGCGGCATTGCTGCCATTGAAGAAGGGCTGCGAAAGGGGGCTATCCAGCTCCTGAAGCACAACCGACCTGCAGCAGTCGTGCTGTCGCCTGATGAGTACCAGCGGCTGCTGGAGCAGGGACGTCCGGTACAGCCCGGACTGACGGCTGTGGACTGGTTGCTTGCGCAGAAAAGCCTTGGGAACCGGTCGCGCGTCGAGATTGATGAGGCCTTGCGTGAGGAGCGTGACTGGTGATCCTTTTTCTGGACGCCAACGTGCTCATCTACCTGCTGGAAGGCAAAGAGCCGTTCTCTCGTCAGGCAGCGGAGCGTATCGCTGGGCTGCGGAGGTATCACCCGGATCTCGCATTGGCCGTCAGTCGTCTGTCATGGCTTGAGTGCCATGTCCATCCCATGCGTACAGGGAACCAAAAGGCGCTGGAAGCCTTCGGCCAGTTCTTTGCGCGACCTGATCTCAGGTGCGTGGAGCTGACACGCGAGGTTGTGGAACTCGCTACCTGTATCCGTGCGCAGTGCAATCTGCGCACACCGGATGCGTTGCAGGCGGCGTGCTGTCTGCAGCTGGGGCCAGAGCATTTGATGCTTACAGGCGATGTGGCTTTCGGGCGTGTCGCTGGCCTCAATGTGATGTTTCTGGATTCAGCCGCTCCGCCAGGAACGTCATGAACACCCGCAGCTTGGGGGCCAGGTGTCGGGTGGGTGGGTAGAGGATCCAGGCATCGCCCGTGTAGCGGTTGGTGAAGACCCAGTCAGGCAGTACCTGCACCAGTCGTCCGTCGGCCAGCACTTGGCGTGCGGTGAAATCCGGCAGGCTGGCAATGCCCAGGTGCTGCAAGGCCGTATCCAGTCGCACATCGGTGTGGTTGGCGGCATAGCGGCCATGTACCTGCACGGTCACCCGCTGCCGGCCCTGGCGGAACTGCCAGCGGGAATCCGTTGCGTCCTCACCCAGGAAGATGCAGTTGTGCTGTTTCAGGTCATGCGGCTCCTGGGGCGTGCCGTGAGTCTTCAGGTACTGGGGGCTGGCGCACGCGGGAGCGTCTCGGCGAGGACAACGACCTTCGCTCATGGGTACGTCCCGGAACACCCTGACATGGGTTCAATCATCGGAAGCAGAGAGCAACCATGCTGGCGCAATACGGATCGGAATTCCTGGGCATCGTCCTCATCCACTTCCTGGCGGTCATCTCGCCGGGGCCGGATTTTGCGGTGGCCATCCGCCAGAGCGTGCGTCATGGGCGCCGGGTCGGCATCTGGACGGCGCTGGGCATCGGGGCAGGCATCTCGATCCATGTGCTCTACACGCTGGTGGGCATCAGCGCGCTGCTGCGTGCCACACCGTGGGCGATGACGGCCGCCCGCTGGGCCGGTGCGGCCTACCTGGTGTGGCTGGGCATCCGCTTCGTGCGCAGCGCGCCTCCGACGCCGCAGGATGTGGCCGTGCAGGGGCCGGCGCAGGGCGCTCCGGTGGGGGATGCGCCCGCGGGGATGATGCCGGAAGCCGCGTCAGTCCCGATGCCAGAACCATCTGCCCGCCGCGCCTTCTGGGTGGGCTTCATGACCAACGCCACCAATCCCAAGGCCACGCTGTTCTTTCTGGCCGTGTTCACCACCGTGGTCAGCCCGGCCACGCCGCTGTGGGTGCAGGGCCTCTACGGGCTCTGGATGTGCGCAGCCACGGCGGCCTGGTTCGTGGTGGTGTCGCTGCTGTTCTCGCGGCAGGCCGTGCGGCAGCGCTTCCTGGCCTATGGCCACTGGTTCGAGCGCATCATGGGCGTGCTGCTGCTGGCCTTTGCGCTGAAGCTGTTCCTGTCCTGAAAAAGCCCCCGGTCCGTGACGGATGCGGGGGCTTTTCCTTTCCTGCGGGGTGAGGGTACTGGCGAAGGCGGGTGCGATGCCTTCACCGGCGGGTTTCAGGACTCGGCCTCCAGCCGGTTGCGCACGCCGCTGGTGGTGCCCCCCAGACGGCTGTAGCGCTCACGGCTGCCACGCATGGACTCACGGTCGCGCAGGTTGCTGTGAGGGGCTTTGACGGCCTGTCGGGCCTTCTGTTCGGCGCGTGCCTTGGCGTTCTCGCGGGCATGCACCACGAAGCCGCCCAGCATCACCAGAATGGCGGCCACGGCCGTGGCCAGCACCATGTGGCGGTACTCGTCGATGAACATCATGATGACCAGCGAGCCGATGATGAAGGCGATGACGGCGTAGGTGAGCCAGGGGAACAGCCACATCTTCAGCCGGATCTCACGGCCTTCGGCCTCCAGCTTGCGGCGCATCTTCAGCTGCGAGAAGGCGATGACCAGGTAGACCAGCATGGCGATCATGCCCGTGGTGTTCATCAGCACATCCAGGATGTCCTTCGGGCGCAGCGAATCGAAGAAGTTCAGCACCGCGATGAACACCGCGATGGAGCACGAGGCGATGACCGAGTACACGGGGATGCCGCGGGTGGAGGTCTGCTTGAAGATGGGGTGGGCATCGCCGCGCTTGGCCAGCGAGAACAGCATGCGCGAGGCGGTGTAGTGGGCCGAGATCAGGCAGCTGCTGACCGAGGTGAGCACCACGAAGTTCATCAGGTACTGGGCACCGGGCACGCCCAGCAGTTCCAGGGTGCGGCGATAGGAGCCGTAGCCGGACTCGCCCAGATGCGGGTCGTTCCAGGGCACCAGGCAGACGATCAGGAAGATCGAGCCGATGTAGAAGAGGCAGATCCGCCAGACCACCGAGTTGGTGGCCTTGACGATCTGGTCGGCCGGGTTGGCCGATTCCGAGGCCGCAATGGTGACGATCTCGGCGCCCAGGAAGGCGAACATCACCCCCAGCATGGCCACGATGACCGACGACCAGCCGTTGGGCATGAAGCCGCCATGGGCCGTGAGGTTGGCGATGCCATGCACCGTGCCGCCCTGCCAGAGGTTGAGGACCGCCAGCAGGCAGATGATGATGAAGCAGACGATGGCCGTGACCTTGATCAGCGCGAACCAGAACTCGAACTCGCCGTAGTTGCGCACGTTCATGAAGTTGATGCTGATCAGCAGGAACGTGGCCACCAGGGTGAACACGTTGACCGAGATGTCGGGGAACCAGGTGTTCAGGATCATCCCGGCCACATAGGCTTCCCAGGCCATCAGCAGGGCCCAGAACCACCAGTACAGCCAGCCGATGGTGAAGCCGGCCCAGCGGCCGATGGCCTTGTCGGCGTAGGTGGAGAACGAGCCGGTGTCGGGCGAGGAGGTGGCCATCTCGCCCAGCATGCGCATGATGAGCATGACCACGATGCCGCCGGCCAGGTAGGCCAGCACCACGGCGGGGCCCGTGGTGTAGATGATCTTGCCCGAGCCCACGAACAGCGCTGCACCGATCACGCCGGCAATCGACATCATCGTGAGGTGACGGGTCTTCAGGGAGGCCTGGAGCTGCTCGGTATTTTTCCGCTTGCCTGAGCAGCTGTAGTTGGGGGCGTTCGTGGTCTCTTTCATATCGTGATTCTTATATCGAATGAATATTGGACTGACCGATCACCGCATGAAATGAAGCGATGATTCTGGCGCGAGCAGGTCTGTCGAACGCACGAGCCAGGACGGGCGCATGTCAAAAACGTAGCACAGGAAGCCGGGCTGAAAATGCAGGCGCGGGTTTTGGGATGGGTAATCCCCAGTGTTTGATGATGCGCTGCAAAAAACAAGGATTCCCTGCGTCAGAATACGCGTGAATCGGCTTGTGGAGCCGGATGGCAGGGATGAGATTTGATTTGGAATTAAATCAGGTGGTAAATGTGGAGGAGGAGGGCTGAATGGGTTTGGGGTAATCCCTAGGGGTCTCCGGGCCGGGAGTGAAGGCGTGCGTTGCATCACGGCTTCTCGGGCCGCGTGTGATCATGGATAGGGCGTCAGATTATTGCCATATCGCCCGGGATATAAGGGCGTTTGTCTGGAATAGCGGTGGAAAATGGTTTGTCCGGGGGCGCCAGATCCGGAGGAAAAGAAAGGCCACGCGAAAGCGTGGCCTTGTCGTGGGGCGATCCGGGGCGGTGCTTCAGGACGCCGCCTGCGACAGGCCCGGAGGCCGGATCTGTCGCCAGCGGGGCATGGCCGCCGCCATCAGGATCACTGCGGGGGAATGCGCAGCTTCTGTCCCGGGTAGATCTTGTCGGGGTGCGACAGCATGGGCCGGTTGGCCTCGAAGATCTTGTTGTACAGGTTGGCGTTGCCGTAGTGTTCCTTGGCGATCTTCGAGAGCGTGTCGCCCTTGACCACGGTGTAGTAGCGGGCCTCGGGGGCGGACGTGGCCACCGTCAGCTCGTCGTTGACCTGCTCCACGCCGGCCACGTTGCCGCAGCACAGCAGGATCTTTTCCTTGGTTTCCTGGTCGGAAGCCTGACCCGAGACCGTGACGGCGCTGCTGGCACCGTCGAACTTCACGCTCAGGTTCTCGGCGTCCAGGTTCTGGGCGCGGATGTAGGTGACGATCGCATCGGCCGCCGCCTGGTTGGCCGCATCGGGGTTGCTGGCCGGGGTGGCGGCCTGGGCCGTGCCGCCGCCAAACAGCTTCTCGCCGGCTTCCTTCATGAAGGACATCAGACTCATGCGGTTTCTCCTGTGAATGGTTGAGGGATGGGCGGCACCATGGGTCGCGTGCTGCCCGGCCCCCGGCGTCCGGACGGGTGCCTGGGGCCAGACACCTATTGTGGACCATGTTGGCAACCCATGGCGGGGTCTGTCCATGCCATGGGGGCGTGCGCCACAGTGGCGTTTTCAGAGGGGGCCGGCATGACGGGACTGGCCCGTATCGCGCTCCTGGCGCGGATCTTCCGTCCTCTGGGGCAGACCGTTCGTGCCGCCTGGGCAGGGATGTGGTCAAATCCGGGTTGTGAATCCTTGTTTCACCCCTATGTAGGGGTGATGTTCATGCCCGCGGGGGGAGGCAACCATGTCCGCCACCGGGGTGGGCGGCAGCTGCGCTGTCGCCGGATTCGACAGACTTTTCAAGAGATGGGGTATTCCAAGCCATGAAGGATTTCAGAAAGCACGGCGATTCGCATCACCCCGGTCAGCATCCGCAGTCGCAGCATGGCTACGGGGGGGAGCGGCCGATGTTCGCCAACGATCCGCGTGACTACCCGCGGTCCAGCCAGCGGCATGGGCATGCCGACGAGCCCTACTACGACGCCGGCCAGAGCTGGCAGCAGCAGGGGCAGCACGCCGCACAGCCGGGCCAGGGCCAGCAGGCCGCCTACGGCCAGCCCCAGGGTGCTCAACCCGGCCAGGCTGCCCCGCAGGGCCAGGAAGGCTGGCAGACCGCTGGCCAGGAAGCGCCCCTGCATGCCGAGGCCGGGCAGGATGACGCCGTCGTGGCCGCCCTGCAGGCCGAGATCGAGGCCCTGAAGGCCCAGCTGGCCGAGGCCGAGCAGAAGGCTGGAGAGAACCACGAGCACTTCGTGCGCGCCAGCGCCGAGACGGAAAACGTTCGCCGTCGCAGCAAGGAAGAGCTGGAAAAGGCGCGCAAGTTCGCCATCGAGGGCTTTGCCGAGTCGCTGCTGCCGGTCTGCGACAGCCTGGAAATGGCGCTCACCGTCGAGACCCCGTCGGTGGACAGCATCCGCGAGGGTGTGCAGGCCACGCTGCGCCAGCTGCAGCAGGCGCTGGAGCGCAACAAGGTCCAGGTCGTCGACCCGCTGGGCCAGCGCTTCGACCCCAACACCCAGCAGGCCATCTCCATGCAGCCCAACCCGGAGGTGGCGGCCAACCACGTGGCGGCCGTGCTGCAGAAAGGCTATCTGATCAATGATCGGGTGCTGCGCCCGGCCATGGTGGTGGTCAGCCAGGGCTGAGCCCGCTGACGGGGCGCAAGGGGCAGGGTGGGGCGCTGTCCGCCCAGCCGTCTTCTGCCGGGAAAGGTCAGTTCATGAAATTTTTCACTTGACCCCTTGAAAGCCTCCGTACCACCCCCAATTGCGGATCATCGCTGAAACAAACCACTGCGGGAGCCAGTCTGCAGACGCCGTGCGGCCCGGCCGCACACCTGCCACCGGCTCCCTCGAATACCTGAGGAAGAACAAACATGGGAAAAATCATCGGTATTGACCTCGGTACCACCAACTCGTGCGTCTCGGTCATGGAGGGCAACACCCCCAAGGTCATCGAGAACGCCGAGGGTACCCGCACCACGCCGTCCATCGTCGCCTACATGGAAGACGGCGAGATCCTGGTCGGCGCGCCTGCCAAGCGCCAGGCCGTCACCAACCCGGCCAACACGCTGTTCGCCATCAAGCGCCTCATCGGCCGCAAGTTTGGTGAAGAAGCCGTCCAGAAGGACATCGGCCTGATGCCCTACAAGATCGTCAAGGCCGACAACGGCGACGCCTGGGTGGAAGTGCGCGACAAGAAGCTGGCCCCGCCGCAGATCTCGGCCGAAGTGCTGCGCAAGATGAAGAAGACCGCCGAGGACTACCTGGGCGAGGAAGTGACCGAAGCCGTCATCACGGTGCCGGCCTACTTCAACGACAGCCAGCGTCAGGCCACCAAGGACGCCGGCAAGATCGCCGGTCTGGAAGTCAAGCGCATCATCAACGAGCCGACCGCGGCTGCGCTGGCCTTCGGCATGGACAAGGGCGGCAACAAGGACCGCAAGGTCGTCGTCTATGACCTGGGTGGCGGCACGTTCGACGTGTCCATCATCGACCTGGCCGACGTGGACGGCGAGAAGCAGTTCGAGGTGCTCTCCACCAACGGCGACACCTTCCTGGGCGGCGAGGACTTCGACCAGCGCATCATCGACTACATCATCACCGAGTTCAAGAAGGAACGCGGCGTTGACCTGTCCAAGGACGTGCTGGCCCTGCAGCGCCTGAAGGAAGCCGCCGAGAAGGCCAAGATCGAGCTGTCGTCCAGCAATCAGACCGAAGTCAACCTGCCCTACATCACCATGGGCGCGGCCGGTCCCGAGCACCTGAACATGAAGATCACCCGCGCCAAGCTGGAAGCGCTGGTGGAAGACCTGATCGAGCGCACCATTGCGCCGTGCCGCACCGCCATCAAGGATGCCGGCATCAAGGTCTCGGACATCGACGACGTGA
>ERZ773068.560-NODE-560-length-19680-cov-5.165911_pt1 | contig 19680 bp, 17 predicted proteins | sample MGYA00580620_ERZ773068 | MGnify/ENA primary metagenome ERZ773068 (study PRJEB29015, sample SAMEA2737983) | human oral metagenome | biome: human oral; feature: human-associated habitat; material: dental | place: China | collected 2101 ... | reverse complement strand
TTGCGCACCAGTACGCCCACTAAAATGCCGAGCACGAGGCCGATGGCAATCTGCGAATAAAATGCGTTCCAAAATTGAAGCGAACGAATACAAAGACTACATCTTAGGCTTTATTTTCTACAAATTTTTGTCCGACAAACTGGAAAAATTTGCCCTTGAACAAGGCTTAGAAAAATCAAATTTTGCCGATGAGCTTACCGAATCTAACGTGGATCTTGTCAACCATATCAAAAGAAACCTCGGTTATTTCATCAGCTACGAACATCTGTTTTCAACTTGGTTAGCCCAAGGCTCGGATTTCAATATTGCCAACGTCCGCACTGCAATGAGCGCTTTCAGCCGCAATATTGCAGAAAACTACATCTCAGTTTTTGACGGCATTTTCAAAACCTTGGAATCAGGCTTGAGCAAATTGGGCGATACCGCCGCCAGCCAAACCAATGCGGTGAAAGACCTTTTCGTGCTGATTGCCGATATCCCGATGGACGGCAAACAGGGCTATGACGTATTGGGCTTTATTTACGAATATCTCATCGGTATGTTTGCTGCCAACGCAGGCAAAAAAGCGGGCGAATTCTATACGCCGCACGAAGTATCTTTGCTGATGTCTGAAATCATTGCCGACCATCTCAAAGACCGTGAAGAAATCAGCATTTACGACCCGACCAGCGGCTCAGGTTCATTGCTGATCAACATCGGCCATAGCGTTGCCAAACATCTCAAAAGCGCCGACAGCATCAAATATTACGCCCAAGAATTAAAAGAAAACACTTACAACCTCACGCGCATGAATCTGGTCATGCGCGGCATTTTGCCGAGCAATATTTTCACCCGCAATGCCGATACATTAGAAGACGACTGGCCGCTGGAAGGCGAGCCGCTGTATCTGGATGCCGTAGTGTCCAATCCGCCCTATTCCCAGCCGTGGAATCCGAAAGACAAAGAAGGCGACATCCGCTACAAACGCTTTGGCGTCGCCCCGCAGGCAAAAGCCGATTTTGCCTTTCTATTGCACGACCTCTTCCACTTAAAACCCGACGGCATCATGACCATCGTCTTGCCGCATGGCGTGCTTTTTAGAGGTGGCGAAGAAGAGAAAATCCGCAAAAATCTGATTGAATACAATCATATCGATGCCATTATCGGTCTACCTGCCAATATCTTTTTTGGTACGGGCATTCCCACCATCATCATCGTTTTACGCCAAGAGCGCGAACGTAACGACGTATTGATGATTGACGCCTCCAAGCATTTCATCAAAGTAGGCAAAAACAACCATTTGCAGGCAAGCGACATCAAGCGCATTGTCGATTGCGTGACCCATCGCCGGGAATTGCCTAAATTCTCCCGCATTGTGCCGAAAGCCGAAATTGTGGCAAACGGCTACAACCTCAACATTCCGCGCTATGTCGATTCCGCCGAACCGACGGAGCAATGGGATATTTTCGCCACCATACACGGCGGCATTCCCAAAGCCGAGCTGGCACAATTCGCAGACTATTGGGCGGCCTTTGACGGTTTACAGACGGCCTTATTTACCGATAACGGCACACCTTATGTGCAGCCGAAAACCGACAATCTCAAAGCCGCCATGCAAAGCCATGCCAGCGTGCTGAATTACCAAGCACAATTTGCCCAAAACTTTGCCGATTTCCCCGCCCGCTTGGAAACCCTGCTGATTGAGCCGATGGAAACGCTCAACATTTCCCAAACCCAGCAACAACTTGCTGAACTCATCCGCCAAAAAGTTCAGGCGATGCCCTTATTGGATTTTTATACCGCCTATCAAAAACTCGATGACCTATGGCGTGCCGATGCGGCAGGCATTGCCGCCGATTTGGAGATGATTCAAACCGAAGGCAAAAAGGCAATTAAGCAGGTTGATCCTTTTATGGTGCTGAAAAAAGACAGCAAAACCAAAAAAGAAGCCGAAGTACAAGACGGCTGGGTGGGGCATATTCTGCCGTTTGAATTGGTGCAAGCCGTCAAATTGCCGCAGGAATTGGCAAACCTAAAAGCCAAAGAAAGCCGCTTGGCAGAAATCGCCGCCGAGATGCAAAGCATTTTGGAAAATCTGAGCGAAGAAGAAAAAGCCTGCCCGGCCGTCAATGATGAAGGTGACGGCTTTATCAACGCCGAAATTCCCAAAGCCCTGCAACAAGAATTGGAAGCCGACGGCGTAGCGATTGCCAAAAAAGCCGACTTAAGCAAAGCCATCGACAAACACATTTTTGCCGAAGAAAGCCTAGGCGCAAAATTGCAGGCTGCCTATAAGCTGCTTGCCGAAGAAAAAACGCTCAAGGCGGAACTCAAAACCCTATCCGCCGAGCTTCACAGCAAAACCAAAGCCGCCATTGAGGCCCTGGATGATGCCGAGGCCCTCGATTTGCTCCGCCAAAAATGGTTTATTCCGCTCAATGCGGCGATGTGCAGGCTGCCTGAAAATATGCTGGCGCAATTCAGCCAAAAACTGACCGCACTTTGCGACAAATATGCCGACACCTATCAGCACATCAGCGAGCGTAAACAAGAAAGCGCCGCCGCACTGGCACAAATGATGGATGAACTCACCGGCAACGAGTTTGATTTGCAGGGCATTGCCGCATGGCAGGCGATTTTGAAAGGCTAAGGTGGGCAAGATGAATAAACAACAAGAGCCACGTTTGCGGTTTAAAGGGTTTACGGGGGCGTGGGAAGAGAAACGATTGAGCGATGTTGTTGAAATTGTTGGTGGTGGCACACCAGATACAAATAATTCAGCTTATTGGGGTGGTGAAATTGATTGGTATTCTCCAACAGAAATTGGAGAAAATGTATATGCAAATGGAAGCATAAGAAAAATTACGCTGCTTGGATTGCAAAAAAGCTCTGCTGTTATTTTGCCAGCAGATAGAACTGTACTTTTTACATCAAGAGCAAGCATTGGTGATATGGCAATTTTGACCAAGCAGGGAGCAACTAATCAAGGCTTTCAATCTTTTATTGTTAGGGAAGGTTTGAATATTTATTTTCTCTATACGATGGGATTTAAAATTAAAGAATATGCTTTAAAAAATGCGTCTGGCTCAACATTTTTAGAGATATCTAAAACTCAACTACTGCAAATGGAATCTTTATTTCCTAGCCTCCCCGAACAAACCCATCTCGGTTTGTTTTTCCGTCGCTTAGACAGCCAAATTGCTGAGAGCCGTGCGGTATTGGAAAAAAGCCGTCAGCTTAAAAAGGCAATGCTGGCAAAAATGTTCCCCGCAAACGGTGAAAAAATACCGAAAATCCGCTTTAAAGGGTTTGAGGGGGAGTGGGAATGTAGAAAGTTGGGTGATGTGGTGGAAATTGTAGGGGGATATGCTTTTAAAAGTGCAGAATTTGGTTCTGGAAATATGGCCATAATTCGTATTTCAAATATATTACCTAATGGCTCAATCGGCGGTGATTTTGTTTATTTTGGTGAAGATGAGAATCTAGAAAAATTTAAAGCAAACAAAAATGATTATTTAATTGCGATGTCAGGAGCAACAACTGGAAAAATTGGACAAGTTCGTCATGAAGCATATATCAATCAACGTGTTGGGTTATTTCGTCAAAATGAAAATTCAAATAACGATTTTATTGGCTCATTATTGCAAAAAGAAGAATTTTTGACTTATTTGATGGAGAATTGGGGAGCTGGTGCTCAGCCTAATATTAGCATAAAACAGATGGAAAATTACAATACTTACTTCCCAAACCTTAAAGAACAAACCGCCATCGGTTTGTTCTTCCGCCAATTGGACGAAACCATTGCCTTACAGTCGGCAGAAATCGAAAAATTAAACCAACTCAAAAAAGGGCTTTTGGCGGCGATGTTGGTGTAGGCAGCGTCCTGCCCATAATTGAGGCCGTCTGAAAAAGGGAGCTAACCCCTTACGGAGAAAAAGAATGTTTAATAAAGAAGCTGATTTTGAAAACGCACTGATTGCCTTGCTGGCCACCAAAAGCTGGGAAAAGGAAGTGTTGTGCCACCCCACCGAAGAAGATTTGATTGCCAACTGGCAGGCGCATTTGGATAAAACCAACCAACATATCGACAAGCTCGATGTGCCGTTGACTCGCTCGGAAATGAACCAGATTTTGGAGCAGGTGCAGGCATTGAAAACGCCTTATGCGTTAAACGGCTTTATCAACGGCAAAACGGTGGCAATCAAGCGTGAAAATGAGGCAAGCCGTCATTTTGGCAAGGAAGTGTCGCTGGATATTTTCGACCGTGAGGAAATTTCCGCCGGCAAAAGCCGCTATCAAATTGCCCAGCAGCCCCACTTCACCCCCCGTTCGGATTTATACCCCAAACAGCGCGGCGATTTGATGCTGTTAATCAACGGTATGCCGATGTTCCATATTGAGTTGAAACGCTCAGGCGTGCCCATCAGCCAAGCGACCAATCAAATTGAGCGATACCATAAGGCGGGCGCATTTTCGGGCATTTTTAGCCTGGTGCAGGTGTTTGTGGCGATGACGCCGGAGGAATGCCGCTATTTTGCCAATACCGGCGGTCAATTAAATCCGGCGTTTTATTTCCGTTGGGCGGATTTCAATAATGTGTATATGAACAATTGGGATAAGGTGGCGGCACATTTCCTCTCGATTCCGATGGCGCACCAATTTATCGGCGATTACACCATTGCCGATGCGAAAGACGAACAGCTAAAAGTGTTGCGCAGCTATCAGTATTATGCGGTTAACAAGATTGCCGACACGGTGGCAAAAACCGATTGGACAGCGGGCAATCAGCGCGGCGGCTATATTTGGCATACCACCGGCTCGGGAAAAACGATGTCGAGTTTTAAATCGGCGCAGTTAATTAGCCGCCGCCAAGATGCGGATAAGGTGATTTTCTTACTCGACCGTATTGAGCTGGGCAAGCAATCGCTGGAGGAATATCAGAATTTTGCCGACAGCAAGGATGATGTGCAGGCAACGGAAAATACCGCTATTTTGCTCGCCAAGCTGAAAAGCAAACAAGACCGCGACCGCTTGATTGTTACCTCCATTCAAAAAATGAGTAATATCAAGGCGGAAGAAGGAATCAATGAGGCTGACATCGAGCAAATCAGTGGCAAGCGGCTAGTGTTTATTATTGATGAAGCCCACCGCACCACCTTTGGCGATATGTTGCTCACCATTAAGCACACCTTCCCCAATGCGCTTTTCTTCGGCTTTACCGGCACGCCGATTGAAGAAGAAAACGCCAAGAAAAGTTCAACCACTGCCACGGTTTTCGGCAATGAGTTGCACCGCTATTCGATTGCAGACGGCATTCGTGATGAAAATGTGCTGGGCTTTCATCCCTTCCATATCCGCACCTTTAAAGACAGCGATTTACGCAGATCTATCGCTTTGCAAGAAGCCAAAGCAACAGATGAAAGCGAAGTATTTGCCGATGACCAAAAGAAAAAAATCTACAATAAATTTATGAATGATGTGCCTATGGCGGGCGACTATGCTTCAGACGGCAAATATCAAAAAGGCATTGAAGATTATATACCCAATGTGCAATATCAAACGCCGGAACATGTGAATGCGGTGATCGACGACATGCTGGAAAATTGGAAACGCCTCAGCCAAGGCAAAAAATATCATGCCATTTTTGCCACCAGCTCTATTCCCGAAGCGGTCAATTATTATCGCTTAATTAAAGCCAGAATTGCTGAGGAAGCCAGAATTGCTGAGGAAGCCAGAATTGCTGAGGAAGCCAAAGATCCTGAGGAAGCTAAAAATTCCTGGCCGAAACTGACCGTGACTGCCCTTTTCGATCCGAATATTCTTAACGATGGGCAAGGCAACGACAAGGAAAAATGGATTGCTGAAATTTTGAAAGATTACAACGCCCAGTTCCACACAAATTTCAAATACTCCACTTATTCCCGATTTAAAACGGATTTGTCGGATAGGTTGTCGCATATCAATGCGTATAAGAGAATCAAACCCGACGAGCAGCTGGATTTGTTGATTGTGGTCGATCAGATGCTGACGGGCTTCGACAGCAAATGGCTCAATACGCTCTATTTGGACAAAATTTTGGATTACGCCAACTTGATTCAGGCGTTTTCCCGCACCAACCGCGTATGCGACAAAACCGATAAGCCTTTTGGTTTAATCCGCTATTACCGCAAGCCGCACACGATGCAACAAAACATTGAGCGTGCCGTAAAACTTTATTCAGGCGACCGTCCAATGGGGCTGTTTGTGGATAATTTGGATAAAGTTATCCATAAAATGAATGTCTGCTTTGCCGAGATTGCCGATATTTTTAAACGTGCGAAGGTGGCAGATTTTGCAGCCAATCCTGATGATGCGACTGCTTGCGCGAAGTTTGTCAAATTGTTTAATCAGCTCAACGATCACTTGCAGGCTGCGCGGCTGCTCGGCTTTGTGTGGGAAAAATTAAGCTATGACGTGGTACAGGAAGACGACAGCGTGATCACTGCCACACTCGATTTCGATCAAGAGACCTACGATAAACTACTGGCACGTTATAAAGATTTGTTTAAAGAAGAACCTAGTGGCGGCGGTGGAGGTAGCGACGAAGTGCCATTTGATTTGCGTTCGTATATCAATGAAATCGAAACCGATAAGATTGATCAAAATTATATGAATGCCCGTTTTGAGAAATGGCTCAAAGCAATTGGCAGCATGGAAGAAGCGGCAGCACTTGAGGAGCTTCACCACTCTTTTGCCACGCTTTCCAAGGAAGATCAAAAATTTGCCGAGCTGTTTTTACACGATGTGCAATCCGGTGATATTCAGCTTGACCCAAGTTTGGCATTAAGTGATTACATCACCACATACAAACAAAAAGATGCCAATGATAAGGTGCTAAAGGTAATTAGAGATTTAGGGCTGGATGGAGATTTGCTACGTGCACTGTTGGCAAGAAAATATACCAGCGAAAATTTGGACTTAGGCAGACTAAATGACCTAAAAGAAACAGTCGATAGGGAAAAAGCCAAAGTTTATTTTAACGAAAAACGTATAATTTTTTTAAACATACGGATTGATGAATTTCTAAGGGAACTAATTACAAGATAGTTATTACCTATTTGAAGATATTAAATAATCATCAAGTTATAGCGGATTAAATTTAAACCAGTACGGCGTTGCCTCACCTTGCCGTACTATCTGTACTGTCTGCGGCTTCGTCGCCTTGTCCTGATTTAAATTTAATCCACTATAAAAGGGCGAGATGTTTCATGGATTTTCCTTTTCGGGTTTGCTGCTCCGGCGTTGCCGGAAAAAATGCTGTAAAACCGCTTGGCAGTCTTCGGCCAGAATGCCGCCGAATACGGCAGTGTGTTTGTTCAGACGGCCGTCTGAAAACAGATCGACGACGCTGCCCGCCGCACCGCTTTTCGGTTCGGCCGCACCGTACACCACGCGCGCTACCCGCGCCTGTATCAGGGCGGAGGCGCACATGGCGCAGGGTTCGAGGGTGATGTAAACGTCGCAGCCGTCGAGGCGGTAGCTACCTGTCTTCCGGCCCGCTTCGGCCAAGGCGCGCAGTTCGGCATGGCCGCCGATGTCGCAGTCGGCGACGCAGCGGTTATGCGCCGTCGATAACACTTCGCCGTTGCGCACCACCACCGCGCCGACGGGCACTTCGCCCGCCGCTGCCGCCGCTTCGGCCTGATTCAGGGCAAGCCGCATAAAGCGTGCGGCCTCTTCGGCAGGCGGCGGCAGGGCGACGGGCGGGTGGGTTTTGACGGCGGCGAGCAGCGCGTTTTTGTCCGTGTCGGACAGTTGCATGACGTCGCAGCCGACGCTGGCGGCGGCAAGCTGCCACAGGACGCTGCGGGTCGGCGTGCGGCCCGATGCTTTCAACAGCAGGAAGGTTTTGACCGCGCCCGTCCGCCGCAGTTCTTCCCGGCTGCGGATGCCGAGGCGGTGCAGGGCTTGGAGGGTGGACGGGGCGAAGGGCGGTGTGGTGAGCATGATGTGTCGGTGTGTGTTTCCAGACGGCCTCGGGCGGAGGCTCGGATGGATGTCCGGGCCGTCTGAAAAAGGGTTTGCAGTAATAAAGGGGAGCAGGGAAAACGGCGGTTTCAGACGGCCTCATAACGCCCTTGTGCTTTCAAACCGCCTTTTGAGGCCGCTGAAGGGGTCGGTAAACTCTATCGCGCGGGCGAGGAGTTTCAGCGGGCGGGCGTAGTCGGTGCAGTCTGCGGGTTGCGGGTCGGGGTAGAGCGGGTCGTTCAGCAGCGGCATGCCGAGCGCGGCCATGTGGACGCGGAGCTGGTGTTTTTTGCCGCTGACCGGCCGGAGGCGGTAGAGGCTGTGGCCGCCCCTGTTTTCCGCCAGTTCGATGATGGTATGGCTGTTGGCTTCGCCTTCGGCCTGCCGCGTGAGGTAGAACGGTTCGCCGCGTTCGAGCCGCGAACGGACGTGCAGCGGGTAGGCAAGGTCGGTGCGGGTGGGGGCGAGGGCTTCGTAGGTTTTTTCCACCGCGCGGCTTTGGAACAGGGTTTGGTAGGCGCGGCGGCTTTCGGAGCGGTGGGCAAACAGGATGACGCCCGCCGTGTCTTTGTCCAGCCTGTGCAGCGGGGTGAAGTTTTCGGGATTCAGGTGCTGCAGTTCGGGGCGCAGCCGCAGGCGGGTGAGCAGGGTTTCGCGCAGGAAGCGGCCGCCGGGGATGACGGGCAGGAAGTGCGGTTTGTCGGCCACAATCAGGTGTTCGTCGATGTGCAGGATGTGTTCTTGAAACGGCACGGGTTCTTCTTCGGCGGCGATGGCTTCGCGGTAGTAGTAAACCGTGCCGCCGGGGCGGAATGCGGCGTCGGCGGCCAGCGGCGTGCCGGCTTCGTCGAAGATGTGGCCGTCTGAAAGCCTGCCCGCCCAGATTTCGCGGCCGATGTAGGGGAAGCGGCGGCAGAGGAAGTCGAGCAGCAAAGTGCCGTGCAGTTTTTTGTCGCACGGCAGGTGGAGGTAGCTCGGTTTGATGCCGTCGATCAGCGGCAGCGGGGCGGTTTGTTTCATGGCCGCCATTGTAACCGAATTTCAGACGGCCTGTTTTGCTGCTACAATCCGCGCCGTTTTTGATAACGGTTTCGGCACAGGAGCGGCAGGGATGAGTCAGGAAAAACGGCGGATTTTCGTCCTCTACACGGGAGGCACCATCGGCATGGTTCAAAGCGGCCGTGGCTTGCGGCCGGATGCGGCCTTGGCGGAAAAGGCCTTGCTGCCGTTTTCAGACGGCCTCTCTTTCGATTGGCACATCTGTGCGCCGCTGATTGATTCGTCCGCCGTAACGCTGGAAAACTGGCGCGACTGGCTGGCCCTGCTGGCGGAAAAAATCCCGCAATACGACGGCGTGCTGGTGCTGCACGGCACGGATACGCTGGCCTACACGGCCAATCTGTTCGCCCTCGCGCTGCACGGTTTGGACAAACCGCTGGTGCTGACCGGCTCGCAATGGCCGTTCGGCGCGCCGGGCAGCGACGCGCCGCGCAATCTGGCCACGGCCGCCGCCGCCCTCCGCCTCGGCCTGCCGCAGTGCGTCATCGCCTTTGACGGCAAACTGTTTCCCGCCGTCGGCAGCAGCAAGGTCAGCACGGAAACGGCCGACGGTTTTGCCAACCCGCATTTCGGCGCGTTGGCGCAATGGTCGGAAGCGGAAGGGCGGATAAGCCTGCGGGACGGTTTGAGGCCGTCTGAAAAGCCGTCGGGCGGATTGCGCGCGGAGCGGATAAACCCCGCCGTGTCCGTGTCCTGCCACACCCTGATTCCCGGCAGTTCCGCCCGCCATATCGCCGCCGCCTTGCGCCAGGGCGGGGCGGATGCCGCGATACTGCAAAGCTACGGCCACGGCAATGCACCTTCGGATGAAGGTTTTATCGATGCCGTCCGCAGCTTCACCTCGCGCGGCGGCCTGCTGCTCAACATCAGCCAGGTGCCGCAGGGATGCGCGGCGGCGGTTTACGCCCAAGGCGACGCGCTGCGGCAGGCGGGCGTGGTTGGCGGCGGCAAATGCAACCTCGAAACGGCAAGCGTGCTGCTGACGCTGGCGGCAGGCAACGGCTGGACGGCAGAGCGGCTGCGCGCCGAACTGGCCGCGCTGGGTTTGACGGATGCCTGAAACGTTTTCAGACGGCCTCTTCATGATTTGAAGGCCGTCTGAAAGAAAAATATCGGGATTTTAATGTTTCCAGGGCAGCCACATCTTGGCCAGCACGTACATCAACAGTCCGCCGAAACCCAAAACGGCAAACACAATCCCTTTTTTTCGCGCGTTCGGGCACAGCCAGTAAACGGCGAGGCTGAAGCTGAAGAACATCGCCGCAACCGCCCACACCAATTGCCGGTCTTTGAAGCGGTTGAGGGTATAGCTTTCGTTCATCACCACATACATCTGCCACAAAGCCGCGCCGCACATCGAAAAAACGCCCGCAGGCAGGAAAAACAGTCCGAGCAGTTCCTTATTCATCTGGATAGGCCGTCTGAAAAAACAAAAGCGCGATTATAGCCGAAAGCACCCGCTGCCAACTTTCAGACGGCCTTTTCTTTACACATGAATTAACGTATCCTTGCGTGCTTTCGCACACAGGCACTTCCTCAACAAATATGAACGCACTTAAAACCATCAGCGATTTTTTCGGTAAAACCTTCGCCCTGTGGGCGGCACTGACCGCCGTGGCGGCCTATTCCCTGCCCGAAGCCTTTGTTTGGCTCAAGCCTTATATCACCTGGCTTCTGGGCGTGATTATGTTCGGCATGGGGCTGACGCTCAGCCCGTCGGACTTCAAAATTTTGGGGCAGCATCCGAAATCCGTACTGGCGGGCGTGGTGGCGCAGTTCGTCATCATGCCGCTGACGGCTTACGTTTTGGCCGTTACGCTGCAACTGCCGCCCGCAATTGCGGCCGGCGTGATTTTGGTCGGCGCATGCCCGGGCGGGACGGCTTCGAACGTGATGACCTTCCTCGCGCGGGGCAACGTCGCATTGTCGGTGGCGGTAACGTCGGTTTCCACACTGCTCGCGCCGGTGCTGACCCCCGCCATTTTTTATCTGCTGGCGCATCAGTGGCTGGACATTTCCGCTTCCGCCATGCTGATGGATATTTTGAAAATCGTCATGCTGCCGATTGTGCTGGGCGTGCTGTGCAACCTTTTCCTGCATCGGCAGACCAAGGCGGTGGAAGGCGTATTGCCGCTGGTGTCCGTCGTATCGATTGCCCTGATTATCGGCGCGGTGGTGGCTTTGAACCGTACCAAAATCGCCGAGGCGGGCGGGCTGATTTTCGGCGTGGTGATGCTGCACAACTGCATCGGCTATCTGCTGGGCTTTTTCGCCGCCAAGTTCATCAAACTGCCTTACGACGCGCAAAAAACGCTGGCCATCGAAGTCGGGATGCAGAATTCCGGCCTGGCCGCCGGTTTGGCGATGAAATATTTCGATCCGATTGCCGCCGTACCGGGCGCGATATTCAGCGTGTGGCACAATATTTCCGGTTCGCTGCTGGCTTCCTATTGGGCGGCAAAGGCTGCCAAGGAGGAACGGCGCGGGCAGGAGGGGCAGGATAAACAGGCCGTCTGAAAAAGTATTTCCATACCGGCAGGGAGCATAGGACAATGAGCGGAAAAAGCCCTTTTATTTCCGAGAAAATCAGTGAGCTGCGGCAGAAAATCGCCCGCCCCTGCACGGCGTTTGAAACAGGCGGTTTCCGACCGGCGGGAGATGACCGAGAAAACTGGATAGGCCGTGTGTTTTTGTGCAAACCGGAAGAAGCGCGGCCGGTCGTTGATGATGAGGGCAGGCCGCTTTATCCGCTGGCGCAGTTTTACCTGCCGGATTTGCCCTATGTGCCCGAACAGTTGCGCCATATTACCTGGCTGACCGTGTTTATCGGCGAAGAAATCCCCAAATTGGAAGAATTCGAATTAAAACGCGGGGACATGGTGTTCTTGGAACATATCGGACGGCACGGCAAGGGCTGGCTGATTCGGGAATACACCGCCGATGACGAACTCGTCCGTTATGAATATCCCGCCGATCCGAACGGTTCGCCAAAGCCCTTTCCGCTCAAGCCTGTCTTCCTTGAACGGGATTTTCCCATCTGGGACGGCGGAGGCTTGGATGGACATTTAGAAGATGAAATCTGCGACTTTGAAGATGATGACGACGAAGCAAACTGCTTGAGCTATTACGACGACATCGGCACCGAACATGACTACCGCCATAAGTTCGGCGGTTATCCGTCTTTCTGCCAGTCGGGCATTTGCGAAAATGCCGACGGCCGCCTGCTGATGCATGATCATTTTGAATTTATGTTTCAGATTTCCAGCGACAGCAAGGCTTGTTTCAACGTCATCGACAGCGGCAGCCTGATGTTCTCCCGCAATCCCGAAAACGGCGAATGGTCGCTGTATTACGATTTTTATTGAGGCCGTCTGAAAGCCGCCCGACAAAGGAAACCCCATGAACCCGCTGATTACCGATTCCGTTTTATCCGACAGCCGCAAGCCGGTGATTGTCGCGTTGGATTTTGCCGATGAGGCATCGACCATTCAATTCGTCCGCCGCCTTGACCCCTCCCTGTGCCGTCTGAAAATCGGCAAAGAGCTGTTTACCGCCACAGGCCGCAGGCTGGCGGAAAATTTAATCCATCAGGGCTACCAACTCTTCCTCGACCTGAAATACCACGACATCCCCAATACCGTGGCTAAGGCCTGTAAAGCCGCTGCGGAAATGGGCGTTTGGATGGTGGATATGCATGCGTCGGGCGGCCGCCGCATGATGGAGGCTGCCGCGGAAGCGGTGGCAAACTGTCCGGACAAGCCGCTTTTAATCGGCGTTACCGTGCTGACCAGCATGGAGCAGGCCGACTTGGCCGAAACGGGCGTGGATGTACCGATTGAGGAGCAAGTGTTGCGGTTGGCGCGGCTGGCGCAGGATTCGGGTTTGGACGGCGTGGTCTGCTCCGCGCACGAAGCCGCCCCCTTGCGCGGCGCGCTCGGCTCCGAATTTGTCTTGGTAACGCCCGGCATCCGCTTGGACACCGCAGGCAACAGCGACGACCAACGCCGCATCATGACGCCCGCCGAAGCCTTGGCGGCAGGTTCGACCTATCTCGTGATGGGCCGCCCTGTAACCCAAGCCGCCGATCCGCTAGCCGTATTGCGCGAAGTGAACCGAATTGCCGTACAGGCCGTCTGAACGGGCTGAAACGGCTTTTTCCGCCGCTTGTGCCGCCGGTTTGCCGCCTTGTGTCGGTTTATTGTTTATTTCACGGTATAGTTTTCACGAATCAGCTTTTCAGACGGCCTCTCCCGATTGTCAGGCCGTCTGAAAAAACAAGGAGGGCGCAATGACCTTTTACAGCGAAACCTTAAAACCCCGCCTGCAACAGGCGCGTGTATTGGTGGTGGGCGACGTGATGCTCGACCGCTATTGGTTCGGCGACGTATCGCGCATCTCGCCCGAAGCCCCCGTCCCCGTGGCCAAAATCGAAAAAACCGAACACCGCGCGGGCGGAGCGGCCAATGTGGCGCGCAACGTGGCCGCACTGGGCGGGCAGGCCGTATTGTTGTCCGTCATCGGTGACGACGAAGCGGGCGACTGCCTGAATGCACTGATGACGGAGCATGGGGTTGAAACAGTGTTGATACGCGACCAAAACATCGCTACCACCGTCAAACTGCGCGTCGTGGCGCGCAACCAGCAGCTGATCAGGCTGGATTTCGAAGACGCGCCGACACACGAAGTATTGAACGGAGTGAAAAACCGCTTCCGCGAACTGTTGGCCGAATGCGACATCGTCATCCTGTCGGATTACGGCAAAGGCGGGCTGACCCATGTGGTTTCCTTTATCGAATGGGCGCGGCAGGCGGGAAAACCGGTCTTAATCGACCCGAAAGGGGACGACTACGCCAAATATACCGGCGCAACCCTGCTTACCCCTAACCGCACCGAACTGCGCCAAGTTACCGGCAGTTGGAAAAACGAAGCCGATTTGCAGGAAAAAGCCCGCGCGTTGCGGCGCAATTTGGATTTGCAGGCACTGCTCCTGACGCGCAGCGAAGAAGGCATGACCCTGTTCCGCGACGGCGAACCGCACCACCAGCCGACACAGGCGCGGGAAGTGTTCGATGTTTCCGGCGCGGGCGATACCGTGATTGCAGGCATGGGCTTGGCAATGGCGGCAGGATTGGATTTTCCCGAAGCCATGCAGCTGGCAAACGCCGCCGCCGGCGTGGTGGTGGGCAAACTCGGTACGGCCGTGTGTTCGTTTGACGAATTGGCGCAATCATTGTAAAGTAACGTAATAATCAAGTATTTTTTTGTTGCATCATTGCGGCTGCCTGCACGAAGTATCAGCCGGCGGCAAAAAAGATGCCGCAGTTGCGGACACATTAACAAATATTTAAAGGGAATACAGTCAAATGCCAGTAAGCATGACCCGCTTGGAATTCAATTGGGACGACAGTCAAAGCCGTAAAAAACTCGACATGACTGCCGTACAGGCTGTGGCCGCCGTATGGTTGGCTGACAAAAATGCCAGCCGCCACGCCGTGATGGACCTCGAAACTGTAGTAGATGAGCCTTTTTCTTTCGCTTTCAACGGTTTGGATGCGGCAACGGTCATCGGCTTGTTTGACGAAATCGCGCGGCAATTTCCGTTTATACGCTTTTATGTGCGCGGTATCGGCGAAGATTTCAGCAATATGTGGCTGCGCGAATACTACAACGGCGTAACTGTGTTTGCCGCCGGGCCGTTCGAGCATAAAGTGTCGGAAAATATAAACAATAAAGGCAAAAGCTGGTTTAGCCGATGGTTGGGGAAATAGTGCCTGGCTAAGGCGCGTTTCGGAAATGTTTCAGACGGCCCGGGCATCGCTTTGCCGCCTGTTGTGTACAACACCCGCCTCCGATTGAGATTGCCGCCGTCAGGCGGTACAATCGGCGGCGTTTTATTTTTGTAAAGAAATATTATGAGTCTGATTGGTGAAATTTTACCATCTTCACACATCCTGCTGGATTTGGAAGTCAGCAGTAAAAAACGCCTGTTCGAGCAAGCCGGACTGTTGTTGGAAAACGAAGCGGGTGTTGCCCGTTCCGAAGTCTTCGACTGCCTGTTTGCCCGCGAAAAACTCGGTTCCACCGGCTTGGGGCACGGTGTGGCCGTACCGCACGGCCGATTGGCTTCATTGAAAAAGGCGGTCGGTGTCTTTATCCGCAGCAAAGAGCCGATTCCTTTCGATGCGCCCGACGACAAACCCGTTTCACTGGTTATGGTATTACTGGTTCCCGAAAATGCCGCAGGCACACATTTGGAAGTCTTATCCAAACTCGCAGGAAAATTTTCAGACAAAGGCGTGCGCGAACAGCTGATGCAGGCTGCCGATGCTGCCGGAATTCTACGGATTCTGACGGAGGAATAATGCCGAGCATCTCCGTACGCAGCCTCTATCAGGACAATCAGCACAAACTCCAATTGGCTTGGGCGGCAGGTGCGGCGGGTGCCGACAACCGTATCGGAGTAGAGGCCGACAAGCCGGTTTTGGCTTTGGTCGGCCATTTGAATTTTATCCACCCCAATCAGGTTCAGGTTTTGGGTGTGGCCGAAGTCGATTATCTCAGCCGTATGGAAAGCGGCGATTTGGCCTACAGTTTCGACCAGCTTTTCGAGTTGCCGATGTCGCTGGCCATCGTGGCAAACGACTTGCCCGTGCCGAAGAGTCTGCGCGACTATTGTCATACCCACAACGTCCCGCTGCTGACTTCCAAGCTGGAAAGCCCGTATCTGATGGATGTGCTGCGGATTTATCTGCAACGCACCTTGGCGGTTTCTACGGTTAAGCACGGCGTATTCCTCGATGTATTCGAAATCGGCGTCCTTTTGACCGGGCAGTCGGGCTTGGGTAAAAGCGAATTGGCTTTGGAGCTGATTTCGCGCGGGCACAGCCTGGTGGCCGATGATGCGGTGGAACTGCACCGCACCGCGCCGGAACTTTTGGAAGGCCGTTGTCCGCCGATGCTGCGCGACTTTCTCGAAGTGCGCGGCTTGGGCATCCTCAATATCCGCCATATTTTCGGTGAAACATCCATCCGTCCGAAGAAATCCCTCAACCTCATCATCAATCTGGTTGCGGCCGACGACGATTATATGAAACAAATCGACCGTTTGAGCATCCGCAGCGAAACCGAATCCATCCTAAACGTCAATGTCCGCTCCGTTACCCTCCCCGTGGCTGCAGGCCGCAACTTGGCGGTGCTGGTGGAAGTGGCGGTACGGAACTATATCCTCCAGCTGCGCGGAAAAGACAGCATGAAGGAATTTTTAGAACGGCATCAAAGTATTATGAAAGAGCAAGAGGTTGGGCATGAAAATCATCCTGATTAGCGGCCTGTCCGGTTCGGGCAAGTCGGTGGCACTGCGCCTGTTGGAAGATGTCGGCTACTACTGCATCGACAATATGCCTATGGAAATGATGCCCGATTTGGTGCGGCATCACATTTTGCGGGCAGACGTCGAGCACTTGGCCGTCAGCGTGGACATACGTTCCCGCCCGAGCATCAGTGAAATCGACAAGCAGCTTGCCTATCTGCGCCGGCAGGGGCACAGTGTGGAACTGCTGTTTTTGGAGTCGGACGAAGCCGTATTGATGCGCCGGTTTTCCGAAACCCGACGCAGCCATCCGCTGGCCGGACTGACGCAATCCCTGCAGGAGAGCCTGCGGCAGGAGCGGGAGATATTGGCACCGCTGCGCGAAAAGGCATACTGCATCGACAGTTCGTCGATGAATTCCCAGCAGCTTCGTTATGCCGTGCAGCAATGGCTTAAGGTAGAGCGCGAAGGCCTGTTGGTGGTGTTTGAGTCTTTCGGCTTTAAATACGGCGTGCCGACCGACATCGATTTCCTGTTTGATATGCGCAGCCTGCCCAATCCTTATTACGACACCGCCCTGCGCCCGTTCAACGGTACGGAAGAGCCCATCCGCAAGTATCTCGATAGCCAGCCTCTGGTGCAGGAAATGGTGGGTGACATCAAACGCTTTATCGGCCGCTGGCTGCCGCGGATGCAGGAAGAAAGCCGCAGCTACGTTACCGTCGGCATAGGCTGTACCGGCGGCCAGCACCGCTCCGTTTACGTTTGCGAACGGCTGGCGGAACATTTCAGGCCGGATTATCAGGTGCTGGTACGGCATCGCCAGCTCAACCTAGGCGCGTAACCGGCGCAATTGGATAATCAGACCGCAGAGGCCGTCTGAAACAGGCCGTCCGGCATTTTCAGACGGCCTTTCCCATATTCAGAACAGAGAACCGAAAAACATGGCAATCCAATGGTATCCCGGCCACATGCACAAGGCCAAAAAAGCGATTATCGAACGGCTTAAAAGCGTCGATATGGTGATAGAAGTGCTGGACGCGCGCATGCCCGCATCCAGCGAAAACCCCTTGCTGGGCAAACTCTCGTCGGACAAACCCAAACTGAAAATCCTCAACAAACAGGATTTGGCCGACCCCGAGCGTACCGCCCTATGGCTGGCCGAATTCCAGTCCCGCCCGAACACCAACGCCATCGCGTTGGACGCTTCCGACAGGCAGGCGGCACAAAAGCTGATTGCCGCCTGCCGCGCCCTCGTGCCGAACCGCAAAAGCGTGGACAAACCCCTGCGCGTCATGATTTGCGGCATTCCCAACGTAGGCAAATCCACCCTGATTAACGGTATGCTGGGCAAAAAATCGGCCAAAACCGGCAACGAACCCGGCATTACCAAAGCCGAACAACGCCTGTTCCTTGCCGACGATTTCTGGCTCTACGACACCCCCGGCATGCTGTGGCCGAAAATCATCGTGGAAGAGGGCGGTTACAACCTGGCCGCCGGCGGCGCGGTCGGCCGCAACGCACTCGATGAAGAAACCGTCGCCCTCGAACTCATCGATTACCTGCGCCGCCACTACCTGCCGCAGTTGCAGGAACGCTATCAGGCCGACAAAAACGAAAGCAGCCACTGGCGTGACGAACAATGGTTGGAATGGATAGGGCGCAGGCGCGGCGCACTGCTGGGCGGCGGACGCATCAATTACCAAAAAGCGGCCGAAAACACCCTGACCGACTTCCGCGACGGCCACATCGGCCGCATCACCTTGGAAACGCCGAACCAATGGGAACAATGGCTCAAAGCCGCCCAACGGCGCGAAGCCGAACAAAAAGCCGAGCGCGAACGCCGCAAGGCCGAACGCAAAGGGAAGGCCGTCTGAAAGCAGGGGAGGCCGATCTTCTTTAATCGCACCATATTTTTCAGACGGCCTCCAACTTAATCCGAAAACGTACCGTTTGTTCTATCCGGAAATAACCAGAAACAAAAGGAATCATATGCACGCCGAACTTCAGTCTCCCGAATTGTGCCGCGTCCGCGCCATTACGGCCTTTACAGTGTTGCCGGCTGATGCCGCAAGTTGGGAAAGCATCCTTTCCGAAACCAAAAGCCAATGCGACCGTTTGGCCGCGTCATTGGCCCGAGGCGGCTATCAGGTGCAATCTATCCGCATAGTGTCCAATCCATTCGGCGAATACCTCGACACATCGGACATAGCGGCTTCCAAAGCCGGTTTGGAACGGATTCGCAATATTCTGACGCGCATCAATCAAAACAGCAGTTTGCGCATACGGTTTGCCATCGGCGAAGCATGCACGGCGGCGGAAATCGCCCTTTTGCCCGAACTGATTAAAGACTACGGCGACCTCTGCAACGCCTGTGTCAATGTCCATGCCGATGCAAACTGCCTGCCCGACAACGAAACCATCCTCCGCTGCGTGGAGACCGTCGGAACAATCGGCCGCATCACACCGCGCGGCGAAGGCAATTTCAACTTTACCGTTAATTTCAACTGCTCACCGCTGATACCTTATTTTCCGGCAAGCTATCATAGGGGGGAACAGGGAAACTGCCTGGTGGTGGGCTTGGAAACCCCCGACCTGCTGGCTGCCGCCTTGCGCCGCCTAAACAACCTTCCCGAAGAACACACCGCTTATTTTCAGACGGCCTTAAATGCCATGCGCGAAGCACTGCAACATCATGTCGATGCGGTGCAGCAATGTATTACCGAAACCCCGCTCTCGGCAGGCTGGCAATATGCAGGCATGGATACCTCCGCCGCCCCGTCGAAAAACTGCACTTCAATGGTCGAACTCTACCGCCTGTTGCGCGTGCCGCATTTCGGCGCCGCAGGTACGGTGGAAGCGTCGGCTTTGCTGACCCGGGTGTTCAAATCACTGCACAATGTCCGTGCAGTCGGTTTTTCAGGCCTCATGCTGGCGGTAACCGAAGACCAAGGTTTGGCCGAAGCAACCCATCATGCCCGCTTCGGATTACACGACTTGCTGACCTACAGCAGCGTATGCGGCATCGGCCTGGATACCGTCCCCATTCCCGGAGACACGCCTGCAGCGAAAATCGCCGCCATCATGCGCGACACGGGTACAATGGCTTTTCGTTTGAACAAACCGCTCACCGTGCGCGTATTTCCCGTTCCGGGCTTGCAGGCCGGAGAGCAGACCACTTTTGAAAGTGCGGATTTGTGCAACTGCGCCGTCCTGCCCGTCCGTTGAATCGTCCAACCTTTCAGACGGCCTTCAACTATTAAGAAGGCCAGCGGATTCGCATTTGAAGTGCAACTTTCCATAACAGAAAAAGGCCAGTATGCGGT
>ERZ773068.553-NODE-553-length-19834-cov-21.677638_pt1 | contig 19834 bp, 14 predicted proteins | sample MGYA00580620_ERZ773068 | MGnify/ENA primary metagenome ERZ773068 (study PRJEB29015, sample SAMEA2737983) | human oral metagenome | biome: human oral; feature: human-associated habitat; material: dental | place: China | collected 2101 ... | reverse complement strand
TGGAAGCTCTCTCCCCCTGTAGGAGCTTCGTAGAGATAGTCGGCATACCACCGCTTCAGCTGGGAATCCTCAATGGTATCAAACCGCTGGAGCTCCCATGCTCCGAAGTTGAGTTCCATCAATCGATCATCCCGCAGGGCATCAGGGTAGCCACAGGCTTCGGCTAGGAGGAGACAGCGGGAGAGTGGGCTAGAATAGACACGGCTGGGTATGCTCCCCTTGAGGAGCGTACACAGCCGTTTCCTTACCTCTTGAGCCTCAGTAGCGAAGGTCGAAGCTAGGGGCACATCCGACTGCCCGTAGCATACACCAGCGGGGACATCGGGCGTAGTATGTCGGATGAGATGAAGGTGCATCAGTAGAGGGAATTCATCTGGGCATAGATCGTATAGCCTAATAGCATCGCCAGCTCTGACAACAGGGAGATCGCCCCACAGGTATCGCCGGTATATCCTCCGATGCGCCGACGGATATAGCTGATCAGCCCAAGGGAAGTCACCAGCGGAAGGGCGAAAGACAGCCACACATAGCCCTGCTCCACGAAGAGAGACAATGGGAAGTAGGCGACGGCTTGTGTAGCGATGAGGACCAGTACTGCTAGGGACATCGGGAGGAGTCCTGCCCTACGATACACTACCCCCACCTTGCACTCCTCCGCCGGGCGGGCATAGGGAAGATGCTGCACCTGAATGTAGGAGCAGCACTTGCCTGCTACGTCGCAGGAGAGGAGGACGAAGGGTAGGATATCCCCAGGGATAGAGACAGCGCTACTCCAATAGATAAGGTAGTAGAGGACGAAAGCCAGCACAGCGTAGGAGCCGACATGGCTATCCTTCATGATGGCGAGGATCTGCTCTTTCGTTCGTCCACCACCGAAGCCATCGAAGAAATCCCCTAGTCCATCTTCGTGGAAAGCACCGGTAAGGAAGAGCCGAGATGCTAGTGCCAAAGCTAAGGCGACCTCCGTGGGGAAGATCTGACTATATAGGTAGAAACTCCCCGCAAGTACCCCTCCTGTGATGAGGCCGATCACGGGCCACCAGCTCAGGGCGTCCTCGTAGTCTTCTTGTCGGAGCTCCCTCAGACGCCAGAAGGGAAGACGGGTGAAAAGGCTCCCCGCTGCTAGGAGAGCTCCGAGGTGTGAGCGCTGTCCTTCCATAAGCTTAGTACCAGATCTTCCCTCGCTCAGAGGTTAGGGTGAAGTCGATCGTCCCACCCTCACGAAGCTCTTCGTAGGTAAGGTAGGATCGGCGAAGGGGCTTCCCATTGAAGGAGACGGAAGCCGTGTACTGCTCGGCCTCATTCCTACGGGGCGCACGGATCGTGAGGTGCTTACCACCGGGGAGGGCAATACGGGCACTTTCGAAGAGCGGAGTCACAAGCTCATACTTCCCGTCCAGCGGGTCTACGGGATAGAGACCTAGGGCGGCCATGACATACCAGGCAGACATCTGTCCGCAGTCCTCGTTCCCACAGATCCCGTCGGGACGCTCGGTGTAGAGCTGGCGAAGGACCTGGTGCGTCAGTTCGGCTGTGCGCCAAGGCTGACGGGCGTGATTGTAGAGGAAGATCACATGATGACCAGGCTCGTTGCCATGGGCGTACTGCCCGATCATCCCTGTGGAGAAGATAGGTAGCTCGATGTGCTTCGGTGTAGCAGCGCCGAAGAATTCGTCGAGGCGCTTCCCCAGCTGTCCACCCATGATTCGGTCGAGACCTGCTATATCGTGCTGGACGCTGAAGAGGTACTGATAGGCATTACTCTCGGTGAAGGCCTTCGAATAGGCAAAGGGGTCAAAATCCGGGAGGAAGCCTGCCTGCTCACTACGAGGAGCGAAGAAGCCAAGCTGGTCCGACCAGAGGTTGCGCCAAGCACCTGAGCGCTCTTCGTAGCGACGAGCTACGGCATCGTCGCCCATCCATCGAGCATAGCGGGCGATAGCGGCGTCATCGTAGGCATACTCCAGGGTCTTCGATACACTCTCCTCCTCTTCATCTGCGGGAATGTAGCCAAGACGCTGGTAGCTATCGAGACCTCTGTAGTCCTTGCGCTCAGCGGTAGAGCGCAGGAGACTCAGGAGCTTTGCCTTGTCTCGGGGCACATAGATCCCCTTGAGCACCGCCTCGACAATCACGGGGATCGAATGGTGGCCGATCATCATATCGGTCTCCGAGGCGAACATGTTCCACACGGGGAGGTGCCCTGAGTTCTGCTCACCGAAGTCTACGAGGGAAGCCACCATATCACGAGCCTCACTGGGGCGAAGGAGGGCATAGAGGGGATGGGCCGTACGATAGGTATCCCAGAGGGAGAAGGTGCTGTAGGTCTTGTGTTGCGCCTGGTGGACCGTACGATCCGCCCCTAGGTAGCGCCCGTCGACATCGCTGTAGATGGTCGGGCAGATCTGCGAGCGGTAGAGGGCGGTATAGAATACGTGGCGAAGGCTGTCAGGCACCTTAGCATCCAGGGTCACCTGCCCCAGGCGCTTATCCCAAGCGAGCGTAGCAGCCTGGCGGTAGCGATCGAAGTCGCTGTGTGGGGCTTCAGCCTTGAGATTCTTCTGAGCCCCCTGTTCACTTACCCCCGATAGTGCGGTGCATAGCGTGATCGACTGACCCGCACGTACCTTGCCGTAGTAGAGGCGGAGGATGACGCCATAGCCTACAGACTTACCTACCACACCCTTGCCGGTGTAGGGGATAGCCGTACGCTCGATGCGAAGGGCAGGGCGTGAGAGGGTCGTCGCAAAATACACCTTCTGATCACGAGCCCAGCCATCGGAGTAGCGGAAGCCTACGATCTGTGTAGGTGAGATGGATCGAGCGTCGCTATTGACGGTGCGGTCCCAGTTCGTCGCCTTGTCTAGATTGAGGATAATGCAGGCGGAGTCAGCGTCCTCGAGGAAGGTATAGCGCTGGATGCCCACCCGCTCGGTAGCTGTGAGTTCGACTCGGATCTTATAGGGCTCGAGGGTCACGGCGTAGTAGCCCGCCTGAGCGGTCTCCGTCGTATGAGAGAAGCGAGCATGAATGCCTATCGGGCGCTGATCCTTAGCCTCCATCCCGAAGGAGAGAGGCGGACGGCTCTCCTCGGTGAGTGCAGGGAGGGTGACGGGCATGTACGATATATCGTAGAGGTCTCCTGCCCCAGTACCGCTCAGATGCGTATGGCTGAAGCCAGCGATGACGCTATCGGGATAGAAGTAGCCGGCGATATAGTCCCAGCCTGCACGACCATTGTCGGGACTGAGCTGTACCATGCCGAAGGGGGCGCTAGCTCCAGGGTAGACATTGCCCACCCAGTCGGTACCTATGAGGGTATTGACCCAGGAGGAGAGGCCCTTCTTAGCGACACGAGCGGTACGCTGGGCACTTAGGGAAGCGCTTCCTCCCAAGAGGAGCGCTAGAGCAGTAAGTACGGAGAGAGATCTACGGATCATCTGATACAATAGACTAGTGAAGATAATAGAGGGAGATAAGCCGAGGCGGTACGCTCGGAGAAGTTCTCGAGGGAAGGCCTCCCTACTCCCCAATGCGGTGGTACTGGCTCTCGAAGGGGACACGGATGCGATCCCCTATGGGGCGATGATCATCACGGATACCGCAGGAGACGATCATATTGATCTTAGTCCCTCGGGGCAGACCCAGCAGGCGACGCACCCGTAGCGTATCGATGCCCTCCAGCGGACAGGTATCATAGCCCTCGCTACTTATGGCGAGCATGAAGGTCTGTGCCACCAGCGCACAGCTCTTGTGCTGGACGGCGGTGAGATCAGCTTCGCTCATCTGTCGGGGCACGGGGCGGAAGAGCCCTGTGATCTGCACGAGCCCCTTGCGGATCAGCCCCCAGATCCCTAGACCACGGCTGTAGGTGAAGGGGATGACCTTGAGCAGGTAGTCAGCACGGAGCTTGTCGTACTTGCTCCACTTGTCCTCGGGGTGATGCTTGCGGGTATCGGCTCGATAGAGCTCGATGAGCTCGTGGGTACGCTGGCGCCAGAGATGGGGCTTCGTGACGAAGACCACCAACTGCTGGGCAGTGGTGACCGCCGTCTGCGAGAAGCAGGCGGGGGCAAGAGAAGCGATGACAGCGGGGTCGGTGATATGGTAGCACTCCCAGAGCTGAAGGTTGGAGCTCGTAGGGGCAAGAGAAGCTAGACGAAGGCAGTGCTCGACACGAGCAGTATCTAGAGGCTTCTCGGGATCATAGTAGCGGATAGCACGGCGGTGCTTTACTATTTCCTCGAAGTTCATTTTGGTTCGAATAAGCAGGTATTTGTGTGGAGAAGTCTCCTTTACAAAAATACGGAATTACGCCGAAAGGGGAGGAACGAGCATCGCTCTCAGATGTCATGCTCGACGAGCCCTCAGCCCCCCACTCCAAAGGCGCATAAATAAAGGCTTCTGGAGGGGTCAAAAAACGACCTACGGTAGGTCGTCAAAAAAACCTACTGTAGGTCGTGAAGACGACCCACGGTAGGTCGTCGATGCGACCTACAGTAGGTCGCTAAAGAGGCCTTCCCAAGGACGGAACCAATACCCCCGAATTTTCCCCTCCCAAAGTGACCGAAAACCGAAGCCATCGACAGGGGTAATGAGGCTATAAATTGGTATATTGACAGAAAATAAAGATATTAAATTATCTTTGCGCCGTTGAACACCTAAAAACTGAACATGTATATGAAGAAAATTTCTACGCTCATGCTAGGCCTCGCCCTCAGTGGTACCCTGGCAGCTCAGACCCCTAAGTTCACTCCTGAGCACGGCGCTCTGCTGGATGGTAAGACGATCGTCAAGGCGAACATCACCAGCCCTGTACTGAAGACGTACAGCTTCTCTGCCGAACGTATCCTCTCCAAGGGTCTTAGCTTCCAGCTCGGCATCTCTACGATGCCTAAGAGCACCCTTCCCCTCATCTCGACCCTCGGGAAGGCTGTAGCTGGTGAGGCGAACCTCGGTGCTCTGAGACTGAAGAGCTTCGACTTCACCCCCGAGCTCCGCTGGTACACGGGCGGTGGTTACGGCCACGGCTTCTACCTGATGGCTTACTACCGCTACCAGAGCTACAACCTATCTGGCTATACCTTCAACCTCGATGTACGTGACAACGGTGCAGCTACCGCTAAGCCCGTCGATGTCGTACTCTCTGGGGACTTCAAGACGAACTCCTTCGGTATCGGTCTCGGTGCTCAGTGGTTCTTCGGTCGCAATAAGAACATCGTCCTCGACTGGAACATCCTCGGTATGCATGCTGGTCGTGGTAAGCTGACCCTCTCGGGAGACTACTCCTCTGCTACAGCACTCACCGACAAGGAACTAGAGAGCCTCCGCAACGAACTCAGCGACAACATCTCTGACCTCCCTGCCGTCACTCTCGGAGCTAAGGACATCAACCTCGACAAGGCTGGCAAGAAGGTGTCGCTCAACAGCGTCTCTACGCCTTGGGCTTGGATCCGTGCATCGGTCTCCCTCGGGTTCCGCTTCTAAGCGCCTGAGGGCTTAGCCCTACGACAAAGAGCATCCCCCACAGTGATACGGAGTGTATCGCTGTGGGGGATGCTCTTTTTGTCTTAGGCGCAAGGGGGGCTACTTCTTGAGGTGCTTCTTGATCGCCTTGATCCAGACCGTCAGCAGGCGTGCCGAGGCGTCGATGAAGAGGTCCTTCTCGTCGGTGCGCTTCAGTTCGCCCTCGACCTTGATATCGGGCTCGATACCGAACTCTACATCCTTCCCCGCTGTATCGTAGGTGCGAGAGGCAGAGAAGCGTATCCCCCAGCCATTGGGGAGCTCCGATGACATCGGTAGGCCTGCACCCCCACCCGTCTTCACGCCGATGATCCGGACGTGAGGTAGCCCCTTGAGTCGTAGCACGAAGTCATTAGCTGCGCTATATACGCCCTGATTGACTAGGACGAATACAGGCTTGAGCCAGATCGTACCCCGTGTCAGAGGGTCAAGGTAGATGGGGATCTGACGGGAGAAGTCATTGTGTCCTGGGCCCGTCTTGTGGGACATATAGCCGACGTGCCTGCGCTTGTCGATGAAGTGCCGAGCCAGGAGTTCGGAGCTAGACACCTGTCCTCCGCCATTGGCTCTCAGGTCGAGGATGAGGCCGTCACAGTCACGCAGTCGATTGAGTGCCGCCGAGACATTGCCATCGGAGAGACCCGAGTTGAATGACGCTACACGTATGTACCCCAGCGGGATCTCCCGCTTCCCTTCGTCAGGGTAGTCCAGCGCCTTGTAGGCCAGAGCCCCAGCGATCTTGTAGTCTTCACCTAGGTAGCGCTCCACCAGCTCAGCATCGAAGGTACGAGGCCCTTCGGTGCGCCACTTCCAGTAGCGACTTAGGTTGAAGGTCGAGGAGAGGTTCACGTGTCCGTCCTTGAGTTCCGCTAGAAGCTCCGTCATGATGAGGAAGAGGGAATCGGTCGTCATCTTGGGACGAAGGTCCTTGCGGTGCTTGTGGTAGAGATCCCGCCATGTCGTGCCTTCGGGGAGCTTGAGATCGAAGTAACAGTAGTTACGGTCTAGGATCTGCCAGAGGGCATCATAGTTGGCGTACGGATCGGCAGTAAACTCCTTCTCCGTCGAGCAGGACACAAGGAAGAGGGAGGCAAGGAGGGTGCAAAGTATAGAGATACAGCGCTTCATGGGCTAGAAGGGGACTAGGGATGAATACTTGGAGGCTGTACGACGTCCCTGAAGGGGAAGGATATGGGTCGTCACCCCGACGAGCAGACTATGCTGATGGCGATAAGCCCTGATCTGATGGAGCTCCGTACGGCGGTAGTCCCAGCGATAGCCTACAGAGAGCGTCAGGTAGTCTAAGAGAGGTACATCTAGCGTCGACAGCAGGTAGAGCTCAGGACTTGAGAAGGGATGCGTCAGCGATATACGGCGGGAGGGCTTGCTGTAGTAATAGAGTTCGAAGAAGCTCTCACCGAACTCTTGGGCAAAGGCTAGCCCTAGGAGATCGGTATGCGCATAGGTCTTCAGAAGCAGAGGGAAGCGCTCCGTCCCTAGGCGATAGCTATATAGAGCGGAGAGCCCCACAGAGAGGGCAGCATCCAGGGCGACAGGGTTGTTCCCGTTGCGCGTACTGTAGGCGACGCCCCCAAAGCCTACGAGGCTTCCACCGAGGTAGAGCCGTCCTGCCTTCCCATCCATCACCCGACGGAGGTAGCCCCAGTCATAGCGCAGGCCGAGGCTATAGATCGTAGCATTGCCAGCGGGATTGAGCGTGAGAGCCAGGTCGACCCCTAGGAGGGTATGCTTCAGCCAGCGGGGATCCGTCGTGCGGGGGGTATAGGCAAAGAGAGAGCCCTTTGCCTCGGTCTCTTCCTTGAGACTCTTATATCCTAGACGAGAGGACTCCGAGAGATAGCTGTAGACTCTGCCCCCGTAGTTCAGCGGGGTGAGGTAGGTATTGCCTAGGCGCATCCCCCCGATACCGAGGTACTGGCTGTGGCTAGTGACATTGCTCATCCGGCTCTGTGGCTCGGGGACGGTAAGGATGCTCGTCGCCTGCGATCCACCACGGAGGCTATCCCCCTCATAGCTCTGCGCCTCTAGGGGCTCTAGAGCGAGGAGCGGTAGGAGGAGCGCACCGAGGAGCACAAGGGCTCGGCTATAGTGGGCGGTTCTCTTCATATCTAGGTAGTAGCTAAGGGTTATTCAGTGGGAGCTTCCTCCGAAGAGCTAGAGAAGAGGTCGGCCTCTTCCTCTGGTTCGTCCCCGTGGGGCTCCTCAGAGACTTCCTCGAAGATAGGGGACTCCTTGAGTGGAGGGAGCTCTTCTACTTGGTCGATGAGATAGGGAGCGATGCGCTTGCCACGAGCACGGATACTCTTGACGAGGGCAAACTCTTCGACATCGATCTCCACGGTACGTAGCTCCCCGTCCTTCTCCTTGCGTCCGATCACGAGGCGTGGGTAGTACGTGTCGGTCAGGAGCAGAAGTTCGTTCTTGGGATTATCCCCGAGGATGTTCTCCCGCTTCTGGTCCTCCTCGACGCTGAAGCGCTTGATGTAATGGTACTTCTGATCGGCATCGTAGTAGACCGCAGTCCAGATCTTCCGGGAGTCGTTCTTCTCGATGCGTAGGAGGTTCTCCTCTATATGGATGGAGTCGCTGAAGTCGGTGGTGTAGCACTCGCCAGAGTCGAGGATGACGAGGATACGGTCTCGTGCATGGAAGGAGCCCAGGTACTGCCCTTGCTCGTTGTAGTTCAGGCGGAGGACATCCCTATCAAACCACACATCTCGACCACCAAGCGTAGAATATCCCTTCGACAGGAGACTGACGGAATGGACCTCAGCCTTAGTGACTAAGAAGCCCACAGAGCTACGGCTCTTGATCGACACCTCTGAGAAGTCCTTCTCGAACTGGAAGAGTCTCTGCCGGGCATTCCTGATCTTGAGTTTGATCGAGACCTTCTCTGCCTCGCCGTTGCCATTAGCCGAGAAGTAGAGGACACGCGACCCATCCTTCCCACGCGTCAGATCATAGATACGGTCACGGATGATCGAGAGTACGTTGAAGCGCTTAGCGTAGACAGAGCCTGCCTTACCATCACGGTAGACGACGTTGTAGATGGTACGTTCGTCGTTGCGCTGATAGCGGTTGATGTAGATGACCTCCTCATTGCCATAGAAGCGCTTATCCTCGACTTTCCCGACGAAGTACTTACCCGAGCGGAAGAAGACGATGACCTCATCGAGGCTGGAGCAGTTGCAGACGAACTCCGCATCCTTCAGTGCTGTGCCGAAGAAACCCTCCTCTCTATTGATGTAGAGCTTAGCGTCGAGCTCGGCTACCTTGGTTACCTCGATGGTGCCGAAGTTCATGATCTTCGTCCGGCGAGGGAAGGCAGATCCATAGCGCTGGACTAGGTGCTCATACCAGCGAATGGTATAGTCGACTAGGTGGTTCAGGTCGTGGCGAAGCTGAGCGATATCCTGCTCGATCTGTAGGAGAGCCGCCTCGTGCTTGGGGAGGTTGAAGCGGAGGATACGTGCCATACGTAGCTCCAGCAGTCGCTTCAGATCCTCCGTAGTCACAGGGCGGAGTAGCTGGTCTGCAAAGGGCTCGATGCGCTTAGCGATATGAGCAAGAGCAGTAGTCTCATCCTTCGCTTCTTCGAAGGCCTTATCCTTATAGATGCGCTCTTCGATGAAGATACGCTCCAGCGAAGCTCCGAGGTACTGCTCCTCCTTCTCCGAGAGCAGGATCTTCAGCTCTTCGCCGAAGAGGTACTTCGTGCGCTCCACGCTGTAGCGTAGGAGTTCGCTGACGGTGGTGAAGAGTGGCTTCTCCTGGTAGATGACGCAGCAGTTCGGGGAGATACTCACCTCGCAGTCGGTGAAGGCGTAGAGGGCGTCGATCGCCTTGTCCGAGGAGACTCCCGAGGCTAAGGTCAGGCGGATATCCGTCGTAGCAGCCGTCATGTCGTCGACCCGACGAATGCGGATCTTCCCCTTCTCCACAGCCTTGAGTATCGATTCGATGAGCGTGGTGGTCGTCTTGCCTGCAGGGAGCTCAGAGATGCTTAGGGTCTTCGAGTCGATCTTGTCGATCTTAGCGCGAGACTTGAGGCTTCCCCCCCGCTCGCCGTCATTGTAGCGCGATACATCGATGAGGCCACCTGTGGGGAAGTCGGGGTAAAGGGTGAACTCCTCCCCTCGGAGATAAGCGCAGGCGGCGTCTGCTAGCTCCACGAAGTTATGGGATAGGATCTTGGAGGAGAGCCCAACAGCGATCCCCTCGGCTCCCTGAGCCAGGAGCAGGGGGAACTTCACCGGCAGAGCTATAGGCTCGTCCGTCGTGCCGTCGTAGGTCTTCTTCCACGGCGTCACTCGGTCGCTATAGACGGCCTCTAGGGCGAAGGCGGAGAGCTTAGCCTCGATATATCGGCCTGCGGCAGCAGGGTCTCCGGTGAGGATATTCCCCCAGTTCCCCTGTGTGTCTATGAGGAAGCCTTTCTGCCCGAGCTGTACTAGAGCATCGTTGATCGAGGCGTCGCCGTGGGGGTGGTACTTCATCGTCTCGCCGACGATATTAGCCACCTTGATGAGCTTACCACTATCCATCCGCTTGAGGTTGTATAGGATACGGCGCTGTACAGGCTTGAGCCCGTCGTCGATATGCGGTACGGCTCGCTCGAGGATGACGTAGGAGGCGTAGTCGAGGAACCACGTCTGGTACATCTTCGAGAGATTGCTTAGCTCGGGGCGATAGGGCAGGCCCTCAGCAGGCTGATAGGCTGGAGGCTCGGGATCCTCGACTTCGCTCTCGGCGGAGTGTTCGTCGGGGGAAGGGGGGAGGGTCGTCTCTAGTTCGTCGTCTAACTCAGGCTTCATGTAGATCGTCTATACACCAATATTATACGAGGGCAAAGATACGGAAAAGAGGGGGGATCACGGCGAAGAAACCCCGTGTAGAAGCCCCAAGTGAAGGCATCCGACTCCCGAGCCTGTCTCGGAGGTCTCGACGAAGGGGTCAAAAAGGGATCTACGGTAGGTCGCCGAAACGACCTACCGTAGGTCGTCGTGACGACCTACAGTGGGTCGCAAGTGCGACCTACAGTAGGTTTCCCAGAGGGTGCTCCGTAGCCCTTCCCCACGGAGAGCAAAAGCAAGGGGGAGGCACGAAGGGAAAGGCCTCTTCCCCCGCCCCCTCACTTCCGGCGGGGAAGGAGCAAAGAAAATCCACCTGTGCCCCCAGCGAGTCGCTCTCGACTCGGGCCTAGGGCACAGATGGATCAGACAGGGTGTCGAAGGGGGGAGCTAGCCCCCGGCACAAGGGGGATTTACTTGAAGCGAGTGTACTCGATCGTCCAGCTATAGGTCTCGATAGGTGACTTGCCTCCGACCAGGACGGTACGCTCTTCACGAGCACGTGTTGGCCAGCCTTCGGGCGTCATCCCTTCAGTAGAATAGGTGACGACGCTCTTCTCCGAACTAAGGAGCGTCTGCGCTTTGCCCTGATAGACTCGCTTGTCCTCCAGGATCGGAGCACCTAAGATACCGTAGCTGAATGAATGGACCCGACGGCGAAGGAGGCCATATTCTCCCTCGAGGCTCCCATAGTCAGCTTGGCTCTCCTGGATCAGGCGATCCAGAGGATCGTAGAGACGCTCGGTGGCCTGGACGATCTGGTGGGTCGTGGCTATCTCCTCCTTGATCAAGAGGCGGGGACCTGCATAGTTATAGAGGAGACGGCGCTGCTGGGGAGCCACTCCCGAGCCCGTGTAGACGGTCTTCGTCCCTCCAGAGATACGATCCTGGTCGTAGCTGTACTCGATCTCATAGTCGAGCTGGTCACTTCCTCGGAAGAAGACCTGCTCGTGGGTGAGGGCGTCACGCTTGTATCCAAACTTCGTCACCAGGGGAGCCTGCTTAGCACCTAGGTCATAGATCTTCTGCTCGACCAGGTGTCCTGAGGCATCGTAGCTATAGGTCTCCTGATAGATGATCTCACTGCCCGGGGTACCATCCTGCTTCGGTTGGTCGTGGATGAGACTGAGGCGTCGGTGAGCTCGGTCAAAGGTCTCGATGATCGTCAGGAACGGGCGTCCGCCCTTGGTCTTAGTGATCTCGATACGTTCGATCTTATTCAGCTGCCCTCCTCCAGGATTGGGTGGCTTGGGCACATCTCGACCCTTAGAATTACAGGAGGCGACGAGGAGGCTCGTGCCCACGAAGAGCAGAGCCAAGGGGATGAATTTCAAGGCTTTCATACAGAGAGGTAGGCTAAAGGTGTAGAGCCGTCCCTACTGGGGACGGCCAAGGGATAGAGTAGCGACCTTCTCCTCGCTCCCTCTGGGCTGGGAGGGTGCGGAGCGGGGTGAAGGGAGGGGCGAACTAGACGAGGTCCTGCCCCGGACGTAGGCGAAGCATCTCCTTGGGTACAGAGGCGCGTACGACTTCGCCTAAGCGCTCCACCAGAGCATGACGTACGTACTCCTGATGGTGGATGAGCGTGATACAGCGGGTCGGGCGAGGTAGGGCAAAGGAGCGGACGAGCTCTCGGCGGTCGGGGCTAAGCGTATCGATAACTAGCTCGGGGACGAACGTGATCCCATTGCCCTGCTCTACGAAGTGCATGAAGGTCTCCAGACTACCTCGACTATAGCTGAAGCGCTGGTGAGGGGCATTCTTCAGATGGCAAAACTTCACTAACTGATCCCTGAAGCAATGCCCTTCGTCCAAGAGCCAAAGCTGGTGCTTCCCTACCTCTGACGAGCGAATATGCTCCTCGGCGAAGAGCTCCGACTGACGAGGCACATAGCCTAGGAACTCCTCGTAGAAGAGGGGGTGATCCACCAGTTGGTCCGACGTGGAGGCAGAGGCGATGAGAGCGATGTCTATCTCCCCAGAGAGTAGGGCCGAGACACATTCGCTCGTCTTCAGCTCCGTGATGGTGACCTTCAGCTCGGGCAGGTGCTTCTTGATCAGGGGCAGGACTCTCGGCAGGAGATAGGGAGCGACGGTAGGCAGGACGCCGAGGCGTACCTTCCCCGTGAGCGTCTCAGTCTCTTCACGGATGACTTCCTTGACCTGCGCCATCTGTAGGAGTATCACTGCTGCCTGGTCGAGGATACGGCGCCCCACGGCTGTCGGTATGATCGGCTGATGGCTACGATCGAAGATCTTCACCCCCAGCTCCTCCTCGAGCTTCTGGATCATCGTACTCAGTGTCGGCTGGGTGACATCACAGTAGTCGGCGGCACGCCCAAAGTGGCGAAACTTATCGAGCGCCTGGATATATTCGAGTTGCTGTAGGTTCATGCTTCTTGGTTTTCTCTTAGGCAAATATACCGCAATCTCTGCGAACAATGGAGCATCTACCCCCTAGCGCCTCCTCCTCGGCGGGCAAAGCAAGTCAACTCAAGACCTTCGTTAAATATCTTCCTAATTATAGGGTCCCTTCCCCTCGGGTGACACAGCACCTAATCGCTAAAAACAGTTAAAACAAGAGAGGGTTTTACTCGTAAATACCCCCCATTCGCTACTTTCGCTCCGCTGAGTTGTGAATATAGATTAAACTTTCGCCACAGTGCTCATTCGCTTGCTTTTGCATTAAAATCTTCCCACCTTTGCTATACCAATTCGAAGCAATCTTATCGTAGCCTCGAATCGACAGGCTCCCGACAGCCGATACCGGACAAATACACATGGATTGCACAGCCCCAGCTCTTCCTCCTTTCGAGCTGGGGCTGTTTCCTTCCTCCCCGATCCCCTCTTCCTACCCTGCGAGCTCCAAGGGCTAGACCCTCGGGGGAGCACAGCTGTGCCTCAGAGGCACGACCTTCACCCGAACTGAGCGGCTAAGGGGACTACCCTACTCCCTTCTGGGCAAGGTCTTTTCACCCAAGCCTTACAAGGTCTAGGAGGCACTACTGTTACCACCCTCGAGGCACCAATAGTACCTCTCGGGTGGCGCTAGTAGTACCTCTTCAGAGGTAAAAGTAGCGCTTCTCAAGGAGGCGCTACCAGCTTCTCCGAAGGAGCTCCCCCATATCTAAAGAACAAGGAATGAAGAGAAAACCCTACCTTTGTACCGGCACAAGGCTCGAGGGCGGTATCAAAAAGCCCTCATTCTCCAGCCTAGAGCCACTCCAAAACCGCTATTATATCCTCAGTCTAATTTTAACAAAGCTTATCTATGAAGACTACTACAGTCTCATTGCTGTGTAGCCTATGCCTTGTCTCGACGGGAGCATATGCCCAGCGCACATCTGCTACGGACTCGCTGCACCACATAGACAGCGTCTCGGTGACGGCTCCCCTTCGTCACGAGATCGGTGTCAACTCGCTCGGTGTACCAGCCAAGAAGGTGCCCCTGACCATCAGCACCCTCTCTGGCGCTACCCTCTCAGAGCGTGCCATCACTCAGGTCACCGATGCTATGCGCTTCGTACCTGCCGTGCAGATGAAGTCCAGCTTCGGAGCCTTCCGTGAGGTATCCGTCCGTGGCTTCTACAACACCGTCTATATGGTCGACGGCGTCCGAGACGAACGCTCAACGATCAACTCGTACCCTCTGGGCGACCTCTATAATGTCGAGCGTGTCGAGGTGCTCAAAGGCCCTGCGTCGGTCCTCTATGGCTATGCGGCTACCGGTGGCGTCGTCAATATCACCCGCCGAGTACCTACGGAGCAGTTCACCCTCGGGGCACACGTGCGTGGCGGTAGCCTTGGCTACTTTGACCTCGGGGCACAGGTAGGGGGGAAGGTCTTCGATGGCCTGAACTTCTACGTTGGTGGCTTCCTCTCTGGTGGCAAGCAGTGGCGCTCGACGCATGACAAGAATCGCTCCCTCTTCGCCACCCTGAGCTATACTAAAGGTATCCACAGCTTGATCCTTCGTCTGGAGGGGCGCAACGACTACTACGGCACCGACGCCGGTCTGCCTCCCGTCATGGATGCAGACATGTATCGAGTCAGCGACGACAAGCTCTTCCTCAAGAAGGGCGAGATGCTCCCAGGCCTCAAGCGTCACTGGCGCTACAATGATGCCTCCGATGCTATGTACAACCGTGCCTACAATGGTAGCCTCAAGTACACCCTCTCGCTCTCGCCCTCGTGGAAGTTCTCGGACTACCTCTCCTACGCCTATGATGACATCGACTACTTCAGCACGGAGGAGCTCTCCTATCCTACGAGTCCTAACCCTGGCCCTAACTACGGAGCCTACACGGAGGATGCGACTGGGAAGAGAACGTACTACGACCTAGACCACGTTCAGTTCACCTTCCCACTCCGCTTCGAGCACATAGCCAAGACGCTACAGAACACCCTTGATCTCTCGGGCAACTTCTACCTCGGAGCTGTGAAGAACAACCTGCGCTTCGCCTACAGCACGACCCTGCTCAATCGCACCACCTATACGGGCTACAACGGCCCCGATGTACAGGCCGATGGCCGTACCTTCGATGCGGATGGCGAGCCCCTCACCTACTCACAGAATACAACCTACAACCCCAGCTTCAACGGTCACGCTAAGACTAAGTTCTCCAAAGCCAGTCCACAGCAAGTCTGGGTGCACGGCTTCGCCCTCTCCAATGTCTTCGAGCTCTCGGAGCAGATCAAGGCGATGGCAGCGATCCGCTACGACCACTACAGCTACCGCCACACCTCTGGTCTTGCGATCAAGGACGGCAAGCACAGCTACGACGACCTAGCACACTCGGCGTATGAGAAGACTACCGACTGGGCGATCAGCTACCGTCTCGGTCTCGTCTATCAGCCCACAGGAGCGCTCTCCTTCTACTCGTCCCTAGGGAGCTTCTATATCCCCGACAAGACAACGAGCTTAAACCCAAGCCGTGAGCGCTTCTACGACAAGGATGGCAATCTGATCACGGAGCGCCGTGGCGGTGCTTACTTCGATCCTCAGTCGGGCTACCAGTTCGAAGTAGGTACGAAGTACACGCTCTCCAATGTCCTACAGCTCAACCTCTCTGCCTACCACATCCGTCGCAACAACGAGATCGCTTACACCTCGATAACGGAGCAGGAGAACGGCAAGCCCAAGCACTACAGCGTCAGCGCGCAGGTAGGTGCTACCGAGGGTAATGGCTTCGAGACCGACCTGACTATCCGTCCCCTCCGTGGCCTTGAGCTCGTAGCTGGATATAGCTACACGGATATCCACGTAGCTGACGCTAAGGAAGGTCCCGTAACTAAGCTACTGAACCTCCGTGAAGGTACGCCTATGAGCTGGGTACCCCGCAAGCAGTTCTTCACCTACGGGCACTATGACTTCCAGCGTGGTGCACTCCGCAATCTCTCGCTGAACTACAGTCTCAGCTACCGTGATGCGATGTACTACAACGTAGGCGAAGCTCTGACTTTCGCTCCCTACACGCAGCTCGACCTCGGGGCTAGCTACCGCCTGCCTGCTGGCTTCAGAGTAGCGGTACAGGTGCGCAACGTCCTCAACGCTGAGGGCTACACCTCCGTACTGAACGGCTCACAGCTCTTCCCCAACGAACCAACGAATGCACTCGTGACCCTGAGCTACTCGCTCTAGTGCCAAGTGCCTCCCCCAAACGACACCGCCCCGACAAGCCTAGGCTTGTCGGGGCGGTGTCGTTTCTAAGGGTTCGACCGATGGAGCTAGAGGCGTACCGAGCGGACGACGAGCGTAGTCGTTCCCCCGTCGAAGACCTGCTCATTGGCTCCCTGCAGTTCTAGCTTGATCGTCACGGTAGCAGCGTCCTTATCATAGTGGGCAGACTTTACCTGGAAGCGAACATCCTTCAGATACACATCACGGCTGTCAAGCCCGCCAGAGACCACCCCCACGAGGTCCTGCCCATCTCGAGCCCATACCAGTTCAGCCAGCTCCGTCCTAGAGCGTCGGATGCCTGGGCTAGCTAGCTGGAGCCAGCTTCTAGGGTTAGACTGGAGCGTACTCAGAATAGTAGCGTCATCGAGCTTCTTCAGCTTCTTCAGTCGGCCGCTCATCCATTCATTGAGGTCGACACTAGTAGCCAAGGTAAGCTGGTCCTTCAGGGAAGACAGGGGCTTAAAGCCTTTGACTTCGAAGTCGAGCGTCAGTAGATCCTCCTTATTATAGCGGGGAAGGTTCACCGTCCCTCTGAAGGTGAGGGTATTGTTGTAGTGGTCGGCACGAGGCTCTGAGAGCACTACGGCGTACTTCGTCCGATCATAGCTCTTCAGGAACTCTCCTGAGTAGACCCCGAACTGACGCACCATTCCCCCGAGGTAGTACTTAGAGGCGAAAGCCTCATCCACGGGGAACTTCAGCAAGAAGTACTCCCGACGGGAGATGGGGATACGGAGGAAGTCCGAACCCGGGATCCCCTTGTAGCGTACCTTGAAAGCAAGGGCATCGCTACCATGAGCGCCCTCCTCGTACTTCATGTCCACTAGCTCTAGGAGCTTCAGATCTTCAGCGGTAAGGGTGTAAGGCTGACCTCCCTGCTCTGAAGAGGAGAAGGTCACAAAGGGAAGGAGGTCGGCGAGCTTAATAGCATCCTTCTCCTTGCCCCAAGCAAACTCCTCGATCTTGAGCGTGCTAAGGAGCTCCTTTGTCTTACTCTCAATGGGAGTGACGACCATACGCTTAGCCATGTTGTAGTCCGAAGGCTTCGGAGGATTAGCAGGCGGGGTGGGATCCCCGGGCTTCTGAGGATCTTCGGGTTGCTTCGGCTGGTCTGGCTGTTGAGGGTTCTCAGGTGGCTGAGGATTCTGGGGGTCGTTGGGCTTCTGGGGATTTTCTGGAGTAGGCGTGACCCGAGGAGTATCGTTCCCGGACTTACAGCCCACCGCCAGCCCAAAGCTGAGGAATAGGGTGAAGAGGAATATCTTCTTAGTCTTCATCAAATAATTTTACTCGAGTGAATAAGTGGACTCCTGCGAGCTCGACCCAGGAGGAGAGGAGAGTGAAGCGTCCCCACAGCACCAATGCACCAAGTGGGAGACGAAGAGCGTCCGTAAGGCGACGGACTGCGAGCTCAAGACATACAAGCGAGCGTGCTGGCAGAGAAACATCTTGCATTTCGCTGGGGCGCAAAGGTACGAAGAAATGAAAAAATCATTCCCCCACAGCTCCCTCGTCGAAGCCCTTAGCCCCTCCCTGCCTCCAACAATGATCCTGCCTAAGTCGCCCCACTGAATCCCTTCCCGCCTCAGCCCTTTTGCCGTCCGAAGGCTTCTCCTCTCCCTCACTTCAAGCCTCCTCATCTTCCCCCTCCGAGGCACTACTGCTACCTCCGAAGAGGTACTACTGTTGCCACCCGAGAGGCGCTACTGGTGCCTCCGATGAAGGACTACGGCTACCTCGACTACGGCACTATAGCCCCCCTTCTAATCCCGCCCTTCTCCCGCCAAAGAGACACTACTACCACCTTCTTCAGAATAGTACTTCCCCCTTCGGATAAGTCCCTAACCACCCTAATGGCCAAAGCTCTAAAGACTGGAGCTAAGTCCTTAGCTTGGCACAGCCCAAAGAGAGCTTAGAATAAGCCCCTCGCAATAGTACTTCAGGCGAGCCAGCACCGCCATTGCCACAGAGGAAGCACTGAATTACCTCCTAGGGAAAAGAACTATCTTTGCACCTTCATGAGGCTTGCTGAGTCCCTTTTATCCCCCCTTCAAACGATGAAACAAGAGCAAATCATCCTCCTCCGAGGCGTCATGCCCAGCGGGAAGAACAGCATACCGAAGATGGCGATCCTGCGCCAGCACCTCGAAGAAGCCGGCTTCGAAGCCGTCCGTACCTACATCCAAAGTGGGAACATCCTCCTTCGCAGTGAGCTCTCCGACCGATGCCTCTACGTCCATGCCCCCGTCACCTACAAGAACTCCCGCCTCACCAATAATGCCCTGGAGCGCCACCTGAAGGTCACCTGCACGACGCGCAACCTCAACACCCTCCGTCGCATCCTCGCCCTCGTCACCCCAGACGCCTAGCTCCCCTACCCGAAGGCGCCTAGCCCTCCCGACAAAAGAGGCCCAGCTCCTCCACTAGAAGACACTTAGTACTCCGCTAGAGGAAGACTAGCTCTCCAATCAGAAGGCGCTTAGCCCTCCGCTAGAGGAAAACTAGCCCTCCAATCAGAAGACGCTTAGCTTTCCTACAAGAAGAGGCGTACCCACACCACCGAGGTATAGTTCTTCCCTGCCTCCCAGCATCCGTTCTTTTTCCCCTCCTTCAACAAGCTAAGAAGCAGTGCGTACCCCAGGGAATAACCCTGGGGTACGCACTGCTTCTTTGGCTCTCGCACCACTAGCCCCAGCCTACTCCCCCTGCTAATCCCCCTCTCGTTACTCCTCTCCCCAAAGAGGCAAAAGAGCGAAGAAACCACCCGCCTCTTCAGACACCAACAAATGCCCCCTTTCCCTGAGTCCTTCCTCCCCGTTTACGAGCCTCCTACAAGCCCCCCTTCCCCTAGCCTCCTCTTTCTACCCCTCCTGAAGAAGGGGAAATCGACCCTCTAAGTAGGCTAGATTAGCCAGCTGAGAACCCCAAGAGAGCCCCCCTGCAAACCATAAACTCTCCCCCTTCTCCTCCCTCCGCTCCTATAGGTGGCTACAGCAGAAGGGAAAAGTAGACTCCTACTTTCCCCATCCATCAGCGCTCCGAAAACATATGCACGCCTTCTCTCTGTGCTTATAGCCCGATAGGATGAAAAGATGAAGCAGGCTTCTTCCCCAGCTCCCCAAAGGAAGCCGGGAAAAGATAAACAGGCTTGCGGGCAAGGCTTACAAGCTGGTCGAAAGCATGAAGCAGGAGAATTACTTTGGAAAAAGCCAAGGGCTGGTATGGAAAGCTACTGCAAGCATTCTTGCATTGGTAGCCCAGGGCGAGAGGTGTGGGAGGCGAGGGCCTGCCTGTGGAGGAGCAAAGGTGTATTGAGGATCATAGCAGGGGAAAAAACTCAACCTTAGTGCCCCTATGGAGCATGTTGGAGGGGCGAGGGCATGTCAGGGGAAGCAAGGGATTGGGGGAGGAGCTGCGAAGGAGTATTGGGGACTGTAGCAGAAGAAAGAGCCTAGCCTTCATACCCCTGTCGGAGCTGTTCGATGCGAGGGTGTATGTCGGGGAAGCAAAGGGTCTTTGTTGGGAGGAGCGAGGGATTGCGTGAGGAGCTACTAGGAGGTGGGGGCGGGAAGGGCAAGGAGTGTGGAGGGAAAAGAGTGGAGGGCGGAAACAAAAAGAGGGCGAAGTAGCCGTAGCTTCTTCGCCCTCCTATAAATGAGAAGCGGGTGTGACCACTTTCGCAATCACACCCGCTCACTTCCAAAAATGGCGGCTACCTACTCTCCCACTGTTACGCAGTACCATCGGCACAATTGGG
>ERZ773068.551-NODE-551-length-19856-cov-3.793192_pt1 | contig 19856 bp, 20 predicted proteins | sample MGYA00580620_ERZ773068 | MGnify/ENA primary metagenome ERZ773068 (study PRJEB29015, sample SAMEA2737983) | human oral metagenome | biome: human oral; feature: human-associated habitat; material: dental | place: China | collected 2101 ... | reverse complement strand
AGAAATGATTTCATCAAAGCTAAAAATCATTTGCTGGGTATTGCCCTGCTGCACAAGAACAGCATTTTTTTTCAGAGAAAAGTTTAGATGGGTAAGGTCAAACTCTTCTTTGGGGAAGAAATTGCCTATTGCAGCAGCGCCATCAAAGCTTTTGGCGATTTCCCAAGGGAGTCCGCGCTCCTTTAATGAATTTTGCAGATCACGAGCCGTAAAATCTATCCCGATACCGATTTGTTCATAATGCTTATGGGCATTTTCTTTTTGAATATACTTACCTCCTTTTGAGATTTTTAGAAGAAGCTCCACCTCATAATCTACAGCATTTGAAAATTCAGGAATATAGAAATCTGAACCTTTTAATACGGCAGTATCAGGCTTAATAAAAACCACAGGATTGCTCTCCTGAGCATTCCCAAGCTCATTAATATGCTCTATATAATTCCTCCCGATGCAGATTAGCTTCATATCATTAAGTATTAAAGCTACAAATATAGCTTAAAATAAAAAATCTGCACCAGAAAAGCTCTGGTACAGATTCTTAAAAAACATTTAGCTAATTAGTACTGTTCCAAAAGATATTTTATTAAATCTGTGGTTGTAACAATGCCTACGAGCTTCTCACCATCGAGAACTGGGATAGAGTGGAAGCTTTGTGTAGCTAAGATTTCTGCTACTTCCTTCACATTTGTGCTTGCCTGAACTGTAATAGGTGCTTTTGCCATAATCTGAGGAATTGTATACATATCATAAACCACTGATGATACATCCTCCTCTCCCTCTGTAACATCAGCAAAACTGATTCTCAGCAGATCGGAATAGCTTAATACCCCAAGAATTCTGTCTCCTTCCACTACAGGAATGTGTCGAATGTTATATTCCTTGAATAATCTCTCCGCATCATAAAGAGATTGGGTCGTGTTAAGGGTTACTAACTCCTTAGTCATAATCTGTGATACTGGAACTCTTTGTTTCATTGTATAAAAATTTATTTAATTGGTTAATGATTCACTTTTTTTACATTGTAAAGGTACGGAAGCTGAGGGGATTTCTTGTATGATAAATAGCATTTTTTAAGAACTTTATTAATAGTACCTTTAATAACTTTTAGCTCTTCGGAAAAGAGAGATATTGCTCATCATACAAAATTTAATTAATATTGCTACCAAATAATATAAGTAATGGCACTAAACGACTATATGCTCCCTTGCCTGAATAAGAAACTCTTCGGTATAGAGTGCTTCGGTTGTGGCACACAGCGGGCAATATCCTTAATCCTCGAGGGTAAATTTGTAGAAGCATTCCAAATGTATCCTGCTGTTTATACCGTACTGCTGTTTTTTGGTTTTGTGATTATTAATTTTATAGATAAAAAACGAAATTATGGGAATATTATCGTAGGTTTAGCGATTATTAATGCCATAATTATGGTAGTTTCCTATTTTATAAGGCATCATTAAGAGAATAAACAACTTAAATAAATATATAATGGATACACAAAATTTACAAAATGCTCCCCAAGCGAATGAAAATCAATTTTCAAGCTTTGAAAAGGAAAAATTGCCCAATGCCACGAGTGTGCTTGTGCTGGGAATAGGTTCTATTATTACTTGCTGCTGCTACGGATTCATAGGGATAATTTTAGGGGCTATTGGTTTAGTACTCGCAGGTAAAGACAGGAAACTCTACAGAGAAAATCCGTCTTTATACTCCAATTATAGCAACTTAAGCACAGGAAGAACACTCTGTATTATAGGGATTATCCTAAGTTCTATCTACTTAGTCTATACCATAATAGTTATTTCCTTCGTAGGCTTTAGCAATTTGCAAGACCCAAATGCTATAAATGCTGCTGTTGAAGAATTATTTGACTAATTCATCTAAAAAAACAAAAGACTACCGATATCGGTAGTCTTTTTTCTTTTATTGTTTCTCTGCCCAGAGCTGCATTTTTCTTTCTAAAACGCTCAAAGGCAAACATCCTTGGCTTAAAAGCGCTCTATGGAACTCTGGAAGGCTAAACTTCTTACCCAATTCCTTTTCATATTTCGTGCGAAGCTCAATAATCTTTGCTTGACCTATCTTATAGCTCAGTGCCTGACCAGGCAATGCCATATATCGCTCTACTTCGGCAGTGGCAGCCGCTTCATCGTAGGCAATATTCCGAAGGAAGTACTTTATAGCGCCCTCTCTTGTAAGCTTTCCTGTGTGCAAGCCCGTGTCTATAACCAATCTCACCGCACGGAGCATCTGATCATTAAGCGCACCCAGCCTTTGATACGGATCTTTATATAATCCTAAATCCTTTCCAAGCGATTCGCAGTACAATGCCCAGCCTTCGCCATAGGCACCATACCATCCAAAGCGCATAAATTTAGGTAAGGACTCATTTTCTTGCTGTAAAGACACCTGGTAATGATGTCCAGGGATGGCTTCGTGCAAAAACAGAGACTCCATACCGCTCGTTACATTAAATTTGCTCGGTTCTGGCAGCGGAATGTAGAAAATCCCTGGTCGGGAGCCATCTGCCGAGCCCTGAATATACTCCGCACTTGCAGAAAGCTCTCTAAACTTCTCTGTTTGGCGAATTTCAAACCGAGTTTTAGGCGTTACGCTAAACATTGTTTTAAGTTTCGGGCTGATTTTCTTTAAAATGGCATTAAAAGCTCCTATCACTTCTTGGGAGGATTGATAAGGCATCGCTTTTTCCTCTTCTTTCACTGCAAGGAGGAAGCTCTCCAAGCTACCAGAATATCCTACTTCTTTTTTAATAGCTTCCATCTCGGCACGAATCTTTGCGACTTCCTGTACGCCCATTTTATGGATTTCATTTATGGGGATATCCGCAGTAGTCCAGCTTTTTACATAGTATTTATAGGCTTCCTCACCATTTGGGAGGGCATTATAGCCGTCGGTATCCCTTGCCTCTGGATAATAAACCGTCTCTAAGTAATCTGCCATCTTCTGATAGGCTGGGATTATCTTTTCTTCTACCGTTTGTTTGTAGAGCTCGGTATATTTTTGCTTTGTTTTGGCGTCAAAAGACTTTGGGAAATTCTGCAAAGGCTTATAAAAGATATTTTTTTCAAATGAAAGACTGGTAATTTCCTCTGCTCTGAGCTGTGGAATCATCTTTATCACTAGCTTTTTAGGCAAAACTACTTCGTTTTTTATCCCTTCATCAAAATTATTTATCGCTGCATCTATCCATATTGGGAACTGGCTCATTCTTTTAAGCCAATTATCATAGTCTTTTTCTGTATTAAAAGGCTGGATGCCCTGCCCACTACCCAATACGGGGAAGAGCAGAGGCAATCCTTCAAATTGTGTGAAAGGGATATACTCTGGTTTGTAGATGTAGCGCTCCATCTTGTCCTTTAAAGTGGTTTCCAGAACATCATAGACTACTTTTTTATCATCAGAAAGGCTTTCGTAATCTACCCTTTTGAGTTGCTCCTGCACTTTTGTATAAAAAGCAATCTCTCCATTGATAAAATCCTTGTCTATATTTATTGGCAGCTGGTCGTTATACCTTTCATCTCCCTGCATCGTAGCTTCTAGCGGGTATAATTTCAAATATTCCTCATAATAATGCGCAGCTATGGTGTCTAAATCTATTGGCGTCTCCTTTGTAAGGGGCATATCTTTTTTCTTACACGAAAAAAAGAGGGCAAAAACTACCAATCCCAAAGCTAAATAAAGATTTCTGATATTCATAAAAGCTAAATATTAATTCGGTCGCGAAATTAACCCAAAAGAATAGAACCAACCAAACCTATGGAGGCTTTTGTGGGCTAATAGAAAAGAGAGATACAGCCTCTTTCTTACTAAGTAGAAGGCTATTTTTTCTCGCCTAACTTGCGGTGGATTACTCTATCCATATAATCTTGATACCAGCCTTTGCAGAGGAGCATTCCTCTTTCTACTTCTGGGGAATTAACCTTGCCGAGAAGATTTTTATCGAGGTTTAAATCGGTATTTTCATAGATTCCAGTAATGTTTTGTCCATCAAATCGGTAAATATAATTTCCGATAATGAAATTCTCCTGCACACTATCCGAATTCACGATAAGATAAGGCTCTCTATGGCTTGCTACAAGGCTTCTGCCCCAGCTTCGGATGGGTTTGTTATAGGCGATAAGGTCTGCAAGTGTAGGGTAAATATCCATCTGCTGAGCAAAATCTCGGTCTATACCTTTAAGACCATATTCTGGATTGGGAGAAAAGAATAAAAGTGGCAGCGCATACCTGTTCATCACCTTTTCATAGTCTTTGTAGTAGATTTGGTTGGTATGATCTCCTGTAATAACGAAGATGGTATTATGATACCAAGCCTGTTTCTTTGCCGTTTCAAAGTATTTTTTAAGTGAATAATCCAAATACTGGATAGGTTCGTGCATTTCTATAAAGCCTTTTTTAAATTTCCCATTATACTTTTCGGGAATTTTAAACGGATGATGAGAAGAAGCGGTAAATACAGTAGCCATAAAGGGTTGAGACTTGCCTGTATTCTTAGCAAAATACTGCAAAAAGGGCTCGTCCCATATTGCCCACATCCCATCAAAGTCTTCATCATTATTATATTCAGTTTTTCCAAAATAATGTTTAAATCCCAAGATATTTCCAAAGCCCAGAAAGCCCATAGAACCGTTCGGCGCACCGTGATAAAAGGAAGTATCGTAGCGCAAATCATTACAAACCGAAACGATTGACTGAATATTCTGATTAGAATACGGAGAGCTCGTAAAAGCATCGGTAAGTGCAGGGATACCTGCCAAAATACTGCTCATACCGTGTATCGATTGCCTACCATTAGCAAACGCATTGGTAAAAATAAGACTCTCCTGTGCCAAGCTATCCAAAAACGGCGTATAGGAAACGAAATCTTTGATGTTTTTATCCTCATTAAATGCACCAGAATACTCTCTTCCCAAGCTCTCTACAATAAAGATAACGATATTGGGGCGTTCTTTGGGTGGCGTGCGCTCATATAGTTTAAATGGACGGATGTTTTGGTCTATAAACTTCTCATCTACGAAATGAACTTCCTTAAAACCGTTGGTATTTATCGTTCTGAAAAATGAAAAAACACTGTTGAGTACTACATTTGCGTGCGATGGATTGCTGATATGCCTGTTGGCATCCACTAAATTAATCGGTCTGGTGCTGTGCTTGAAATCTCCCCGTATACCTCCCACAGTGAGCACCGCCGCAAGGCATAATTCCACCACAGAAATCACAAAATACGGGATGAGCTTCTTAGGTTTCTCGCTTTTTACCTCTACTTTTTTGTAGAGGATTATCCAGAGGCTCATCAGCAGGATATAGGAGAGGACGACTAAGGGGTTCTGCACCACAGAAACCGCAAAAACCTTCCAGAGATTGCTCTCGTGCCCTGCTACATCGAGCACCGCAGAGGTAAGGCGGCTCTGGCTAAACTTGAAATACACAAAATCCCCAAAATTCATAGAATAAGCCAGCCCATTCATCAGAAAATAGACCCAGAAAAGCATTTGTTGATAGCCTTTTCGGGTATTAATCACCAGCGGAATTAAACTCAGGAGGATAAAAAGGGCATTTACATAGAGAATCGCCGTAGTATCAAAGGCAGTTCCGTAATACGCAGCATTCAGATAGTCTTCTACGCTATTTATCTTGACCAAATTCTTATTGAACAACCAAAAAAGCAAGCGGGCAATTTGATAAAACCCATACGCCAAGCCTAATCTGTACAGCAAAGCGCCTACTTCTCTCAACCGAAACTCTTTCATCAGTAATAGAATAATTATTTCGCCGCCAAAAGTACGATAAAATACAATTATTAAGCACTTACCTGAGCACAGCAAACCAATAGCATTCTGCAAGATTCATTATATTTGCCCGCATTTAAAAATACTTCCAATGGATTTTATTACGAAAAACATCGCCAATGCTTTTACACTCGGGAATCTCCTTGCGGGGTGCATCGGCGCGATTCATCTCCTGAGTGGAGATTACCAAACAACGGCGCTGTGCATTGTGATATCATTGGTTTTGGATTTTTTTGATGGTTTTATCGCTCGGGCTACAAAGTCTAACTCGGCTCTGGGTGTGCAGCTCGATTCCCTTGCCGATATGGTGAGCTTTGGGCTGGTTCCTGGTCTTACGATGTATCAGATGCTGAGCGACCTCTCCTGCCCTTGCCAATATGTGAAGTATTTTGGGCTTCTGATTACGCTTTTCTCCTGCCTGCGACTTGCGATTTTTAATATTGATGATGAGCAGAAGTATTACTTCAAAGGGCTGAACACCCCGAGCAATACGATAATGATTTTTGGGCTGTATTTTGCCTACCGATATACTGGAGCATACGGTTTCCTGACAGAAAACACCCAAATCCTCATAGGGATTACGGTGCTCTCCTCCTGGCTGCTCATCAGCCCGATAAAAATGATTGCGATGAAGTTTAAAACGATAAAACCTGCGGATAATTACCCCATAGTTGCGCTGTTTATAGGTGCAAATATTATCGTGAGCATCTTTGGTATTAGGGGGATTCCTATGGTGATTGTGTATTATATCCTTATCTCTATCCTTTTCCAAAGGCAGCTGAAATAAAGCTATACATCAGTGGCATCAAAGGCGCTTTCTATATGGCGGAGGCGTATTTCTCCCGCATTATCTGCGGTAACGGAGATAATATCAAAGCGGACTTCCTCTGTATAATCCCGCTCTTCCATAAAGGCATTTGCCGCGAGGACTAATCGCTGTCTTTTGGCTTTGTCTACCGCCTCATAGGGCTGTACCAATGCCTTAAAATTTCGGGCTTTTACTTCTACGATGATGATTTTATCCTCAAACTTGGCAATGATGTCTATTTCTGCCTTTTGAAAATAATAATTCCGAGCGAGGATTTCATAGCCTTTGCCCTGCAAAAAAGCTGCTGCAAGGTTTTCAGCCTCTTTTCCGAAATCATTATGCTCTGCCATAATTGGGGGATTAATTTAGAATGCAATTTTTACCTTATCACCAAAACTTACCTCAACTTCCCTACCGATAACCAGAGGACGGTTATCATAAATATGCCCATTGGGGAAAGCATAGACCGTAGGGAAATCATATTTCTGGATTCTGTGTGCGATAATCTCATAGGCCAAATCATCAAAGCTGTGCTCGTATTGAGGATTGTCATCGGTGTTTCCCATATTGGTCATCCCCCCGATGATAAGGGCTTTTATCTCATCAAATACCCCTGCAAGCTCGAGGGACATCAGCATCCTGTCGAGAGAATAGAAACTCTCACCGATGTCTTCTATAAAGAGTACTTTATCTTTAAAGCTAAAAGAATACGGAGTACCGATAAGGGCGTATATAAGGGCTAAATTGCCTCCTACCAACTCCCCTTTGAAGTCTTTGGAATGATTAAATGGATGATGATTTATGCTGTACTCGGGGAAGTTTCCCTTTAAAATATCAAAGATTTGAGAGTAGCCTTCTTCTATTACTCCAAAAGATGAGGTTTTAAGGGTCTGACCGTGTATGGATGGATATCCGTGCTTTAAAATAAGGCTTTGTATTACGGTATTATCACTATATCCGATGTACCATTTAGGCTTTTGGGTAAAGCCCTCAAAGGAGAGATGCTTCAAAAGATGCTGGCAGCCATAGCCCCCTCTTGTAGCCCACACGGCAGATATATCTTCTGAGTTGAGCGCCCAGTTGAGGTCAGCAATGCGCTCTTCTTCCGTCCCAGAATAGCCATAGCCCAGCTGATATTCTCCAAGGGCATATCTCCCCAATACAGGTTCATAGCCCTGAGATTCTATCTCTGCCAGAGCAGTCTTTATTTGCTGTCTTCTTACTGCTCCTGCGGGTGAGACAATAGCTATTTTATCTCCTTTTTTTAGATTCATTGTGGTGTGTTTAATTTCTATACCTCATCTCGGTCTTTTCTGCTTCTTCCAGCTGCTTGTCAAACTGATTAAACTTCTTAAAACTCTGCAAAAAGATAATGACGCTAAATAAAATCAGGATAACCCCAACGCCCTTCCTTATGCTGTTAGCAACCTTTTCTGTAAGTTTATGGTGAAACATCTTCGCAAGGAAGATTTTTATAAGGTCTATTGAAAGATACACCGCAATAACAATGGCTATATAGAGTATGAAGTTCTCGGTATCGGGGTAGCTGTTTCGTACAGAGATTACGGTAATAAGCCAAAAGAGCACAACGCCTATATTGAGGATATTAAACAGGAAACCATTAAAGAATGTAGTGAGATAGTTTTTATTGACCATCTTCGCTTCGCCTGGTATATGCATTTTGGTACGGGAGACCATCATATAAACACCATATATAAAGACGATAAAAGCGGTTATCCTGTAAAATTCGGGGTGCTTACCGATAAGAGTAACAAGGTTACCACTGGCAAAATATGCTGCTACAATACACAGTATATCTGCAAAGATTACCCCTAAGTCTAAAGCTAATGCGTGGCGTGCTCCCCTTGAAAAGCTGGTTTCTATCAGTAGGAAAAAGATAGGACCTATAAAAATCAAGCTGAGCATAATGCCCATTACAACAGCCGAAAATATGAGTTCAAACATCGGACTCCTATTTAATATTAGGCGCCAAAAGTAGTGAATTTTTAAATAGCAGTCTCACTCCTCCTAAAATACAAACCACCAATAATACTACCCCTAAATTTTCAGGGGAGTCATTAAACATTTATTAACTTTTATTACCTTTGACCCCATTAAATAAATAGTAAAAATGTCAAAACTTAGATTTAAAGCCCTCGAGACCCTTCCTTTTAAAGATTTCAGAAAGGATAATGCTGTAGAAATACCGCAAAAGCTCTCCGCTCTCTTTTGCCAGAATGTATTCTCCGAAGATACAATGAGAGAATACCTTACCAGCGAAGCGTTCAACTTCATAATGGATACCACCAAGAAAGGAGCTAAAATACCTCGCCACATTGCCGACCAAGTAGCCTCTGCGATGAAGGACTGGGCAATGAGTAAAGGCGCAACCCACTACACACACTGGTTCCAGCCGCTAACGGGAAGCACTGCCGAAAAGCACGACTCCTTCTTCACCCCCATAGGAAGCGGGAGAGCCATAGAGAAATTCAGCGGCAGTATGCTAATACAGCAGGAGCCAGACGCCTCGTCATTCCCCAACGGAGGTATAAGAAACACCTTTGAGGCAAGGGGATATACCGCTTGGGACCCGTCATCACCAGCGTTTATTATGGGGACTACCCTCTGTATTCCATCTATATTTATCTCCTACACTGGGGAGACTTTAGACTATAAAACACCCCTGCTGAGAGCGATAAACGCAGTAGATGAAGCCGCAACAGAAGTCTGCAAAGCTTATTTTGATAAGAATGTAACCAAAGTAACACCTACCCTCGGATGGGAGCAGGAGTACTTTCTTGTAGATTCAGCATTGTACCAGTCCAGACCCGACCTCGTTATCACAGGAAAAACCTTGCTCGGGCATTCTCCTGCAAAGGGTCAGCAGCTGGATGACCACTACTTCGGCTCTATACCTACTCGGGTGATGAACTTTATGAAAGAACTGGAAATAGAATGTATGAAGCTCGGAATCCCCTGTACTACCCGCCACAATGAGGTTGCCCCCAACCAGTTCGAGCTCGCACCGATGTTTGAGGAAGCCAATGTAGCCGTAGACCACAACTCCCTGCTGATGGATGTAATGGCGCGGATAGCGCACAAGCATCATTTCCACATCCTCTTCCACGAAAAACCCTTTGCGGGGGTTAATGGCAGTGGCAAGCACAACAACTGGTCGCTCTCCACAGACACTGGCGAAAACCTCCTGAGCCCAGGTAAAAACCCAAAGAAGAACTTGCAGTTCCTCTCGTTTTTCATCAACACACTAAAAGCCGTAAATGAATATGCCGACCTGCTCAGGGCAAGTATCGCTTCGGCAAGTAATGACTATCGCCTCGGAGCAAATGAAGCACCGCCTGCTATTATCTCTGCATTTATCGGTAGCCAGCTCTACTCCGTTCTCGACGAACTGGAAAAGGTAACCGACGGCAAACTCTCCCCCGAAGAAAAAACAGAGCTCAAACTAAATGTAGTAGGGAAAATCCCCGAAATACTCCTTGATAATACCGATAGAAACCGTACCTCGCCTTTTGCATTTACGGGCAACAAGTTTGAAATCCGCGCCGTAGGCTCATCGGCAAACTGTGGAGCTCCTATGATTGTGATGAACAGTATCGTAGCTAAGCAGCTTCGCACCTTTAAAACCGAAGTAGACCTCCTAATAGAGCATAAAAACCTTAAAAAAGATGAAGCCATCTTCAATATACTCCGGGAATACATCAAGGACTGTAAGAAAATTATCTTTGAAGGTGATGGATACTCCGACAGCTGGGCAAAAGAGGCCGAGAAACGAGGGCTTAACAACTTCAAAACTACTCCCGAAGCCCTAAAAGCAGAGCTCAATGAGAAGAATGTCTCCCTCTACGAAGAGCTCGGAATCTACACCCAAAGAGAGTTTGAAGCGCGAAACGAAATAAAGCTCGGGAAATACTCCACCGTGGTAGATATAGAGGCGGGTGTGCTGGCAGACATCGCCAGAAACCACATTATCCCTGCGGCACTCAACTACCAAAACCGACTGATAGAAAATGCCAAAGGACTCAAAGAAATCTTCGGAGACCAGGAGTTTAAGGTTCTCGCTGCTGAGCAGCTCAACCTCATCACCCAAATCTCAGAGAACATCTCCGTCATCAAGCGAACAGTAGACCTCCTCCTCGCAGAGAAGAAAACCGCAAAGTCCATCACCAACAGACAGAAGCAAGCAGAAGCCTATTGCAACCGTGTAAAACCGCTGTTTGATACCATTCGCCACGCCTCCGACTCCCTCGAAATGATGGTAGATGACGAACTCTGGCCAATGACCAAATACCGCGAACTCCTCTTTACCCGCTAACACCGTAGCCGGTGTGGCACTTAGGCCACTGGCGTGGCAGGCACTTAGCCAATAGCTACAAGCCATAAGCCAGCTATCGCCTACTGCTTCCCGTCTCAGGGAAGGGTGGCTTCCTGTATCGGGGAAGGGTGGCTTCCTGTATCGGGGAAGGATAGACAGTCTATCACGGTAAGGATAGCCACTCTATCACTATAATGATAGCCACCCTATCACTCTCGTGATAGGGTGGCTATTGAAAGTAGTACTTTCCTACAATGAGTTAGGAGATGACTATTGTAGTGTATAAAATATCTGTGCGAGGCTCTTTAAGATAATTTATCTTACTACCAATGCTTTGCGTAGTTACGCTTAGCTCGTAGTTGCCTGCGGGGAGGCTCGTTGGGATAAGTACCAATTTTCAAGTAAAAAAGAAGATGGCACACCTTTAAACGGATATAATTAAATAAGTGCTCCCCACGCAGTGGGCTAAAAGCCAATAGCCAGTAGCTAAATGTACTCATATCACTTAAAATTCCTATTTTAGCGGGCAAAATAAATTATTCATCATTATGAAAAGAATCTTTTTATTAGCTACTTTTCTCCTTAGCTTTTTACAGATAAAAGCCGATGAGGGAATGTGGCTCCTTATGCTTATCAAAAGACTGAATGGAGTGGATATGCAGAAGCAAGGGCTGCACCTCACACCTGAGGAAATCTACTCGGTAAACAATTCCAGTTTGAAGGACGCCATCGTGCAGTTCGGCGGAGGCTGTACTGCGGAGATTGTATCCAGCCAAGGACTGCTATTTACCAACCATCACTGCGGTTATGGGAATATTGCAGCGCTCTCTACACCAGATAAAGACTACCTAAACAACGGCTTCTGGGCAAAGAACTACAGCGAAGAAATCCCTGCGCCAGGGCTTTCCGTAAGGTTTCTGGTAAGAATGGGCGATGCTACCCAGCGCATAAATGCCAAGCTACAAACTGGGCTTTCTGCAAAAGAGAGAAAAGAGATTATTGATGCCGAATACAAGGCAATACAGCAGGAGAACTCCGAAAATGGTAAATATACCGTAGTGGTGAAAGACTTCTTTAATGGAAATGAATTCTACTACTTCATCTATCAAGACTTTAAAGATGTAAGACTCGTAGGTACTCCTCCTGCCTCATTAGGCAAATTCGGTGGTGATACAGACAACTGGGAATGGCCAAGACATACGGCTGACTTCTCCGTATTCCGAGTATATGCAGATGCAAATGGTAACCCAGCAGAATATGCTCATACCAATAAGCCCATCACCCCAAAACACTCCCTCCCAGTGTCTATAAAAGGGTATGATAAAGGCAGCTATACAATGATTATGGGCTACCCAGGGAGAACCAACAGATACCTCACCTCCTATGGTATAGAGCAGCTCGTGTTCAGAGACTATCCAGCTTGGGTTGAAGCCTCTAAAACAGCTATGGATGTAATGAAAAAGTATATGGACAAAGACCACGCAACGAGTCTTAACTATGCTTCTCAGTATGCTTCCGTAGCCAATTACTGGAAAAACCGACAGGGAACAATAGATGCTGTACTGAGCAATAAAACCATCAGCGGGAAAAAAGCCGTAGAACAAAAGTACCTCCAATGGGCTCTCCAACCAGCAAATGATGCTGTATATGGTGGCGTACTGAAAGATATTGAAGGCTACTACAAGCAGTCATCCAACAGAAATGTAGAGAGAAACTACGCTATGCAACTCCAAAGAAATGCGAAGTATATCTCTGTAGCCTATAGCTTAGGAAGCCTGTTCAAAACCTATGTAGACCAGGATAACGCAGGCAAATCAGCAATGAAAGCTAAAGTACAGGAGAGCATCAATAAGATTTATGAGAAATTTAATGTAGAACTGGAAGGCGATATGCTCGTACAAATGGTAGACCTCTACCGAAAAAGAGTAGCAGCAGATGTGGCTTCGCCTACGCTAAAGGCATTAGATATCAACAAACTCTCTAACCTTGCATACTCATCTGTATTTGCCAATAAGAAGTCTGCGGAGCATTTCCTTAACAATCCTGATAAGATAAAGCTATACTCAGACCCACTACTGAAATTAGCCGATGGATATGTGGAAGACAGTAAAGAACTCGCTGCAAAATATGAGAAGATAGATGAGTTCTTCCAAGAAAATACACGGGTATTCCTCAATGGGCTCATCAAGTCAGAACCTAAAAAAGCATTCTATCCAGATGCTAACTCTACGATGAGGCTTACTTATGGTAAAGTTACAACACTTCCTCAGCGCACCGATAGACAGTACAACGGCATCTCCGAGAAAGACAACTTCTACACAGACCAAAGAGGAATCCTTGCCAAGTACAAAAAAGGTGATGAGGAGTTTGACCTCCCTCAGAGGTTCCTCGACCTGATGGCAAGCAAGAAATTTGGTGACTATGCCGATAAAAAGACAAACCAACTGCACCTGAACTTCCTGTCTGATAACGACATTACAGGAGGTAACTCCGGTTCTCCAATTCTGGATGCGGATGGTAACCTCATTGGTCTTGCATTTGACGGAAACTCAGAAGCGCTTAGCGGGGATATTATCTTTGACCCTGCACTGCAAAGAACCATTAATGTTGACTCCCGATTCGTACTCTGGGTAATTGATGTTTATGGTGGAGCTGGGCATCTCATCAAAGAAATGAAAATAGTGAAGTAACTCCCTTAGAGTTTCAGATTCAATAAAAAATCCTCTCTATTTAAAGAGAGGATTTTTTTATTTATACTGCTTGAGGCTTCTTCTCAAAAAGTCTTTTATCATCAATAAAAAAGGTGGTCTGTAATGAACAGACCACCTCTCAAAATTATTATGATGATACAAAAAGTAAATTATACTACACCTTGTGCGAGCATCGCTTCTGCTACTTTTACAAAGCCAGCGATATTAGCTCCTTTCACATAGTTTACATAGCCGTCTTCTTCTTTTCCATAATCACGACAAGCCTTGTGAATACCTACCATAATCTCTTTAAGTTTAGCATCTACCTCTTCGGAAGACCAGTTGAGACGGATAGAGTTCTGCGTCATTTCAAGACCAGAAGTAGCTACGCCACCCGCGTTGGATGCCTTACCAGGAGAGAATAAAATCTTATTACTTAAGAAGTGGTTAATCGCATCCAAAGTAGAAGGCATATTTGCAGCTTCGGTTACGCAAATCACTCCATTATCTACTAATTTCTTAGCATCTTCCAAGTGGAGCTCATTTTGAGTAGCACAAGGGAATGCAATGTCGCACTTCACTTCCCAAGGGCGTTTGCCTGCGTGGAACTCTGCTGAAGGGAATTTCTTAGCATAGTCCTCTGCTCTGTTATTTCCAGAAGCTCTAAGCTCTAATAGGTAATCAATTTTCTCTCCTGAGATACCATCTTTATCATAGATATATCCATCAGGACCAGAGATAGTAACTACCTTAGCACCCAATTGGTCAAGTTTTTTCACTACTCCCCAAGCCACATTTCCGAAACCTGAAACCGTAGCGACTTTACCTTTAAGGTCTTGTCCGATAGTTTTAAGCATTTGCTCAGCAAAGTATACTACACCGAAACCTGTAGCTTCTGGGCGGATTAATGAACCACCATAAGCTAAACCTTTTCCTGTAAGAACACCTGTAAATTCATTTCTGATTTTCTTGTACTGACCAAACAGATAACCGATTTCTCTTGCTCCTACACCGATATCACCAGCAGGTACATCCGTCTCTGGACCAATATGCTTGCAAAGCTCAGTCATAAACGCCTGGCAGAATCTCATAATCTCCATATCGGATTTTCCGTTAGGGTCAAAGTCTGCCCCACCTTTACCACCACCCATAGGGAGCGTAGTAAGTGAGTTTTTAAATACCTGCTCAAAAGCTAAGAATTTCAATACTGAAAGGTTTACAGTCGGGTGGAATCTTAACCCTCCTTTATAAGGACCAATAGCTGAGTTCATCTGGATTCTGAAACCTCTATTTACTTGGATTTCACCTTTATCATCTACCCAAGGAACTCTAAAAATAATCACTCTCTCTGGCTCTGCCATTCTTTCGAGGAGTTTCATTCCGTTGTATTCCTTTTTAGATAAGATGAAAGGGATTACGGTAACGGCTACTTCTTTTACTGCTTGTAAGAATTCTGGCTCATTTGGATTCCTTGCTTCTATCTTTGCAACGAAGTCCTGAATTGTTTGTTCTACATTGTACTGTTCCATAATTTTTTGGTAAATATTATTGCTAACAAAAATAACTTATTTTTTTATTCTTGCAAGAGATATTTTATACTTTAACGAAAAATCATCAATATACCTCTATATATTTTTTTAATCCAAAATTAAGATGATTTAAGTGAATTTTATTCTAAACAATACTTATTTTGATACATTTTTATAAAGGTAAAAAAACTAAGAAACTGCAAATTGCCTTCCCGAAAAAGACTTAATATGCCCCAAGATTTCGAGTTCAAGTAAAACGGGGAGGATTTCATAGGTCTGTAAATCGGATTTCTCAGCAAGGTCATCCAAATTGATTTTAGGGTGGCTCTCTATAATATCATAGAGTGTTTTCTGCATTCCTGAGAGTTGTACCTTAACCGATTTCTGAGGGAAGAGTTCACCTGTGCTTTCGGCTTCTGATGGGACTTTCAAACCGAGATTATCAATAAGTGTTTTAACGCTGGAAATAGTCCCCGCCTTATTCTGATAAATAAGATGATTACAGCCTTGACTGTACTTATCTGTGATGCGACCTGGCAAAGCATAGACTTCCCTGTTGTAGCCATTGGCAAAAGTCGCCGTACTGATAGAGCCCCCACCAAAAGCAGTTTCTACTACGATTAAGTTTCTGGAAATACCCGCTATAATTCTATTCCTCTGGATGAAATGCTCTCTGTCGGGTTTATGGGTAGAATTAAACTCTGTAATTAAAGCACCGCATCGCTCTAATATCTGCTCAGACAAGCGCTTATTCTTAGATGGGTAAAGAGTGTGGAGACCGTGTGCAAGCACTGCAACAGTAGGTACATCATTCTCCACAGACTGCTGATGCACTTCTGAATCTACACCATAGGCAAGTCCGCTCACTGTAAGGAGATTCATCTCTTTGGTCATAGACAGGAAGTATCTTATAAAGTCCTTACCATAAGCCGTCATATTGCGGGTACCAACGATGCTCACAGGTATAAGACTCTCATTGATAGCTCCTTTTTTATAGAGGATAGCAGGAGCATCTATACAATCATCTAAGAAGAAAGGGAGCTCACCACTGTGCCGAAGTAGAATCTGAATATTATTCTTCTCACAGAAGTCTAATTCCCTCTTTGCAAAGTCTAAATGCTCGGATGAGCCTATCTCGGAAATCATTCCCTGAGAAATACCATAGACTTTTGTAAGCTGTCTTTTATCTGCATTCCACACGGAGGAAGCACTTCCAAAAGCATTTATGAGCTTTCGGAAATTAGCATCTCCTATATTTTTACAGGAGCGTAGGGCGATGGAATAAAGATGCTCTTCCGAAAACATAATCTGTCTATTTATTGAAAATACTTCTCTGCTTCTATTATGGACTCTGGGCGCCCTACATCTACTATACAGGCATTGTGTTTATACGCTTGGATACGCTCAGTGTGCATTAAATCTAAATATTCCTCCATTATAGAGAACTTCCCTCTTCGAGTGATTTTAGCAAATATCTCACCGCTCACACAATGTATCCCACTAAATGCCAACTCTTCTAATGCCTCTCCCTCATCTGCCAGTCTCTCCTCTCCTGTCTGGGTATTCCGCCAACCTTTAAGGAGCATTTGAGCATTAAACAAGAGCTTCCGAGAGCTATTTCTCTCAGAAACGGCAAGAGTGGCAAGGCTTCCACTCCCGATATGAGCATCTATCAGTGCTGAAATATCCAAATCGGTAAGGATATCTGCATTCATAATAAGGAAGTTTTGCTCCTGCTCGAGGAATTTCTTAGCGAATATCAGTCCACCCCCTGTTTCTAATAGCTCTTCCCTCTCATCAGAGATTTGAATATTGGCATTAAAATGATGATTCGCCTGCAAGAATTCTATAATCTGCCCTCCAAAGTGATGGATATTAATTACAAAATCATTAATCCCGAAGCCTTGCAAGAACTTAATATTCCTCTCCAAAAGCGGAATGCCATTTACTTTTGCCAGAGCCTTTGGGTGATGGTCTGTAAATGGTCTTAGCCGTGTGCCTTTGCCAGCTGCAAAAATAAGCGCCTTCATATTTCGGGGGATTAATTATTGAGCTGAGGTTGCTCGTCGTGGGTAAGTTTTACCGATGCCTGAGGATAATTCTCCTTTATAAAATCAGTGATTTTCTCTGCAGAATACACCGAGCGGTGCTGCCCTCCCGTACAGCCAAAATTGATTTGAAGATGCTCAAACCCCCTGCTCAGATAGTCCTCAATGGTAATGGAAACAAGGTGCTTAATATACTCCAAAAATTCGGGCATTTTCGTTTGGGTTTCGAGGTATTCCTGCACTTCTGTATCTCTCCCAGTCTGCTCTTTGTACTGGTCTATCCTGCCTGGGTTGAGGATTCCTCGGCAGTCAAAGCAATACCCACCACCATTCTCGGTTTCATCTTTTGGGATTCCGCCTTTCTTGTATGAGAAGCTATGTATATCTATATGTAACATTCTTATATGAGTTTAATTTCTTTTGTTGAGATTTGATTAATCACCGATTTAAGCTCTGGAAAGTCTTTCATCCCTTGCCAGTCTTCCGAGATTTTATAGAGGTTTGAAAGCCCTCTGCCTATACTATTGATGAAATGCGCTTTCTTCTGTACCAAACCTCTGAAACCATACGCTCCGAGTACCTGTAGCGAACGGATAAGCGATAGCAACCCCACAGAGTCTCTAAGCTGAGACTGCTCTTCCTGCCAGAAAGAGAGATAATATTCTATCATTTCTCTCTTAAATTCATCTGAGAAATTAGCTTTCACTTGGTAGAGGAAGGAGACTACATCATACATCAGTGGGCCGTACATCGCACTTTGATAGTCTATAAAGAATACCTCATCATTTTCATCTACCATAATATTCCTCGCCTGGAAGTCGCGAATCATTAGCCCTTTTGGAGACAAAGCCTCTATCTTTTCCGCCAGTCTATTAAACTCCTTTATCAGTTTTGATTTGTGATAATGTGCCTCCAGAATATCGGCAAACATAAATTTGAAGTAAAACAAATCGTGGGTAATCGGGATTCTGTCATAGCTTTCGTACTCAAAAGTTCTGGCATAATCTACCCTGCCCTGCGTCTTCGTTTGGAGGAGGAAGAGCCTCTCGAGGGATTTCTTTACCAGTGCCCGTACGCTCTCGCTTTCCTGCTCTTCATTAATAATATCCGAAAGGGTATGCACTCCCAAAAACTGCTGGATGTAGAGGGTTCTGTCTTCCGAGATTTTGAATATCTGTGGTGTATTAAGCCCCAAGCTCGCAAAGAGCTCCGTAAAATAGAAGAAGGCTTCGTTCTCTGGAATATCAGGGTTTTGTGTGATGATGTACTTCTGCTGCGAGGTAGAGCCTATATAGTTCCTGCGAGCAGAGCCACTTTGGGGCAGCGCGAGGAAGCCGACCTCTCCACTGGCAAAGTCTTCAAAAAAGCGTTTTGCATCGTAAGGCATAGGCTGAGTTTATCGGCTATAAATGACTTCCTCGCCTTTCTCGTCGGTATAAACTCCAGAGGTATTTTCGTTTCTTACCGTCCAGCTCACTTTACCATCGGTAAATGTTGGAGCGTGGGAATGCCCTTCAAACGAAGCCTTAAGAACTCTCTCTGGTGCCGTACCGAGCTGTACTTTTGCTCCTGCCACATCGCCATCTGCGAAATAGGTTACTTTCAGTTCCTCACCTTTTTCGCTTTTATAGACTACTTGTGTTTGTAGGTTTCCGTCAACGATTTCGGTTTTACCCATATTCTCTTCCTGTTGCTTTTCATTTTTAGTGCAACTTACCGTGCTGAGTAGCCCCACAGCTACCATAGCGAATACCTTAGTGTTCATTTTGATATAATTTAAAGTTAATACCGTACAAATATAATGAAAATTTGCGGTTGGCAGTAGGAAGCTATTAGCCTGGCTTCTGGAGATTATTTACGAAAGATACTGTCTTTTATATTTTCTTTACAGTGATGATTTTTATTCTCCTCGTTTTTATTTCTCCAAAAGGAGAAGAAACACAACTCACTTCACTATTTGTAAATTTATATTTTATTTTCAATTTCTGCTGATCTTTTCTGTACTTATCAGACAGATTGGTAGGGCTTAGCCTAAGGTCTCCATTGGGCTGAAACGGAGGGTTTCTATCTAGCATAATAATACCCTCAAAACACATAAACTGTGAATGATAAACCCCTGTAGCTTCATAGGTTTTATCATTATCTCTATTCTCTCTTTCGGTGTTGCAACCCACAAGCGATATGCCTAGCAGTGTTGCCAATAAAATCTTTTTCATCTTTAATGTTTTCCCATATAAACGCTCTAAAGCTAAAAATATTTGGTTATTAGCCAAATCCATAATACCAAAATCAAATAATAGTATTTATTGGAATTTGCAAATTAGATTGAATAAGGCAACAAAGAAGCATTATGAAAAAAAAGTAAAGAGACAGTTTATATTCTAAGGGGATTTTCGTGTATAGAGAATTCTTGTGGCAGTGTGTGCCCTCTCTTTGAAAAGGCTTGCCCTGACAGATAAGCTGTAAAAGCTAAGCCTGCGAATAAAAATAAATTTCTCATAATATTTAGGTTTTAATAATTATATCTTTTATCAAATCGCCCTTGGGTGATTTTTATAATTTGTCCTTCTCTATTTTTTGCTTCAAACTCAAAAGTACCAGACACTACTTTTTTATCTCTATCCAAATAGGTTATTATCAT